>Ga0190359_1000129_pt1 | contig 47053 bp, 44 predicted proteins | sample 48721823_MG_FD_161269 | JGI IMG/M metagenome (GOLD analysis project Ga0190359, IMG submission 161269) | Hydrothermal vent microbial mat bacterial communities from Southern Trench, Guaymas Basin, Mexico - 4872-18-2-3_MG | ecosystem: Environmental > Aquatic > Marine > Hydrothermal vents >...
CAAAGTTTACTTCTTTACAATGGTCCTTTCCCGTAGCCGATGCAAGTTTGTATATCACTCTCTGACTCCATTTACTTCGGCCCTTACTGTTTACGCCCATGTCAAGGCTTTTGAGTATTTTGGCGGGTCAACAAACAATAGCAAAGCCCTGATATATAGAAATATCGGGGCTTTTTAGTTTGTCGAAGCTGGAACTATACTGGAACAATTTTATGTTTCATCTCATTTCACTCTATTTTCTCATATTGCTGATATACAAATAGTTGCAATATAATGATGTATTGTAAAATGTCGTATAATGCTGTATATAAGCGTTTTAAGAGACTTTTGTGTTTTTGTCGTCAGCTAAAGCTGGCCGGCTCGGTTTCAACTTCAACACCACCGGTCCATTTTGCCACCAGGTTGTAAACGAGGCAGACAATAGCCGTTGAGATAAATCCGAAAACACCATAGAATATCGGAAGAATGAATATTAAAGGTATGCTCCAGATTGCAAAACTTGATAATTCGAAGGCAGAAACAAGTGCCATAATTATTCCCATCGGTATCACAAAGATCACCGAAACAAATAATAAAACTATGGCAGCCACAAGGGATGTCTTTAAGACGCCTATTCTTTTTATTCTTCTCATGTTCATTTGATTGAGGTTTTGCTTGGTAATTTATTATTTTTGACAATAACAAAAATAAAGGATTACTTTCATTTGGACAAAGTACAGGGCAGGAAAGTCCTTACTATGTAAAGATACCTGGCATGACATATCTCTACTTTTCTACCCAACATTTTATTATCTTCATTGCTTATTTATAGTTATTCATTCAATTAACACAAGGACATGAAAATCGTATCGTGGAACATTAATGGCATAAGGGCCATAATCAAAAAGGATTTTTCCGGCATAATTGATAAATTGAATGCGGATATCGTCTGTCTTCAGGAGACTAAAGCCCAGGACGACCAAGTAGTCGAGGCGCTCGAAGGGATTGATGACTATGAGATTTTTTCCAGCTCAGCTGAAAGAAAGGGATATTCCGGGACGGCCGTGATGACAAGGATAAAGCCCCTTGATGTAAGTACAGGTATAGGAGTGAAGGAACACGATACTGAAGGAAGGGTTGTAAGCCTGGAATATGATGATTTTTATCTTGTTAACGTGTATGTACCAAATTCAGGCAATGAACTTAAAAGACTTGATTACAGGCAAGGATGGGATGAGGTTTTTTTTGATTACCTCAAGATGCTGGAAAAGAAGAAACCGCTTATAGTATGTGGCGATTTTAATGTTGCACACAGGGAAATCGACCTGGCACGGCCAAAGGAAAACTACAATAAAACAGCCGGTTACATGCAGGAAGAAATAGATGGTATGGACCGCTACCTGGAAGGTGGATTCACAGACACCTACAGGCATTTCTATCCCGACAGGAAGGATGTCTATTCATGGTGGAGCTACAGGACAAGGGGAAGGGAAAATAATGTGGGCTGGAGAATTGATTACTTCCTTGTCAGCAAGTCCCTGGTTCCATCCATCCGGAAAGCTGACATTCTTGATGAGATAATGGGTTCTGATCATTGTCCTGTGATGCTGGAGTTATAAACTGCCGGGAATAAATCCCGGAAATCCTCAAACTGAAGCCTAACATGTCAGTGAAAAAACGTATCCTTAATATACTGTTCTGGTCGGTTATCTCGGCTGCCTTTATTGGTCCCGGGACGGTTACCACGGCAGCCAGCAGCGGTGCGGAATACAGGACAGGATTGTTGTGGGCTCTTCTGTTTTCTACGCTGGCCTGCCTGCTGCTTCAGGAAGCGGCAGCACGGATAAGCATAGTGACAGGGCGGAATCTGGGACAGGCAATTTCGGACTATTTTGAGGGACATAAATCAAAAACAGCTGTTCTGGTATTTGTTCCCGGAGCAATACTTACAGGTGCAGCTGCCTATGAGATGGGCAACCTTCTGGGGGCCGTGGAAGGTATAAAACTGCTTTTTAATATACCTTCATATATGCTGGTGCTGTCAATCGGCATCACCGCTGCAATATTACTTAGCGTACCCTCACTAAGAATTATCTCAAGCATACTGGGTATGATGGTTGTAGTAATGGGAACAGGCTTCCTGGTAACAGCCGTAATGGTTAAACCTGATTTCACGGAGATAATAAAAGGCACATTTATTCCTTCCTTCCCTGGTCCACGGGCCGGAGTGCTGGTACTGGCGCTTATCGGCACAACAATAGTACCATATAATCTTTTCCTTGGTTCAGGTCTGTCCGCAAAGAGTCAGTCTCTTAAAGAGATGCGTTTTGGGCTCAGTATTGCCATTATCCTGGGGGGCATTTTTTCCATGGCAGTTCTCATCACCGGGTCAGCCATATCCGGCTCCTTTTCGTTTGAGTCGCTGGCAGCCGTCCTGGAGGAAAGGATGGGAGGTGCCGGAAGATACCTGCTGGGGTTTGGCCTCTTTGCCGCCGGTTTCACTTCAACAGTAACAGCCCCCCTGGCTGCAGCAGTCACACTGTCAAGCCTGTTCGGACAGAAGCAGGCTGAAAGGTGGGGAAATAAGTCACGGCGGTTCCGTGCAGTATGGATACTGGTTTTGTGCACGGGGATTGGTTTTGCCTTATTGAATTTCAGACCGGTGCCGGCCATAATCCTTGCCCAGGCCCTGAACGGCTTTTTATTGCCCTTTGTCAGCATCTTTCTTTACGTTATTATACAAAAGAGCATCGACAGGAGCTCTATTATTTACACGATTTCAAACATACTGATGCTTGTTGTGATTTATATAACTCTGATAATCGGGCTTCACAGTGCCGTAAAAGCCATTGCCGGCCTTGTGGTTCCCGGCTTTGTAAGTACGATGACAGTCCAGATTATTATAGCAGCTGTTTCACTCGCAGTGATAATAATGATAGCGCTGTTGACAGGGAAGAATACTAAGAAGAGTATTTAAGTTTTGTATGCCATGAATAAAAAAGATTATAAAATATATGTCGATACCGGTGGTACGTTCACTGATTGTATAGGTATTGATCCCGGAGGAAGGCAGAAGCGTCTGAAAGTATTGAGCAACAGCAGCCTGCGCGGCACTATCACCGGAGTTGTCTCGGATGTTGAGTTAAAAATAAATGAATCATGGAAACTGCCGCGTGACCTTATCAAAGGCTTTTCCTTCCGTATATTGCCAAATCCCTGGTCCGGCATCCTGGTTGAGGACTTTGATATAAACCGTTCGGTCATAAGGCTGAACATGCCCCTGCCTGTTAAGCTTGCTGAGAACCGCAGCTTTGAAATAACATCAAACGAGGAGGCTCCCATTCTTGGTGCTCGTTTATTAACAGGCACTGCACTTAATGAAACTTTCCCTCCCATGGTCTTTAAGCTGGGATCGACCAGGGGAACCAATGCATTGCTTGAGAGGAAGGGAGCAAAAACCCTGTTTGTGGTAACAAAGGGTTTTGCTGACCTGCTGGAAATTGGAAACCAGGCACGGCCTGATATATTTGCTCTCAATGTGGTAAAACGCAGTATGCTGTATTCTGAAGTCCTGGAAGTGGATGAAAGAATAGATGCCCGTGGCAATATATTGAAGGATTTGAATATGATAGCTTTCAGGGAACAGCTGAAGAAAGTGAAGAAGGGCTTATTTGAATCTGCTGCCGTTTGCCTGATGAACAGTTACCTTAATCCTTCACATGAATTGATGATAAAGGAAGAGCTTACATCACTGGGTATTAAGGCCGTTTCTGTTTCACACAGGGTTTCACCGCTGATAAAAATACAAAACAGGGCAGATACCACCGTTGTTAATGCTTACCTGTCGCCCGTTATTGAGGATTATGTGAACGATATAGGCAGACGAATCGGCACGGGACCTTTTCAAATAATGACAAGTGCGGGAGGCCTGGTACAGGCTGATAATTTTTTCCCGAAAGACAGCCTGCTGAGCGGCCCTGCCGGCGGTGTGGCAGGAGCCCTGGTCATTGGTAAGAAATCGGGATATGAAAAGCTCATCACCTTTGACATGGGAGGTACCAGTACTGATGTATCTCGTATTGACAGGTCGTTTGATTACCGTTATGAACTGGAAGTTGGCGATGCACGGATCAATAGTCCTGCCATAGCCATTGAAACTGTTGCCGCGGGAGGGGGTTCAATATGCGGATTTGACGGTTATAAGTTAACTGTAGGTCCCGAGAGCGCAGGTGCCTGCCCGGGGCCCGCGTGTTACGGAGCAGGGGGGCCGCTGACCCTCACAGATGTCAATCTTCTCCTGGGGAGGCTCGACATCAGGCAATTTGGCATACCGGTATTTAAGGAAGCTGCTGAAAAAAGCCTGAACGAATTAGTGGAAGAGATAGCAGAGAAAACAGGTGAACAGCGAAAAACCGGGGATATTTTGAATGGTTTTGTAGAAATTGCGAACGAGATTATGGCGGGAGCGATCAGGAAAATATCACTTGCAAGAGGTTATAATCCCGCCGATTATGCGATGCTTGCCTTTGGCGGTGCCGGTGGACTTCATGCATGCGACATTGCCGACATGCTGGGCATTAAAACTGTTCTTCTTCCGCGTTATGCAGGGCTTCTGAGTGCTTACGGCATCGGTCATTCTCCCGTTGAACGTTTTGCCGAAAAACAGGTCCTGGAACTGTTGCCGGCGGTGGAAGACCGCCTGCTCCAATTATTTAACGAATGTGAGACCGGAGCAGTAAGGCAACTGGTTGATGAGGGCTTCCCTGCAGGAAAGATCACAACACATAAAGAGCTGGTTTTTATGAGATATGCAGGGCAGGATAGCTGCCTTGAAATACCATTCAGTAGTACCGGGACTCTTGCCGGTGACTTTACGAGGGCCTACGGCGACCTTTACGGCCACACGGTGAGCAAGCGTGGGATTGAAGTGGAATCAGTAAGGGTAATAGTGAGGGTATATGAGGAAGAAAGCAGTCCAAAGCCCCGGCAGGCTGAAAAGTATAATGCTGTTCCGGTATACCGTATGGATAATAAGACCGCCGTCTATATCCTTGATTCATTGCAGCCGGGTGCTTATTTAGTTGGAGACGCTCTGATCCTTGATCACTTTGCAACAACATGGGTAAAAAGAGGATGGAAACTGGAAGTCGATTCACCGGGGACTGCCATCTTGCTACGTGAGAAAGAAATTGTGGAAAGCAAAAGTACAAAAACAAAAGAGACAGAGCTGGAATTGTTTACCAACCGTTTCATGTCAATAGCAGAAAATATGGGAGCTTTACTGCAGCGGACGGCTCTATCAGTAAATATCAAAGAGCGGCTTGATTTTTCATGTGCCCTGCTTGATGCAGATGGCAGGCTTGTGGCAAATGCCCCTCATATACCGGTACACCTTGGTGGATTGGGAGTCTGTATGAGGGAGTTACTGAAACATTACAAATTTGAAGAAGGAGACACCCTGGTGACAAATCATCCGAAATACGGAGGTTCTCATTTACCTGACCTTACTATGGTAAGTCCTGTATTTCATAGGGGGAAGCGCCTGGCTTTCGTGGTTAACCGTGCCCATCACGGCGAGATAGGAGGCATAAGTCCCGGATCTATGCCGCCGGATGCTGAAAACCTGCAGCAGGAAGGAGTGGTAATACCTCCGTTTTGCCTTATCAGAAAGGGTAAGGCAGACTGGGAGGGGATGCGAAAGATATTACTGGATTACCCCTACCCGACAAGAGCCGTTGAGGAAAACCTGGCTGATATTAATGCAGCCCTTGCTGCCAACCGTAATGGCAATGAAGCCTTGCTTTCACTCATTGATTCACATGGTGTGAATAAGGTTTTACATTACCTGGACGAGCTCAGAAATTATGCCTCCTTACGAATGAAGGACACCCTTAGAAGGTTTGCCGATGGCACTTACGAAGCCGTGGAACAGCTGGATGATGGTTCAGAGATAAGGGTAACCCTGGAATTGAAAAGGGGGCAGTGTAAAATTGATTTTACAGGAAGTGCTCCTGTCAATCATTCAAATATGAATGCTACCGAAGCAATTGTGAAAAGTGTAATAATCTATGTTCTGCGACTCCTTCTCAACGAGCCCATACCCCTTAATGACGGGCTGATGGAGCCGGTTGAGATTATTCTGCCCCATGGTATGCTGAACCCCGTATTTGATGACAAACCTGAATTATGCCCTGCCATAGTGGGGGGTAACGTTGAGATAAGCCAGAGGCTAACCGATACCCTTCTGAAAGCCTTTGGAATTGTTGCCGCCAGCCAGGGGACTATGAATAATACCCTTTTTGGCAATGATAATTTTGGTTACTACGAAACTGTCTGCGGAGGGTGTGGAGCCGGCAAAAGTTTCAATGGCGCATCTGCCGTTCATCATCATATGACAAATACGCGTATCACCGATCCCGAAATAATGGAACACCGTTACCCTGTAAGGCTGGAAGAATTTTCAATCCGGAAAGGTTCCGGCGGTAATGGTAAATGGAAAGGGGGAGATGGGGTGAAGCGTGTAATTACCTTCCTTGAACCGGTGAATTTATCTGTTTTGACCCAGAGGCGTAAAAGCGGTCCTTACGGTTTATACGGGGGTGAAAACGGTAAGCCGGGATGCCAGCGGGTAATACGCAAAAATGGTGATTCAATTACACTCAGGTCTGTTCATAATATTGACCTGCAGACCGGAGATAGGTTCATTATGGAAACGCCAGGTGGCGGGGGGTACGCGTGAGCAGGTATCAGAATGATAGTGGTTTGAACCATTCAAAAAGTTCAAGCCAGAGGTCTCGCTCGAGTATATAGAAAAGAAGGAAGGTTGCAACTATTCCGTGGGTGAGACCCAGGGCCAGGAGGTTTTTCCACCTGAACCAGGCAAGAAGAAAAATTACCTCCATGAAAAAAGTAAAAATCATCAGGAAAAAAGAGGGATAATGGATCAGGCTGAAAAGCAGAGACGTAATTAAGATAGCCTGGTATTTATTAAGCTCAATCCTTTCAAGCTCCACAAGGTTGTCCGCAATTAGCACCAGCATTATATACTGCTGGAAAAGACCCCACAGGGGGTATAAAAACAGTACCGGTATAAGCCTCCAGTTAAGAATTTTTACGGAGGTATTTACATCACCCAGTATAAAACTGGCAACAATGCAGATGATTATGAAAGGGATCAGAAAAATTAGAGTCTGTCCGAATCCTTCTTTCCTGAATCCCCATTTAGAGATAATAGTCCGGTCATGGACGTACCTGTAGATAATATAAGCTATCCAGAAGAAGGATATGCCCGTAACATAGAAAGCAACCATATTAAGCCATTCCATCATTATGAATTTGAGAGCTGCCGTGGCAAGAATACCGGCCAGTTCAAAGGAGGTATATCTTGATTGCCTGCTTTCGGGGATTGCATGGGCCCCGATAACATCTGAATAATAATCGCTTATACTACATAAGATTTTCATCAGGATATTTTTGGTAAATTTACTCTTTTATTGGTTCATTATGACATGGAGGCAACTTATATCTCTATTCCAACATAATAAAGATCAAATCCTCCTTTGCCTCCGGGGCGGTCTGATGAAAAGATCAGCATATCCCTGTCAAAATCGATACCTTCATTAATTATCAGGGGCCGGTACTCATCATCAGGCGAGTTTATATACTGACCAAAATTCACCGGCGGACCCCATACTCCCTGGTTGTATTCGGAATAATACAGGTCAAAGCCTCCTTCTCCGCCCGGTCTGTCGGAGGCAAAAACCATTATATTACCGTAAATATAGGGACACTTATCGTTATAATCACCTGACAGGGTTTCATCCATGTTTATCTCAAGGGTTTCCGTGTACATGAACTCCTCTGTGATCTGATCGATGGTTTTTTCCAGGCTGGCAGCATAAATGTTAAAAACATCATTATCCCTGTTAGAACAGAAATATATTTTACTGAGATCCATATTGAAGCAGGGATAGAGTTCATCATATTCTGAATTGAGGAAATTTATCTCCATACTCTCTTTAAAAATAGGCGTACCCGTATTATAGGTAAAGCCAATCTGGTAATCGCCGCCCTCGTTGCTGGCGTACATGAAAAGAAACTGATAGAAATAATTATTGGGTGTAGGATTTAGCATGTAATAGGGACCCAGTTCGTTGCCGTCAGTGTTTATTTTATCAAGGGCATTTCTTAAAACACTAAATTCCTGCTGGTATTCGGGCCAGTCATCGTAATTGATCATGACAATAATATCACCTGAAATTTTGTCCCAGCTTATTGACATTGGTTCGTAAATTATGTCGAAATTAATTCCTTCACTGTTACGATTTGAGGAGAAGCAGAGTGGCATGAAGGTACCAAGAGTAAGAGTGTTTGGGTTGTAATCATCATATTCACTGTTGAAATCCTCCATGTTAACAGGTGTCACAGGCATTGTCGCTGTGGCATAATCTTCACATGGTGGGAGGCACGATTTGATGGTTAAGGATATTAAAAACATCAGGAGAATCGACCTGTGCATAATATTTATTGCTTAATTTTTAAAAAACAGATCCAGGATACATGGAAGGAAGATTACCAATCCGATAATAACTGCCACAAGAGCTGAGATCAGTACGGCTGCAGCCAGCATATCTTTGATGTTTTTGATACGCCTGTCCTCTCCCGGTGAAACAAGATCGCATAGTTTCTCAACTGCCGAATTCAGGCTTTCAGCCACAAGGACAAATCCAATGGTTAGTATAATTATAAGCCATTCAGCAGCAGGGATATGCAATATTATCCCGGCGACTAACACCAGTGCAGTTATCACAAGGTGTATCCTGAAGTTAGGTTCATTTTTAACCAGTTGACCAAGCCCTCTGAAGGCATGGCTGAAACTCATAAACCTTTTTTTCAGACTGATTGACTTTTCTTTTTCATCCATTAATCCAGTTTTGTAAGATCAAGTCTCCTGAACTCCACCTCTGAGCCTTCGGCCTGTATGGCTATCTGTCCCCCGGTGGCTGTACAATCGTAACCATGATTCACCAGGTCGTTATTGACCCATACATAGATTTCATCACCTATGCATTCAATAAGCATGGTGTTCCATTCCCCGGGGTCATATTCGGAGCTATCGGTAAGGTTTATAATGCGTCTGTTTTTGCCTTCTGACACACCCCAGTCTTCTTCGGGACCGCGTCGCTCAATCATATTATCCACTATTATGTCTTCCTGTATGCACCAGAAATCGCCTGCATGTTCGTGCTGGAGCTGTACTTCAAGAGATTTCGGGAACATGCCGTAAAGTGCCCGGGGTGTTGATGCGTGTACCAGGATGCCGCAGTTGCCAGGTTCACCGGCAAAGCGGTATTCAGCCACAAGCCTGTAATCGGAGTAAATATCGTCGGTGATCAGGTGTCCCCCCGGTGTTCCCAGGCTGACCAGCATTCCATTCCTTACGATGAAGGGGTTCAGGGTATCCGGATTATTATCCATCGCGGGTACATCAACATGCCATCCTTCAAGATTATCTCCCGGGATAAGGCTTATAGTTTCTTCCCTGCTGCAGGATGCAAGAAGGACAAGGCATAGAACCGATACTGATAAGAGGATTGTTTTTTTCATACGCTTAAAGTTTTATATACTTATTTATGAGATCGCTACTCTTATTTAATTTTGTTTTACAGGTAGAGTACCTTATAGTTTATAATATATCTGTTAACGGGTATTAAAGATACATTATATCTCCGTGACCATATTAAAAAACAGGCAAAAATCCTCAATGTTTCAAGCTGTGAAGTAAGTGAATTGAGAGTAGAGGCTACTGTTTCAGTGCTGCCTTGGTAAAAATATACTCCGGTATATCCTGGTTGAACCTGATATCAGTTATTTTGAACTCCGTTCCATCTCCCTGTTTCATCACGTCTTTATATACGATGGTCATGGGGTACCATCTCCCGTCAATTTTTTTAATGTCACTCATGGTTGAGCGTTTAAGCAGCTGGCCGCTTTTACCGAACAGTTCCTCTTTGAGGGGAACAAACCTTTCCTTATCAATCCATATCCTGCGGCTTGCGTAGGCAACGTCAGGCACCGTAGCTTTCAGGTCCAGCACCCATACAGGTCTTCCGTCAATCTCATCACTCCCGGTTACCAGGGCAGAATAAACATCAGTCAGCTTCCTGTCTTCCATCATATCTTCATAAGACAGGTCTGAACCCATAACCGACTGACGCAACATATGTCCCGATATCTGTATTATTCTGTCTGTTGAAGGGGAATATATCCATAACTGATCTTCGAGCTTAAGCATCTTTGTGCCATGCTCACGAGGTGGTGAGAGGTATTCCGTGAATGATTTTTTGTCGCCCTCAGTATATGATATTGCTGTTATCGTTCTGCTGGCACGTCTCCCGTGAATTGTCATTTGTGACTCAAATATCTGGTTCTCCGCGGACATGTTTTTATCAACCCTGTCAATAATCTCATCTGCAGTGGGCTGAGCTACTGAAGCAACGGAAATCACGGATAATAATATTATTACAACATTTTTCATTTTTTGGATCTGATTTGAGTTTACTGGTATGTTTGTTTATACATTAATAAGTATTGTTAAGTTCGTTCATGAGATCGATTAGCCGTTTTACTGTTCGTTTTATAAACAACGATTGCAGGAACATCCTTATTAAGTTTCCAGTTCCTTGAACAGCCGGGCTGTTTGTCTTTTATAAATACCTATACCAGCAAGCATAGTGCCTGTTACTGTAGAGAGTATGCCTGGTATGAAGCCGATATAGAAATCGGGGGGAGTTATCCTTGCCCTGACAATATTGGGCATCATTATTCCCGTTGTGGCATTTTTTGTAAACTCGCTTATATCGAGTCCGTATGTCTGCATCAGCCACGACAGTCCAAGTCCGAATGCTGTTCCAACAATAGTGCCGGCAAATCCTATCATAACGGATTCGATGATCATCAACCTGTAGATATGTCCTTTTTCTTCACCGATGGCCAGCCTTATGCCAATCTCCCCGTAGCGGCGTAATCCGCCAAGCAGGCCGGCGTTCCACAGCACCAGGGACATGGCAACCATGAATATAAAGGTAATGATAGCTCCCATGCTTTTTGTCATATCAACATATAATGACAGTCCTTCCTGATCCCTCAGTCGCAGCATTACCGGTGAATATTCATCGTTTTCATCCGTGTATTTTTCCTCAAAGCTTTTAATAAAAGGGGCTGCAGTTTCATCCTCGTAATATCCGGAGGCGAAAAAGCCAAGTATTTCACCTGCAGCATCATGCATATTAAGAGCCTCCTGCACATCATGCAGGTCGGCAATAATCGTTCCCCTGTCCATTCCTGTATTGCCAAAACGCACTGTTCCTGACACCCTGAAATTATAGATGGCCATACCACCGTCCATGGTTGACCCGATAAGGGTTACATCCTTGCCCGGATCCACATCCAGCTTACGGGAGAAGTCCTCGCTGAGCAATGCCTCGCCCCGGGCGTCCGGCAGCCTGCCTCTTACCAGTGATCTGCCCAGATTAAGGCGTTCTGCTTCATCTGAATTGCCGGACAAAAGATCCAGCCCGATACCCATGGCCGGACCCTGACTCTTTGTTTCCCCATTTTCATCGGGCACGTCTATCAGTCCGCCGAATTTGATACGGCTTGCCCAGTCCATAGCCGGGAAGTCGTTTTTAAGATTCTTTTCCAGTTCACTTACTCCGGTAAGTGCCAGGTCGTTTGGTGCCTGGTCCATATTGTCGGCATAGGCCTTTGTCATTATCTTTACATGGCCGGTATTAAAGCGCGCGGTTTGTTCTATCATATCAACCATAATGCCGTTAATGTAGCCACGCATAAACACAGCCAGCATTACTCCTATGGCTACCACTATCAGGGGGAGCAGGCTCCTGCTCCTGTCGCGTAACAGTCCTTTCAGTAAAAATTTTATCATTGTAATTTCCCCCTTAAAGCTTCTGTTGGATTCATTTTAGCAATTTTCCTTGAGGGCCAGTAACTAACTATTGTTGTGGCCAGAAGAACCAGTGTGGTAGTCCCGATTATCAAAGCAGCGCTGTAAGCCGGGTACATGGTGTCGGCTATGGTAAAACCATAGTCTGATGAGGACAGGCCCAGTGATATTCCCTTTTTTGCAAACCAAATCAGGAAAGGAATGCCGTATATAGCTCCCACAAAGACTGCCAGTATGGCATGCATGGCTCCCTCAACGGTAAAAAGACCTACCACTTCGCCCCGGGTATAGCCAAGAGCCACATAAGTTCCGATCTCTTTCTGACGCCGGAAAATTGACAGCACCTGGGTGTCGAAGATAGCCAGCAGGGCAAGGATCAGCAGTATAACATAGAAGATTGACTGTCCAACGGATTTTGTCTTTATCATCTCCTCAATATCGCTAACCAGGGCTTCATATGACATCAGTTTCCATTCTCCTGTTTCCTCCCTTGATTTTTCCTTGTCGAGGAAAGTCAATGTTGTTGCCTCTCCGGGCATAAGTAACATTGATTGCAGGCTGTCCAGGGGTATCCACACCTGCCCGGCATCAACTGTGGGTACATTGGTTGAGAAGATGTCAGTTATGCAAATTTCCGCAGCGTCGAATGTGCCGTTTACATCGCGCCAGCGGATAGTTACATAATCCCCTTTTTCCAGCTTATTTGCCCTTGCCATATTTGAGCCTATCACTGCCGGTATTGCTCCTACCGTAGTGTCAAGTTTATGGGCAGGCAGTTCCAGCAGCTTCTGTCGCGGGTCAATTCCCTTTATCAATACCGGCTGCATCATGCCACGGGGATAAATTGTACCCCGGATTATCAGAACGGGAACCATATTTCCCTGTTCTATCTCGGGGGTGAACTCCGGAGGTATTTGTGCATGTGATTCTTCCAGGGAAAATGCATCGTACGGGTCATAATTTTCATGCCAGTACTGTCCGTTTCCTATTTCCCATGCAGTCATGTCGTTCCTTGCCTGACGGTCCCAGCCGACAAGAAAACCTTTGACTACAATTATAATAACAAAGGAGAAAGACAGCACAATCACATTGAGCCAGGTTCGTAATCCTGCCCCTATGAGGTTTTTAAATGCCAGTTTAATTGCCAGTTTCATCGCTTTTGTTTTTTTATTCTGTTAAAGCAGATAATATCTCTTAAGCAGTTTTTAATTCCTGCTTGCCTCCCATCACTTATCATCAGCTATTGGTTCAATTTTATCAATCATTCCATCCCTGAGGTAGATCTTCCTCTTCAGGTAGGCTATCACTTTTTCGTCGTGTGTGGCAAAGAGGAAAGTTGTTTTCAGTTCCTGGTTCAGCTTCTCCATGGTTTGTAATATGTTATGAGAATTTGCAGCATCGAGATTAGCCGTTGGCTCATCAGCAAGCACAAGAGAAGGTTTTTTGACCATAGCGCGGGCAATTGCCACCCTCTGGCATTCACCTCCTGACAGCTGAGGTGGTTTTTGTTTTATTTTGTCAGTAAGACCAACCCACTCCAGGGCATCCTGTACCATCTTTTTGCGTTCCCCGCTGCCATATTTAAGCAGCAGAAGCGGGAGCTCAACGTTCTCATAGACGGTGTGGACCTGCAGCAGGTTATATGTCTGGAAAATAAATCCCAGGCTTTCCTTGCGAAGCCTGGCCGCCTCTCTGGCGTTGAGATTTCCTACTGATTGTCCCAGAACAACGGCCTTGCCCTCTGACGGGATGTCCAGCGAGCCAATAATGTTAAGTAGTGTGGTTTTACCTGATCCGCTGGGCCCGATCAGGCCCGTGAACTCACCAACACCGAGTTTAAGATCAATACCTTTAAGTGCCGTGAACTCACTCTTACCCATCGGAAACCTTTTGGTAAGTCTTTCTGTTTTGATGATTAGATTGTCGTGCATTTTTTCTGTATTACTGATATAAGTATATGTTATTTAATGGTTAAAGACAAATATAAGCTGTATACCACTGCCCGCATACAGCAAATCATCTGATCCGGGTGTGGGTATATTATAATCCTTTGGATTTATATAAGCCATAAGGTAAAGGGTGTATTTATTGAAAACCCTCTGCCAGTTGAGAAAATTATATGCCTTATTATTTGCCCAGTCGAAATAGACAATGGCGCTGATTTTATCGAACAGGCCCAGCGGGTATGATAAGTTCAATAATGAAAATGTTGATACATTTTCGAAACCGAAAGGATTTTCATCAAGAGAAGCTATCAACTGTTCATAAATCACAGTAAGCCCATTTCCCAGACTGAAGGTATAGTCGGCACCGAGATTAATAATTTCCTGGTTTGAAAACATGCCGATTTCTTTATTATAAGCTGACCACGAGGCTTCAATCCACCAGCCAATATTCATGTCGAATTTAGCATCGAAACCGAAACGGTTTTCCGTGACATTGCCTATAATATTGAATGAGTCAGACAGACTGCTGCAGTCGGCTATCCTGTGGTGATAGGAGAAGCCGGCTTCGCCATGCGGCACAGGAGACTGAAGACGTCCGCCGAACTCAGGGATTTTCTTATCGGAACTGAATGTTTCCCATCCTTTCAGGTTTTCATTACCATAGAGCCCCCATAGCCAGATATTGGCATTATTTAAAAAATAGTAGCGGGCAAGCACACCCCATACTCCGTCGGTCAGTTTGAGGGGGTCGCGTGGATCAATCTGGTCAAACCACATCAGGGGCCTTAAGATGGAGGCTGAACCAAAATTGATCTTTTGCAGCCCTGCGCGTAATTCAAATTGATTGGTCGAATACCTTGCCCAGAAGCGATACGGTTTTATGTCACCGCTGAAATATGAGGAATCGAAAAGTGCCAGTGCTGCATTACCATAGAGGTTGGCCGAGGCTTCAAAGCCTATCCTGTGTTTATCGGAAAGGCTGTATTGATAATTCACCTGTGGTATATAACGCAACCCGTTTTGCCAGGACAGCTCATTGGAGGGGTTCAGGAGTGTATAGGCCGAAAGCTGCCCCTTGAAGTTCAGCTTTTCCTGCCCCTTCGCGATAAAGGAGGAAATGAAAAGAAGAGGAATGATCAGTATTTTAAGACGCTTTTTCATTTTATTAATTATTCCCTGGGTGCTATACCATATATTATCAGGTTAACAAATTCCATTATAAGTTCCTGGCGTGTGTCGAACATAGCGGTTATATTCTCATCTTCAATTATTCCGATAAGCATGTTTTGTATTATTACCATAAACTCAGGTTTGAAATCCTTCCGAAAAATCCCTGCTTCCTGGGCCTCCTTAAAATCGTTGATAAGCAGATCCCATGTTTTTTTTGTTCTTTCTTCCACGAATGCTTTAAGCTCAGGCTCAGATCCGGTATAAAAATCCTGAAGAAATTCAGGACTTATACTATTTGTACCCTCCATTTTCAGCAATATGATCTTTTCTAATTTCTCAGCAGCGGTGGAATCTTCCTTCATGATCATCCTGAATTGCTTCTCTCCCTCTTCAACGACATTGTTGAACATTGTTTTGGCCAGTTCAATTTTATTGGGGAAGTACTTATAATAAGTCATTTTGCTTACATTGGCCTTTCGGCATATCTCTTCAACGGACATACGCTTGAAGCCGTGTTTCCAGAACAACTCCCGTGCTGTCGTGATAATATCCTTATGCTTTTTACTTTCCCTTGCCATTTGATATTAATATTACGATAATGATGTAAATATACGAAAATAATATAAATATACAACAACCGTATATTAAATAATTATTTAATATTTTTCTGATGTACAAATTCCTGATCTTATTAATATTTGAATTAATATTTGTTTAATTTAGTTATTCGAAAATGTAAGATCATAATATGAGGATTATTTTTTCCCTTCTACTGGCACTGATATTAAACCAGTGCATATACGCCCAAAAGATCAGGGTAAGGGATTACGGTATTTCCCCCGGGGTATTACCAAGCGGGAAATTTAACGCCATTACGGATGTCAGGGGGGTCAGAGTGGGACATACAACGCTGATTTCAGGAGAGAATATACGAACGGGTGTTACTGCCATTCTACCTCATGATGGCAATATTTATAATCTTAAAGTTCCCGCTGCAATTTATACTGGCAATGGCTATGGCAAACTGACGGGGATAAGCCAGGTAAGGGAGCTGGGGAATATTGAGACACCTCTTGTATTAACCAATACCATGAGTGTGCCGGTTGCCTTTGATGCACTTATAAGCTATACGATTAACAAAGCCGGTAATGAGAACGTGCGGTCGGTCAATGGAGTTGTAGGAGAGACTAATGATGGCTTCCTCAATGATATAAGGGGTAGGCATGTTAAGGAGGAGCATGTGCTTGATGCGATAAGGAATGCTGTGGGTGGTGAGGTTGAGGAAGGTAATGTTGGTGCAGGTACGGGAACTGTATGTTTCGGATTTAAAGGAGGCATTGGGACATCATCGAGGCTTTTGCCTGAGTCGCTTGGCGGGTATACGGTGGGTGTGCTGGTGCAGACCAATTTCGGCGGCATATTGCAGATTGATGGTGTGCCCGTGGGTGAAGAGCTGGGTCGTTTTTCATTCAGCCGCAATATTAACCGGGGGGCTGACGGTTCATGTATGATTGTTGTGGCTACAGATGCCCCTGTGGATGCCCGTAACCTTGAGAGGCTTGCAAAAAGAGCATTTATGGGGCTTGCCCGTACAGGAGGTATAGCCTCAAATGGCAGCGGCGATTATGTTATAGCATTTTCCGTTGCGGAGGAAAACCTTATTGACAGCCGGGAAGGCTCACCTGTCAGGGAGGGGAGCTTTCTTGACAATGACTCTGTTTCACCTCTTTTCCTGGCTGCTATTGAAGCTACTGAGGAAGCGGTACTGAATTCGCTTTTTGCTGCTGAAACAATGACCGGCAATCAGGGAAATAAAGTTGAAAAACTTCCGCTGGATGAGGTTTTGAAAATAATGCAAAAATATAACAGGATTGAAGAATATGACTAAAATTATTGGAGTAGTAGGAGGCATGGGAACTTATGCGGGAATTGACCTGCTCAGGAAGATTGCTGACAATACAGGGGCTGTAAAGGACCAGGAGCATTTACCGGTGGCCATGCTATCGCTGCCGGATAAGATACTCGACCGCAGTGAATATTTTTTCGGTGAAGTTGATGAAAACCCGGGACAGGCAATAGCTGAGGTAGTTAAAAAATTGCACAGTCTTGGGGCCTGCGTTTTTGGAATCCCCTGCAATACCGCCCATGTGCAAAAGATACTTAATCCCGTAATTGAGATTATAAGGGATGGCTGTACCCTGGTAAATATGATCCGGGAAGTGTCACAATATATATCAAAAAGCTATCCTGATGTAGAGAAAGTCGGCATAATGGGAACAAACGGTGTTTTTAAAAGCAGGGTTTATGATGATTACATGTCGGCTGAAGGTCTTCAGACTCTTTATCCCGATGAGGATGTTCAGTTCAGTATGGTTCACCCTGCAATTTATGATATGGAATACGGCATAAAAGCAATGTCAGAACCTGTAAGCGAGAGGGCCAGGGTTGACCTGTTGACGGTCCTCCGTATGCTGATACATGAGGGAGCGCAGGTAATTGTATTGGGATGCTCTGAAATACCACTTGCAATAAAAGAGAAAGCCATTGAATATATCCCTATCATTGATGCCAATGATGTGCTGGCAAAGGCAATCGTCCGGGAAGCGAAAGGGGAAAATAAATTATGAACCGGGCAATATTTCATCGCTCATAACTCATCGCTTTTCAATACCGCCAGCTGGTGAGATCTGCCCCGGGAGGTGCTGATTCTTCAATACGCTTGAGTATCTTAGGCACGTACATTTCGTTATACCTCAGCCTGGAAATATAATTAGGCAGGTTATGGTCGCCGTTCCAGCAATGCTCTGCCCTGTCACCGTAATCAACCTCGCCCCTGTAATAGGGATCAGTGGTACTCCCGAGGAATTCTTCCATAAGATATACAGCATTGTTCAGGTAGTAATTATCCATATCGCCGCAGTAGATATGGATCTTCCCCTCCAGCTTTGGACCCAGCCTTGCCCAGTCGCGTTCCAGTATATACCTCAGGTCATAGTTATTCTTCCAGTATTCTGCAACCTCAGGGTTTATTTCCCCTGTCAGTTTATCAAAAATACGTTCCGGATAACCATCCTCGCCCATTGGAGAGAATACTGCTTCCCAGATATCCCACTGTCCTCCAGATCGTGATTTATTACCCAGGACAAGCTCATGATGGTTCTCTCCCATTACCGATGAACTTATATGCCCTAGCCAGTTACGCCTGCCGGGCCTTATAAGTTTTGCAAAGGGACCTTCATAATAGTAGGCATTTTTATCTTCGTAAATATTTATCAGTTCATAGGCCCTGAAATCAATAGGATCGGGGCATGCGGCAAAACAACCGTTATATTCGTCGGGATAAAAAACCTGTACTGCCAGTGCTTCCCATCCACCTGTTGAGCCACCATACAGAAAGCGGGCCCATCCTTCGCCTATACCCCTGAACTGCTCTTCAATATAAGGGATCAACTCGTAGGTGATGGCATCCCCGTAAGGACCGAGGTTGGCTGAATTAACGGCGTATGAATCATCGTAATACGGGTTTGAATGTTGTATCTCAACGATAAGCATCCGGGGGAAATCATCTGAAATCCATTTCCTGTAAAAGTCATAGGCTTCCTGTTGTTGTATCCTGTTATAAGCCTGAATATTGAAACGTTCACTGTAATCGGCTTCCATATCTTCATCGGGTGGTTCAGTGCGGAAGCCTCCAAGATCATGCGGGTAGTGTCCGTGAAAAATACAAATGGGATATCTTGCTTCAGGGTACTCATCAAAGCCCTCGGGAATAAGTACATGCGCTCCAAGATAAACCGGTCTTCCCCAGAATTCCGATAAAAGATCACTCTGTATCCTGATATGCTTTATATATTCAGTGTCTTCAGGCGCCTCAATGGGGGGATTGACCTGGCTTAATTCAATATCAATGGTATTATTCTTTGAAGGATCAATGGTAATCTTCACAGGTTTGCTGTAGAGATTACCCGGTGCCCGCCTGAGATTTTGCCCTGCGCCGCGGTTCAGAGGCAGCTTAACGCTGTGTCCGGTCAATAGTGTAAAAGTTTCATATTTATGCAGTAAGGCCTGTACAAAATATTCCCCCGGGGGAAGGTCTTTCATGTCAGCCAGGGGATAGCCGAAGACACCGCTGCCAAAAATTTGTGCCTCCCCTGTCCATTGCTCTACATCAAGACCGAAGACCTGCTGGGAACTGTATTTACCCCCGCTCTGGTAGCGGGGCTCAGGTTCGGCCTCCTTTGAGATAAACAGCAGCAGGCGTCCGTCTTCGGATTTATCCAGGACGGAATCATGGGCAGTGATGGAAAAGATTGTTTTTGATCTTTCTGATTTGGTGCATGAAAGGACCAGGATGGGGATTATTAACAGGGTGGTGATTTTTTTCATTTCAGGTAGGGTTTAATTGGTTGAGTTCAAGGTGAAAATAAAGATAGTAAAAATGAACCAATCATAAGGTAAATGAGGGCAGCAATAACAATATTCATAGATTTTTTAAAGCAGGGTAGGGTAAAAATGATCATGTTCGGTATACTAATGGATTGATTAAGTGAAACAAAAATGAGCACATGAGTATAATGAGTTACCAATGTTTTAGTAATTTTGAGGAAAACATTACAGTGGTGCCCTTAATTTCAAACAATCTAAAAGTTAATTGACAGTTTGACACGGGAAGAATTCAAAGGCTTGTTTGATAAATATTTTGACTCCATCAGGTCATATATTTATTACCGTTGCAGCGACACTGAACTGGCGACAGATATAGCCCAGGAGGTTTTTATGCAGGTGTGGGAGAAACAATTTGAAATCAGGAACGGAAAGATAAAAAGCCTTATATACAAGATGGCGGGCGACCTGTTTATAAGCAGGTACAGGAGAATGGAGCTTGAGCAAAGATATATGAATTCAATCGAGCTTGATTACCTGGGGGACTCACCTGAAGAGCAGGCTGAGCTGGACGAGCTGACTGCAAAGTATGAAAGCTCACTGGCCGCACTCCCGGAGAACCAGAGATCGGTCTTCCTGATGAGCAGGAATGAAGGTTTAAAATACAGTGAAATAGCAGAAAGATTAAATATAAGTGTAAAAGCAGTTGAGAAAAGAATGAATAAAGCATTGACATTTTTACGTGATGCACTGGAATATAAGGGATGAAAAAGAACGAAATAAATAAGGACAATAGGAGTTTCCGGAAACCGGATGTGCTTGACAGACTGCCACAATCAAGGATACCCTGGGAAAAAAGCAGGGAAGAGGTGTGGAACAGCATGCAGGCACGTATGGGTGAACTGCCGGCAGCCGGGAAAATTTCGTTAAGCTCATATATATTAAGGCTCAGTGCAGCAGCACTTATTATACTCCTGACAGGGACTGCTTTTTTCATGAGATTTTATTCAACAACTATTATCACCGGCCCGGGGGAGATGGTAAACCTGTTATTGCCTAAAGGCTCAGAAGTGGTTCTGAATGCCGAGACAACAGTAAAATATAAGCCGCTCTGGTGGACTTTCAAGAGGGAATTAATGGCGGAAGGTGAAGCTTATTTCGAAGTAAGCAGGGGGAGTGAATTCACTGTAATTTCAGATCCGGGCACCACAAGTGTTCTTGGTACCAGCTTTAATATTTATTCGCGAAAGGGAGATTACGAGGTAAGTTGTTATACAGGAAGAGTTATGGTTGGATCTGCCATATCAGGTAAGGAAGTGATACTGGAACCAAACCAGAAAGTCATACTCGACAGAAAGGGAGAACCGGTTTTAAGGGAAGAACCTTCTGCAACGTCAGACCGCGACTGGAGAAACGGGTATTTCAGGTTTACCTCCACACCTGTGACAAGGGTTTTTGATGAAATAGCCAGGCAGTACGGGATTACCATTCAAGGAACTGATAGCCTGGATCTTATATATACCGGTAATTTCAGTAAGGAACAGAATGTAAATGAAGTAATGAACCTGGTATGCAAAGCATTTGGTATTGATTTTGTTGGAGAAGGAGAAAATATATACCGGGTAGTGATTAATGCAAATTGAATCCACAATAAGGGCATTACTGATATCCCTGATAGTCAGTTGTTCCCTTATACCATTGTACGGGCAGGAAATAAAAGCGGAGTTTGAAAATGAAGCTCTTAACATTGTCCTTACGTGGTTGAGGGATACTTATGATATTGAGCTGTCATTTGATGACAGGGGACTGTCAAAATATAAGGTGAAGGTTGACAGTTCTTTTAGTTCTTATGATGAGATTCTGATATTCCTCCTGAAGGGAACAGGCTACGAATTTGAAAAAAAAGGTAATATTTACCTTATTTACCCGGCTCAAAAAGAAGGGGCTGAAGAAATAAAACAAAGATATATATTAACAGGAAGGGTAATTGACAGGCATACGTCTGAAGCCCTTCCTTTCTCACATGTCTCGATAAACGGTAAATGGATTGTAACAGACTTCAAGGGCAACTTTTCCTTTTCTTCGGTTAGCGACAGTGTTTTTGACATGAAAATATCTTACCTGGGTTTTTATGTGCTTGACACTACATTAAATCATGGCATAAACAGGGTAATAAAGCTTGAGCCGTCGAAGATTGAGATTGAAGAAATAGTAATAAAACAATACCAGGTAGAAAAATCCGTCCAGGCCGGTGCAAGCCCGGGTGTGCTCAGACTGAATCATCAGGTAAGTTCTTACCTCCCGGGGAACGGCGATAATTCAGTCTTTAACCTCCTGCGTCTTCAGCCCGGAATTCTGGCTGCAGGTGAGCAATCGGGCGACATGATAATCTGGGGCAGTTATGAAGGACACAGCCAGGTCAGGTTTGATGGTTTTACAATTTTTGGTCTGAGGAATTACAATGATAATATAAGTTCCGTGAATCCTTATATAGCGAAAGACATAAAAGTGATGAAGGGCGGCTTTGGCCCGGAATACGGAGAAAGGGTAGGCGGAATAGTTGATATAACAGGGGTGGATGGTAACATAAATAAGCCGGGACTAAAATTAAGCATCAACAATATGACGGTTAATGCCCTGGGGAGCGTGCCCCTGGTGAATAAGGCTTCGGTGGTCGCAGGTTTCAGGCATACTTATTATGACCTTTATAATTCCACAAACCTGAGCCTCCTGAGTACCAGGTCGAGAAAGCCCGGTTCAGGCGGTAATGTGGATGTGAACGTATACCCCGATTACGTGTTCAGGGATATGAATCTGAAAGTGTCAGGAACAAACGATAATGGTGACAATTACTATCTTAGCCTCTTTGCCGGAGCAGATAACTTTTCCTATTCGGTTGAGGAAGATCAGTTGAACCAGTATTTGTTCAATGAGCTTGATGAAAAGAATATTCAGCAGGGAGCTTCAGTGTTTTACGGAAAGAAATGGAGGGAAGGGGGAGTCAGCAACCTTACCCTGGCCTATTCGTATCTTAATAACAAAAGCAGTGAAGTAAGGCAACTCATAAAAGGACAGAATGACAGAACCATTTTTGATATGGACAGGGATATTGATTCAGATATAAGTGAATTAAATGCCATGCTTGATAATAGGCTGCGACCCGGTAAAAATCATGAAATTGAATTTGGAGCAGGAATAATAAAGAACCGGATAAAACACAATGAAAGTGTTACTTTCGGGGAGACGGGAATAACAGGTCATTTAAATACCAGTAATAGTATCTTAATACCAAACGGCTATTTCAACGGCATTTTTACTGTAATTAAGAAACTGACACTAAAAACGGGCCTGCGTCTTGATTATCCCACGACACTTGAAAAAGTGTACATCCAGCCAAGGGTGTCTGCAATACTGCGTATAAATGACAGGATGAAAATCAATTCGGCCTGGGGTGTTTACAACCAGTTTATTACAAGGAGCCCGGTTATAGATGAAAACGGCAATTATAATTACCTCTGGGTTGTTTGTGACAATAAGGAAGTACCTGTTTTAAATGCCCGGCACTATGTGACGGGACTGTCATGGTCTAATAATAACCTGCTTGTCAGTCTTGAAGCTTATTATAAAAAAACAGATGGAATAACCAGGTATGTTGAGACACTGAGCGAAAGAACAATTTACAACGGCGATTCCCGGTCCGGGGGGGTTGACCTGTTCTTCAAGAAAGATTACAAGGGTCATTCGGCCTGGATCTCATATTCATTAAGCAAGACAGAGGAAGCTTTTCCCTATTTCGTGGATGATGAATACAGGAGGGCACTTCATGACCAGCGACATGAGTTGAAGCTTGCAGCGATACTTAATCTCCGGCCTGCATATATCTCAGCAAATTATGTTTACGGTTCAGGTTTTCCCGACCCGGGTACATTTGATGCGGTACAGACTGATGATTTTGATTACAGCCGGCTTGACATGGCCCTGGTATTTAAATTTTCCCGTAAGAGCTATAAGCTTGATGCAGGTTTATCCCTCCTCAATGTTTTCAATACCGAGAACATCAAGTATTCCAATTTTGTTCGTATCCCCTCGGACGAAACTGAAACTATTGATCTGCATGCTGAAGCGGTTCCACGGACACTGACCCTCTTCCTCAATCTGTCTTTTTAAAGCCACATAATACACCTGAACACTTAAACAACTTAAACCTTTTATCAACTGTATGTTTGGATGTATTGTGAAAAAATTACAAAAAATTACACTTCAGTGGTAGGGTGCTGTTAAAGTAATTCGGTATATCAATGAAGATAAGGCAAGAAAGTGAAGAAAATTGTCACGAATATTTAATAATTAAAACAGAATATCATGAAAACTTATTTTAAAGCTTTATTCGCAATCGCAGCCGTAATAATTCTTGCAGGCGGCACGGTTATGGCACAAACTGAAGAAGCCACAGAAGCAAAAGAGCAGACCAGAAACAGGAAGCAGGTCTCTACTGCTGTTAAGGAGCAAAGTAAAGAACAGAACAGGTACAGGGTAAATGAACAGCAGCAGGCTATGATCCGGGAGATGAGGCAGAACGTCAAAATACTCAGGGACGAGTTTAAAGCAAGTCTGAGCGAAGAACAGCTTGCAATTCTTGAAAATACCGAATTAAGTATGCAGGAAAGAATGGAAGCATTGAAGGAAACTCTTACTGAAGAACAACTGGCTTTGCTTGATTGCAGCCTGGAAGGAATAAAAGAACAGAGAAGGGAAATGCGTGGCGAAATGGCACAACAGCAGAGAAATGAGCATCGCAAAGAAGTGCAAAACAGCATTGGTGAAGGTGGAAACAGAAAAGGAAAAGGTAACGGAAACGGGCTCTAAGGTGTAGTTTGTATTCTTGAATTCCCGGGATGAAATTAAACATCCCGGGTTTTTATTAAAAATAATTGAAGTGAAAATTAAATACAGAAATATATTATTCAGGCTGGCCCTGATGACAGCCTTGCTGCCTGGTAGTTTCTACCTGTCGGCCCAGGAAGATAAGATAGATGCAATACTTGATTCCATGTTCTTCAGTAACGATGAAGAGATTTTACTTATGTTTGCCGAAATGAACAGGAATCATCATTTCCTGTATACAAGGATTGGCTACGACAGCAAGACCACCTATGCAGGCCGGGAGATAGGCACGGAACAGTATAACCTGACCGGGCAGCTGTTTTACATCAATTCCCTGGGTTTCAATATTGGTGTCTCCGGAGCCTGGTACAGCCAGATGTATCCTTCCTACAGGTCTACGGTTGTAACGGCAGGCTACAGCAATGGATTGAAAAAGAACAAATGGCTGAGGTACAGGATTTCATATAACAGATATTTCTATAATATTAACGACAGTGACTATGAACCTGTTTATACGGGCTCGGCGGCTGTTGGAATAAGCTTAAAAGCCGGACCTGTAGGTAGCAGAATGGACTATTCATTGCTTCTGGGTAAGGAATATGGTTCACAGGTGTCGGCTGATCTATATGGTAATTCCACCCTGTTAAAAATTGGTAAGAGGGCGAAAATCAGGATTTTACCTGAGATATCTTTTTATTTTGGCTCAGAAACGGTAGAGTATGAAAGATACAGCTACCTCGACGGCAGCATGCAGTCACCGGGTGACGCGGAGCCGGTGTATGAAGACAAGTTCGGGTTGATGAACACGCAGTTGAGCCTTCCTCTTGAATTTTCGATTGGCGACCTGGACATTGAAGTAGCATATATATATAATTTAAACAGGTCGATCGATCCTGATTATACATTCGATAATGTTCCGGTGATAAGTTTTTCTGTAGGGTATTTCTTTATGCTTAAGTAAGGTAAAAATGGCGTGAGGCTTAGCCCCACGCCATCAGGTAAGGTTTAACGTGTCAGGTATAAACCAGGTATTAATCAGTATCCTTAAGTTTCCCTTCTGTCATCTTCCAGTATTTGCCTCCTGCTTCCCATGAATATATTCCGCACCCGAAGTAATCATCATGCATGAGCGTTTCAAGGTCTTCCTCAAAATGAATTATCATATTGTCGGGTATATATAGCCTTACTTTCATAAATGCCCCTGACCATCTCCTCCCGGCGGGTAAAGTAAAGTATTCGTCCAGGTCAACGGCATTATCATTAATATTTACATCATAAATCAATTGTTCAGCCTTGCTTATGGCATCGGTGCGGGAATGCCCGCTTGAATATTTAACTACCTGCATATGAGGATCATCGTCAGTATGGTAAATGTTTAGCTCAGGGCTGACATAGATGATGTCCTCCTTTTCATCCAGGTACATATTGCGTGGTTCAAAGGGCAGATGGACCTCTCTGTGGTAATCAAGCGAAGACACCCTGTCATCAAGCCGGATCATCAGGGTATCACTCGCGGGTATTGATAATTGCTGGACAGTCCTGTGCGAATCTGAAAAACTTATTCCCTGGGTAAAGCTTATTATCGACAGGGCTACGCAGCTTAGTATCCAGATAATAAGCATTGTCAGGTTGAGGACAAGATCCCTGGCCCTGAACTGGAATACCATTCTAATACCCCAGTATATTAAAGCCAGCAGGGGCAGTCCCACGACGAGGCCGGTTAGAATGGTCAGCCATACTGACAGGGAAGGATCGGCTATAAAATATAAGAAATCAGGAAGGTAGAACATTGAATTTTCAAAAACAGAGGGTACCAGGAAGCTTGAGTGGAAAAGTGAAAGAAAAAGAAAACTGAACAAGGTGCTGAAACCGGCTATTATGAAAGCCACTCCGATTATAGCCACTATTACCCTGAAAAGGATGACGAAAAATTTACAAAAAGCCCTGAATATTTCATTAATGGCACTACCCACAGCTGATGAACCATTGCCTGTTCTTATGTCTGCCCGGGGAGTACGGGCGGTTTTTTCGCTGCGCACCCTCTTCCCGTAATTTACCGGAGTTCCTTTTCCAGGAAGGACTATCCATAAAATGACATATACCAGGGCACCTGTTAAATAAAGGAGGGTGAATAATACAAAGACTAATCTTATCCAAACGGCGTCAATCCCAGTATAATCGGAAAGGCCGCTGCACACTCCCCCTATTATTGAGTTACCGGTGTCTCGATACAGTTTTTTAGCCCTTCCTGTATATGACCCTTCCTCAGGCTCTGAATCAAGGTCTCCTGCAATGTCCTCGGGGCTTCCCATCGTTGAGATCATCTCTTCAACTTCCTCCTTTGAAATGACGGCTGTCTGCCATGAAGGTTTAGACTGGAACAGTTCGGCTATCCTGCCTTCAATGTCATCAATCATTTCACTCCCCCCGGGCAAGGTACTGAGCCTGCCTGTAACAGATTGCAGGTAATCTCGGAGCAATTCGTAAGCTTCTTCATCAATCTGAAAAATTACTCCCGCTATGTTTATTTTAATCGATTTTTCCATTGTTGATATGATCTTTTACTTTAGGCTCTTATTTTTTTCTTATAAGTTTTACTGATTCAACCAGTTCGTCCCATGATTTATCCAGTTCGCTAAGGTATTCACGTCCCTTATCGGTAAGTTCATAGTATTTCCTTGGAGGTCCCTGTGACGATTCTTCCCAGCGGTAACTCAGGAGACCAGCATTCTTTTGCCGCGTAAGAAGAGGGTAGAGTGTCCCCTCAACCACTATGACCCTGGCCTCCTTGAGCTTATTGATTATATCGCTGGCATAGCAGGAATTACCCGATATTACAAGTAAAATGCAATATTCAAGTATTCCCTTCCGCATCTGTGCTTTATTATTTTCAACATTCATGATATTAAGTATTAACTGTTATCCCAATTTAAAAATGCCAGGTTCCGGTGTCCCTTACAGGTTCATTTTTTCTTTAACATTATCGAATTCCTGCCTTACGGAGTCTTTAATATTATGTATGTTTACAGGATCTCCTTTCATCTCAATTTTCTGAGCCGTTGTTTTTGCCTCGGGCAATACTATCCACAGTATTACATATATAAGTATACCTAGTCCTCCCGGCAGACTTATTACTATGAAAATAACCCTCATTATCCAGGGGTCTATCCTCCAGTATGCAGCCATCCCCGAACACACCCCTGAAATAATCCTGTTATCAGGATCGCGGTACATCCGGTGATAGCCTGTGCTGCCCAGCCTTTCGTAAGCCGAACCGCTGTCATCACTTATATCTTCAGGTGTCCCCAGAGTGTTTATTACCTCTTTCACATCCTGTAGTGTCACCACCTGCTTGTAGTCATTTATCTTTGCCTTTAGCAGGTCAGCTATCCTTGCTTCAATATCAGCCATAATCTCGGCTGAACTGGGCTCCTTTGCAAAGTACCTGTCAAGGCTCCGCAGGTATATTTTCAATTCAGTATAGGCATCTTCGTCAATGTGAAACGCCATTCCGCCGATGTTAATGCTAACTGTAATTTTCATTTTTCTTGTATAATACCTTTTTGAACAATGTAGTAACAGCTACAAAGATATATATAAATATTAATACTATGCAATACATAGTATTAAAAATTATGAATAATATTTTAAAGAATAACATATATCTGTTGGATATCAGTGTTTTAATAAAAGAGTAAAAATGCTAATTTATATTGATTCTATTCTCATCCTGGCATATCTTGCTTTTCATTTTACAGTTCAGCATGTATAAATACCTGCCAGTTGGATTTTTGTGTCTTGTCATTCACAGGGGAACAGAAGTACAGACCAGGCATACTGTACCCTGCCAGGATATTGAAATAAATTCTGACGGGTAGCCTGATGAAGAATCATGGAATAAGGCACTGTCTTTCACTTTTATAATGCATCAGCCGGTATTCGGGAAAGAACCAACCGAAAATACAGAGTATATGATGTTCTTCATTGATGAATATCTGTATGTTGGGGCAGAGCTGCATTATCCGGATATTTCATCACTAAGTGATATGGGCAGGCAGAGGTTATTTATGGTACGTACAAATTTGCTACCTTTAATTGAATTTTATGGGGTGAAAAATTAATTGTTAAGCACAGAAGCCATATTATGAAAAAATACAACTGGGGAATAATCGGACCGGGTAAGATAGCGCATAAGTTTACTAGAGGCCTCAAACAACTCGACAATGCAACCTTATACTCGGTGGTATCCAGGAGCATGGAGAGAGCAAAAGATTTTGCACAGGAATATGGCTACCTGAAATCATATGATGATTACCTTGAGTTTGCTTCCGACCCTGAGCTGGACATTGTGTATGTGGCCACGCCACATTCCCATCATTATGAGCACACTATGATATGTCTTAGAAATGGTAAAGCTGTGCTTTGCGAAAAGGCCTTTGCGGCAAACAGTGCCCGGGTTGATCAAATGATAAATGCGGCAACGGAGAACAAAATTTTCCTGATGGAAGCCCTGTGGCCCCCCTTCCAGCCATCATATAAAAAAGCCGGTGAGATAATATCAGCCCCGGCTACCGGCCCTGTTCAGTATATTATTTCCAGGTTTGCCTTCAAAGCCCCTTATGACCCTGAAGCAAGGACATTTAATCCCGGGTTGGCAGGCGGTTCTTTGCTTGATATCGGCATATACCCTGTTATTGATGCCCTGACCTTCCTGGGCAAACCCGACAGAATTGAAACAAATACCGTGTTTGCACCAACAGGTGTTGACAAATCAATAGGTATTTTGTTTGGATATAAAGACGGAAGGGGAGCCTCCTTGTACAGCTCGTTTGCAAATGACGGAGGGACCGGAACCCTGATAATTTGTGAAAATGCCAATATAAGTATAAGCAGGAGCAGGGATCATATACAGCACCTTGAAATAGAATATGCAAGCGGTGAAAAGGAAGCGTATACCTACAGGCCTGTGGCTATGGGTTTTCATTACGAGGCTGCAGAAGTGATGCGCTGCCTTGATATGGGGTTAAAGGAAAGTCCTGTGGTACCCCTTTCATTCAGCAGGGACCTGATAAGGACACTTGACAGAATAAGAAAGCGGGCAGGAATAATTTATCCCCCTGAAGTAGATTTATGAGTTCACATTATGATGATAAGGTAAGGGTTAAACTGTTAAGGAAAAAACTCCTGTTGAGTATGCTGATTCCTTCAGTTTTTATAATACTCCTATGGCTGATTATGTTCCTGGAATCGCAGCTTGATACAAGTTTCTTTTACCTTGGTATCTATCCGCTGGAGGTTAGAGGACTGACCGGGATAATAACTTCTCCCTTTATTCACAACGATTATGGGCATCTCTTTAATAACACCATCCCTTTATTTGTTCTTGGAACGGCAGTGTTTTATTTTTACTCTGAAATAGCATTCAGTGTGGCGGGCTGGTCATGGATACTGACAGGCCTCTTTGTATGGATAGCAGGGCGGGATGCATGGCACATAGGTGCCAGCGGTCTGGTTTATGCACTTGCTTCTTTCCTTTTTTTCAGCGGGATTATCAGGAAATATTTTCGCCTGATGGCTCTTTCTCTTCTTGTAGTATTCCTTTATGGCTCAATGGTATGGGGCATGTTCCCCTTAATAGATATTCACGTATCATGGGAATCACATATGCTGGGCGCAGGAGCCGGTTTAATACTGGCTGTTCTGTACAGGAAGCAGGGCCCCCAGAAAAAAATGCCCGACTGGTATTTCGAAGATGAGTATGATGATGAAGCTTATAACGATTATGATGACACATTTGATATAAAAACCCGGTAATCATGGAACAAAAATTAAGACTGAGAACAGGTTTACTGATTATTCTGTCAGGGTTTCTTTTCAATTGCACCCCGGCCTTCCCACAGGATGATACCTTACCCGATACACTTACTCTTAACCAGGATGAAGTAGAGGGATTGTTTGACAGAGAAGAGACACTGGACATAAGCATTAAATTCGATATAACGGAATATATGCGTAAAAAACCTGATGAATACATGGATGCGGTAATCACATTTTATAACGATGTTGACGACTCTGTAAGTTATAACATCAGGTTACGGTCAAGAGGCGAGAGAAGGCGTGAAGTATGTGCTTTCCCTCCTCTAAGACTTAATTTTAAGAACACCAATACTATTTATGACGACATAGACAGTATGACGAATATTAAGATGGTAACTCATTGTAATTTACCCGGCGCTTACGATGGATATGTGCTGAAAGAATACATCTTATATAAAATGTATAATCTTGTAACCGATTACAGTTTCAGGGTGCGTTTGCTGAGGGTAAATTATATTGACACAGGTAAGAAAGGAAGATTTTACAGAAAATACGGATTTTTGATTGAACCGATGGATCTGCTGGAAAAACGCCTGAATGTTATGGAACTGGAAAATATACCTCTCAGGTATAATTCCATGGTTCCTGACATGCTCGACAGGATGGCAATTTTTCAGTATATGATTGGTAATACCGACTGGCAGCTTATTACTTATCATAATATGAAAATTGTCAAGAAAATAGATGAGCAACAGGGCATCCCCGTACCCTATGATTTTGATTATTCAGGATTTATAAATGCCTCATATGCAGTGCCTCATGAAATGTTTCCCATTAAAGATGTGAGGCAAAGATTTTTTATGGGCCCCTGCCGGCCAGATAGTGTTTACAGGAAGATACTGCAGGAATTTAAGGATAATAAAGAAAATTTTTATGCAATTAAAGATAATTGTGAATTATTGAATGACAGGACAGCCAGGTATGTTAATAATTACCTTGACGGTTTTTTCAATTTACTTGAAAAAGACCGTTTAATAGATATTTTCTTACTGGAATGTGTAGACAGGTAAGCAGGATTAACGTAAATTAACAGCTTATGCAGAGAATAATTATTATTGTATCACTGGTCTTTGTCATTTTGCCCCGGCCTCTTTTTGCACAGGCTGAAGAGGATAAGATCTTCGGTCTCTTCATGGAAGATGATGCCCTCGACATAAGGCTTGACTTTGATATCGGTACTTTTATGAAGGAGAAATCAGAAGAGGAATACCTCGATGCGGAAATCACAATTTACGGGGGTGAGAGGGATTCGGTTTTTGCAAAAATAAAGGTGAGTGCAAGGGGAAATTACCGTCGCCGCACGTGCGATTTTCCCCCTGTGATGCTCAACATGAAGGATATTGAAACGGCTTACTCAGACCTTAATGATCTTGAAAGGGTAAAACTTGTAAGCCATTGCAAAGAGGGTGAGGAATATCAAAACTATGTGTTGAGAGAATACCTTGCTTACAAATTATATAATCTGGTGACAGATTACAGTTTCAGGGTACGACTCCTGAATATTTCTTATTATGATATTAATTACGATACCCTTTTTGCAAAAAGGACAGGGTTTATACTTGAGCCGGTAGATTTTCTGGAGAAGAGATTCAATATGGGTGAAATAGAAGATATTGAAATCAGGCAGGAGAATGTCGAAAATGATATACTACTGAAATTATCAGTCTTTGAGTATTTATTAGCCAATTCCGACTGGGCTGTACCACTTTTACATAATTTAAAGGCCTTCGGCAATGAGGAGTCTTTGGACAATTTAATAGCTGTACCCTATGACTTTGATTATTCAGGCTGGGTCAATGCGCATTATTCAGTTGCCCGTATAGATATAGGGCTGGAAAAAATTACCGACAGGGCATTTTTCGGGCCCTGTTGCAGCCGTGAAGAATACAGGGCTGTCCTCGGTTATTATCTCGGGCTGGAAGATATTATAATTGACACAATTAAAGAATTTGAGTATCTTAAGGGCCGGGAAAGAAATGATCTTATACGTTTTGTCAGGAGCTTTTACAAACTCTACAGCAAAGATGAGATCATTGATATTTTTATTGAATCATGTAATAAATAATTTACCCGAATGACTGATTTCTACCTGGCAGCCTTTATCGGCTCAATTGACCTGGAGCAAACAAAAGAATTCCTGATAAGGTTCGGGATGAACATTGTTTCCCTTATTATTCTGGTCAGGCTTCTTTACTATGAATACAGGAAGGAAGGAATCCCGGAATACCTGTTTGCGTTTTTCCTCATGGGTGTGGCCGTATTTATGATATGTACGGTTCTCGACATGGTAGATTTAAATCTTGGGATTGCCCTCGGCTTGTTTGCCCTGTTTGGCATTCTGCGTTTTCGTACCCAGAGTATACCTGTAAGGGAAATGACATATCTTTTCCTTGTTATAGCAGTGTCAATGATCAACTCTCTTGTTGCATTCTCCGATCCGGTAAATGGTATTATTCTTTATAATACCCTTGTCATAATACCTGTTTGGATACTGGAAATATTCCTCTGTACAAACAGGCATATGCAAAAAGAGATTATTTACGATAAGCTGGAAGATGTATACAGGGGGGAAGAACATCTGATAAGCGTTCTCAAGGAGCTCACCGGCTTAAAAATTATAAAGGTGACAATAGGGAAGATTGACCTCACCAGGCAGCAGGCTAACCTTATCGTGTATTATTACAGGAAATAGGATTTTCTGATTTCTGCCCGATATTTTCCCCCTGCCTGCCTGTATCCTCTTACATGCAGGCAGCTTAAGCTTAAAAGCTAGCTTTTCATGAGCCTGTTGGAGAAAGCATAAAATGCAATATACACGAAACAGGCCAGAGGGACGAAATATGCAAGATGGATACTGCCGGTCAGATCAGATACCTGTCCCTGCACCGCGGTAATGACAGCCCCGCCTACTATTGCCATTATATGTCCCGAACCCCCGATTTTTGTATCTTCTCCCAATCCCCTGACACCCAGGCCGAAGATGGTGGGAAACATGAGGGACATAAACATTGATATTATTACCAGGGCAATTACCCCGGTTATCCCATCGCCAAATATTACTACCAGGGTGCTTATTATTGCCATGACCGAGGCAAAGATAAGCAACTTGATAGGTCTGATGAACCTCATTAAAAAAGTGAATATAAACCTTGATGAAGCGAACAGTATCAGTGCTGCTATATAATAACCGGCGGCAACCTGTTCAGGTGTTTTTCCTGCTGCAAGCTCTATGTTTTCAAGATTCAAAGCTGACATGGCATACCTTATGGTGAATGACCACACACCGATCTGTGCACCTACATAGAAGAATTGTGCTATTACACCCATAATGTAATTACGGTTATGCATAAGTCGCTTAAGTGTTGCTTTCAGGTCAACTTTTGAGCCCTGGTACGATGCTTTTGGCATCCTTGTGATAAGGATCATAATCCATAATACCAGCAGGAGCAAACCAATTGATACATAGGTTGTGGTAACGGCATTCAGTTCGCCGGCCTTTATCATGCTAAGCTCTGCGGGATTCATTGCAAGGCGCTCCGTTTCACCGGCGGTGTTTAATTCTGACAGGATAAATGTCTGACTTATAAGCACCCCGCTTATTGACCCCAGGGGGTTGAATGATTGTGCCAGGTTCAGCCTCCTTGTTCCGGTTTCTTCACTGCCCATGGCAATAATATAGGGATTGGCTGCAGTCTCAAGTACCGACAGTCCACCGAAAAGTATCCATAGTGCTCCAAGGAAATGGAAGTAATTACCTGTTAACCTTGCAGGGAAGAAAAGTAAGCATCCTATAAGGTAAAGGCCAAGCCCGAGCAAGACACCCGATTTATAGGAGAATCGTTTTATAAAAATAGCTGCCGGCAGGGCAAAGATAAAATAACCAAGTCCATAACATGCCACCTGGATCAACGATGTCCTGGTATCGGACATGCTCATGATCCTTTTGAAAGCAGCCAGCAAGGTGTCGGTCATATTGTTTGCCAGCCCCCACATAAAGAAAAGGGAAGTAACCAGGATAAATGGCAGGATGTTTTCGCGGGATACCAGCCTTGTTCTTAAATTCTGACTATTCATATGATTTTGTCTTTCCTGGTATTTATACCAAAAGGCAGGTAAAGTCCGCATGCTCCTGTAAGGCCTGTAACAAGTGGTATAATCCCGAAAAGTCCCATCCAGGATTTGAATATTATTCCCAGTGCTATTATGATAATGCCCAGGATTATATGAATAAGCCTGTCATTCTTTCCTACATTGCGCTTCATATGTATTTTTTTGTGAAATATGCGTAAAGATATTAAACTGCTAAAATAATCAAGTATTATTTTTGCTGTGCGTTTTTTCCCCGGAATTGTTCTGATTGTTATCTACAAGCCTCTTGAGCAGTTCTCTTACATCATCAACAGTTTTAACGTAATAATCTGCCCCGGTTTTTTTTGTCCCCACCTTTATTGTATAAGCTTCACGAGGCATTGAGTCAAAGGTATATTCATCAGTCCAGTCATCTCCAACAGCAAAGATAAAATCGTAATTTTCGTCACCTATTTTCCGGAGCGCTGCCCTTCCCTTATTGATGCCTGAATATTTTATTTCAAGCACTTTGTCACCGTCCATTATCTCAAGGTTCAGGTTTGCGGTGAGATGGCGCAATTCATCTTTCAGTTCCCAGGCTCTTTGCACCCCGAGGTCGGGATCAGCTTTCCTGTAATGCCACACCAGGGAGAAGTTTTTATGTTCTATAAATGTTTGCGGAGTCTGGTCGACGAAAAATTCAAGCAGGGGGAGTACCGAATTTTTCCATTCATTATCGATCTGTTCCATCATGTGCCATTCCCCATCGGGTTGTTTAAGCCATACCCCATGCTCAGCAATAAAATGGAGCTTCCATTTATCGGGGAACCAGCGGCCAAGTGTCTCCTTGTCGCGTCCGCTGATAATTGTAACGGTATTCTTACTGTCACCTGTGAGGCTTTCCAGGATGGCGTAAAGTTCTTTGTCCGGCCCGGCATCTTCAGGATTTTTCCTGAACCATGACAGGGTGCCGTCATAGTCAAGAAAAAGTATCCTCTTTTTTGCATTCACGTAGGCTGTAATGATCTCTGCTCTTTTATTTTCGCCAATCTTCCTGGTTAAGGTGCTTGCCTGTATTTGCTTCACTCCCTCCAGCTTGGAAATGAATTCCTTTGCCCACCTTTCGAGGGTATAACGTTTCAGCCTTTCAATCATTACTTTATTCCGCCTTATTTGTTCTTCTTCAGGCATCTCAAGAGCTTGCTTGATAGCCGTGACCACTGCGCCAAGGTTATTCGGGTTTACAATTATGCCTTCGTGAAGTTCTTTTGCCGCACCTGCCAGTTCACTAATTATAAGTACTCCCGTACCGTCAATGCGGGAAGCAATGTATTCTTTGGCAGCCATGTTCATGCCTTCGCGGAAAGGAAGGATAAGGGCAATGTTGGAGTAGGCATACAGTCCTATTAAATCTTCAATTGAGTAATACTGGTTAAGATATATTATCGGGACCCAGCTTATTGTGCCATAATTACCATTTACCCTTCCCACAAGCTCATCAACCTGCTTTTTCAGATTATCATAGGCCGGACCTGTTTCACCCGATGGCAAGGCTATCAGAAGAAGACTCACCTTTTTAATGTATTCAGGATGCTCTTCGAGAAACAGCTCAAAAGCCCTTATCCTTTGAGGCATACCCTTGGTGTAATCAAGAGGATCAATGGAGAGAATGATCTTTTTTTTGTTCGATTTATCAAGGTGAAACCGGAGTTGCCTTCGCATTTCATTTTCCGGGGATGAACCATTTTCTTTAAGAAGTTTAACTTCCTTTTCAAATTTTTCGTAGTGTATCCCCCTGGGGAAGGCATCCACCATCAATGTACGCTCCTCAATTGATATCCTGTTAAAAACGGTATCAAAACCCAGCAATCTCCTTATGCTGCTGAGGAAGTGTCTTACATATCCGTAAGTATGAAAGCCTATAAGGTCTGATCCTAACATTCCTTCAAGAATCTCCGTACGCCAGGGCAATAACCTGAACACCTCGTAGGAAGGCCATGGAATATGTATGAAGAGGCCTATTGATACACCGGGGTTAAACTCTCTCACCATTTTTGGGAGAAGGAGAAGGTGGTAATCGTGTATCCACAGTATATCCCCTTCCTGCATTATTGAGGCTAATTTCTCAGCATAAAGGCGGTTGACCACATAATATGATTCCCAGGCCTTATCATTATATGAGGCGTTCTGTGGGAAATAATGAAATAATGGCCAGATGGTATTCCTTGAGAATTCATGCAGAAAATATTCATAATCCTGGCTTTCTGTATATACGGGAATATAACTGAACTTCTTCAACTTTTTATCAAGCTGTATCTTTTCCCTCTCGCTGCATTCATAATTCTCTATCCCTGTATGCCCGACCCAGGTGGTTTCATATTTACTGTAGAAGTCCTGCAGGCCGGGTATTGAAACCTCCTCAGTCTGCATGATATTTATACCCTCATCATTAAAAAAAACATTTACAGGTAATTGAAGGGATGCAATAAATAATTTTTTCATTACTTTGGGTATTTAAAGACAGAATATCATTTTTATAGCAAATAAAATAGAAATAGCTATCTGTTTGAAATTTTCAATAAAATACTATACCTGACTCTTATTACCAAATTTTGTAACAAATAGTACATTATATGCTGAAATTTGACGCTGTAATTTTTGACCTGGACGGGGTAATCACGAAAACAGCCCTGGTCCATGGAACCGCATGGAAAAGAATGTTTGATGAATTTCTGAAAAAATGGTCCGAAGAAAATAATATTGATTTCCGGGAGTTCACCCATACGGATGATTATCTTCCCTATGTCGATGGCAAGCCCCGGTACAAGGGTGTTGCTTCTTTCCTTGAATCAAGGGGTATAGAACTGGAATACGGGGATCCGCGTGATGAACCGTCAAAGGAGACTGTCTGTGGCCTTGGCAACCGGAAGAACCTGATGTTCAATAAGATACTCCAGGAAGACGGAGTCAGGGTATACGACTCAACCGTTGAGATGATACACCGCTTAAAAAAACTGGGTGTAAGGATTGGTGTAGCTTCATCAAGCAGGAACTGCAAACCCGTGCTTGAAGCGGCCGGCTTGCTGGATCTGTTTGAAACACGCATCGATGGTGTGGTCTCCGCAGAGCTGGGACTGCATGGTAAACCTGAACCGGATATTTTCACCACGGCATGCGACAGGCTGGGTGTCGAATACCACAGTTCTGTTGTTGTGGAGGACGCAGTGTCGGGTGTACAGGCAGGTAAGAATGGTAATTTCGGGCTTGTTATAGGGGTGGCCAGGGAGGGCAATGTGAATGAACTTAAAATAAATGGTGGAGATATAGTGGTGGAAGATCTGTCGGAGATCAGCATTGAAGATATTAATGTATGGTTTGAGAAAGGGATTGATGAAGATGCCTGGTGCCTCCGGTATTTTGATTATAACTTCGAAAAGGAAAGATCAAGAGAAACATTGCTTGCCGTGGGTAATGGCTATTTCGGCACAAGGGGTGCCCCTGAGGAAAACAGGGCCAACAAGGTAAATTACCCCGGCACTTATATCTCGGGCCTCTATAACAGGTTGGTTTCAAGGGTGGCCGGAAGAGATATAGAGAATGAGGACTTCGTTAATATCCCGAACTGGCTCCCGGTAAAATTCAGGATAGGAGAGGGGGACTGGTTTAGCTTTGATCCTGAATCAAGCATGAAGATTATAAGTGTGAAAAGAAAGCTCGATTTCAGGAAGGGGGAGTTGTTACGCGAAATTGAACTTGAAGATCATAATGGGAGGATAAGCATTATTCGTTCTTCCAGGTTTGCAGGCATGCATTACAAGCATATTGCGGCAATGAAATATACAGTGATACCTGTAAATTATGATGACAAGATAACAATAAGGTCGGAACTGGACGGTAATCATATAAATGCAGGTGTGGAAAGGTACAGTGACCTGAACCAGAAACACCTGACTCATGTATCAGAAAGGATCGAGGGTAACAGGTCATATTTAAAGGTCCAAACAACGGAATCAAATGTTATCATAATACTTGCAGCCAGGCATATACTGAATGGCAGTGAAGACCTTGAAGAGATTATGAGCTCCGAATGCTCAAAAGGTAAGACCTGTCAGGATTTTACCTTTAAAGGCAGCAAGGGACAGGAAATAGTGCTTGAAAAACTTGTTTCTATTTATACCTCACAGGATAAGAAGGTGACAATTCCGGAGAAACATGCGAAAATGGCAATTGATAAAATGATAAATTATGACCATGAACTGGAATTGTCGGCACAGGCCTGGAAAAACATTTGGGATGAACTGGATATCAACGTGGAAGGTGACAGAAGGGCACAAAAATTAATTCGCCTTCACCTGTATCATATGATGGTAACTGCTTCGCCTCATCATAAAGACCTTGATGCAGGCATCCCACCGCGTGGCTTGCATGGCGAGGCATACAGGGGACATATATTCTGGGATGAACTTTATATCCTGCCCGTGTATAATATCCACTTCCCCGAAGTTGTAAGATCAGTGCTCATGTACAGGTTCAGACGGCTTGATAAGGCAAGGGATGCCGCCAGGGAAAATGGTTTTAAGGGAGCTATGTTCCCCTGGCAAAGTGGAAGTGACGGACGCGAGGAAACACAAATCGTCCACCTTAACCCTGTTTCAGGTCAGTGGGGTGATGATTACAGCAGGTTACAAAGGCATGTTAGCCTGGCTATTGCTTATAACCTCTGTAATTATTACAACGTTAGCGGGGATAAAGCTTTCATGATGAAATACGGGGCTGAAATGCTTTTTGAAATATGCAGGTTCTGGGAAAGTAAATGTGACTATGACAGTGAGAAGGAAGGATACCATATTCATAACGTTATGGGGCCTGATGAATTTCATGAAAAACTGCCGGGAGCAAAGGAAGGAGGACTGACGGATAATGCCTATACCAATATAATGGTGAGCTGGATGATGTCAAAGACAAAGGAATTCTTCGAAATGCTCAGTGAGGAAGAGAAAGATAAATTACGGAAGAAATATGAATTAAGCAATATAGAGCTTGAAAGGTGGAAGGATATCAGTTCACGTTTGTTACTTAAGGTAAATGATGAAGGAATAATTGAGCAGTTCGGCGGATATTTTGATCTTAAGGAACTTGACTGGGATGAATACAGGGATAAATACGGTGATATCCACAGGCTGGACAGGATACTGAAGGCCGAAGGTAAATCGCCTGATGACTATAAACTGGCAAAACAGGCCGACCTGCTCATGGTCTTCTTTAACCTGGGATTTGAGAAGGCAGGTGAGATAATAAACAAACTGGGCTATAAACTGCCTGATGATTATATACGAAGGAATTTCGATTATTATTTCTCCCGTACCTCGCATGGCTCAACCCTTTCAAGGCTTGTCCATGCCGGCCTTGCGTACCGGCTGGGTGATTATGCTGTGGCCTGGGATATGTATATGGAAGCCTTGAGCAGCGACCTTGTTGATATACAGGGAGGTACAACCGGAGAAGGTATTCACTGCGGGGTTATGGCCGGTACCGTTTATATGGTGCTGTCGGTTTTCTGCGGACTTGACCTTTCAGGCAATGAACCTTCGCTTTGCCCTGACCTTCCTGAGCACTGGAAGGGAGTGAAGTTCAGTTTCAGCTTCCGAAGTACGCATTTCAGGATGGCAGTTTTCCCCGAAACCCTCGAAATAATAGCTGACAAAAGCGAGAAAGAGAAAATAAAAGTCCATATTTGCGGTGAAAAAATTACCCTGGAGAGAGGCAGAATATTTAAAATGAATTTAAATAGGTAAAAAACAGGATGTTAGGAGATATACTTTTAATAAATGATATGCATAAGGAAGCTGCTGAGACTATTTATGAAGTTGTAATAAAGGACCTGGAAAAGAAGAACGGCAGGTACAGGTATATAGTGGGTATATCAGGAGAATCCGGGTCGGGTAAGTCCGAACTTGCTCATTCCCTTGGCAAACGACTTAAGCAGGACAATATAAGGGTAAAAGTGATCCATACCGATAATTATTACAAAATCCAGCCTTTGCTCAGGGAAGAATGGAGGAGGAACAAAGGCTTTGACAGGATAGGACTGGATGAATACGACTGGGTAAAAATAAGGAAGACAATAAGGGATTTCAAGGAGGAGCAGGAATGTGTAATACCCTGCATAGATCTCATTCCCGAACAGGTTGATAAGCTTATCACCGATTTCAGTAAGGTTGACCTGCTGGTTATTGACGGGTTATATGCCATTGACGCACCTGATATTGACCTGAGGGTATTCATTGATCTTACTTACAAGGAGACAAAGATAAATCAGATCATAAGGATGAAGGAAGAGATGAACACTTTCAGACTGAAAATACTGGACCGTGAACACCAGGCTGTTTCATCCCTGAAGCCAAAGGCCGATCTTATTGTTGATAAAGCATACCAGGTAGTCAGCGCCGCAGATTACAGGTCATACGCAACAACTGATCAGTAACTCATTCCTATACCATGGCCCATGTTTCTGATGAAAAATCATGTGCAGTACCCGTTATCCGGGCAACACGGCATTGCGTAATTAACAGGAGAAGCAGAGAGGGTAAAATAATGTTCCGGATTTTCATAATATCAGTTGGTTTACATTAAGGTATTCAAGATAAATATTTTTCTTAAATGACAATTTTGCATTTTTAGCCGGGAGAGAAACCTGGCATGGCTTCTCAATTTCACATTCCCTGGTCCTTCACAGCAGCTTGCTTACACCTGGCTGGCAGTTACCCTCCGGACCATGATACTTTTTCAGCTTACCTGGGAGTTGTGTTCCCCTTCCCCCGTACCATGACAAACAATTGACAAAAATCATGTAAATTTACTTGCATAATGAACATACGTGTATTATATTTGTAAAAAATTGGACAATATGCCAAGGCCGAAAAATAACAGGATAGTGTATGAACCACCAATTTACACTGAGTTTAAACCGGTGGGTTTCAGGGGGCAGACCCTGGAGGTCATAGACCTCTCACTTGATGAATTTGAGGCCCTTCGACTGGCTGACCAGAAGGCTATGTCGCATGCAGAAGCTGCAGAAGAAATGGAAATATCACGTTCAACATTTACCAGGCTTATTGAAAAGGCAAGAAAAAAGCTGGCCGATTTTATAATATATGGTAAGCTCTTAAGTATCAACGGTGGTAATGTCCATTTCAGGAATAACATAATCAAATGCCAGACCTGTGGGCATATGCTCAAAACAAATTTTTACCAGACAATTACAGAATGTCCCGTATGTAAGTCAACTAATTTACTGAACCTTGCAGGCGGATTCGGACATGGTAATTGCTGCAGGCACAGAAATAAAAACGTTTAAAAAAAAGGAGGTTATTATGCCAGGAGGAGACAGAACAGGACCCGTTGGAGCAGGTCCGATGACAGGCCGGCGACTTGGATTTTGCGTTGGCAATGATCAGCCCGGTACTTATTATGGCCGGGGTATTGGTTACAGGCGTGGCGCTGGCTTAGGCTTTCGCCATGGTTTCACGGGCAGGTTTAACCGGGGATATGCCTGGGGAAGTATACCAGCACCTGTTTATGAAACAGACTTACCAGATGAGAAGAAGTATCTTGAAAGGGAAATAGAAGACCTGAAGGAACATCTCTCATTTCTTGAAAACAAATTATCAAAAATTAAAGAATGATGCTAAAAGGAAGAGGCACCGGACAGGGGGGTGGTAAAGGAAGGAATAAGGGAGGCAGTTTTGGACCGGGTGGATTTTGCGTCTGTGCAAAATGCGGAAAAAAACTGCCCCACCAACATGGCATTAAATGTACAACCATTAAATGCCCTGATTGCGGACACCCGATGATCAGGGAAGAATTGTTGAACAAGTAATAAATAATGAAGATGAAATTTGCCGTTCCAACCCTTAATAATGAGCTTACCGCTCATTTTGGTCATTGTGAAAAGTTCGCAATAATTGAAACAGATAACAGTACGGTAACAAAAGAAGAATTCGTTACCCCGCCAGTACATCAACCGGGCGTTTATCCGCGATTCCTCGCGGATATGGGAGTTGATGTAATTATTGCCGGGGGGATGGGGCAGAAAGCACAGAGCCTGTTTGCTGCCAATAATATACAGGTATGTATTGGTGTGGCAGAAGGCAGTCCCAGAGAACTGGTGCAACAATACCTTGAAAATAACTTGACGACAGGGCAAAACCTTTGTGATCATTAAAAGGATTATGGCATAGTGAAGATAGCAATAGCAAGCGGGAAAGGAGGTACCGGTAAAACGACCCTCGCAACAAACCTTGCTGCTTACCTGTCTGATAAGAGGGATATTATACTTGCCGACCTTGATGTTGAGGAACCTAATTCAGGTTTGTTCATCAGGGCGGGAAAAATATTTGAAGAAATTAAGTATAAAATGATTCCCGGATGGGTGGAGGAGGATTGTACTTTCTGTGGGATCTGCCAGAATGTGTGTAATTTCAATGCAATACTGAACCTGGGAAACCAGATACTCGTATATCCTGAACTGTGCCATAGCTGCTATGCCTGCTCGGAATTATGCCCAAAAGGAGCACTGCCTATGAAACATCAAAGAATGGGTGTTCTAAGCCATTATCGGAATGGCAATATCAATTTTGTCGAGAGTCATCTCGATATCGGACAGGAACAGTCAGTGCCACTGATAGAACAGACCCTTAAATATATTGACAGCATATGCCGTAAAGACAGCATTGTGATACTTGATTCACCACCTGGTACTTCATGCCCGGTGATCGAGGCAACAAAGGATGCCGACATGGTGATACTCGTTACCGAACCCACACCCTTTGGTCTTCACGATCTTAAACTGGCCGTTGAAACTATGATGACCATCGGGAAAGATTTTGTGGTGGTGGTAAACAGGTACGGAACAGGGAATGCTGACGTTGAAGAATATTGCAGGGGAAACAATATAAGAATAATTGCTTCTATACCTGACAGCAGGCAGGTTGCCGAACTTTATTCACGGGGTGAGCTTGCCTATGACAAAATTGATGATTTCAGGCGATCGCTTGACAGAATAAAGGAAGCTATACCTGGAAATTAATAGGGTGTGTAATGAAAGAAATTGTAGTAATATCAGGTAAGGGAGGAACAGGAAAGACATCCCTGGCTGCATCCCTGGCATTTCTTTCAGGTGATGAGGCAATCATCGCTGACTGCGACGTTGATGCCGCCGATATGCACCTGCTGTTATCACCTGATTTTGCACACAAGGAAGATTTTTTCAGCGGGCAGCAGGCAATAATCGACAAGCAGGTCTGTACCCTATGCGGATTATGCATGGAAAAATGCCGCTTCAATGCCATAGAAACAAAGGGATCAGAATATTTCGTAAAACCAATAGATTGCGAAGGCTGTGGTTACTGCGCCAGGATTTGCCCGGTTGAAGCCATAAGCATGACAGATCAATGTGCGGGAGAGTTTTATATTTCGAAAACAAGGATAAACAATACCCTGGTGCATGCGAGACTGGCACCGGGGGCTGAAAACTCGGGCAAACTGGTGGCTAAGGTTAAAAAAGAAGCCAGGAATTTAGCCGAAGAGGAGAATAAAAAATATGTCATAGCTGACGGTTCACCGGGCATCGGATGTCCGGTAATCTCTTCTCTTTCAGGAGCTGATTTCGTGCTTATGGTTACCGAACCTTCATTATCAGGCCTTCACGACCTGAAAAGAGTGTACCAGCTTGTAAGGAAATTTGATATAAATGCCTCATGTATTATTAACAAATATGATATTAACCCTGAGATTACAGGCAGGATAATGGACTTTATCCAATCAGAATCAATAGTTCACCTGTGTAACATACCTTATAGCAAGGTCTTTACGGAAGCAATCACTGCCGGTTTGACGGTGCTTGAAAACGGACACACTGAAATAGAAGAACTGATAAGGGATGCATGGGAAAAAATAAAGAAGAATGTAAACGATAAAAACAAGTAAACATGAAAATCGCATTTACTGCAACAGGGCCAAAATGGAGTTCAAGAATCGACCCACGCTTTGGCAGGACGGAATACCTGCTTATTTATGATACCGACAGCGAAGAGCTGGTAGTACACGATAACCGGGATATTGAAAATGAAGCACATGGTGCAGGTCCGAAAACTGCAAAGCTGATATATGATACCGGTGCCGAGGTGATAATAACAGGCAATGGTCCGGGTGAAAATGCTGCCCTTGCCCTTGAAAAGGCCGGGGTAAGAATATATACGGGTGCAGACAGAATGAAAGTAAAAGAGGCCCTGGAGGCCTTCAATAATAAACAGTTAAAAGAATTTAAAAAATAGTGAAATGATTGACACAAATGTATTGGTAATTGGCAGCAGTGCTGCAGGTCTGGTAGCGGCAACGACAGGGAAAAGGGTTTATCCTGATAAGAAATTTACAGTGGTGACGAAAATGCCCAAAACACTTATCCCCTGCGGTATTCCTTATATTTTCGGATCTGTGGGCTCATCTGATAACGATATATTACCTGCAGAGAAAATGTTTGAAGCAAGCGGGATAGATATTGTATACGATGAGGTTATAAAACTTAGCAGGGAAGAGTGTCTTGTCGAATTAAAGTCCGGAGAAAAGATTAAATATGAAAAGATGGTAATGTGCACCGGGTCAACACCAAAGAGACCTTCATGGCTAAAGGGTAAAGACCTGGAAAATGTCTTTACCGTTCCAAAGGATAAGGAATATCTTGATGAAATGCAGAAGAAACTGGAAGGACTTAAAAGGGTAATCACTATAGGGGCCGGTTTTATTGGAGTGGAAATATCGGATGAACTGAACAAGGCAGGTAAAGAGGTGACACTTATTGAGAAGCTGCCACATGTGCTGGGCCTTGCTTTTGATGAGGATGTTGCCTCACGTGCTGAAGCCTTGCTGATAGAGAGGGGGGTGAAAGTGATGACAGACAAAAGCGTAAAGGAAATAATCGGGAAAAACAATAAGGTGGAAGCTGTGCTAATGGATGACGGGGAGAAAATAGAGGCTGATGCTGTTATCCTGGCCCTTGGATATGATCCGAATGTTACACTGGCCCGTGAGGCAGGACTGGCAATTCGTAAAAGCGGATTTATACTTGTGGATGAGTATATGAGGACCGACGACAATAAAATTTTCGCAGTAGGCGATTGTGCCGAGAAAAGGGATTTCGTAACAAGGAAACCAAGTAATATCATGCTTGCTTCAACAGCCTGTGCTGAAGCACGCATTGCCGGCATGAATCTATACAAGCTGTCGGCCATAAAAACTTTCAGCGGTACCATATCAATATTTTCAACCGCTATAGGTAAGACCGGGATTGGTGTTGCCGGCCTGACAGAAACCATTGCCAGGAACGAGGGATTTGATATAGTAACAGGTAAATTTGAAGGTATCGACAGGCACCCCGGAACACTTGAAGATACCCATAAACAGTTTGTTAAACTGGTGGTTGGCAAAGAGTCAGGGGTTATACTGGGAGGTGAAGTATATGGCGGACTATCAACGGGTGAGCTAACGAACACCATAGGTATTATCATTGAAAACAGGATGCCGATAAATGCCTTGCTCACAGCCCAGATAGGCACACATCCGCTGCTGACTGCATCACCGGCAGGCTATCCCCTGATAAAAGCTGCCGAAGATGCATCATCGAAAATAATGTTTAAAAATGGTTCGTAGACTACAAACTTCATGAAGAAAACAAGCCTGTTACTGCTTGTTGATGTACTTATGTTCATTTTCCTTGCCCTCATGAGCGGACTCGGACTGATGATAAAGTACGTCATGGTACCCGGTTCGAAACGCTGGGATATTTACGGTCGTAATGTCGACCTGACCTTCCTCGGGATGGATCGTCATGGATGGGGTACAGTACATCTTATATGTGCTGTAATTTTCATAAGCCTTCTGATACTACATATAATTCTTCACTGGAAATGCCTGGTGAATTATTTATGCAGGATCGTAGATACAAAAGCACAGGCCAACTTTTTAATTATTATGTTTGCTGCAGTACTTTTCTTCCTGATAAGCTTCCCTTTCATGATAAAAATTAAGGTTACAGAACTGGGAGAGGGCAGGGACAGGTTTCTTCATGAGCAGGTACTGGAACATCATGATATTGACCCTGATATTGAGGTGCTGGGCTCAATGAGCCTTATAAATGTATCGGTGAAGTATGATGTTCCGGTCAGTCATATATTGGATAAACTGGACCTGCCTTCCACGGTCAGCGGCAATGAACAGCTTGGACGGCTGCGCCGCCTGTACGGTTTTAAAATGAGCGATATAGAAATGATAATACATAATTACAGACACAGGTAAAAATGACAAAAACAACGAAAATTGGTATCATTATCTGCGACCGCTACAGGCTTTGCGGCGGTGGCAAGTGCATGCGGTCACTGAAAAACCGCGAAGGGGCATTCAGTATTTATGGCAAGGACGATAAGGTTGAACTGGTAGGCTATACCACCTGCGGAGGCTGCCCGGGAGAAAATATTGAATATGTCCCCGAGGAAATGATCAAAAACGGTGCTGAGGTAATACATTTTGCCACCGGGTTCCTGGTAGGCTATCCTCCCTGCCCCTACATTGATTATTTTAAGAAGTTTATCGAGGAAAAGTATAAGGTAAAGGTTGTTCTCGGCACCCATCCAATACCCGAGAAATACCTGATTACCCATACAGCTCTTGGCACCTGGAATTCACCCGAATGGCAGGAAACGATAAAGGATGCACTGCCTGGGAAAGA
>Ga0190359_1000130_pt1 | contig 46896 bp, 45 predicted proteins | sample 48721823_MG_FD_161269 | JGI IMG/M metagenome (GOLD analysis project Ga0190359, IMG submission 161269) | Hydrothermal vent microbial mat bacterial communities from Southern Trench, Guaymas Basin, Mexico - 4872-18-2-3_MG | ecosystem: Environmental > Aquatic > Marine > Hydrothermal vents >...
GACAGCCTTGCTTTCTAGAGGGGTTTCTACTGCTGGAGAACTCTCAGATATAGCAGATGTACCAAGGAGCAGAAGTTATGATGTTCTTGAAAGTTTGGAAAAGAAGGGATTTGTCGTGATGAAGTTAGGTAAACCTATCAAATATCTGGCAGTCCCACCACAGGAAGTTTTGGAAAGAGTAAAAAAGAATGTTAAAGAAGAAGCAAAAGAAAGAATAAAAAGGCTAGAAGAGCTAAAAGGAACAGATGTTATCGATGAATTAAACCTTTTACATAAACAAGGCGTTGAATTGGTAGAGCCTGCAGATTTAAGTGGTAGTCTGAGAGGAAGGCATAATCTTTACAATCATTTGGAGTTAACAATAAGAAATGCTGAGAATAAAGTAACCTTAATGACAACTACTCAAGGATTCATTAGAAAGGTTGAAGGACTAAAACCAACCTTTGAAAAAATAAAGAAAAGAGGCGTAAAAATAAGGATTGCAGCACCAATTACAAATGATGCAATGCAAGCAGTTAAGGAACTAAAAGGAATTGCCGAGGTAAGGAACACAGATAGTAAAGCAAGATTCTGCATTGTTGATGGTAAAGAACTTGTGTTTATGCTATTAGATGATAAGGATGTACATCCGACCTACGATGTGGGTGTTTGGGTTAATACTCCATTTTTTGCAAAAGCATTAGATAATCTGTTTGAAGTAGCCTGGAAGAATATGAAGCCCGTTAAGTAACCTAAAAATGCCTAAACACCAGAGTTGGTTTGTTTTTAAGGAATTCTTTATGTTCTTGTTTTTTTACTTTATTTACTAAATACTATCTCATTTTTCCTTTTTGGTTCTTTTTAAATGCTCTAAAAATTTTTAAGACACAAAGTTTAAAAATAATGAATGATTAAAAAAACCAAAGAAATGAGAAAAAATATAATAAAAAAGCTTGAAAAGATAGCACTAGAAGTAAGAAGGGATATCTTAGAGATGACTACAGAAGCAGGTTCAGGACATCCAGGAGGTAGTTTGTCTGCTACTGATATTCTCGTAACATTATATTTTTATAAATTAAGGCACAACCCCAAAAGGCCAGATTGGCCCAATAGGGATAGGTTCATCCTGAGCAAGGGTCATGCATGTCCAGCTCTCTATTCATGCTTAGCAAGAAGTGGTTATTTTCCTATTAGTAAATTAAAGAGTCTAAGAAAACTGGGTTCTTTTTTGCAAGGTCATCCAGAAAGTACGAGATGTCCAGGTGTAGAAGCTTCCACCGGACCACTTGGTCAAGGACTAAGTTTTGCCAGTGGTATAGCATTAGCAGGTAAGTTAGATAAAAGAAACTACAAAGTTTATGTTCTGCTTGGCGATGGTGAGGTACAAGAGGGTAACATTTGGGAAGCTGCTATGTTTTCATCTCACTATAAGCTAGATAATTTAATAACTATTCTTGATAAGAATAAATTGCAAATAGATGGTACGACAAAAGAAGTTATGGACATAGAGCCAATAAGAGATAAATTCAAATCTTTTGGTTGGTACACAATAGAAATAGATGGACATAACTTTAATGAAATAATAACAGCCTTTGAAGAGGTAGAACTCGTAAAAGAAAAACCAAAGGTGATCATTGCAAACACAATAAAATGTAAGGGAGTCCCTTCTATGGAAAATAAACTTGAATGGCATGGTAAAGCTCTAACAAGAGAACAATTAAAGGAGGTACTTAGAACTCTGAAATGAACGAGTTAAAAGCAACAAGAGATGGCTATGGAGAGGCGTTACTAGAACTTGGAGAAGATAAAAGGGTTGTGGTCCTTGATGCAGATTTATCAAAATCAACAAGGTCCGAAAAGTTCAAGAAAAAATATCCAGAGCGATTTTTTAATGTTGGAATAGCAGAACAAAATTTAATAGCTACTGCAGCAGGTTTGGCAGCATCAGGAAAAATACCTTTTGCTTCAAGCTTTGCGGTATTTATAACAGGAAGAGCATATGGTCAGATTAGATTAAACGCTGGAATCTCAAATTTAAATATAAAGATAGTAGGCTCTCATGCAGGGCTATTAACAGGAGAGGATGGTGCATCTCATCAGTCGTTAGAGGATATTTCTTTGATGAGGGGAATCCCTGGAATGACTGTAATACAACCTTGCGATTTTATAGAGGCAAAGAAAGCAACCAAATCAATAGCAAAACACAAAGGTCCGGTTTATCTACGCTTATTAAGGGAGAAATTACCAATAATCAATAAAGAAGACTACGTATTCAAGATAGGTAAGGGGGTTCTTTTGAAGCCAGGAAATGATGTTGCAATAATCGCTTCAGGAGCTTTAGTTCATGAAGCATTAAAAGCCCATGATGAGTTAAAAAGAGAGAACATTTCAGCTAGGGTTATAAATATCCATACAATAAAACCAATAGACCAAGAAATAATAATTAAAGCCGCAAAAGAAACCAAGGCAATAATAACCGCTGAAGACCACAATATAATAGGGGGCCTTGGTTCTGCAGTTGCAGAAGTTCTTATTAAGAATTATCCTATAAGAATCTGTATGATTGGGGTTAATGATAGATTTGGTGAATCTGGAAAACCAAAAGAACTTTATAAAAAATATGGTTTAACCAAGGACAACATAATTGCTAAAGTAAAATCTCTATTAAGATATAAGGATAAGGAGGTTCAAAAATGATAGTTGTGCTAAAAGCCAAAGCAACCAAGAAAGATATAGACCTTGTTGTACAAAAAATAAAAAAGATGGGCCTTAAACCACATATTTCAAGGGGTATAGAGAGAACAATTGTTGGTGCTATAGGTGATGAGTCATTATTAAAAGCAGATCAGCTTAAGGCAATGCCTGTTGTTGAAAAGGTCCTACCAATCCTTAAACCCTATAAACTTGTTTCTAGGGAGTTTAAAAAGGAAGATACTATTATAAAAGTTAGAGGCGTGAAGATAGGCGGTAATGAAATAATAATCATGGCTGGTCCTTGTGCTATTGAAAGTGAAAAACAGATTATTGAAACAGCTAAAGCTGTTAAAAAAGCTGGAGCAAAACTTCTTAGGGGTGGCGCCTTTAAACCAAGAACCTCTCCATATTCATTTCAGGGAATGGGAGAGGAGGGCCTTAAATTAATGGCAAAAGCAAGGAAAATTACTGGATTGCCTATTGTAACCGAAGTAATGGATACAGCAGATGTTCCACTTGTATCTGATTATGCAGATATCTTGCAGATAGGAACAAGAAATATGCAGAACTTTGATCTACTAAGAGCTGTTGGTAAAGTCAACACCCCTGTTTTATTAAAGAGAGGATTAGCAGCAACCCTCAAAGAATTCCTAATGGCAGCAGAATACATAATGGCTGAAGGAAACCACAACATTATTCTATGTGAGAGAGGTATACGCACTTTTTGTGAGTACACAAGGAATACACTTGACCTAAACATAGTCCCTGCTCTAAAGAGAGAAACACATTTGCCGGTTATCGTTGATCCAAGTCACGGAACAGGCAGGTATGATTTGGTTGCTCCAATGAGTAAAGCAGCTATTGCTGCTGGTGCAGATGGCTTATTGGTAGAAGTACATCCCAAACCAGAGGAAGCAGCGTCAGATGGAGCTCAGAGCCTTACACCAAAAAACTTTTTGAAATTAATGGAAGAATTAAAACTAATTGCAAGAGCTGTTGGAAGGAGATTATAAATATGGAAAAAGTTCATTTGAATTTAAAAAAACAGATAGACAATTCATATGATATTTTAATAGATAATGGTATACTCAATAGGATTCCATTAGACCTAAAAAAGAATGAATTAGGTAATAAATATGTGATAATAACCGATTCTAATACTAAGAAATTATTTGGAGAAACATTTCTTAGATTGATGAAAAAAAAGGGGATTAATTCGTATCTTCTATCAATTGAATCTGGAGAAAAAAACAAGAATCTACTGGTTTTTAAGAAGCTTATGAGAAAAATTGTCTCTTTTGGGTTAGACAGAAAATCAGCGATTATCTCCTTAGGTGGGGGGGTTGTAGGTGACATTTCGGGATTTATAGCAGCCACATATATGCGGGGCATTAACTATGTGCACATTCCTACCTCTCTTTTAGCCATGGTAGATAGCTCTATAGGGGGCAAGGTAGCCATTGATTTGCCAGAAGGAAAGAATCTAGTCGGTGCTTTTTATCAGCCGAAGAGGGTTTACATAGATATTTGCCTTTTAGGACCATTACCAATAAAAGAAATGAGGAATGGACTGACTGAAATAATAAAGCATGCCCTCATAAAAGATAAAAAACTATTTGACTTTATAGAAAAAAATCTTGATAGGATACTAAATAAAGATAAAAACATCTTAATCCGATTAATAAAGAGAAGTTGTGAGATAAAGGCAGATATTGTAATGAAAGATGAAAAAGAAAAAGGCTTTAGAAAAGTGTTAAATTATGGTCATACAATAGGACATGCACTGGAAACATTAACGCATTATAAAAAGTATTCTCATGGAGAAGCAGTTGCTATTGGTATGCTAGTAGAAGGGCTTATATCAAACAAAATTGGATCGCTATCCAAAAAAGAATTGCACAGACAGAATAACCTCTTATTTAGGGCAGGATTAGTTAAAAAATTACCTAATATTGATATCAGGGAATTCATTGAACAGTTAAAAAAAGACAAAAAAAACGTTGGTAGAGAAATAGAGTTTGTGTTATTAGAAAAAATAGGAAAAGCAAAATTTGGCATAAAGGTACCAAAAAAAATAATTTGGGGGGCACTAAAGGAAAGCAGATGATTGCAGTACCCATAATAGCTTATAACTTAAAACAAGCAGTTAAATCTATAAAAAAAGCAAGCAGGTACGCAGATATAATAGAGCTAAGACTTGATTATTTGAAGAACCTTACTCCTAATATTCTAGAAAAATTGATACTAAATAAAACAAAACCGCTTATAGTCACAATAAGAAAAAAAGAAGAAGGCGGAAAGCACAAAATAATGGAGAGTAAGAGGATAGAATTTTTTAAAAAAGCGATGGACCTTAATGTGGATTTTATTGATATGGAATTATCAACAGGAACTGAAACAATCAAGCAATTAATAAAATCAAAGAGAAAAACAAAGATAATAGTGTCTTACCATAACTTCAGAAATACAAATAGAGAAGAAATACTAACCAAATACAGAAAAATAAAATCCTTGAATCCAGATATTATAAAGATAGTAACATTTGCGAACTCAATAGATGACAACAAAAATATGTTTGACTTAATAAGAAAAGCAAATAGTGATAACACAAAGATAATCTCTTTTTGTATGGGCAAACTGGGGGAGATAAGCAGAATTCTGAGTGTACCTATGGGTGCATATTTAACTTTTGCTTCATTGGAGAAAGGAATGGAATCAGCACCTGGACAAGTTGATGTTAACACTTTAAAGAATATTTACAGAGTAAAAAAATTGAAAGACCCAAAAATATTTGGTTTGGTTGGAAATCCAGTAGAACATAGCAAAGGCTTTATACTCCACAATACAAGATTTAAAAAGCTTCATTTGAATTATATTTATTTAAATTTTTTAGTTGATAATCTCAATTCTTTCCTTAAAAATTACAAATCTATGGTTAGTGGTCTAAGTATTACTATCCCATTTAAAAGTAGAATAATAAGGTATCTGGACAAAATAGAACCAACAGCTAAGAAGATTGGAGCAGTTAATACCGTGATTAAAAAAAATAATAAGCTTATCGGTTATAATACTGACATGATAGGAGCAATAAAAGCAATTCTCTCAAAAACCAAAATAGAAGACAAGAACATTTTGATAATTGGGGCTGGAGGTGTAGCCAGAGCAATAGCCTATGGTATTGTTAAGAATAAAGGTAATCTCATTATTTTGAACAGAACAGTTAGCAAAGCAAAGAAGCTTGCTAAAGAGTTAAATTGTTTATGGGGTAGCTTGGATGATTTAATATCTCTAAGGGAGATTGATGTTGTAATAAATGCAACCTCTTTGGGAATGTTCCCAAAAATTGAAGAAACACCTATAAATAAAAAAATTCTGAGAAAAATAACAAAAAGAGGTTCTGTCATATTTGATTCCGTTTATAACCCTAAAAAAACAAAACTTTTAAAAGACGCTGAAAAACTAGGTCTAATTACAATAAGTGGCTATAGCATGTTCATAAACCAAGCCAAAGAACAATTTAGGCTCTTTTTGGAGGCTGATTGATATGAAGCTGTGCGTTGAAAAAACAGACAGGTTAGAAGGAGAAATTACTGTCCCTTCCTCTAAATCGCATACTATTAGGGCTGTTATAATAGCCTCTCTTGCCGAAGGAAGATCCGGGATAATAAATCCACTGAATTCAAAAGACACAATGGCTGCTGTAAACGCTTGTAGAACATTAGGAGCAAAGATAAATACAGATAATAATAAGGAATGGATTGTTGAAGGGTTTGACAATAAGCCAAGGTATGTTGATGAGCCAATCAATATGCTTAATTCTGGAACATCTTTAAGGCTATTATCAGGAATTATTGCTGCTTTATGTGACTTCGAAGTTGAATTAGATGGTGATAGCTCGTTGAGAACAAGGCCTATACAACCATTATTAAAATCTCTCAACCAGCTTGGTGCAGAGGCACTTTCTATAAATAATAATGGATACTGTCCAATAAAAATAAGGGGAAAAATGAAAGGAGGGAGAACCGAGATTAATAGTTTCACTTCACAATATGTTTCAAGTCTTCTTCTTGCCTGCCCCCTACTTGAGGAAGATAGTATAATCACAGTAATAAACCCTAATGAGATACCTTACATAAAAATGACCCTAAGCTGGTTAGATGAACAAGGAATCAAATATGAAGCAAAAGAAGATTTTACAGAATTTAGGGTTTTTGGAAATCAAAGATATAAAAGCTTTGAAAAAAAGATACCTGCAGACTGGAGCAGTGCAGCATTCCCTATCGTTGGAGCTGCTATTACCAATTCAAATGTTTTAGTTAAAGGTCTAGATACGGATGATGTCCAAGGAGATAAAGCGATTTTGGATTATCTCAAAAAGATGGATGCTGAGATATTAATTGAAGAAAATGGAATAAGGATAATGGGAAAAAAACTTTATGGATGTGAATTAGACCTAAATAATACCCCAGATGCTCTGCCCTCAATGGCTGTTGCAGGATGTTTTGCAGAAGGAACAACGACCCTAGTCAATGTACCTCAAGCAAGAGTAAAGGAAACTGATAGAATAAAAGTCATGGCTGAAGAATTATCTAAGTTGAATGCAGATATCAAAGAAAGGGAAGAAGGTCTTGTTATTAATAAAAGCATCCTAAAAGGAAGTAAGGTAAGGGGACACGGTGACCACAGAGTTGTGATGGCTCTTAGTCTAGCAGGTTTAATAGCAGAAGGAAAGACAGAGATAACAACAGCTGAGGCAATCAATATTACTTATCCGAATTATGTAGAATCAATGCGTGCATTAGGAGCAAAAATGGAGGTGATTTAAAATTTTAGGAAACACATTTGGAAGGATATTTAGGATAACTACTTGTGGTGAATCCTACGGTAAAGGAAAAGGCTCAGGGTTGGTAGTAATAATAGATGGTGTTCCCCCAGGATTAAAGATAACAAAAGAAATAATCCAAAAAGAATTAGATAAAAGAAGACCTGGCGTGGGTAAACTTAATAGTCCAAGAAAGGAAACAGACCAATGTGAAATCTTTGCTGGTATCGGGCAGGATGGTGTAACAACAGGAGCACCACTTGGGATTATAGTTTATAATGTTGATACAAAAAAAATACATATAGACCAATACAGGGAATATAAAGACCTTTTTAGACCAGGTCATGCAACCTATCCGTTCTACCTTAAGTATGGAGAATATCAAGACTGGTGTGGGGCTGGCAGAGCTTCTGGGAGAGAAACAGTAGCTAGAGTTGCTGGTGGAGCAGTTGCTAAATTCATATTAGCAAGGGAAGGGATAGAAATAATAGCCTACACAAGAGAGTGTATGGGTATTAAAGCGAAAGAGATGACTTATGAAGAGATAAAGAAGAATTATAGAAAAAACGAGATTAATTGTCCAGATTTAGAAGCAGTTAAAGAGATGGAAAAGAAAGTTCTAGAAATAAAAGAGCAAGGGGATACAGCAGGTGGTATAATAGAGGTAATAGCCCATAATGTGCCACCTGGTTTGGGTGAGCCTGTATTTGATAAACTAAATGCCACAATCGCCCATGCACTATGTTCCATCGGTGCTGTTAAAGGTATAGAGTTTGGATCAGGATTTAGAGTGGCTAATATGAAAGGTTCTGAAAATAATGACCAACCATACCTAACAGAAGATGGGAAAGTAAGATTTAGGACTAATAATGCTGGAGGATTTTTGGGAGGCATAACAAATGGTGAAGACATTGTGGTTAGGATAGCTGTAAAACCAACACCAACAATCTCTGTAGAACAAACATCAATTAATATGAGGACAATGAAAGAAGAAAGACTAAGCCCAATAACAAGAAGAGATCCAACCTTACTCGGAAGGATATATGTTGTTGCAGAGGCAATGATGGCAATAGCGATATTGGATGCATTATATCTTGCTAGAGCATACGATGCCCTAGCTAAATTGGATAAAAAATGGATGGAACTAAAAAGAAGATAACTATTGGAATTATAGGAGGAACTGGCCAAATTGGTCAGTGGTTTAAAAATTTTTTTGAAAAAAATAACTGTCATGTTCTAATAGCAAGCAGAAGAACAAAGTTGAAGATAGAAGAATGTGCTAAAAAAAGCGATGTTGTGGTTATCTCAGTTCCTATTCATGTCACCATTGATGTTATAAAAAAGATAGCACCTTTAGTTAAAGAAGACGGTTTATTGATGGATTTAACTTCACTAAAAGTAGAGCCAATAAAAGCGATGCTCAAATACTCAAAATCCGCAGTAATAGGAGCACATCCTGTTTTTGGTCCTTCTGTTAGTACAATCAAAAACCAAACAGTTATCCTATGTCCGGCTAGGCCAAAGAAATGGTTACTTTGGATAAAAGATATTTTGGAGAAAAATGGGGCTTTAGTTAGAATAACAACCCCTGAGAAACATGATAAGATGATGTCTATCATACAGGGTGTTACTCACTTTTCTACTATCTGCATAGCACACACATTGAAGAAATTAGGCATAGATGTAAAAGAAAGTTTGCATTATACTTCCCCTATCTACAAGTTAAGGATGGATATGGTTGGAAGATTGCTCAACCAAGACCCCATACTATATGCTGATATTGAGATGCTAAATCCTTATAATAAAAAAGCAATAGAGGAATACATAAAATCCACAAGGGAATTGATAGGGATAATAAAAAGAAAAAATAGAAGCGAATTCATTAAATTTTTTAATGAGGGTTCAGATTTTTTGGGGGATTTCAAACAAGAAGCTACAGAATATTCAGATTATATAATAGAACAATTAGTCAAAAAAGGAAAATTAAAATGAAAATAGCAACCCTTGGTCCCAAAGGCACATTCAGTCATGAAGCGGCATTGAAAAGAAACAAAAATGCTACCATTGTTTTTAAAGATACAGTATGGGATATTTTTGAATCAGTTTCTGTTAATGAAGTAGATGAAGGGGTAGTTCCATTAGAAAATTCTGTTTCTGGAACTGTTGGTCTAACCTTAGATGCTTTGATGGAATTTGATTTGAACATTATTGCAGAAATAATATTGCCAATAAAACACAATCTCGTTGGATATGGAAAAATCTCAGAAATCAAAGAACTTTATGTTCATCCTTCAACTTACGACCAATGTGAAAAATTCATCAGAAAGTTCTTACCACACATAAAGACAATCCTAACAAGCTCTAATGCAGTTTCTGCAAAGATAATATCTATTCAAAAAGATAAAAATAAGGGAGCGATTGTACCAGAAAAGGCAATAGAAATTTATAATCTTAAAGTAATTAAAAAAGATGTTCAGGATAATAAATTTAATGTTACAAGATTTATTGTTGTGAGTAAAAAAGAAGCTAAAAGGACAAGCAGGGACAGAACATCAATCGCCATATACCCTCAAGTTGATAAACCAGGGTTGCTTTATAATCTTCTGGGAGAATTTGCTAAGAGGAATATAAACTTAACAAAGATTGAATCAAGACCATCAAAGGGAAGACTGGGCGATTATATATTTTTTATTGATATGCAAGGAAGTAAAGAGGATGAAAAAATAAAAGAAGCTCTTAGCTCAATAGAAGAATCTTTTTTCCTTAAGATTTTAGGAAGTTATCCAAGAGAGTATTAGGTAATTAAGTAATCAAACAAAAATGGAAAAAGAAAAATTAATCCAAAGCTTACATACCTATGAAAGAAAAGTATTGCTAGTTTTGGATAAGGCAGATACCGTACAAGAGATAGCAAAAAAAACAGGACTGAGGGAAGTAGAAGTCATGAGGGGTCTACAGTGGTTAGAAAATAAAGGTCTTGTCAAAATAAGGGAGGATACTAAAAAAATAATTGACCTAAATGTTAATGGGAATAAATATCTCAAAAAAGGATTGCCAGAAAGAAGATTTCTGGATGCAATTGAAGATGAAACAACTATTTCAGAAATAATAAAAAAAGCGAGTTTGTCTAAAGAAGAAGTTAATGTATGTTTGGGAATCTTAAGAAATAAAAATGCTATTACAATAAAGAAAGGTAAAGAATTAATAATAAACATCCTCCCTCAAGGAAAAAAATTATTAGAAAAACAGAGTCTTGAAGAGAAATTTTTAAACAAAAAATTTCCAATTGATTACAATGACCTCAGTGCTGAAGAGAGATTTGCATTTGAAAGTTTAAGTAAAAGGAAAGATATTGTTAAAGCTGAGATAAAAAAAATAAAAAAAATAGAACTTACAGATCTTGGTAGGGCAATTTTAAAAAAAGGAATCAAAATTGAAGACCTTGTAGATAGACTAACCCCATCAATGCTAAAATCTAATAACTGGAGGGATAAAAAGTTTAGAAGGTATGATATAAAAAGCAAGGTTCCTAAGATATTCGGAGGAAAAAAACAACACTATCGGAGATTTCTAGATGAAGTCAGAGTAAAGTTTTTGTCTTTAGGATTTAAGGAGATGTTCGGACCCATTGTAGAAACAGAGTTCTGGAATATGGATGCTTTATTCATGCCACAATTTCATTCTGCTAGGGATATACACTCTGCATATTACATTAAAGAACCAAAATATGGGGATGTGGATACTAATCTAATTGAAAAAGTAAAAGCTTCTCACGAAAGAGGCGAGGGAACTATAAGCAAGGGATGGGGGTATAAGTTTGATATTAAAAAAACAAGGAGATTAATTATGAGAACACAAGGAACAGCACTAAGTGCTAGGACCCTTGCTTCAAAAAAGCTCAAAATTCCAGGAAAATACTTTGCAATTGCAAGATGCTTTAGACCTGATGTCATAGATGCAACCCATAATGTTGATTTTAATCAAGTGGAAGGAATAGTCGTAGAAGAGGGCCTAGATTTTAGACATCTGAAAGGTTTGCTCAAGATGTTCGCTAAGGAGTTTGCAAATACAGACCAAATAAAAATAAAACCAGCATATTTCCCATTTACAGAACCATCAGCAGAGCTGTTAGCAAAACATCCAGAACTTGGTTGGATAGAGCTAGCTGGTTCTGGACTATTCAGGCCCGAATTAGTAAAACCACTTGTGGGAAAGGAGATACCTGTCTTGGCATGGGGCATCGGTATAGATAGGATTGCAATGTTTAAACTAGGGATTACAGATATTAGAGACTTGTTTTCACACGATTTAGGATTTTTAAGAGAAGAAAAGGTGATATAGCAATGCCAACGATAACATTCTCGCTAAGGGACTTAAACAACTTGATAGGAAAGAAACTAAGTATTGGGGAATTATCTAAATTAATAGAATATGGAAAGGGCGAGCTAGAGAGCTATAATAGTGGAAGTGATGAAGTAATAGTTAACTTTGATGATACCAACCTACCATACCTTTGGTCAGTAGAAGGAGTGGCAAGGCTAATAAAAGGAATACTAAAAAAAACAAAGGGAATCCCACCAATTAAAATAAAAAATGGAGATTATAAGATACTAGTTGATAAGTCTGTATCCTCAGTAAGGCCTTATATCTCTGCCTTTGTAGCAAAGGGATACAAGGTTGATGATTATCTTATCAAACAAATAATTCAACTACAAGAAAAATTATGTGAGAATTATGGAAAAAGAAGACTAAAAGTTGCTATTGGGGTTTATTCTTATGAAAAAATAGAGTTCCCTATCTACTACAAAGCCACAGACCCAGAATCTATAAAATTTGTTCCTTTAGATTTTAAGAAGGAAATGACCCAACAGGAGATTTTAGAAGAACATCCAAAAGGAAAGGAATATAAGTGGATTATAGAGCAATACAAAAAATATCCTATCCTCATTGATAGTAATAATAATGTTTTAAGTTTCCCTCCCATAATTAACTCTGCTCTTACAGGGAAAGTTGTTGAAGGGGAAGAGCATTTGTTTGTGGAAGCGACAGGCACTGAATTGGAACCAATAATTCTAGCTACTAATATAATGGCTTATGCTCTCTATGAAAGGGGATTTGATATTTATTCTGTGGAGATTAAGTATCCAAATAAATTAATTAAAACTCCACTCCTCTCTAAAGATAAGATCAGGATAAAAAAGGAACAAATCAAAAGACTTCTTGGATTAGAACTTGATAATTCCAAAATCAAAGAATTATTAGAAATGGCTGGATATAATGTAGTAAATAATCTCCAAGTTGAGGTCCCTCCCTACAGAAAAGATATTCTTCATCCTTGTGATATTGTAGAAGACATTGGTATTATGTATGGATTTGACAATATAGAAGAATTACCTATGAGGTCATACACAATAGGAGAAACCTCCGATTTAGTTGACTTTATAGATAAAGTAAGAGAGATAGTAATAGGGCTAAATTTTCAAGAAGTTTTTAGTCCAGTTCTAACCAACAAAAGGATTCTTTATGATATGATGAATATTAAAGATTTCGGCACTATTGAGATTGAAAATTTTATGTCAGAAACTTATAGCTGTGTAAGAAGTTGGTTGTTACCAATATTGATAAATTTTCTATCAAAGAATAAACATGTAGGTTATCCACAAAGAATTTTTGAACAAGGCTTAGTTAGTGTAAGAAAAGGAAAAGAGATAAAGGAATATGAAAGAATAGCTATCGTTTCTGCAAACGAGAAAGCAGATTACACTGAAATAAAACAAATATTGGACTACATTATGAGGATGCTAAATATAGATTATAGCGTTGAGGAAGTTGAGCATGATAGTTTTATCCCAGGGAGGGTAGGTAGAGTCATTGTTAAAGGAAAAAATATAGCCTTCATTGGGGAAATCTCACCTGTTGTTTTAACAAATTTTGGGTTAGAAGTCCCAGTAGTTGGTTTAGAACTAAATCTAAGTGATTTATTTAATCTAATTTATAAGTGCGGTGACTAATAACTGAGTTTAAATCTGATTATTGCTGCTATCCCTCCAAGTCCATTCAACTTTCTTCCGCCTTCGTGCTCGGAGGAGATAATAAAGACCTTTCCTTTCGTTTTTTCTACAGATTTCATAATATTCTCTAGTTTTTCGTAGTTTCCTTCTTCTCTTTTATCCTTTATGATGGTGTCAGTTAGTATTAAATTTTCTATTGCTCCAACAACCGCCGCTCTTTCTACATCTTTTAAACCATAAACAGCAAGATTATTTTTTGATATCTCTTTCAATACCTCTTCAACTAAGCTAATCTCTTTTGTTATTCTTTCTTGTCTTAGAGCTTCTTTTATTTCAGGTCTTCTTAGAACCTCATTAATCCCATTTTTTCCAGTTGCATTACAACTAGCAAGTATTATCTTCTTTTTTAGTTCCTCATCTTTTATTTCTTTTATTAGCTCTTCTTTCCAGAATGCAGGACTAGCCAAAATTACATTTTTTATATCATATCTGTCTATGTATTCACTAAGCTTTCTAATAATTTCAAAATAGAAGTTTTCTTTTATTTTCTCTTTAAATCCCTTCTTACTGACATCCCCTGTTATATGGGTTAAAATCTCATAACCATATTTCTTTAATAAAGCAAAATATGCTTCGTCTCTATCCATTACACATATTAATATCTCGTATTTTTTTTCTTTACAAGCTTCTTTCAATCTATCTATTTGATATCCAAGCCATCTTTCTTTTATAATCTTTACAGTAGAATTTATCCCTAAATTAAATGTATGGTAAACCCCTTTTTGTATCTCATCCGGTGCCTCAACAATCTTGCCAGAAACTCTTAGGACATCAGATGTTTTACTGAATTCTATTTTTTCTACTTGAATCCTTAAAAATACAGGCTTTTTTATTATAGCTTGCTTTCTATCTTGCTCTTTTCCGATTTTTATCTTCCTTATTGTTTTTCCTTCAATGAGATCACCATTCTCAATAATCTGACTTAGATACCATAGGTCATCTAAATTGCCAATTTTCAGTTTTGCTTTTCCTTTTTTCTTATCAAAATATATTTGTTTCATTCAATTCGAAAATAACAACATTTATATATAAATCTATTTATTATTTGAATAAGGTAGATGTTACTCTAAAAGGTGATATTTATGAAAAAAGACAGACTTTTTCATAAAAAAGCACAAGGAGGGTTAAATGCAGCTATATTAGTAGCTATAATCTCTGTTTTGATTATAGCATATATATTATTTCTTCCGACAGAAGAAAGAAGAGAGCTATTAGAAGAAAAGAAGACCTCTGTTTCTTCTCGTGAATCAACAAACGAGGAGGAAATTGTGTTATTGTCTGAGGGAATAGGGAGACTTGATCCAGCTCAGAGGATAGAAGACAAAACTCTACCCAATGTAAACATATTTGAAACAACCAACTCAAAAATATTAGCTAGGATAAACCCCATTTATGTGAGAAACGGGTGGTTTGATAAGAAGACTAAGATAGTAGAATTTAAGATTGATGATTTAGAAAATACAGATAATGTACTATTAAGTTTTTCTGCTCCTAAAAGGAAAGGAATCTTAACAATAAAACTTAATGGACAGGTTATTTATGAATACTCAATAACTTCTGTGAATGTAGAACCTATAAGGTTAGATAAAAGGCTATTGAAGGAAGATAATATCCTTGAATTCAGCGTTTCTAGTGTTGGTATTAAATTTTGGAAAACAAATGAATATAGTCTTGATAATGTAAAGATTCTTGGTGATATAACAGACCTTAGCAAACAAGAAAGCAAAAATATATTCACCCTAACAAGCACAGAGTATCAAAATCTAGAAAAAGCAGAGATTAGATTTATCCCGTATTGCACCGCTGAGAGAAGTGTAGGCATCTTGGATTTATTCATTAACAATAGGAACATATTTTCATCTGTTCCTGTTTGTGGTGACCTGTATAGGCAGGAAATACCCATTGGCATATTAAGAGAGGGGCAGAACAAGGTTATCTTCAGGACAAATAAAGGCTCTTATTCTATTGAACAGGTAAAGCTCATATTTGATTCAAAGGACATAATAACAAATGCTTATTATTTTACTATTAATGATACCCTGTATAGCGAGATTTTAGATACCGGAGATGATAAGTATGATTTGTTTCTAAAAATAAAGTTTGTTGATGATGGAAAGACAAAAAAGGCAGACATTAAAGTGAATGGTGCCAATCTACCAAGAATCGACCAAGACAGAGCAGACTATAGCAAAAAGATTGATAACTATATCGAAGAGGGAAATAATGTTATAGAGCTAAAACCATTGACAGTACTAAACATAATAACCCTAGAGGCTGTAGCAGAAAAGAAATGACTCAAGCCCAAATTTTTACTCTAAAATGGCTACCGGAGAAGATGTTTCCGACTATAAAAAAATTATTGAAAGGATTAGGGAAATTCTAGACAAACAATTTGAGGGAGGACTTCCACCTATGGGTTCGGAAAGTATTGATGCAAGAAACGAAGCAAGTAATGAACCACACACTAGAGGGGAAGATGAAGCTAGTGAACCAAAAAAAGATGAATCAAACGAAGTAAGTAATGAACAACCTACTAAAAAAGGAATAGCCAAAATAGCAACAGGTGCTGGATTAGGTATTGGTACTGGTCTTGGAGTTACAAGCAATCTTACAAAATCAAAAGAAAAAAATGCTACGCCTTCATTTTTGATTTTTTTGATTTTTTTTATTATAACTCTCTTTTTTTATTTTATAGATTTATTTTATTTACATTTTGGAGGTTTAGATTTTAGAGTTTTTTTTGATTTAATCAAATCTGGTAACCTTTTAATGTTACTTCGGATATTATTTCCTATATACAGCCTTGTAATATTCCTCATTCTTCTTTTATTCCTTTCTATAGAGGAGCATAAGTTGGCATATTATCTTGTTGTTGTCTTTGTTTCGTTGTTAGTAGCTAATATTCTTTCAACAAGACTGTCTCTAGGCTACACCTTATTTAGCATGTCTCTACCAGTAATAGCCCTTCTTGTTTCTATGTTCATTGTTGCATCAAAGTTAGAAAACAATACTCTTTTTTTTTCATGGGTTCTTCTTATAGTAACAGTATCAACAATACTTTCAATGGGCGGTACTGATTTTGCAAGTGTTCTACACTTAGTTATTGCTATGATGATATGGTTATTCCTTGTAAACCCCACCAATAACTTAGAAACATCAAACTACATCATAAGTATATTGCTTATAATAGATTTCTTTTTCTTTAATATACTCCGAACATATGTACCATCTCTTTCACTGGTAAATAGATTCATATTTCCAGTATGGCCCTTGTTTGTAGTTTTTTATGGAGCATATAAGGGAATAAAATCTGCTCAGGTTTTAGGCATTATAATAGTATCAGCCTATATTCTTGTCTTCTTGGGAGGGACTTATGGGTGGAGTTCCATCAGGACGCAAATGGAAGCAAGCCCAGAAGAGATAGATGAAGCATCAAGTTTTTTTAATAATCTTTTAACCAGAATTAAGGAAATACCCATCGGAATTAAAAAAACATTTATCAGAAGCCTTGATGAAGCAACAGGTGGTTATTATACAGGGAGGGAAAAGGATACAGGCGAAACCACCACTTATGGTGTTTATATAACAGAGTTTGAGCCAATGACTAAAACCTTCTACCAAGATGAAGATGTTGTATTATGGGGTACAATAAAAGCAAAAGCCCTAAACAAACCAATAAGGCTTACAGTAAGTTGTAGTGCTGATGATGTCAAGGGAAAAATAACAAGGGAAGACCTAAGCAATGAGCAAGGATATGAGGTATATCAATATGAAGAGATACCCTTTGACTGCATATTTGAAAAAGGAAAATTAAAAACAGGAGTAAACAAAATTACATTAAATGTGAAATTTAACTATGAAACCTCTGCATCAATAATGACTTATTTTATGGACCTAGATAGGATGAGGTCTCTAAGAAAAAGAAACATAGATCCATTAAAAGAGGCAGGAATTACAGATAGAAACCCGAGAGCTGAATATGATCCTGGACCAATAGAATTAGGAATCGGAACACCAAGTCCGCCAATAGGTCTCTCAAAAGATAAAAATGGATTTAGTCGCATAGGATTAACAATGAAACCAAAATGGATAGGAGAAGTAATAAAGATAAATAAACTTCAAATAAAACTTCCAGAAGGTATAGAACTGAAGGATAACTGTAGGGGAGACTTCATGATAGAAAATGAAACCTATATCTTAAAAAAAGAAGCAATAGACAAAATTGAGCTTCCAATAGATACATATAAAACCTGGGAATGTCCAATAATAATAAGAAAAGAGAACATTGAGAGCGTATTAGAGAAAATGGCACATAAATATGAAATCAGGATAGATTATGTATATCAAATTGATAGGTCAACATCCTTAATTATATTGAAATCAAAAAATCAACAAAATGGGACAATGAACCTTGCTAATACAACACCAAAGAATCTAACAAAACCAACCTCACCACAAACAACACCAGAACCAATGGAAGATACAAAAAATACCTCAAACGGAACTTCCAATAAAGAACCATCGCTATGGCCAACGATGCCGTGAACATATAAAAATGAATTACAAAAAGTTAATCTTGGTTTTTTTATTATTCTTTGTTATGAGTTGTGGTAAAACTAAAGAGAGGGAACATGGACCATCATTCACAACAGAAGACATCTACAAGGGAACACAAGGAATCATCGTAGAGTTCATAAAAGATACACCCCCCGATAATTCTATTGAGAATAAATTCTTACCAATCGCCTTCAAAATATCAAATAAGGGTGCTTGTTATGTTGGTGTAAATGATGCAGAAAATAACCTCTTAGTTCCATCTATGGCTTATATCACCATTAAACCTATAGAAATTAAAATCAATAAAGGTTCTCTCACTTCAATTAAAGGTGAGGATATAGAAACCCTAGACGAAAAAAAATTTAGGATAGCCCTTGAAGGTAAAAGCATAGAAAATCCAGACGGGGATTATAGTATAATAACCTTCACAGTAGATTCAACAATAGATGATATTGTAAAAACAAAAAATGCACAAATAATTGTAAACTATTGTTATGGTTACAAGACAAGGGCAATAGCTACTGCATGTATAGACCCCGATCCATATGGCATTAAAATAAAAAATAAACCTTGTAATATAAGGCCAATAGTATTGGATAGTCAAGGAGCACCTATAGCAGTAACTAAGATAGAGACAACAATGGTCCCAGACCAAAAGAATAAAGAGCTTATGAAACCAAGATTTATTGTTTATATAGCTAATAAAGGAACAGGCAGGGTAGTTAGTTATAGTACTGATGAAGAAACCCTAGAGAGAGAATGCAGTACAACTCCCAATACAAATGAATGGGACAAAATTAAGATTGAGGCATCCTTAAGAGGCAAACCACTTAAATGCGAGAATAATGGAATTATAACTCTCAAAGATAATAAAGGTACAATACTATGTGAATCTGAAGTAGGCTATAGCTCAGAAACTCAAACATTCTCTTCTCCATTGGTAGTTACACTTGAATATGCATATAAAGATAAAACATTAAGAAGCATAAAAATAACAAAAATATGATATTTTTATGAATATATCATAAAAATCAAAAAATCGAAAAGTTTATATAATCATATACCAAGAGTTAATATTCAAGAGTGATTAAGAATGCGTAAAAAGGAGTTTTTGATTTTTATTCTAATAGTTTTTCTTCTAACTAGTCTTGGTTGTAACAGAACAAAAAAACAAGAACCACGGGAGATTAGCTATAGAACAGGAACACAGGGACTAGTTTTGAACTTTCCAGCAGACACACCCACAAAGATATATGAACATGATAACTCTGTGAGTTTTATTGTGGAGGTAAGAAATAAAGGAGCATTCCCGCAACCAGACGAAATAGAAAATTTTGAGGCATATCTCTGGATAGGCGGGTTTGATAACAATATATTGGAAATATTGCCTAAAGATTCAACACCAATTGGTGGAGGAGGAATTCAATTAAAAAATGATGAACTAGAGGGGAAAACTTCTTATAATCCTCAAGGAGGCTACTCTGCTGTTGAGTTTGAGATGAGTGTAATGGATTTACCTCAAGGAATGCCTTTTTACAGACCAAAGATTATAGTAACAGCTACATACAAATACCAAACCATTGCCAGCCCGATGATATGCGTTGACCCAGAACCAAGAAGCACAAGAATAAGGGAAAAAGTCTGTGATATGGATGAATCAGTAAGCCCAGGGAGTCAAGGAGCACCTATAGCGGTAACCAAGATAGAGCAAGATGTGACATCAGATAATATCCTGTTTAAGATTTTCATAAGAAATATGGGTAATGGTATAGTAATACCTGATTATGAAATAGATAAAAACCCAAACAAAGGATACGATTGGAGGGATTTGAACAAAGTATTCTTGGATGAAGTAACCCTTGGGAATATACCAATGACAGAATGTAGGCCTAGGATTGGCAGTGAGGTAAATCTAATAAACGGTGAGGGGTATATATTCTGTAGAATAAATAAAGACAATTTACCAAACGAGGCATATCAAACACCCATAAACATAATATTGTCATATGGTTATGCTAATTCAATAGAGAGGGAAATAGAAATTTTTGAGGAAGTTTCATTCGATTAAATATTTAAGTGAAAGGAGGTTATATAAAGATGAATAAAAAAACAATTGTTTTTTTAGGACTATTGCTTCTCGTTGTTGGTTGTAAACAAGGTACAGAGGAAACAACAACACAAAGACCATTTGTCGGAGGTACAGAGTCAATAGAGTTTAACTTTTTAGAAGGTAGTCCTCCATCGGAAGTCTATGATGGTGGGAATTATCCATTCGAAGTCACCTTAAACCTGGAGAATAAAGGGGAATATGATGTTCCAAAAGAGAAGCTAAAGATAAATCTTGTAGGGTTCTACCCACCTGACTTCGGTAATCCAAATACAACAAAGAACCCAGATGAAGACTTGAAGAAATCTTATATAGATTCAGAGGGAAACATAATCCCCGGGACAATAACATATGTTAATTTCCCAGGATTTAACTTTAAATCTAATCTATCAGCTAACAATAGATATACAATAAGAGCAGACCTTTGTTATCTTTACGGAACAATAGCAGAAGCTGACTTATGTATATTAGATGATTTAACAGAAACAAATGATAAAGTTTGCGTTGTCAATGAGAGAAAAACAGTTTATTCCTCATCAGCACCAATTCAAATAGAAAATTTCCAAGAAAGCGTAGCAGGAACAGATAAAATAACATTCTCATTTGAGATAGTACATAGGGGTTCTGGAGCGATATCAAAGAAAGATAGTGGTTGTTCTGATGAGATTCCAGAAAAAGATAAGGTTTGGGTAGAAGTAGAGTCAGGGTTGCCTGGGCTTGAATGTTCTGGATTGTCAGATGGGACTAAAACATCAGGATATATTACTCTCTATGGCGGCAAGAGGCTGGTAAGATGTACCCAAGATACATCTGCACCAGAAGTGAATGGAAGAGATTTTGAGAAGAAGGTTCATATCAAGGTAATATATGATTATAAGACACATAAAGAAGTTAGCGTTCTAGTAAAACACACAACCTAAATTTTGTTTTAAATTTTATTTTTTTATTATTTTTTTACCAGAGCAAATTTGGCTAGTAATGCTTCTAATTGAATAAACTCATCAGAACCCTCTGTCATTCTAAACTCTATTTCTCCACACTTTTCAATTAGATTCATTTTCTCTCTATTATCTACATCAAGCTCTATGACTTGTTTTTGTATCTGTTTTATTATATCAAGACCAGATAATCCATAATTAAGCATGAGATCAAGCAATTTATTCCTTGCTTCTATGAACCTATTATTTATAGCTAATTCTAATATCTCTTTTACTTCCTTTGGCTTTGCAACAGAAGCTAAGCTATAAACGAGCTCTTCCGTAATATTTTTGCTTATAGCTGCACAACTTTGCATTATATTTTCTAATCTCCTACAATCACCATCTGATATATCCACTAATGCATCTTTTGCCTTATCGCTTATTTTGAGCTTTTCTTCTTTTGCTATCCTGTCTATTATTTGTACCAAATCCTTTTTTTCTAACGGCTTAAATCTGAAAATAGCACATCTTGATTGTATAGGGTCTATAATCTTACTAGAATAATTACAGCTTAAAATAAACCTACAGGTTGTTGTATAATTCTCCATTATCCTTCTTAAGGCCTGTTGAGCCTCTCTTGTCAGAGCATCGCACTCATCAAGGAATATGATCTTAAAAGGAACATTGCCAATAGCTCTTGTTCTTGCAAAATCTTTTACGTTTACCCTGATTGTATCTATTCCCCTTGAGTCGCTTGCATTTAGTTCCAAGAAATTCTCTCTCCAGCCACTTCCAAACAACTTTTTTGCTACTACTATGGCCAATGTTGATTTTCCAACCCCAGCTGGACCAGCATATAATTGGTGTGGCATGTTTTTTTGTTCAACAAATGCTTTAACCCTCTTCACTATTTCTTTCTGTCCTTTAATCTCTGAAAAATCCTTTGGCCTATATTTTTCTATCCAAATAGCATGCTCTTCTTTTTCTGGCATAAGAATATAGAAAGATAGCTAGTTTAAAAATCTTTTTATATTATGTCTTCTTCTGCAATAACCATGAAATCCCCTATAGCTATCACAGCAGAAAATGGTATTAATATATTTCCTTCTTTGTCCTTTTCAAGCTCTAGTTTTTCAGCATAAGATGTGGGATTTTTAAGCATCATATGAATCAATTCACCAGATCTTGTCTCGAATATGATATCACCTACTTCTCCAAAACGCTTTCCTGTTTTAGAAACGACTGTCTTACCTATCAATTGCTTTGAAAATTTCTTTTCATCCCCAGCCATAAAAACCACTCTTACCTAATATCTTGTATTAGTGATAGGTTAAGTAATATATAAACTTTTTGTTTTTTGATTTTATAAACTTTTTATCAATGCAGTACGGAATTTAACGAAGCCATTCTGAAGATATTTATATATTTGAACAGTATGAAAAAGAAAATTAAACCATTAAAAGCCTTAAGGGACGAGATTCTAATAAAAATAGTTTATCTGAACGCACTACGCCTTGCCCCTATTCGTATTAAACCTTTTCTTGCTGTAATACATTCAGGGTCTAAATTCAATGCTTTTTCAAAGTACTTCTGCGCCTTTTCAAGACAATCATCAATGTAGGTAGGCCCCTTTGATTTTCTTAATTCGAATTCAGGCCCCTCTACTTCTTTTAGATACCAAACACCAAGATTAGCATAGGCCAGTGCATAAGACTGGTCAATTCTAATAGCTTGTTCTAGATTTTGTTTTGCATCTTCTTTCATTCCATTTTGATATAATGCTGTAGCTAGTTCACAGTATATGGCCGCATCATCAGGTTTTAATTCTATGGCTCTCCTAAAATGTTGTATAGACAAATCAAACTGTCCCCTATCTCTATAAAGAATGCCAAGATTATAATGGACATCAGGAATCTGGTCGTTACAACCCAGAATCCTTTTTAACATATGCTCTGCTTCATCCAGTCTTCCCCCCTCATATGCTTCTGTTGCTTTATGAAATAATCCATTCAAATCAGGAAATACAAATCCCCCAAACTGGTCGTCCCATTGTATTCCACCGTTATCGTACGCTTTTTTTACTTCCTTAGATAACCCCTCTTCTGGATTAGGTTTTTTCTTTTTCATATTCTTAATATAAATAAGGAAGGCTTTAAAAGTTTTCTTGTTTTTTTACTTTTGAAATCTTCTCTTTATTAGTCTTATTTTTAAAACAGGCATAGGTCTTGCAACTAAAGAAACACATTCATAAACCCAAAAAACTAAATTTACAGAACCTGTTTTTGATTTTTTCTTTCTTCTATCAATTCATCTAGCTTTTTTTCATCATAGCATATCTCTTTCAAACCACAAGCCACACACTTATTCTGATTTTTTTCAAAACCTGGAATGGTGTCAGAGGTTATAGTTTCCTTTGCTTTCTTTATTAATTCAACTATCTCTAATTTCATAAATGGGTTTATAGGAATTTGTCTTTTTTCTTTTTCATCTATATAATAGACCCACCCCTCGTTTACCTTTAATTTTAGCTCTTCTTCTAACAACAATGCATAAGCAATAAGCTGTATCTTATGGGAAGGCCAAACACCTTCCTTTGGACATTTTCCTGTTTTTATCTCTACTGGCACAATCCTCTCATCATAGATTCTTATTTGGTCAATTACACCTCTCAATCCTAATACACCTGACTCTATCTTCATTTCTGACTTTATTTTTGGAGTTAGCCTAAGCCAAAGCTCCTCCCCATATATATTGTACTTTTTAATAAAATCATATACTATCTTTGCCCTTATTTCTGATTCATAAACTATTAATGGAAATAAATACCTAAGAATATCAACTGGCTCTATTTTTAGACTTTCTAATTTTGCTTTGTAATCTTTAATAATACTTGTTAAAATCCCTATATAACCTTTATTGTATTTTTCTTTTATCTCAGATAAGGTAGCCCCCTTCTTTATATTGATTACTAATTCCTTGTCGATTTTATTTATCTTTTCATACACTTTATGACACAAACTTCCTTTAATTATTACCTTGCTTGGTGGTTCTTTTATTCCTAAAACATACTGGAGATAAAGCTTCCTTTTACAATACGCATAAGTAGATAATGATGTTACAGATAGCATTATTCTAAATAACTGATCCTAGTTTATATATTTTTTTCTTTCAATTTTCATAAAGCTTTTAAATATCTAAATATCTTACTCAGAAAATATGGATGTAAAAAAAAGACTTTGTTTAATAGAAGAGGTAGGTGAAGAAATCATAACAAAAGAAGAGCTAGAATTGCTTCTAGAAAATAAGAGACAACCCATAGCTTATGATGGATTTGAACCATCTGGAAAGATTCACATTGCTCAGGGGATTCTCAGGTCAATAAACATTAATAAGATGATAAATGCAGGATGCAAGTTTAAAATCCTCATAGCAGATTGGCATGCATGGGCAAATAATAAACTTGGTGGTAACCTTGATAACATAAAAACGGCTGGAGATTATTTTATGGAGGTATGGAAGGCAGCAGGAGTTGATTTCTCAAAGGTTGAAATTATATGGGCCTCAGATTTAGTTAGGGAGGAATCGTATTGGATGAAGGTCATGCAGGTAGCAAGAAACAATACCATAAATAGAATAATAAGATGTAGTCAAATTATGGGTAGAAGTGAAAAAGAGACCTTACAGGCTTCACAGATACTTTATCCTTGTATGCAAGCAGCGGATATATTTCATTTAGAAGTTGATATTGCACAGTTAGGCCTTGACCAAAGAAAGGTTAATGTCCTTGCCAGAGAAATAGCACCAAAACTAGGTTTTTCTAAACCTATAGCTGTCCATCACCATATGCTTATGGGGTTAGGTAAGCCACCGAAATCAGGATTAAGCGGTGTTGAAAGGGGAATAGAAATGAAAATGTCAAAATCAAAGCCAGATACTGCTATATTTATGACTGATTCTGAAGAAGACATTAAAAGAAAGATAAATAAAGCATACTGCCCCGAAAAAGAAATCAAAGAAAATCCAGTAATTGAGTATTGTAAGTATATCTTGTTTGAGAAATTTAAGGAGATAAAAATAGAAAGACCTAAAAAATTTGGTGGAGATATTCTTCTCCACAATTTTGACGAATTGGTAAAAGTTTATTCAACAGGAGAATTGCATCCAATGGATCTAAAGAATGCTGTTTCTTTTTATATTAACAAACTTATTGAACCAATAAGAAAACATTTTGAGAAAGGAAAACCAAGAGAGCTGTTGGATAAAATAAACGCTTTTGAAATTACACGATAGTCTTCCCAAATAAAAATTTTTAAAATATTAACTGTATTTTTTATTCTATTTTTCTTGTTCTATTATTGTAAGAACATATTTTTCTGTTAAATATTTCTTTGCTATCCTTTTTATATCATTAACTTTTATTTCTTTTATCTTTCTTATATACTCATCAGATAATCTCGCATCTTTTATACCTTCCCAAAACCCTAGCTCATCAGCCCTTTCTTTTGTGTCTTCATTTTTTAAGATGTGTTGGCCTATGAGGAATCCTTTAGCTTCTTTTATTTCTTTATCTGTAATATTCTCCAATTTTTTGAATTCATTTGTTATTATTCTGACGACTTCTTTGATGTTTCTTTTGTCTGTATTCAAATAAACAGCAAAAAAACCATAGCGAGAACAAACTTCGTGGTGGACCCCAACCTCGTAAGCCAAACCTTTCTTATTTCTAATTTCATCGAATATTTTCCCAGATTGGCCTCTTCCAAGAATAGCCTTTATTATATCCAGGACATAAGAATCTCTGTTTGTTCTTGGTACTGTTTTATATCCTAGGACCAAATAAGAACTAAAAATCTTCCGTTTCTCTCTTTTTATAACTTTCTTCTGTTTTGGCTCTTTTATTAACCTATTTTCTATTAATTTTTTCTTTTTGAAATATTTGAATTTCTCTTCTACAATACCTACTATATTTCCTACTTTTCCAACAATAGAGATTACCATATTATTCGGTAAATAGTACTTATCGTAATAGTCCAGTAATTCTTTTTTTGTTATGGATTTTACATTATTTACTGTACCATACACAGGCATTCTTGCTGGTAGTTTTTCAAATAATGTGCTTTGGAATAATATCCACTGGTAAAAGCGTGGTTCATCCATATGCAATTTTATTTCCTTTAGAACTATTTTCCTTTCCTTTTCTATTTTTCTATTATCAAATATTGGATTTTGTATAATATCCGATATTATATCTATCCCCCTATTGAAATGGTTTTTTGGAACCCTAACATAAAAACAAGTACGCTCATTGGAAGTATAAGCATTAAGCTCCCCACCAATACTTTCAATTTCATTTGATATGACCCTAGCATCTGGTCTTTTTTTTGTGCCTTCAAAAAGCATATGTTCTACAAAGTGTGATATACCATTATTATCTGGTGTCTCATTGTTAGACCCAACATTAACACTAACATGTATTGTAACAGTTTCTACTGGTTTTTTCTCTATAATGACCTTTAATCCATTCTTGAATGTTTTTCTTATCATTCCATATCCAACTCCTACCCACCTATTTAAATTTTTTTTGATAATCAAAAGGAAAACTTTTAATATCTCTCAAATAAACCTTAAAACAATGAGGATTAAAGAACTTCAGAAATTTTTAAAAAAGAAAAAAATAAACTTTGCTCTTTTCATAAATCTTGGTTTTGATGAGACAAGTTATAATTCTGCTTACTTTTCAGGATACAACGGTGTTGGAGCTCTTATTATTCCAAGTAAGGAGAAACCATTCCTAATAGTACCAAAAATGGAGCTTGAAAAGGCTAGGAAGTGTGGTTTTAGGGTATATACACCAGAAAAAACTAGATTTTTTGATTTTATGAGGGAGAAAGCCAGAGAAAACAAAATAGGAAAAAAAAGAATTGCTGTAGATAAAGAAGAACTTAGCTTGTTATACAAGGATTATATAAAAAAAAGCTTTAGAAATTCTAGATTAGTAGATATCAGAAAATATCTATATAAACTGAGAGAGCAAAAAACTGAAATAGAAATAAAAACCATAAAGGAGGCATATAGGATTTCAGATAGAATACTAAAAAATTGCTTTTCTAGATTTAAGAGCTTCAAGACAGAATCGGATGTAAGTGCATTTTTGGAGTTTGAAGCAAGAAAGTATGGATGCGAGACTTCATTTCCCCCCATAGTTGCTTCAGGAAAGCATAGTTCCCAACCACATTATTGGGTTGAAAATAAAAAGCTGAGGAAGGGATTTTGTCTTATAGATTTTGGCATAAGATACAAGAACTATTGTACTGATACCACAAGAATGGTCTACTTAGGAGAACCCTCTGAGGAAGAAATAAGAATATACAACTTCTTATTAAAAGTACAAAAGAATATAATAAGAAACCTAAGGGTAGGAAAAAGATGTGAAAGAATATATAAAGAAGCTGTCGGGTATTTGGGAAATTACTCAAAGTATTTTACACATGGTCTTGGTCATGGATTTGGAATAAAGATTCACGAACTTCCAAATATAACAGAGAAATCAAAAGACAAAATCAAAGAAAACACGGTGTTTACAATAGAACCAGGGATATATCTAAAAAATTTTGGTATAAGAATAGAAGACGGATTACTTTCTAATAAAAATAAAATAGAGATTCTGAGTAAATTACCAAAAGATTTATTAATAGTCAACTGAAATTCTAGTATCCATATGAAATATAACACAAGGATATTTAATGAAGAAGTAAGACATTATACAAATCTCCTAGAAGGCAAGGTAAAAAATAATGTTGTTTTTATTACTTTAGGCTTAAAACAGAAAAATGCATTCTATTCTTTAGCTCCACTTTCAAGAGCTATCCATAATCTTGGTGGAGATTTACATGTTATCGTAACAAGAGAAGATGACCCAAACATAGGGATACTAGAAACTATCTGGTCTGTTTATGATGATTGGACAAAAAAGAAGCTTGAAACAGAAAAGGTCAAGGCATTAAAGGGTTTTATATCTGCAGTAAATAAGAGAACAAAAACAAGAAAATTTAAAGAAATCTTCAGGAGCCCAGAAATAGTACTAAGGGCAGAAGAGAATGGTTTTACTGGGACCTTGGATTTGCCATACAACTGTAAATGGCATAGAAGATATAGGTGGAGAGAATTAACAGAAACTTCAAATAGAATATGGAAAGAGGGATATAACTTACAGAAGGGGGAGATAATCAATATTTCTTTTGTATTGATACCGTCAGAAAAACATACAGAGTTACCATTAGAGGACTACCTTGATTCTTATTCAATAGCACTTTCTATGGCTCTGGTAGCAGAAAAGTTTAAGGCAAAAGTAAAAATGACATCCATATCTGACAGATTCTCATTGTTAGCTAAACCTGTAAGAACAGCAGAACTTATTAAGACCATAAAGGGATGTGAATTATGCAAAAATGTTGATGAAGAAGTTTTTAAAAAATATAAGCATTTTTCAAAACTTTTAAAGATAGATAGGATGGAATATATACGAGCAGGTTTTGGCATTCATGCAAAGGGCTATTATGGTAAACATTTTTTTGGAGAATCTATTGGTTATCCATCCCTAGATAAAAAAACAAGATGGACATCCCCGGGACAGATGATGTTAAAAGATCCATATGAGCCTCAAACAGCCATAGACAAGAGAGACCCTATGATGAGATATGCTGTAACAGAAACACTACCAATAGACATATTTATTGAAACCTGCAATATCAATTATTATAGGTTAAGAAAAAGAAGTGAGAGGATAAGAGATATATTTAATAAGTGTGATTATGTTAGGGTGGTAGGGCAGACTATAGATGGATATAAAACAGACTTTAAGGTTATTCTAGTAAAAGATGGGAAAAGGAGACTATTTACAGCTCAGGACTCTGATGTGAGGTCTATAATTGATAAAGAATATTATAAGAGGACAGGAATAAAAGCAGGTTCTTATGCAAATTTTCCCTCTGGAGAAACATTTGTAACACCAGAGGAGATTTATGGTGTGATGATAGGCGATGTCGTTATAAACATAGATAGAAGTTATGTGATACCAGAGAAAAGACCTATAGTTGTTGAATTTTCTGGAAACAGATACAAAATAGTAAAAGCCCCACGCCACATATTAAACGCTATGAAGCGTGAAAGAAAGGAAGCATGGCAAAAAATTAGGGAGATAGAAAAAAGCAAAAGTCTACCAAAAGAGATAATAAATATCTACAAAAGAAATTTCTATAATATCGGAGAGTTTGCTGTTAATACAAACCCCAAAGCAAAATTATGCAATTATCTTATTGTCAATGAAAAAATAGCTAGAATGATACATGTTGCTCTTGGGTTAGGTTTTGAACCAGATAGGAAAACAATGTACCATTGGGATATAGTTGTCAATGCCCCAAGGCAGAAGTTGGATATCTATGGAGTGAACAAAGAAAAAAAGATATTTTGGGTTCTCAAAAAAGGAGAATTTCTAGTTTGAAAATGAGGAAATTAGAAGAAGCTGCTGATACAATTCTAAATACATGTATGGGATTGAATAAAGATGAAAGATTTCTTGTTATATATGATAGGAGTAAAGAGGATATAGCAAATGTTTTACTAGAAAGGGCAAGAAGGATATCTAACTATACAGATAAGGTAAAAATTCCAATTGCTAAAATCCATGGGGAAGAACCACCAAGTAAAGTAGCTAAAATAATGAAAGAATATGATGTTATTGTAATAGTAACTAAAATGTCCCTAAGCCATACAAAGGCAAGAAGAGACGCTTCTAGACTTGGCGTTAGGATAGTAACAATGCCAGGTATTACAAAAGCTATAATGATTAGGACACTAACCGCAAATTATTATAGAATAAATAAAACTTGTCAATTTCTTTATAATTTGCTAAAAAACAGGAGAAAACTCAGATTGATAACTGCCTTAGGCACTGATGTTATTTTTCATATTAATAAACCTTTCAAAGACACTGGACTATATCGTAAAAAAGGTTCTTTTGGAAATCTTCCAGCTGGGGAGGTTGGATTTGCTCCAGTAGAAAATAAAACAAATGGTACTATAGTAATAGATAAAACAATGGCAGGAATAGGAAAACTAAGGGCTCCTATAAGGCTTGAGATAGAGGGAGGATTTGTAAAAAGAATAAGTGGAAAGAAAGAGGCTAACAGACTCATTAGATTGTTAAAAAAATTCAACAATAGGAATGTCTACAACATTGCTGAATTTGCCATAGGGACTAACTACAAAGCTAAAGTAACAGGGATAACTCTAGAGGATGAGAAAGCCTATGGTACAGTTCATATAGCCCTAGGAGATAACACTAGTTTTCCTGGAGGAAAAACAAAGGCCCCTATCCATTTGGATGGCATAATCTCAAAACCGACAATTTTGCTAGGAAGTAAGGCCATAATCAAAAATGGAATTCTTAACCCAAAAGTTTTTAAATAGCATATCAATTATTAAGCCTTATGACAAATAATGATATAAAAGGAGATGAGCTTTTGGATAGTGCAGTGTATAAGTATTCTACTTCAGTTAACAGCTCTCATCATGAAAATAAGATTCTAAGGGAAACAATAAAAAAATTACAAGAGGAACTTAACAGGTTTAAGACTCCTCCTTTAATGGTTTGCGAAGTCTCAGATGTCTATGACAATAATGCTATTGTCAAAATACCGAATGGTAATAAATTCTATGTCCAAATCTCTGGCTCATGTAAAAAACTTAAACCAGGAGATATTGTTTTAGCAGACCAGAAGAATCTTACCATAATAAAAAAAATTAAGGCGTCAAAAAGCTTCAATGTAGAAAGATTTGTGATTGTAGAGAAACCAAATATAACATGGGAAGATATAGGTGGTTTAGACCAACAAATAAAGGAAATACAAGAAGTTGTGGAGTTACCATTAAAGAAACCACAGCTCTTCAAGAAAGTTGGTATCAAACCACCGAAAGGGATATTACTTTACGGACCACCAGGAACAGGAAAGACTTTACTTGCAAAAGCCGTTGCTAATTCCACTCATTCCACATTTATAGAAATAGTTGCTTCAGAACTTGTTCAAAAGTTCATTGGAGAAGGAGCTAAACTTGTTAAAGAAATATTTGAAATGGCGAGGAGAAAAGCTCCGGCAATAATATTTATAGATGAGATTGATGCATTAGCGGCAAAGAGGGTTGAGTTAGGCACTTCTGGGGAAAGAGAGGTGAACAGGACATTTATGCAACTATTGGCAGAACTAGATGGCTTTGAACCATTAGGTAATGTTAAAGTGATAGGTGCAACTAATAGAAAAGATATTTTAGATCCTGCGGTTATAAGACCCGGTAGATTAGATAGACTGATTAAGATAGACTTACCAAACAAAAGAGCCAGAGAACAGATATTCAAGATTCATACAAGGGATATGAATCTAGATAAAGATATAAACCTTCCAACCCTCATATCAAAAATGGAAGGGTTCTCAGGTGCAGAGATACATGCTGTTTGTACAGAAGCAGGATATTTCGCTATAAGAGAAAACAGAACAAAAATAAAAAAAGAAGACATTATATTAGCCATAAATAAAGTTAGGCAAACAGAAAAGCTTGAGGGAGAAGATTATTTAAGAATGTTTGGATAACTAGTATCTTTTTCTTTTATAAAGAAGGCGTGTGCTCCCAAGTTACTTTCCGTTAATCATCAGCATTGCTTCAGTGGGTGTTCACTAGGTCATTGCACACGCAATAATAAGAATGCTCTTCTTCTATTTAAATATTTATCAATCAATATAATGTAAAATTAACATATCTTAAAATCAACACAAATCCTAAATATCCCAGGACCAAACTGCCCACATTTTACTAGATTTACTATCTTATATTTTCTATTCATCTTTTTACAGACTTTTTTTATTTTTTCTTCAGCATTTTCAAACTCATTCTCATTTAGAAAATCATAGAAATGTATCATTGTCCCTTTTTTTGCAACCCCAAGAGCAATATCCAAGTAATCTTCAGCCCCTTTTGGAAGCGGCATGATTATTCTATCAAATTTTTTCTTTATTTTTGGGACAATATCTCTAACATCTCCTTTGTATAGCTTTATATTGTTAATTTTGTTTAGGGCTATATTTTCTTTTTGGTATTCACAAGCAATAGGATTCAATTCTATAGAATATATCTCATCTACTTTCTTATTTTTAGCAATACTTATAGGATAAGGACCAATACCTGAAAACATAACCAAAATAACCTCATTTTCCTTTATTTGCTCTATTATTCTCTTTCTTTCGTTTGCCAATCTTACAGAAAAATACACTCTCTCTGGATTAAGCTTCAATCTTATTCCATTCTCTTTTAACTCTGTTTCTTTTCTTCTTTCTCCAGCAATTATCTTTAATTTTGGAGTTCTGAACTCTCCTGAGTATTTTCCCACTTTTTTGAGAACAACTTTCACATTCTTATGAAGTTTTAATAGAGTTTCACCTACAATCTTATCTTTCTTATCAAGCTCTTTTGGAAAATCAGAGAATATAACCAAATCACCTACTATGTCAAATGAACTTGGGACTAACTTGAGTTCTTTTTTTGTTAACTTTCCTTTTAGTGCCTCTTTCAATGTAACCATTTTTTTGAGCTATGAATTATATTTTCCAACTTATTTGAAGAACTCTTGTAATCCTTTTTGCTTTCTTTTTTCTTTCTCTTCAATCAGTTTTTTTAGAGCATTGTTTACCCTCTCTTCAGAGAAATCATGCTCATCAACTAATATCTTTAGGATTTTTTCTTTATCTAACCCTTCCCATTCTAATGAGTAATTATCATTAACTGGCATTTTTTTAATCAAATAGAAAACATCTGTCCAAGGAAATTCAAAGTTTTCATCCCATCTTACTTCTTTAAATAACCCATCAAAATTTGATTTATATCTTTTAACTAATTTCAATGCACTTTTTTGGCCTATTCCTCTTATTCCTCCAACATTATAATCAGTCCCAACCAACATACATAGGGCTATTAACTGATCATTGTCTATTCCTAAATTATTGAGATTTTCTGAGAGTTCAATAAGCTCTGGTTTTATTGTCTCATATGCAAGTTTATTTGTTCTTTTTCTTTTTCCAGCTATATTTAAATTTCTTACTATCCTAAGTGCAGAGAACATCAAGCAATCAGCATCATTTGTACCAACTGCGAATGCATCTCCTTTTTTAACTATATGCGACGCTTGTGCTTCAGCTTCAGAGGGAGCTTCTATTACAGGTATTCCCAAAGCATTTAAAAGTTTTTTTGATTCTTTTATCATGTCTTCTGTTAGTCTTGAAGTTCTTGATGCATATTTTTTCATTTCTTTTATATCCTCTTTTTTGAGAGCCTCTTTATATCTTAACTCTGCTTCTTCTTTTAACTCTGCTCTTCTTTTTTGTTCTTGTTTTTTTAATTCCGGAGGCTTTCCATCAAAACAATAAGCAAGTCTTATTCCCCTCTCCATTAATTTTATTGACCTATTAAACAAACCAGAAAGATGTGATGTAACATTTCCTTTGCTATCCATTAACGGACTTCCATCAACCTGTCTAATAGAACTCAAGAACTGATATAACCAAAGAGGAGCATCTACTACTATTATCTTGTTATTGAGTTCTCTTATTTCTATTTCTTTCCTTATGAGTAACTCAGTTATAGCAACCCCCATTTTATATCCTCTTTACATACATTCCTTTGAATTCCTTTTCAAGCATGCTTCTTGCTTTTTTTGTTAATTCTCCACTAGTCAAAAACAATACTGGCAATTTTTTTTGTTGTCCTTGTATAAATGCAGACGCCAAATCCCCATCATTAATTCTTTTTTTATTTTTTGCTTTACAATAATACTCTAATTTGCCTACAGCCGAGGGGATTTGAATAATAAAGTCAATCTCATTTTTTTTAATAATGTCTTTGCTTAGTATGTCCATCTTATTCTTGTTTAAGTACTTTATGACTTCATCTAGGAATCTATTATTGTCTATTCTCTTGCTTTCTATTTTTTTTTGCTCAAATGTCTCTACTTCATTTTTGTTCTTTTCAAATTTAGTTTTCTTTTCTCCAAAAAGAACCTTTATTAACTCTTCGACCTCTTTGTTTGTCAGCAAATACCATTTCCAAAATAACCCCTTCTTATCTTTGTAATTTACTTCTAAAGGGATTGCAAAATCCCTAAGATTTCTTATAGCAACTCTTATTGCTGGCTCCAATTTTGAATCATCTAAAACCTTGTTTTCTTTGAGTAATAAATATGCCTCTTTTTCTCTCTCATGCAGATTATCTGAAAATTTTTGTAATTCTGCTTCCTGTCCAGGTAAATAGTACAGAGGAGAACCACCTACCTTTAAGTGCGAGATTTTTATTTGCTTAGTTGAACATAATTCAGATAAAAGAGCAGAAGCCATTATAATATTAGAGCCTACGCTCTTTGCAACTTCTACTGGTAGAACAGGTCCTTTTTGCTTTATAAACTGGATAATTCTTTCTTTGTTATTTTCCATATTTTACAAAAAAGGAATCTTTGTTTATATAATTTTTTATATATTTACTAAGGCCTCTTCCAAGCAATCTCGTAATAAGTGCAAGAGTTCTCCTCATCTACTATGCCCAATAGTAATCTTTTTCTTGTAGAATGAGCAACCCTATTCTTAGCAGCAAATTCATACCATGTTAGAGTATCTGCTTCGTGGACTGGATATACTATCCATTTAGCATGATCTTCTCCGGGTTTTACCCCTCTGTCATAGACTCTAAAATCTGCACCAAATTTTAACGCTGTTTTTATTATATAACCTCTATTCCTAATATCCTTAAACACGCAATACCTTATCCAAAAATTTGGTTCTATCTTCTGGGCTTTTTTTATAAATTTTTCAAAACTAATAGGCTTATTTTTTCCATCTAGAATCTCTAGTTTCCCTTTTTCTAGCAAATAAAGTGCCTCAAGTAATGAGAGCTGTACCTTTCCATTCTCTAACATAGTACCATATCTGCTCTTATTATATAGTTCTCTTGCCAAATCAGAGCTTTCTGTTATGACTCTCTCTCTTGCAAACATTGCCTTTATTTTATTCTTTTCTTCCTTTATTTCTTTTTTCTCTTCATTCATATTGGCTCTTAAAATATCTTTTTATCCTTTTGGATAAAGTGGTATATAAACAAACATATTTAAATATTACTTATTCTTATTTTAGTGAGATGGAAATAATCTTTTTAGGAACATCCTCTATGGTACCAACAAAAGATAGGAATCAGAGTTCAATTTTTATTAGATATAGGAATGAAGGCATATTAGTAGATTGTGGAGAAGGAACCCAAAGACAATTCAAAAAGAAAGGAATACCAATAACAAAAATAACTAAAATTCTAATTACTCATTGGCATGGCGACCATGTATTTGGTTTACCAGGTATCATATCTACCCTAGGTGCCTCAGAGTATTCTGGTAAATTACAAATATACGGTCCAGTTGGAACAAAAAAACACTTCGATGCTATGTTCAAAGCATTTGTCTTTGATAAAAGAATAAAGCTAGAAGTTAATGAAATAAATAAAGAAGGAAAATTTTTTGAAAATGATTATTTTTGTCTAGAAACAATGAAGCTAGAACACGGTATTATTACATTAGGATATAATTTTATTGAAAAAGATATAAGGCATATTGATACAAAAAAAGTAAAAAAGTTTGGTATTCCTCAGGGACCTTTACTTGGTAAATTACAAAGTAACAAACCAATATTCTATAAAGGCAAAAAAATAAACCCAAATGATGTAACCTACATAGAAAAAGGAAAAAAGATTACAATAATATCAGACACAGTTCCATGTAAAAATGCTCTAAAATTAGCAAAGAATGCAGATATCCTAATTTGTGAATCTACATATACATCTGAACTAGAAAAAAAAGGAGAAGAATATGGTCATATGACTGCAAAACAAGCAGGTTTGCTTGCGAATAGAGCGAATGTTAAGAAACTCATCCTTACCCACTTCAGTGCAAGATATAAGAATACCCAAGAGATTGAGGAAGATGCAAGAGCTGTATTTGATAATACAATAGTAGCAGAAGACTTCATGGTGGTGAAGATATGAGTAGGAAAACAAAAGGAATAAATGCTGAAAGGGAACTTGTACACAAATTCTGGGGCAGTGACTCATGGTCAGCAGTAAGGATAGCTGGCTCTGGTTCAATGAAATACCCTTCTGCAGACATATTAGCAACAAACAAGATAAGAAAATTAGCTATAGAATGTAAAACAGCAAAGAAACCATGGAAGTATATAAGCAAAGAAGAGATTGAACAACTCAAAACATTCTCTGAAATATTTGGAGCTGAACCATATATAGCTATAAAATTCAGAAAGAAAGATTGGCTTTTTTTGTCTTTGGATGATTTAGAAGAAACAGACAAAGCATATATGACAAATATAGAAATAGCGGAAAAAAAGGGACTCCTATTTGAGGAGCTAATAAGATAATTATCTTTTCTTAAGCTTTTTTTCTATTTTCAGTTCTTCTTTCATTACTCTCTCAACAACCCTCTCAATGTGCATCTCTATTCTAGCGATTCTTCTCTCCATAAGAACAAGTATCCTCAGGGAGTATATTATTGCTGCTAATGTTCCTACAATTATGGCAAGGGTAACTTCTTGGATTGTTAACATTTTGGTTTGCACCTCTTTTTTGTTATAGCTTTAAATAAAATTAAAGTAATATTTAAATCTTTTGAATTTATGTTTGTTAGATAACATACAAAACAAAAAAAGAGCCATCTTCGATTTTAGTTATCTCTTTAAGTAACTATCTATGGCTCCCTCTAAAGCCCTAGCAAAGAAAGGTGTGTTAATCCATACTCCTACATCATAGCTTGGATGTATCTTCTCATCATCAATTGGCATAATTAATATTTCTTCTCCGTCTATAATACAGAATCTCGCCCTTATATTTGTTTTTTTTATTTCTGCTATTCTATATAATTCTGATAGTTCTCTCTTTGCCTTATTATCAATCGGTGCAGCAATTCTTATCTTTACGCCTCTTTCTTTTGCTTTTTTTAGATACCTTAGCATAATATCTTTCTTCCTTATAATGCCTTCTGATGTAGTGAACAATGTAATTGATTTTTTTGAGTTCTTAATCATTGATATAAGGTGATTGTATATATTCCTCCTATTTGTTATTGCTCCACTTAAATCCGATGCTTTAATAGATGCTAGTCCTCTGTTATGCATTAAATTCAGTTCTTCAAATACATCAGCAGACTTTAAGCTCTCTATTAATTCCAAGCGAAGCTTTGTTTCTTCTTCAATCTTTTTCTTTATCCTTTCTATGGCCTCTTCAGGTTTGATTGCGATATATTTTATTGGCTTTCCCATCTTTTTTATTATAAATCCCTTCTTCTCCAAACTTTCAAGAACATCATAACTTCTGCTCCTTGGTACATCTGCTATATCTGAGAGTTCTCCAGCAGTAGAAACCCCTCTAGAAAGCAAGGCTGTCCATATTTTACTTTCATAACCATTTAAACCGAATTCTTTTAGCTTATTTAAAAAATCTCTTTGAACTATCATTTTTCATCGTTCTCCTCTAAGTTCTTTAAATTCTTATAGACTTTAGTAGAAATAAAGTATCATATTTAAATCTTTCTTTTTTTGCTACTCTAAAATGGCAAAAATAAAAATGAGTAAAAATGAAAAAATTTAAATATCCAATAAAACCCTCACAGAGATATGTCTTACAGTAATCATAAACCAATGAAGAATATTGTTTCTATTATATTAGTTGTCTTTATTATTCCTATTATTATATCTTAGAGACTGCAGTTCTTTTTCTGACTGCAGACAAAAAGATTAAGATGTTAAATAAAGAACCAAAAACGGAAAAATGAAGAAAATAAAAATACTTGACACAACATTAAGGGATGGAACTCAAAGCCCAGATATTAGTTTTTCTATAAGGGACAAGATAGAAATAGCTAAAGCCCTTGATGATTTTGGTATTGATTATATCGAGTTTGGTTGGCCAGCTTCAAATAAGAAGGAGTTAGACTCGTTCTTGGAAATATCAAAAATAAGATTAAAAAAAAGCAAGATAGTGGCATTTGGCTCCACAAGAAGGATGAACATAAAAGCGAATGAAGACAAAAACCTTAATGCAATCATAAAAAGTAAGGCCCCTATTGCTTGTATATTTGGAAAAACTTGGTTACAGCATGTAAAGAGGCAACTAAAGGCAAAAAAAGACGAAAATCTTAAGGCGATAGAAGAAAGTATAAGATTCCTAAAGAGAAAAGGCTTAAAAGTTTTTTATGACTTAGAACACTTTTTTGATGGATTCAAAGATAACAGAGAATATGCCCTTAGGTGTATAAGTTCAGCTAGAGAAGCAGATTGTTTAATTTTTTGCGATACAAATGGTGGGACCCTACCAACTGAAGTAAGAAAAATAATTGGAGATGTAATAACATTCTTAAAAAAAGAAAATATAAAATCTGAAACTGGTTGTCATTTTCATAATGATTCTGGCTGTGCGGTTGCAAATTCCCTTATAGCTGTTGAGTTAGGGATAACACAAATCCACGGAACAATAAACGGGTTTGGAGAAAGAACAGGAAATACAGATTTATGCCAGTTAATTCCAAACCTTGTACTAAAAAAGAAATTCCCTATACAAGTGAAACTTAAGAAATTAACATACCTCAGTAATTTAGTTTACACTTTAGCAAATATTAAACCATCGACACACCAACCCTATGTAGGAAAGAATGCCTTTTCTCATAAAGGAGGAGTTCATGTGGATGCAATATCTAAAGGAGCTTCATATGAGCATATAAAACCAGAGTTAGTAGGAAATAAAAGAAATATAATCTTAAGTGATTTGTCAGGTAAAGCCAATGTTGTAGAAGTCCTAAAAAAATTCAACCTTAAGATAAATAAAAACCATCCAAATGTTACAAAGATTCTTAATAAAGTTGAGGAAATGGAAAGAAAGGGCTATAATATAGGCTCTTTGCCAGCAGAACAATTCCTACTGAAGGAAGAATTCTTTGGTAAAAGGGGAAAAATATTTGAAATAAAAACATGGAAGATACTTTCAGAACAAAGAAATGGTGAGTTCTCTGAATGTATAATTACAGGGACAGTAGACGGAAAAAATAGGGAGGTAGTAGCCCCAGTAAATGGAGGACCAGTAGATGCTGCATATAGTGCCTTAAAAAAAATGATAGCAACTAATTACAAAGAAATAAAGAAAGTTTCTCTAATAAACTACAAGGTAATGATAGCAGAAGATAAAGGTGCTGAAAGTTCTGTTAGGGTTTATATAGAATTTAAAAATGGAAAAGAAGAATTCGGAACAGTTGGAGTTTCTACTAATATACTAGAAGCAAGCCTAGAAGCTATTGAAAAGGGATTTAGATATTTTTTATTGAGAAACACATAAATAACAATACATTTAAATACTCATCCCTCTTTCTGAAGAATATTACACATATATCTTGTGTAAGATTGTGATTGTGCTATAAAAACACAATCATAAGAAATTAGTAAGGTGGAAATAAATATGGGAAAAGGTTTTTTTTCAGGTAGGAGTTCTGTTGCTCCTATTAGTGTTGGGGAAGAGCTTGATGTGAAAATAGAGGCAGTTGGACAGAAAGGAGATGGCATAGCAAAGAAGAATGGATTTGTTTTGTTTGTACCGAATACAAAAAAAGGAGATGAAGTTAGAGTAAAAGTGACAAGAGTATTAAGAAGAATGGGTTTTGCAGAAGTGGTTAGTAACTCAAAAGGAAAAGACGAGTCCATTCAAAAGGAAGAACAGGATACAAAGACTGAAGGAGCCCCAGTTGATACTGAGGATTTCGGTGAGGATTTAAAGTAAATCCTGAATAAAAAACTTGTTTTTTTATTTTATAATAATTTTTATACGGCATAGGCCTATCACTAAGAAGATGAGATTGTTCATTGCTCTAGATTTTAATCCATTAAAAAATAATCTCAGTTCAATACAAAAAAGGCTTGATAGAAATATCGCCAAGATAAAACTAACTTCTGATTATCATCTAACCCTAAAATTCCTTGGAGAGGTTTCTAATAATCTAGTCAATCAAATAGAAGAAAGGTTGAATAAAATAAACTTTAGTCAATTTTCCTTGACCTTAGATAATATTGGTGTATTTCCTAATGAGAGTTATATAAGGGTTATTTGGATTGGTGTAAGGCCAAAAGAAGAACCTACAAGGTTAAAGGAAGATATAGACAATATTTTGTTTGAGCTTGGTTTCAAGAAGGAACCAAACTTCTATCCACATATAACAATAGGCAGAGTTAAGTCCATCAAAGATAAAGAAGGATTTATAAAGAACCTAAAGAGTATAAAAGTGGATGAAGAAGAATTGAAAATAGACTCATTCAAGTTAATGGAAAGTACACTAACAAGAGAAGGACCAATATATCGCGAAATCTCTATATTCAAAGCTAAAGAATAAATTTTCGTAACCTTTTTAAATAATAGCATAACCCTATTAATCAATACCAACCCTCTGGCTCGGCTATGGGTCAAGAGGATTGCTGCTTGAGGTTATAAAAATAGCAGACAGCAATTAAATGGTTTAAATACAATAAAATGGCAGAATCACAAGAATTTTTAGTACCTACAGATGTGTATCTAAAGTCTGGAATACATATAGGTACAAAGTTCAAAACAAAATATATGGAAGATTTTATTTATAAAACCAGACCAGATGGGTTGAGTGTTCTGAACTTACAAAAAATAGATGAACGAATAAGAATAGCTACAAAATTTCTTTCAAGATATAAGCCAGATGAGATACTAGTTGTCAGTAGGAGAGAGAATGGATGGAAACCAGTTAGAATGTTGGGTAAGGTTACAGGTATTAAAGTCGTAGCCGGAAGATACCCCCCAGGTATGTTGACAAATCCAAATTTGGACATCTACCATGAAGCGAAGGTTATATTAATTACAGACTCGTGGCCAGATAGAAATGCTTTAATGGATGCAATAAATGTTGGAATCCCGGTTGTAGCGCTATGTGACACAAACAATCAAACAAATAATATTGATTTAGTAATCCCTTGTAATAATAAAGGAAAAAAGAGTTTGGGCTTATTCTTTTGGATATTAGCAAGAGAATATCTCAGGAACAGAGGGATATTAAAACCAAATGAAGAGTTAAAAGAAACAATTGAAGATTTCACAGAAGAATAAAACTTGTTTGTCATGTTACTATATTAATTCTATTAAATCCTTTATTGCACTTTTTAACTCTTTTTTTTCATATAAAACTTTATAGACCTGATTTGTTAAAGGTAAATCCATATTCTCCTTCTTTGATAACTCATAGACAGCTTTTGTTGTTTTTACTCCTTCTGCAATCATACCATGCATTTCTTTTTTTATTTCATCAAGACTCTTGCCTTCAGCTATCTTTTCTCCTACGAATCTATTCCTTGAATATTTTGACATGCATGTAGCTACTAAATCACCTACTCCTGCTAGACCATAAAAAGTACTTCTCCTTGCTCCAAAAAATCTACCTACTTTGCTCATCTCCATTAAACCAAGAGTGATTATAGAAGCCTTTGAATTATTCCCTAAGCCAAGACCATCACAAACGCCTGTAGCAATAGCGCTTATATTCTTTATCGCTCCACATATTTCCACTCCAATTATATCATCATGTGGATAAACCTTGAAGTACTCTACTTCTAAGAGTTCCTTTATTTTTGTTAATATTTCAGAATGCTTTGAAGCTATTACTGTAGCCGTTGGTATCTTTCTACTTACCTCCTCCGCATGGTTCGGTCCAGATAGAGCAATTATTCTCACTCCAGAAGGTAACTCCTCTTCTAGTATTTGGGACATCCTCTTGAATGTTCCTTCTTCTATCCCTTTTGCTACATCTACTACAATAGCATCTGTTTTGATATATCCTGTTATTTTTTTTGCCATGACTCTTAAAAACTGTGATGGAATAGCCATAATTATGATTTTCTTGTCTCTTACAGCATTCTCTAGATTGTTTGTTGGCTTTATTTTAATAGAAAGTTTAACTCCTGGTAAAAATTGATTATTTGTTCTATTTTCTTCTATTTCCCTAACTACTTCTGGTTCTCTGGCCCACAATATAGTTTCTATTCCTTTTTCTGCTAACAGATTTGCTAAGGTTGTCCCCCAGCCACCTGCGCCTATTACAGAAACCTCCATTTTAATCAAAAATGTATCTTTTTTTACATAGTCTTCCTATCTCTTTCATAAGCCTTGTAGTCAGAAGCCTTAATGTTTTTTTATCAATCTTCTTGCCATAGTATTTATCAAAATGCATAACTTTCCCTATATTAACCTTTGCCCTTTTAAATCTTGGTATTATCTTGCCCTTTGGTAACATCTCAAATGTTCCTATTATACCTACAGGTAATATTGGGACCCTAGAAGCTAAGGCTAGCCTAATAGCACCTGTTTTGCCCTTTTGAAGTTTTCCGGTTAATGTTCTAGTGCCTTCGGGGTATATACCAATAACTTCTCCTCTTTTAAGTAGACTAACAGCTTTCCTTAAGGCTGTTTTTCCTCCTCTTTTTCTGTCTATTGGTATAGCTTTAAAGTGTTTGTGCCATATCTTCTGTAAGCCTACAAAGTGTTCTTTCTTAGCAAGAAAATGCAGGACCAAATTAAACTTTCTTGCCCATATATTTTGTAAAATTAAATGGTCCATATAGCTAGAATGATTTGCTGCAACTATGTAGGGACCTCTCCTTGGAACATTCTCTAGCCCCCTTATCTCTTTCACATAAAGATTTACAATCAAACCAAGTGTATTTTTTGATATTTCATACACCATTTTTGTATTTCTGTCCTATTAATTTTCCGATTTCTCTCATTATTTTATTTGTGGCCTTTATTAATATTTTTTTACTTGCTCCTTTTTCGTAGTATTCTTTAAAATAAATAGGCTTACCAATCTTTACAGTTATAACCTTCTTTATTTTTGGTATTATTTTTCCTTTAGGTAATACTTCTCTTGTTCCAATTATGCCAATAGGTAACACTGGAACCCTTGCTGTTATCGCCAATCTTGCTGCACCAAGTTTTCCAATTTGTAATTTCCCATCCCTACTTCTATGTCCCTCTGGGTATATACATATTGGCTCATTCTTTTCCAAATATTGCATAGCCATCCAAAATGCCTTCTCATTTACTTCTTTTTTATCTTTACTATTATATACTTCTACAGGTATGCACTTATGATGGTTAAGATACCATCTAAACAAGGGATTTCTAAAATATTTTCTGTTGACATACATATGAAGTTCTCTATTGAGGTAAACTGCTATTATACTTGGTACAATCCAATCATCAAAGAAACTTTGATGATTCGGAGTAGCAACGAATTTACCATCTAAGGGTATATTTTTTATTCCCTCTATTTTTTTGATCCATACTAATTTAAGTAGAGGGGGAATTATTATCCTTTGTATTGGATGTAACATAAAAGAAAAAAATAGCTTTTTAATTATAAAATTTATTGTTTCAATTGCTTAATCATTTCTGGAACAATCTTAAACAAGTCATCTACGATGCCATAGTCCGCTATTTGGAATATAGGTGCTTCTGGGTCTTTATTAATGGCAATGATTAAATCAGAATTTTGCATCCCTGCTTTGTGCTGTATAGAACCAGATATCCCTATAGCAAGGTAAAGTTTTGGCCTTACTGTTTTTCCGGTTTGTCCAACTTGATGTTCTTTAGAAATCCAACCCGCATCGACAGCAGCCCTTGAAGCCCCTACTTCAGCATTTAACAGAGAAGCTAATTCTTCTATAAGTTTGAAATTTTCTTTTTTTCCTAATCCTCTGCCACCTGAGACTATTATCTTCGCTTCTTCTAAGTTAACTTTTTTCTTTGTTTCTCTAATTATTTTTATGATCTCTGTTTTTTTGTCTTTTTCTGATATTTTCACTTCAACTCTGATTGTTTCCCCATTTCTTTTTTTGTCTTTTTCCTTTGCTTTCATTACACCAGGTCTTATTGTAGCCATTTGTGGTCTATGCTTTGGACAAACAATCTGTGCCATAATGTTTCCACCAAAAGCAGGCCTTGTTTGTAGAAGTAAACCTTCTTCTGTAATATCCAATCCTGTGCAATCAGCAGTTAGTCCAGTAGTTATTCTTTGTGCAATTCTTGGAGCCAAATCACGCCCAATATTAGTTGCACCATATATTACTATTTGTGGTTTTGTTTTTTTAATATGTTCAACAATGACTTTGGTATACAACTCAGTTTGATAGTTCTTAAGTAAGGAGTTCTCCGCTAAATAAACCCTATCAGCACCATATTGGATTAATTGGTTAGATAATCCGTTGTCTTTCTCTGTCAATAGAATTGTAGCTAGTTTCACATTTAATTTATCTGCAAGTTCCCTCGCCTTTCCTAAAAGTTCAAAAACAACCCTAGCAATTTTATTATTTCTTTGTTCTGCAAACACCAATACCTCGCTACCTTCTTTTTTCACACTTTTTGTTTTTTTCTTCTCTTCTTTTAGTACCTCTAAGTACCCCTTATCAACAGCATTCCTGACTTCAGGAATATCTGGAACTTCTTTGAAGTCTTCTCCCCTTATTAATATAACACCACCTAGGTTAAGACTTGATTCAGGACATATTGGAGATATTTTTACTTTCATCTAAAACGCCCGTATTAGTTCTTTCTCTTTTAGCAGATTAACAATTTTTTTCACTACCTCTTTTGTTGGGCCTCTAAGAAGTTGACCTTGACCCCTTGGTTGAGGTGTGAATATTCTTTTTACCCTTGTAGGGCTGTTTAGCAAACCTATTTTTGATTTATTTGCTTTTATATCATCTGCACTCCATACCTTTACTTTTTTATTTCTGTAGGCTTGCTTTATCCCTCTTAATGTTGGGTATTCTATTTCATTAATATCTGAAGTACAGGTTATTAAGCAAGGTAAGTTACCTCTTATAATCTCATAGCCATCTTCCATTTGCCTTTCTACTATCACACTATTGTCTTTAATCTCAATTTTTCTGGCATAAGTTATCTGAGGGATACTAAGAAATTCTGCTGTTTGCGGACCTACCTGGGCTGTATCACCATCAATAGCCTGTCTGCCAAACAGCAGCAAATCATAGTTGCCTATCTTTTCTATAGCTGTTCCCAAAGCATTAGCTGTAGCCCATGTGTCAGAACCAGCAAAAGCTCTATCACAAAGCAATATTGCTTCATCTGCACCTAAAGCTAGAGCCTCTCTTAATACTTCCTCTGCTTGTGGAGGCCCCATTGAGAGTGCTATGACCTTACCTTTTGTTTTATTCTTAATCTCTATTGCTTCCAACAATGCATGTTTATCTTCAGGATTCATAATCGTAGGGATACCCTCTCTAATTAGCGTACCTTTTTTTGGGTCAATTTTAACTTCATTAGTATCTGGAACTTGTTTAATACACACTATTATTCTCATCTTCAGAAACCTCTTCCCAACAGTTCTGCAGCTATAACTAGCCTTTGGATTTCGGATGTGCCTTCATATATTTCCGTAATTTTTGCATCTCTATAGAATCGTTCTACAGGATAATCCTTAGTAAATCCGTATCCTCCATGTATCTGTATAGCCTTTCTTGTTACTTCCATTGCTACCTCACTACCAAACAACTTTGCCATGGCAGCCTCTTTAACATACCTTTTTCCTTTTTCTTTCATATCTGCTGCTCTTAGGCATAATAACCTTGCAGCATCTATTTTCATTGCCATGTCAGAAAGCATGAATTGTATGGCTTGGAATTTGAACAGTTTTCTTCCAAATTGTTCTCTTTCTTTCACATATTTTAGTGATTCATCAAAAGCAGCTTGTGCAATACCAACCCCTTGGGCGCCTATACCGATTCTACCAGAGTCCAATGTCCACATAGTTTGTTTGAAACCCTGCCCCTCTATTCCTCCTAATAAGTTTTCTTTTGGAACTCTCATATCCTTGAATACAAGTTCTGCTGTACAAGAACCGCATAGTCCTAACTTATCCTCAATCTTTCCTACTTCAAAACCAGGAGTCTTTGTTTCAACAATAAAAATAGAAATCCCATTATGTTTTTTTGCTTTGTCTGTCATTGCAACAACATTTACTAGATCTGCCTTTGCACCATTTGTTATAAATATTTTAGAACCATTTATGATATATTCATCCCCGTCCCTTATAGCCGTTGTTTGTATATTTGCTGCGTCAGAACCAGCACTTGGCTCTGTTAAAGAGAAAGCACCAAGATACTTCCCAGAAGCAAGTAATGGTAGGTATTTCTCCTTTTGTTCTTTTGTCCCATAGTTTGTTATTGGGTTACATGCCAAACTTGTGTGAGCACCAAAAGAAACAGCAGTTGAGTTACAAACCCTGCTTAACTCTTCCATTATTATTGTTTGTGATACACAATCTATTTGGCTTCCACCGTATTCCTCTGGGATTGTCATTCCCATTATCCCTAGCTTAGCTAGTTTTTTTAATTGTTTTTCAGGAAACTTCTTTTCCTTGTCAATCTCTTCCGCGTATGGTTTTATCTCTGATTCAGCGAATTCTCTAATCATTTTTTTTATTGCCAATTGTTCTGGTGTAAAATCAAAATTCATGATATCCCCTAAAATCACAAATTTTAATTGCTTTATAAATATTGCTTTAACTTTCTTATGTTACAAAGCAAT
>Ga0190359_1000131_pt1 | contig 46870 bp, 46 predicted proteins | sample 48721823_MG_FD_161269 | JGI IMG/M metagenome (GOLD analysis project Ga0190359, IMG submission 161269) | Hydrothermal vent microbial mat bacterial communities from Southern Trench, Guaymas Basin, Mexico - 4872-18-2-3_MG | ecosystem: Environmental > Aquatic > Marine > Hydrothermal vents >...
CCCGCCCTCGAGAAGTCAAGGCTGAGCCAGGATCGGGAGTCGCCGCGGTCACTGGCCAGGACCGGGTCACTCACCCAGGTGCCATCCTCCTGGCGGAACCAGGGTAGGACCCGGGGAACCGTGGACGGTCTTCCATCCTGGACACCGTCGTGCTCCGCGGCATCGAGGCCGGTGTCGCCACCCGCCAGCAGGGTATCGACCAGGGCGGCCTGGCGGGCCCTGACCAGGACCGGGTCCAGGCCGGCTTGGCGCAGTTCTTCACGCAACTCCGCCCCATCCTCGGGAGCGGCCGCGTCCAGTGCCGCGAGCAAGACCCGCCGGGCCCGGCTATTTTCGTCGTCCCTGTCCATTCTTTCCCTCTTGGTACACCTCCACCGCCAACCGGCGCACCACCCGCAGCTGGTAGTATACCTGACCCTCTTCCAGGTCGAAGCGTCCGGCCAGAGCGGCAACGTCCAGCTCGCTCTGCCGGCACAGTTCGTCCAGAAACTCCACCAGATCCACTTTGCGCTTCCTTTCCCGGCAGTGACGGGACAGCCTGCGTCGTAGCCGCTGCAGCACGTTGCGGGCCTGCAGTCGCGGTTCGCTGTCGCGGGAGGCGATGCCCGTGGCAACGACAGGAATGTTCTTCTCGTTCCTCCGCGCGGCCGAGCAATCCAGGTTGCCCAGCTTCCAGCGCAGCCTCCTTTTCAGGTAGCGCAGCAGGCCACCCTTGCAGGGATCGTAGTCGCACTTGCCGCTGAGGACATCCGTCATCACCTCCCCGGCCAGATCCTCGGCGGACTGTCCCAGGCCGATGTCATCCCACTGCTCGCAGAGGATGCGGCGGTTGCGCAGCAGCCAGACGGCATAGGCAACCAGTTGCTCGCCAACATCGGCCCAATCGACGCTCCCCGCCCACTCGGGCGCCCGACCTCCTGCTCCCATCTACGCCTCCCCTGCGCCCGTAAGTTAATAACAATCCCGGCCGGTATACAAAAATATTTTTTCAAAAAGACGCGGACAATTCATTACCAAGTTAGGGGGGATGGGAACAATTCCTGCCCACCCGGGCAACCATGGGGTACCAACCGGACATCTCAGTTGACATGCAGTCATTTTGACTGCACAATGAATTCAGGAGGTGGTTATGTACCGCACGCTCACCCTGCGTAACGTTCCCGACAAGGTCGTCAAGCAGCTACGTCGCCGGGCCGCGCGAAACAAACGTTCCATGCAGGAGGAACTGCTGGCCATCGTCCAGGACGCGGTGGTGGACCGGGCTTCGCTGGCCCGGCAACTGGAGGCCTGCCGCGAGTCGTTGCTTACACCCCTGTCGCTGGAGGAAATACACCAGGCCATCGAGGCGGGAAGGCGTTGAGGCTCGTCGTCGACACCGATGTAGTTGCTGCAGCCCTGCTGGGCGAGGACCGGCGCGGCCGGGAGGCCGAGCGGCTCCTGGTCGGCCTGGCGGAGGCATTGATGCCATCCCACTGGAAGGCCGAGTTCGCCAACGTGGTCTGGAAGGCGGCCAGGGCCGGGCGCCTGCCCATCGATTGCGTAGAAAAAATCATGACCACGGCATCCCGGTTGCCGGTGCACTCCGTTGCTGTGGACAGGCTTTGGAAGGGAGCCGTCGCCAGGGCCATTGCCACGGATCATCCCGTCTACGACACCTTGTTCGTGGAGTTGGCCGTACGCCAGCGCCTGCCCCTGGTCAGCTACGATCGTGCACTGCAGAAACACTTCCCCGAAGTAGTCCTAAGACCATCCGAAATAGCGCCGCGCGGCAAGCAGTGACGCCGGAACAACCGGCCAGAAAAACCTTGACAATTCCCACCCGCTCGGCCTAGATTCCTGCTCCCCGGCGGAGTTGGGCCGGGAGGCAAGTTCGGGAGCAAGCCATGTACGCAGTGGTGAGAACAGGCGGCAAGCAGTACCGGGTGGCCCAGGGCGACCGCGTAGACATCGAGAAGATCGCCGGCGAGGTGGGCCAGGAGGTCACCCTGGACGACGTGCTCATGATCGGCGGCAACGGCGACACCAAGATCGGCACTCCCCGGGTGGAGGGTGCCTCGGTCACCGCCCGCATCATCGAGCAGGGCCGTGGCAAGAAGGTGCTGGTATTCAAGTTCAAGCGCCGCAAGGACTACAAGAAGATGCGCGGGCACCGGCAGTACTACACCCGGCTGGAGATCACCGGCATCTCGGCCGGCTAGCAGGGAGCGAGACGATGGCACACAAGAAAGGCCAGGGAGCCACCCGCAACGGCCGCGACAGCCCCGGGCAGCGCCGCGGGGTGAAGGTGTACGGCGGCCAGAACGTCCGCGCCGGCAACATCCTGGTGCGCCAGCTGGGTACCCGCATCTACCCGGGACGCAACGTGGGCATGGGCCGGGACTACACCCTGTTCGCCAAGGTGGACGGCACGGTGCAGTACGGCACCCGCCGCGGCAAGCGCAAGCAGGTCTGGGTGGAGCCGGCCACCAGCAACTGAGGCAGTTGCCCCGTTGTCAATCGATTCGGCCACGGTGCCCGGCACCGTGGCTTTTTTTTCTGGATCATGAAGTTCATCGACGAGACCGAGATCGAGGTACGCGCCGGCAAGGGCGGTGACGGCTGCGTGTCCTTTCGCCGCGAGCGTTTCCGCCCGCGAGGCGGCCCCGACGGCGGAGACGGCGGTCGCGGCGGCAGCATAGTCCTGGTGGCCGACGCGGGCCTGCGTACCCTGTTCGATCACAGCCTGCAGAAGCTCTACCGGGCCAGAAACGGCCAACCGGGCAGCGGCAAGGATCGCAACGGCGCCGGAGCCGACGATGTGCTGGTGCGCGTGCCGGTGGGCACGGTGGTTTTCGAGGCCAGTTCCGGCGAATTGCTGGGTGACCTCAGCACTCCCGGGCAGCAACTGGTGGTGGCCCGGGGAGGCCGGGGAGGCCGCGGCAACATCCACTTCAAGAGCTCGGTGAACCAGTCTCCCCGCCGGGCCGAGACCGGCCAGCCCGGAGAACGGCGCCGCCTGCGCCTGGAGCTGAAGCTGCTGGCCGACGTCGGCGTGGTGGGCTTTCCCAATGCCGGCAAGTCCACCCTGGTGGCCGCGCTCTCGCGGGCCCGTCCCAAGGTGGCCGATTACCCTTTCACCACCCTGGTGCCCACCCTGGGGGTGGTGCCGGTCGACGAGGGCCGGCAATTCGTCATCGCCGACGTGCCCGGTCTCATTCCCGGGGCCGCCCGGGGGGCGGGGCTGGGGTTGCGCTTCCTGCGCCACCTGGAACGCTGCTCGGTGCTGCTGCACCTGCTCACCTGGCAGGAGGGCGAGGATCCCCAACCACGGAAACTGCTGCAACGCTTCGAACAGATCGAACAGGAGCTGCGCGCCTTCGGCGCCGGCCTGGAAGAAAAACCCCGCTTGGTGGCGCTATCCAAGCGCGACCTGGCCGAAGTGCGCCAGGTCGAGGGGCAGGTCAGGGAAGAACTGGCCGCTCGCGGCCTGCGCTGCCTGACGCTTTCGGCGGCCAGCCGCGACGGGCTGCCGGAGCTGGTATCCACCCTGGCCGACCTGCTGTGGCCGGTCAACGAGTCCGGGTGACCTTGGATAGTCCGCGGGGGCGATCCAGCGGGCAACCACGACAACGAGCCAGCTGCAGGGCCAGCAACTGGCCGGGTACGACCGCCTCGACGGGGGTGAGCCACTCGGCCTGTCCCGGCTCGAGCGGCAGCGCCAGCTGCGCCTGGTCGAGCAGGGGGCGGTGATCAGATATTACCAGCAGCTCGGCCCGGCGCTGCCGCAGTTGCCCGGCCAGGCGGCGCACGTCGGCGAAAACCCTTCCCCGGGGTGCTACCAGCAGCACGGCGTAGCCGCTTTCCACCATGGCGATGGGACCGTGGCGAAAATCGGCGCTGGAGGCCGGCTCGGCACTCAGGTAGGCCAGTTCCTTGAGCTTGAGCGCCAGTTCGAAGGCGGTGGCATAGTTGTAGCCCCGGCCGATGACGCTGAGCCGGTCGAGGTAACGGTAACGCTCGGCGGCCCCGGCCCGCTCCTCGCTCGCCGCCAGCAGCGAGGCCACTCGCTCGGGCAAGCGCTGGAGCAGCTCGAACTCGCGCCGGCCGCCGTCCAGGCAGACGCTGAGCATGGCCAGGGCCAGCAACTGGGCGGTGTAGCTCTTGGTGGCCGCCACCGAACGCTCCACCCCGGCCCGCAGATCGATCACCAGCTCGGCAGCCCGGGCCAGGGGACTGCGCGGGGAGTTGCACAGGGCCAGCGTCGGCTGACCCTGGCGCCGGGCCTCTTCGATCACCCGGCACAGGTCGTCGGACTGCCCCGACTGGGACACCGCCAGCACCAGCCCCGGCGGCAGGCGCGGGGGACGCCGGTAGATGGTGAACATGGACGGCGCCGCCAGGGCCACCACCAGGCGGTTGCGGGTTCCCAGCAGGTACTTTCCGTAGAGCACGGCATTGTCGGAAGAGCCCCGGGCCACGGCGTAGACGAATTCCACCCCCCGGCGGCGCAGGTAACCGGCCACCTCGCGCATGCGGGGCAACTGCTTGCGCAACAGCCTCTCCAGCACCGCCGGTTGTTCGTGGACTTCCTTTTCCAGTCTGCTCACCAGCGCACCCGCGAGCGGCCCGGTTTCACCAGATACTCTCGGGAACGTAGATGATGTCGCCCGGCTTGAGCAGGAAGTTCTTGGCCTTGCCCTCGGCGATGGCCTCGACCGGCACCGGGTACTTGTGTTCCGCGCCCTCCACCAGCCTGGTTACGTTGGTGTCGTTCTTGGCCGCCATCTTGGAGAAGCCACCGGCCATGCTGATGACCTGGATGACCGTCATGCCCTCTTCGTAGGGAAAGGTGCCGGGCTTGTTGACCTGGCCGAATACCGAGACCTTCTTGGAATTGTACTCCTTGACCAGGATGCTCACCTGGGGATTGCGCAGGAAACGTTCGGCCAGCTTCTTCTGGAGGAGATCGGCCACCGCCGAGCTGGTCAATCCCTCCACTCGCAGCTTGCCCACCAGGGGAAAGTTGATGGTGCCGGTGGAAGACACCCGGAACACGCCGCTCAGGTCCTTCTCGTCGTAGACCTTGACCTCGAAGACGTCTCCCGGTCCCATGGTGGTGGCGGTTACCAGCGTGGGGTGGGTGACTTCCGGAGTCTGGGGAGTCCGGGAAAACCAGCAACCCGCCAACAGCGGCAGCAGTAACAGGGCCCGGGAAATTGTGGCACCACCACGCATGATGCGGCCGAGTCTAGCCCGACGCCGGTCAATAGTCCAGCGCGGCGTGGAAAGTCACCAGGTGCTTGGTATAGTCGACACTGGCATTGGCCTGGGGCTGCTGCCACCCGGAAAAACGGGCCTGCAGGCCATAGGCCAGGCCGATCTCTATCCAGTCCAGGAAGTGAACATCGAAACTGACCCCGGCGCTGATCAGGTGATCGGAACGACCGCCCTGGGCGGCGGCCGCGGCCGCCACCGGCTCCCCGTAGGAGAGGTAGTCGTAGGCGGCATCCAGGCTGAGCACGAAGCGGCCGGCTATTTGCTGGCGCAGCCGGGCATAGGCCCGATCCTGGCCGAACCAGGCGAACAGCACCACCGGCTGAAAGTTGCGCAGGTAGCCCACCTGCACGAAGGTGGTGGCCGCCCGGTAGCTTATCTCCGCCTGACCGATGGCCGAGCGGTAGTTGGAACCGGTGTAGTTCTGCACCGAGGGCAACAGGCTGTCGCCGTAGCCGGCACGCACGCTTACCGCCAGGGTGGGAGTTATCTGGCCGAGCAGGCCCACCGTGGCCCGGATGGCATTGACATCTATGTTCTTCTCACCAGTCGAGTAACTGTTGGGATAGCGGCGGATGTCGGAATCGAAGTCGAGGGTGACGGCCGTCTTGGGTAGAAACTTCCACTTGGCCGAGAAGTAGGCCCGGTGAGCGTAGGAAGACAGGGCCTGCGACTCGGTGTTCTGCTGCTCGTCGAACCAGTCGATGAAGAAGCCGTAGGCCAGGTCGAACATCAGGGCCCCGCCTCCCGGTTTTATCTGCAGGTGAGCCTTGGCCTCGTTGTCGGTGCGATCGAACTTGCCGCTCAACGAGGTGTAACGGGGATCGGCGGTGCGCGAGAAATTGTCTTCCACGAAGAAGCTGACCTGCCCCTCGGGATTGAAGCCCAGGCGTAGGTCGGCCTCGCCGGCGAAGGTGCTCAGGTTGCTGGTTGTGCTGTTGTCGATGCCGAAGTAGTAGTCGTAGCCCACCCGGCTGTTGAGTTCGAACGATACCGTCTCCGAGGGGAAGGTCAAACTCAGGCCGGGACGAATGCGCATCAGCAGATCCATCACCGGGTTGCTGGCGAAGTAACCCGGGTTGCTGTCGTATACCCAGTCCAGGTCGAGCGACATGTGCAGGCGTCCGGCCCCGGCCTTGATACCCCGGCCCCGGGAAAGTGCCTGTGCCGGCAACAGCAACAGGCACAGCATTCCCACCAGCAATGCCCGTTTACCAGAAATGAAGTTCCCTCTCATGTTCACAATCCCCGGCACGACACCGGAACCTCCCCGGTCCGCCAGCCTGATAAACAAAACACCACGATGCCCTGCACCTTAAAGTATTTGCCCGCGATTGGCAAACTTTTTTTGCCTGGCCATTTCCTTGTTATCACTGCAAAATCCACGACACAACAAACCCCTCACCCCGCCGCGATACCCCCGGCCGGCAGAAGTACCGGGCAACTACTGATAGGGGCTGGCTGCCGGCGGCCTGACAATTGGCGTCTCCGGCAGGTCCACCTCGGTGGGGTCTTCCTCGGGAACCTGATCCTTGTCGACCTCCACCTCGACGGTGGTCTTGCCCACCGCGAAGGCCAGTTCTCCCACGCACTGCTCGGCCTCGGAACGCAGCACCTTTATCTTCTGGTGAGATATGGAGATCTTGTGGAACTCGTGGGCCGCGGTGTCGCGCTCTCCCTTGGCCACGGCCTCCTGCAGGGTCATGTCGGCCTGCTCGGAGATGCGAATCAACCCCTTGATGGTTGTCAGCTTCTCGTTGATGCAGTTGATCTTGATGACGTCCTTCTCTTCCCGGGCGTCCTTGAGCAGCCTGAGCACGTGGCCCAGCGTCTGCTTCATGTCTGACAGGTAGGAAGTGGCGCGTTGCAACTTCTCGGAATCGGAGATCTGCTTGGCCTCATCGAACTTCTGCCCGCTGTCCGCAGCCGCCGGCTGACCGGCCGGTTGTTCGGCGGGTACCTGTGCCTGTACCGGCAGCGCCAACAACAACGTCAAAAAAACCGCTCGCACCATCATGGTACCACCTCCCGCTTGCCACTTACTGGTCAGTCAACCATCGGGGTATTTACACCCAACCCGTGTTTATTTTGCCCGCCTGGCCATTCAATGTCAATGCAAAGCAGACCGCTTGTATGTGACCTGGCTCACGCTGTCTCAACGGCCAACCACCACTTCCGGGCTCTGGGCCGGAGGGGACACGGCCCGGCCGTCCGTAGCCTCCACCTGGCACTGCCAGATGTCCGCCGGATTGGTCAAGCGCGCCGGGACCGTTGTGGTCTGTGGAGCGAATGACTGGCGCACCCCGTCCTTGAACCAGGAAAAGCGGTATTGCACCTGGTCACCGTCCGGGTCCCGGGCTGGTGCCGACACCTGGCAGCGCAGGGTGTCGTTATCCCGTGGATGCTCCGGCTCGATGACCACCCGCGGGCTGGTCGGTGCAGCGTTGCCGATCTTGACCTGGGCCGTGGCCGCCGGGCCGCTGTCCTGGTCGTCAGTAGCAATGGCCCGGCAGGTCCAGCGCTGGAACTTCCTGGTCTCGGTGGCCGGCAAGCGCTGGCCGGTATGCCGGGGCTTTCCTTTTTGGGAATCATCGTCCAGGAACCACTGGTAGCTGTGAGTCACTGCCTCGTGATCCGCATCGACGGTGGGACGGGCAAGGGCACAGTGCAGTTCGTCGGAAGACAGCGGCTGTGCCGGTTCTATGGTCGGGGACGGCCGTGCCGGCGGGGTGTTGGTCACCACCACCTGGGCCCGGGCGGGTGGCGAGTTGGCCTGGCCGTCGCTGACCCGCACCTCCACGCTCCACCTCTGTCCCTTGCGCAGGAATCCTGCCGGCACCTGCCGGGCATCGTCAAGTTCCGGCAAGTGCTTGCCGTCAACTTTCCAGACGATATGCTCGACAAGCTCATCACCGTCGACATCGGAAGCCGGCCGGGTATTCTTCAGGATCAGGGAATCCGTGCAGCGCGGCCGCTCCGGCAGCAGTGCCACCACGGGAGCCCGCGGCGGGGTGTTTTTCACCTGCACGGCCGCCGTGCAGCGGGTGCCCCCCTCCTCACCGTCGTGGAAGAAGGCCTCGACCCGCCAGCGCTGGCCGGCCTTGACCAGCTTGCCGGAAACCTGCTGCGGGTGATCCGTCGTGCTCAACGACTCATCGTCGCGATACCAGGTGAAGTGCGGCACCAGCCGATCACCGTCGGCATCACTCGCTGGCTCCAGCACCGCCTTCAGCGCCGAACCCGTGGTCGGGTTCCGGGGACGAATGGCAACCCGGCAGGCCGGTGGAGGGGTGTTGACGACGGTGAACCATTGCCTGGCCGGCGGGCCGTTGGCCACCCCGTCGCTGGGGGTCAAGACCGCCAGGTAACGCTTGTGCTTGCTGGTACGCGCTGCCGGCAGGCTGAACAAGTCCTGGCCCTGTTGCAATTGCCGGCGTCCCTGTCGCCCTACCTCGAACCAGGTCACCTGGACCGTTACCTTGTCGCCATCGGCATCCCGGGCGGAACGTGTCTTTTCAACCACCAGGTCTTCGCCTGTTCGCACCAGCGGCCGGCGGGCACGTACCTGCGGTGGTTGTGGCGGCGTGTTGCCAATGGTTACCTCCGCGTGGACCGGCCGTCCCTCCGCCTGGCCGTCACTGGCCACCACCGTTACCGCCCACTTCTGGCCCCGGGCGGTGGCCGCCGGGGCGACCGAGAACGCAGAGACGCCCTTTCCCGACGGACGCTTGCCATCGACTCGCCACGTGGTCCGGTAAACCAGGGAATCGCCGTCGACGTCCTCGGCCGCAGCCAGCAGGCGCACCAGCAGCCGGTCGCCGGTGACAGGCCGGGCCGGTACCAATTCGAGGCGCGGCTGCCCCGGAGGAGTATTGACCACCGTCACCTCGGCCACCGAGCTGGCACCGCTGTCTTCGCCGTCGTGGGAGGTCACCTTGACCGACACTTTCTCTCCCTTGCGGGCCAACCCGGCCGGGAAACTGCTGGCGCTCGACAGCAGGTTGACCTCCCGCCCGTCCACCGACCAGCGGTAACGATAGGAGACCTGGTCACCATCGACATCGCGGGCGGGCTTGTCGAACACCACCTTGATGACATCGCCGACAGTCGGCCGGCCCGGAACCAGGTGAACCCGGGCCGGACCCGGGGGGGTATTGCCGATGGTGACCGAGGCATGTGTCACCTGGCCGGTGGTTTCCCCGTCGTGAGGACGCACCACCACCGTCCAGCGCTGTCCCTTCCTGACCAGCCGGGCCGGCACCCGGCGCTGCCGCAACCCCTTGACCGGTTGGCGATTGCGCAACCAGCTGACCCGGTAACCAATGCGGTCTCCATCAGCGTCCGCGGATTCCTGCACGATCTTGAGCTGCAGCTCATCACCGTGACGAGGATTCGCGGGCGCGAGGGCGATCCGCGGTGGACCAGGCGGGCTGTTGCCGATCACCACCCGGGTACTCTTGAAGCGCCGCTCGCCCTTGCCGGCCTGCAGGATAAACCACCACTTCTGGTGCTTGCTGGTGGCAGCGGGTGGCACCTGGCGCTTCCCCTGCAGCTCGGGCACCGGTTTACCGTTGCGAAACCAGGTGATGACGGTCTGCGGTTCGGGATCGCCGTCGAGATCGAAATGCCGGTAGTGCAGTTGCAGGGCGTCGGTGGTGAGCGGCTTTTCGGGTTTCAATACCAGGTCGGTGTAGCGATGGGGATTGGGAAAGCTGCGGCCGCTGCGGGCGGCATCGTGGGCCTCGGCCGGCCAGGCCAGCGGCCCGCGGCGCTGGCCTTTGCGGATCAGTCTCCAGGCGCCCACCCGGCCGGAGCGAGCCACCGCCAGCACCTCGATCACGCCGTCGCCGTCGAGATCGGCCAACAGCGGGGTGACATCGATCCGCTCGCCCAGGCGCACCGGGAAGCCGGGATAGCGGCGGCCATTGGACCGGAATAGCTTGAGGCGGCCACTATCGGTGCCGACGACTATCTCCACCCGGCCGTCGCCATCAACATCGCCGACGGCGGCCGAGGCTCGCAGACGCCGTCCCGCCTTGACCGGAAAGCCGGCCAGGGCCTTGCCTCCACGCCGGTGGACGTATACCTTGCCGTCACCGGCGGCGGTGATGATGTCGATCACCCCATCGCCATCGACGTCGGCCAGAGCCGGCGTGGAATAGATACGGTAGCCGGTGGACACGGGAAAGCCGGGCAAGGCCTGGCCATTGCCGCCCACGGCGTAGACGTGGAAGTCTTCAGAGCCGAAGACGATATCGTTCCGGCCGTCGTCGTCGATATCACCCAGCACCGGCTGGGAAGAGATGGTGTAGCGGGCCGCGAAGGGAAAACCGGCTGCCTCCTGGCCGGGGCCCCGCCAGGCGTGCAGCCGCCCCTGGTTGTCGCCGAAGATGAGCAGGGGTTTGTCACCGGGCGCCAGGGCCGCCACGGTGACGGCGGTGGAAACGGCGCCGCCGCAGGAGGCCGGGTAACCCTGCAGCGGCCGGCCGTCTGCACCCAGCACCCAGATCTTGCCCGAGCGGGTGGCGACTGCAATCTCCGGCTGTCCATCGCCGTCGCTGTCGGCCAGTACCGGAGCGCCGGCCAGGGCTCCATCCAGTTGCACGGGAAATCCCGGAAGGGGCTTTCCGCTACCATCGAGGGCCACCAGCGAACCGGCCTCGCTTCCGAAGATGATCGCCGCCCGTTGCTCGCCGTCCGCGGCCGGCAGCCGGCCGCCGCAGAGGCCGGTGGCCAGCTTGCCGAACTCGTCGAGCGAAACGGGAAACCCCTGTACGGGATTGCCGTCTGCCTCCAGGGCGTGCAACCGCTTGCGGGTGCCGATGATAACCTCATTGAGGCCATCGTCATCGATGTCCAGCAGGATGGGTGCGGCCCGGTCCACCTGGTCCTGCAACTCCACCGGGTAGTTACGAGCCTTGACTGCCGCCTGCGCCGGTGTTGCCGACAGGACCCACATACCCAGCAACATCAGCGATGCTCCAACGGCCTTGAAAGATGCCATCTCGTGCCTCCCCTCGACAGGTGCAACTATTGCAGACAGGGAAAGAAGACCAGAAACCCGCTTCCCAGTCAACATCTGCCACCGACAGGCCATACTGATAGGAGATTCGGCCGGTGGCCGGGAATCTTTATTTCCCGGTCCCGGGTTTCAGGGGCTGGCGCAAACGCCTGCTGGAGAAAAATGACGGAGTTACGGCCAGTTGTCGGTGCGGGCAAGGAGGAAGTGGCCGAGAACGGCTACTGGCCCGGAGTGTTTTTCTTGAGCAACTTGAGGTTGGTCTCGCGCAGTCGGGCACTCAGCACCCGGGCGATGTTGATCACCACCAGGGTAAAGCCGTTCTTGTAAACCCGGGCAAAGGAATGCAGGTTTTCGTTGGTCAGGCAAAGCATGATGGCTTCGCTCTTGGCGCGGATGGTGGCAGAACGGTATTCTTTGTCGATGAGTGACATCTCACCGAAGAATTCTGGTGCCTGCAGCTCGGTGATCAGCTGCTCGGAACCGTCTGACCGCTTCTGCAGTACTTCCACCACCCCCTCGACCAACAGGTATAGCGAGTCCCCGACATCTCCCTGCTCGAAAACCACTTCCCCCTCGGTATACTTCTTCTGTTGGGTCAATTCTGCCAGCATCTCGATCTCTTCCGGCAGCAGCCCCTCGAACAGCCTCGACTTTTGAAGCTCTTCCACCTTGTTCACGGCGACCCTCTCATGCCTGGTTCAGGGTGATGTCAACATAGCACGTCAGTTCCACCGTTGGCAAGTTTTCACACCAGCCGATCCGGGAAATGTGCGAAACGGCGCGAGGGATCCCGGGAAGCTGGCAGTTACTTGTCACCCACTCCACCCAAGCCGGCATCCTCCCGCGACACCCTGAAGAAATCGTCTATGCGGGTGTCGTCCCGCGAGAGCATCTCGTTGTCCGGGGGCAATGGCTCGAGAAACTCGACACCCCGCTGGCGATCGGCCAGGTAGATGTTGATCGCCTTGAGCTCGATGTTGAACCCATCCTGGTGGTCGGCCAGGGGGATGCAGAAAACGGACTTCTCCCGCTCGCGGCTCGGCCAGTAGAGAAACTCTTCGCCCACGGAACAACCGAACAACTGCCGGGCCGAGGAGCGGTGTTCGTCCAGGCTCTCGAGCAACTGCTTCTGCTGGCGCTCGGCACGCTGCAACTCTTCCTTGAGCTGCTCCACCTTGTCCTTGAAATCCTCGGCACGCTTGAACAGTCTTTCTGACTCCTGCCGGGAACGCTTGCTCCTGACCTTTTTCTCCGACACGCTCAGGTTGATATCCAGGGAGCGCCCCCACAGGTGCTCCACTTCCTCCCAGAGGCTCATCTTGCGCTTGTTTTCACGCTCGTAGTGGGCCGATACCTCGGCCAGTTCGCGTTCCACCTTGGCCAGCTCGGACTGCTTGCGCTTGAGCGATCTCTTGAGTTCGGCCCGTTGCTCGGCATCGCGGCTCTGTTCCAGCGACCTGCTGAACTTCTCCACCTCGGTCTTCAGGCTCAACTGGTGATGTTCCACCGCACCCATGCGCGAGTAAATGTCGCTGACCATGATGCGCTGGTTCTCGAAATTGGCTACCGCCTCGTAGGACTTGTTCTCGATCTCGGCCGCCTCGGCCCGCAGGCGGGCCGCCTTGTCTTCGTATTCACCGGCCCGGTAGAGGGCATCGATGGCTTCCTTCTGGGTCTGCTCCGCGCGGAAGGCCATGAGGTTGATCTGGGAATGCAGTTCGGTGATCTTGTCGGCGCCTTGCCGGCGTTGCCGGTCCATCTCGTGCAAGCGGCCCCACCACTGGGAGAAACGCTCGCTCTCCAGCAAGCGGCGCACCTCCCGCAACCACAACGCCTTCATGAAAAGCTCCTTCGGGCCTGTACCGTTCTGCTAAAGCAATTCCTTCCGTCAGCAACCATCCCCGCCCTGCGGAGGGAAGAACCTGGATTCATATCGTCACCCTTGGGTGCCGCCAGCGCGGCCGACAAGCTTGCCGGGGGCGATCTCAGCCCCCCGGAGCAAGGATGAACGGATAGGTCACCGAGGTCTCCCCGCCGTCTGTCGGCGGGAAACGTATGGCCTTGACACGGGCCGCGATGCAAGCGGCCAGTTCACTGTCACCGGTACTGTTCTCCACCACCTCGACTTCGATTACCCGGCCACCGGGATGGATCACGAAGCGAATGACGATCTTGCCCTGCAGCTGCGGGTTGCGCTTCAAGCGCTTCTCGTAGCAGTGCTTTATTCCTCCCAGGCGGCGGCGTATTCGCTTGACGATCTGCTGCTGGTCACGCGAATCGGAATCGAAATCCTCCAGTGCCGCCGAAGTGACCCGGGCCACCACCCGGGCTTCGGTCTTGCCCCGGCCTCCCCTGCCGGCATTGCCGACCACGCCACGCGTGCCCATGTCCTGGATGGATGCCGCCTGGGCGGCACCATCCATGCCCCGGGTCCCCTGCTGTCCGGCAGCCGAGGCCACGTCGACACCGCCGATACCATCGAAGGCGCCGTCACCGGTACCGCCCACGCTGCCATCGCCGAAGACGTCGGCCACGGCTCCACCCACGGCCACCCCGCCGGCGCCCCGGGCTCCCAGGACCCGCAACAGTCCACGCCCGGCCACCTTCTTTTCCATGGCCGCCCGGCGGGCCGCGGCCGAGACCTTGGCCTGGCCCTTGCCGGCATTCTTATTCTCGCCCTTGTTGTCGCCGCCGGCCTTTTTCTTCTTCTTACGCCGCTTGGGGCCTTCGTCCGCGCCGGTTCCCGCGCCCTGGCCCTCGTCGGGTTTCTTGATCATTTCCTTGTCGGGCATGATCAGCTTGGCGAAGCGGTCGGGGATGTCGTCTATGCTGGGCTCTTTCTTGATGATGGGCACGTTGGCCGACCATATCCAGATGACGATCATGAAGGTCATGGTCAGGCTGAAGCTGGTGGTATAGGGCCAGTCGATGTTCTTGGTCCAGTAACCCCGGGCCACCTGGGGCAACTGCGTCTTTACCGGCTCCGGGGGAGGCAACACGAACTGGAACAGCAGGATGAAGTCCCCCATGGAGACCCGGCCGCGCGAGGAAGGATTGAGCCGCAGCAGGTATCCGGCGCTGCTGCTGGGAAGTTGCTGCTGCGCCTTGATGGCCTTGAGATCGGCCGCGGCCTCTTCACCGGCAGAGATACGCCCGGTCATGGAATCGGTGAAGGTGAGGTAATAGTCACCACCACGCAGCTCGAAGAGCGGAAAACTCTTGGGTACGTCGGCGCTGGGCAGAACGATGGTGTTGCGGGAACCATTGCCCACGGTGACGGTGGTGCGCTTGCGCACCAGTTTCTCCTCGATGATCTTGCCGGCCCGGATAACGCCTATGCGCAGGATGTGTTCCCGTTCCGCCATGGTGCGCTCTCCGCCTCCGCTCAGGAACCCTGGGTCTTGATGACCGCGAACTTGTACTGTCCGAACTCGGCCTGCCCGGCCGTGTACAGCACCTCGGTCAACAACCTGAAGGGTACGCGTTTATCGGCAATCACGGTAACCAACCCCTTGAACTGCAATTCCCGGCGCCTCTTGTTGTACTTGGCGATGAGCTTTTCCTGATCGGCCTTCTTGCGCAGCGCCTCGAACAGGGGAACGATGAACATGCTCTGGGGATTGTTGTCCTTCTTGTAGACCGGCTTGACCCGTCCGCTTTCCACCTCGGCTACCTTGCTGTTGTCGACCATGATGGCTCGCCGGGAGATGGCGATCTGCACCGCCTTCTGGGGGGGCAGCTTGGTGTTGGAGTGGGGCAGGCGGGTGTCGGGTGACGGCGATATCTGCACCGGGTCCGAAGAGTAGTCCTTGAGCAGGGCGCACAACACCACCGTGAACAGGGCCATCATGGGCAACATGTTCAGGTGTACCGGACGGTAGGGATCGGACTTGTGGCGCTTGCGGGGAGGAGGTGCCTGCCAGTTGGTCTGCTGCTGGCCGGCCGTGGAGTCTTGCCCGGTGGCGGTATCTGCTACGGCCATGGTTGCGCCCTCCTTGGTTCAGGAAATCTCCGGTACGAGCACCACGTCATAGAACAAGTTGCGCCCTTCCACCTGGCGAGTGAAGTCCATGACTTTCACCAGAACCTCGTAGGGAATATCGGGCTGGGCATAGATGAAGATACGCGTCTCGTCCGGGAACTCGTTCTTTATTTTCACCACCTCCTGAGTCAGCTTGATCATGTCGTAGCAGCTGAGAGGAGGGGGGATGTTCTTGGCCAGGGCATCTCTACAGGCCGGATCGTCGGTCTTGAGAGGAATGGTGGGCGCCGCTCCCTTTTCCTGGGCTTGTTCCTCTTCCTCGGTCTGCCCCAGGACCCCGCCCACTCCGGCAATGAAGATTCCCTTGTAAGTGATGCCCACGGTGAGGTTGAGCTGCTTCTTTTGTTCCTCCGGCGTCTTGTTCATGCCCGCGGCGGCCAGGGGATCCTGGTAACGGGGCGCATTGACGTTGATGACGCCTATCTGCAACAAGCCGGTAGAGGTAAACAGGATGAAGGCCACCAGGCTGAACACGATGTCCATGTAGGGCACGATGTCGAGATCCACGGCTTCCGTGGCTGATTTCGACCGTTCGGAAGGCTTCTGAACCATGCGCTAGCTCCCTGTCGGCACTCGTCTTACCGGTCAGACAACGTGTTCGTTGCCAGGTTCCCGGGGAACCGTTCAGCCGCCCATGCGATCCACCGCTGCGGCGGTACCCGTGCGACCCCGGGTAATGAGCATGTTTTCCAGCTTGACCGAGTACTGGTCAATCTCGTCGATGATTTTCTTGGTCATGTTGGTCAGGAACATGTGCCCGACCATGCAGATGACGGCGATGACCAGGCCGAAGGCGGTGGTGTACATGGCCTCGGCGACACCCTGTGCCAGGACCTTGGCCTTGAGTTCGGCGCTGACGGCACCCACGGCACCAAAGGCGTGGATCAGCCCGGTGATGGTACCCAGCAGTCCCAGCAGGGTGGCCAGGTTGGCAATCTGGGCCAGGTTGCCGGTACGTTTCTGCAACACCGGAACGATTTCCAGGGTAGCCTCTTCCACGGCGTTGCGAATTTCTATCTCACCCCGGTTGGCCCTGGTCAGGCCGGCCTTCACCACCTTGGGCAGGGCGGCAGCGGGTGCGGCATTGCACAGCTTGATGGCCCGCTCGATATCGTTGGCCATGACCAGCTTCTGGATCTGGGCCATGAAGGTGTCGGCGTTGACGTTGTACCTGAAGAAGATGAAGATGATGCGCTCGATAATGATGGCGATTCCCCAGGCCAGAGTTATGCAGTTGACGTAGATGAACGGACCGCCGGCATCGAAAAACTCGGCGATGGCGTTCATGATGCCGCCGCCCTCGCCCCCTTCCTCTGCGGCCCAGGCCACGGCCGGCACCAGCAACAGAAGACCCCACAACGCGTGCTTGAAGATGGCTTTCCTTGGTAGCATCGTCGCTCCTCCAGGCTTGCGCCCCGAACGGCCGTTCCCGTTCAGAACGGCTCTTTCTTGGCGGTCTGCTCGATCTTGGGTACCAGTTTCTTTTCCAGCTTGAATCCCTCGAAGTTCAGGTTGGACCTGGGCAGCAGGTACCATACTTCGGGCTTCTGGATCTTGCCTTCCACGCGGGTGACTTCCTTGATCACCACCTGCTTGACCTTCTTCTTGCCCTTGGCCGCCGCCGGCAGAACACAGGCCAGCAAGCCAATTGCCACCACCCACGGCCAGGAGCATTTCCGTTTCATAACCGCTCCTTTATACGTAATAACCGCCTGCCGGTCAAGGTTTCACCAGCCGAGTCGACGGTTATTTCTCATCGCCTCCCAGCTTGCCGCCGGGAACCGGTTCCTCGTCCTTACCGCCGCCCAGCTTGCCGCCCGGTGCCGGTTCGTCGTCCTTGCCACCGCCCAGCTTGCCGCCCGGTGCCAGCTCCTCGTCCTTGCCGCCGCCCAGCTTGCCACCGCCGACTCCCTCGGCCTCCCGGCGCCGGCGTTCGAGCTCTTCCTGGCGCCTCTTTTCTTCCAGGCGCTTCTTCTCCAGCTCCGCCTGGCGTCGTTTTTCTTCTTCCCGGCGCTTGCGCTCGGCCTCGCGGCGTTTCTTTTCCTCCTCGCGCTTGCGCCGCCGCTGCTCGGCCTTGACGGCGCGCTCGTGCTTCTTGCGAGCCTCCTTGAGATACTCGGCCAGCTTGGGGTGCGACTGGCCGGTGCGCGAGAAAGACTCCAGGTACTTCACCGCGGCCTGGTAGCGCTTGATCTTGTCCAGTCCCGGTACCTCGTCATCGAGATAGAGCAGGCCCAGGTTGAACAGCGCCTCGGGCTGGTTGGCCTGGCGCTGGAGCACCTGCAGGTAGGCCTGCTCGGCGTCCTTGAACCGGCCCGCCCCCCGCAAGGCATTGCCCAGGTTCAGCAGGGCCGCCAGAAAACCGGCATCCTGCGCTACCGCCTGGCGAAACTGCTCGGCGGCCGCCTGGTAGTCGTGGGCCCGGGCATAGAGCACTCCCAGGTTGTTACGGGCCTCGGCCAGGCTGCCGTCGAGTTCGACGGCCTTCTTGAAGGCGGCAATGGCGGCCGAGGTGTTGTCCATGTCCAGGTAGACGAATCCCAGGCGGTTGAAGATCCGGGCGTCGCTCTCGTCGATTTCCTTGGCCTTGAGCAGGATCCTCTCCGCCAGTTCCAGCTTGCCCCACAGGTGGTAGGCCCGGGACAGGTTGAGCATGGCGTCGGTATTGCGTTCGTCGACCGCCAGCACCCCCTTGGCCTGCTCGGCGGCCTGCTCCAGGCGACCCATTTGCAGCAACACGTCGCTGAGGTGGTTGCGCAGGGCCAGGTCGCGCGGCGAGACCCGCACCGCCGCCGAAACGGCCTGCAGGGCGGCCCGGGTTCGGCCCGTGCGCAGCAACAGCCGTGACAGGTTGATCACCGACTCGGCGTGGCTGGGGTTGATGGCCAGCGCCTGGCGATAGGCGGCCTCGGCCTGGCGCAGTTGACCCGTTCTTTCCAGCAACACCGCCTTGTCGTAATAGCAGGGTGCGCACCTGGCCTGGCTGGATATGGCCTGGTCGATCAGGCTCATGGCCCGTTGCGGGTCGCTGGCGGCGGTCTCGGCCGCCGTGGCCAGCAGGCCGGAAGTCTGTTCGTCGAGTGCCGCCGGCTGCGGCGGCGCAGCCGATTGTTGTTTGCCTTTTTCCTCCTGGGCGGGTGCAGGTGCCGCGGCCACTACCGGCTTGTCCTCTTCCGTCAGGGGAGTAGCGATCTGTTCCTGCTGCTCGGCGGCAGGTTGTTCGTCGGGCTTGCTCTCGGCCACCGGCTCCGGCCCCGAGGCACAGCCACCGCCGCCGGCCAGCAGTGCCAGGCCGGGCAACAACGCCAAGGTGAGCCATTTACGCCGCATCCCGGTTCCTCACTTGCCCGCCGGCTTGATACCCACCTGGGCGGCCTGCAGCAATGGCAGGGGGGCCAGCCGGTCCAGCACCAGTCTTTCCAGTGGCTTTTTCTGCAAGGGGTACTTGAGGGGTTCGTAGCGGTTCAGGCTGGCATAAGCCAGATCCGTCCACTTGTTCACCACCTTGAATTCCCTGGACTTGTCCATTGTCACCTGGTACGCGGCCACCGCCTTCTTGATGGGCGCCTCGGCCAGTTCCTCCAGCTTGCCCTTGTAGATGTCGCACTCTTCCTCGTTCAGGCCCTTGGGACAGGGCGAGTCGACCAGGACATCGGCGAAGTTCTGGTACAGGTAGCCCAGCCGGTAGTATGCGGCCAGGGTCCACTGCACGCGCTTGTAGGCAAACACCGCCTGGTAGCGCCTTTCCATCTTCTTGAGAGACTCGGCCTTGATCACCAGCGTCTTCTTGAGCTTGCGCGGCGAGACCTCGAAAGTGATCCTCTCGTAGCTCTTGAGTGCCGACTCCGCCAGGCGGAACTGGGCCCGGGCGGCGGCCTCGGCCCCGGGACCGCCGGCGGGCAGCTTCAGCTTGCGGTACTTGTCGATGGTGGCGACATAGGCCTTGCTGGCGCGACGCCAGTCTCCCAGTTCGTCCCAGGCCTGGGCGATCTTGCCCTGGGCCTCGACCAGGCGCTGGTACTGCTCGCGGGTCCGCCGGTAACGGCGCTGGAAGCGGGTATACACGGCAATGACCTGGCGCCAGTCCTGGCATTTTTCCATCATCAGGCCGGCCCGGAAGAAGTTGTCGGCGGCATCGGGCCGGTCGGGAAAGAGTCGGGCATAGCGCTCGTACTGTTGCGCGGCCTTGCGGTATTGCTGGTCGCCTTCCAGGGCCACGGCGGCGTTGTAGAGGGCATCGGCCCGCAGCTGGGAATCGGGATAGCGATCCACCAGCTTGAGGTAGTTGGCAATGGCCTTCTCGAAGTCATAGGCGGCTTCGGCGCTGCCGGCCATGAGAAACAGGGCCCGGTCGGCGAATTCGCTGCTGGGATACTCGCGAACGATACGCTCGTAGATCTTGCCGGCCGAGCGGGGCCGGCTGGACCAGGTATAGCACAGGGCGGCGTTGTTCAGCGCCTTGTCGGAACTCTTTCCCCGGGGGTCCTCGTCGACCAGCTTGGTGAAGGCAATCGCCGCCTGGTCCAGCTTCTGGCGGGCCACCTCCTTGTTGCCCTCGTCGATCAGTTTCTTGCCTTCCTGCATCAGGGCAGTGGCCCGGTTGAAGCGCGCTCCCAACTCGAATTGACGCAGGGTCTTCTTCTGCAGGGGATCACGCGAGAGCATGGCCAGCTTGCGGCTCCAGATCTCCACCTGCTCCCAATCCTTGGTTACCAGGTAACTCTCGATGGTCAGGTTGATGGAACTGGTGACCAGCTCGTCCTTGCTGGTGGTGGCCACGATCTGGCTGAACAGCTTCCTGGCCTCCTCGAAGTGATCGTAGGCATAGTAGATCTGGCCGGCCCGGAACATCATGTTGCCGCTCTGCTCGTCCTGGGGCAGCTTCTCTGCATAGGCCAGGCAGGCGGCGATGAGCTTCTTGCGTACCGGGGGGATGGGCCGGGGCTTGATCTCCAGCTCGGCCGGGCGGGTCTTGGAGGTATAGACCTGCAGCTTCTCCAGCCGGCCCTCGCTCTCGGCCTGCTTGGCGATGTTTTCGTAGCTGAGCACCACCGAGTTGGCGGCATCGGCCAGAAATTCTTTGCTGACGGTACTGTCACGCACCCAGGAATAGGTTTGCGCCGCCTTTTCGAAATCGAGCGAGTAGTAGTAACACTCGGCCAGGTAGAAGGTGAGCTTGTAGGCGTCGCGGGAGTCGGAAAACCGCGACAGGTAGTCGGCGTAGACTTCCGCCGCCCGGGCGTACTCGGCCCGGGCCTGCTCGACCTCGCCCTCTTTCTTGAGCCGCTGGGCCAGGGTATGGTGCCGCACCGCTGCAGTGTACAGGGCCTGCTTGGCCAGCTTGTCGGCATTGGAGATGGCCTCCGGTTCATCCTGGTTGGCCTTGCGCCAGGCCGAACCGGGGCCGAAGGCCTTGATCATCTGCTCCTGCACCTTGGCTGCCTCGTCCGGCTGGCGCAGGCGGTAGTAGGCCTCGACGATGGTGGACATCAGCCGGGGGTTATCCTTGTCCAGGGGATGCTTGCGGATGGCCTCCTGGTAGGCGGCAATGGATTTCTCGAAGGAGCCGTTGATGTAGTATACCTCCCCCAGCTTCTTGAAGAACTCGCCCTGGTAGTCACGACCGCCCAACCGCTGGAAGAACTGCCGGGCGTTGTCGACTCCCGAACCCGGCCATTCTTCCTCGGCGAAGCAGATGGCCAGGTACTGCAGGGCTTCCTTGCGCAACTCGCTGCGGCCAGCGCTGGGCTTGCCGCCGGCCTCGCCGTCCGCCTGGCCCTTGTCGGCCCAGACGATGAGCTGGTCGAAGCGATCCACGGCATGGGGGTAATCGTCGACCTTGTAGTAGGTCCAGGCCAGCTTGTACAGCGCCTTGTCGTACATGGCCGAGTCGGGATACTCGAGGACCTTGCTGTAGGCCTCGATGGCCTTGTCCAGCTTGTCGGGATCCTCGAAGTATGATTCACCCAGGCGGGTCCACACCTCGGGCATCAGCTTGCTCTTGGGAAAACGTTGCACCAGTTCCAGGTAGGACTGCTGGGCCTGCTCGGACTCGCCCTGTTCCTGCAGGCAATAAGCCAGCAGGTAATAGGCACCGTCGATCAGGCGATAGCTGGGAAAATCGCGGGTCAACCTCTGCAGCAAGGCCACGGTACGCTCGAAGTGGCGTTCGGGCGGTATCGGTTCTTGTTTGCTCTCGCCGTTGTTGTAGGCGTTCAATTCCTTCTCGTAGGCATCCTCCGCGGCCGAGAAATCGACCTCCGCCTTTTCGTAGTACAGTTCGGCCAGGCGCCACAGGGCACCCGGGGTGTAGCCGGGCGAATCGGGATAGCGAGCCAGGAAATCCTCGAACACCTTGATGGCTTCCAGGCGTAGCCGGTTTTCTTCCCGCTCCAGGTCGCTGATGGCCCGGTCGTACGATCCGACCACCGCCTGCTTGCGCTCCTGGTAGCGGGTACGCACAACCTGCTGCACTTCCTGCTTGTACTGCCTGGTCTCCTCGTTGAACTGCTGCAGTACCGCCAGCATCTCGTCCAGTTCTCGAGCCTGTTCGGGATCGACGGCGTCTGCCGCTCCGGCCGCCTTTTCGCCGGCCGTGGCAGCTCCGCTGTCGACGTCTGCCGTTTTCTCCCCGGCAGGCGGTTCGTCCGCCGCGGCCTCGGGCGGGGTCGTCTCGTTGGCCGGCGCCTGCTCTTGCGCCCGCAAGGACGACGCACCGGCAACCAGGAACATTGCCAGGAGGATCGGCCACCAGTAGCCGCAGTGAAACCTAGTTGACCTCTTGCAGCACACTCTTGAATTCCTCGTACAAGCGCTTGCGTTCGTCGCCGAGTTTCTTGCCCAGCTCGGTGATTCGCTTCGTCTTGTCGTGTTTGCGACTCCAGGCCACGTCCAGCAGGCCCACCTCGGCATCCAGCACCAGCCGGTAGAACTGATCGCGCACGTCGCGCAGAGCCTGGTAGGCCACCTGGCCGGCCAGGTTCTCCGATTCCCGGGACAGCTTGTTCAAGGCTTCCTCGAACTGGTCCAGGCGCCGGGCTTCGAGTGCCGCGCTGGCTTTCATCTCCTCGGCCTTCTTGCCAATGCGTTCCTCGAGTTTCTCCCGCAAGACCTTCACTCCACGTCCCAACCGGGCGGAACGCAGGCGCAGGTCGTTTATCCTGGTCACCTGAGCCGTACCCTCGGGACCCAGGCGGGCATGGATCTGCTCGGCCAGTTGCCGCTCGCGCTCCAGGGCCGCGGTATAGCGCTTCTTGAGTTGTTCTTCCTCGCCCAGTGTCTCCCGGTCCATCCCCGCCCGGGCCTTTTCAGTGGCCAGCATCTGCTTGAGCTGATCCAGCTCGGCCTGCAGGGCATCGGCCGAGCGGTAGCCACCGCGGATTTCGGCCAGGAAGGCCTGCACCGCCTCTTCGCGGCCGACCAGCTTGGCGCGGTTGCGCCCCAGCCATTCCTCCATGGCCCGCAGCTGGGCGCGGATTCCCTTGAGCGCCACCCCCGACTCGTAGACGGCAATCTCCAGCTGTTCGATGCGACCGCGGATCTTCTGTTCCCGCTCATCGAAGGCCTTCTTGGTAACCGGCAACTTGTTGACCAGTGACTCCAGCCGCAGGCGCTCCCGGCGCGCCTGCTCCAGCTGGCGGCGCTGGTTGGCGGAAAGATGCTCGTTGATGATGCGTTCCTCGATGGCGGAAATATTGCGCTCGAGGATTATCCGGCCGTTCTCCACTTCCATGGTGCGCTTGATTGCTTCCTTGAGAACGGGAAACAGGTTCACCCGGTCGGCCCCGGCCAGCAGACCGTCAAGCTTCTTGAGCAGGTTGCGGGCTTCCTTGATGAAGCGACGTCCCGTCTGCAGGTTCTTCATCACCCCCAGGGCGGCGGCCATCTCGTCGCCGGCGCTCATCCAGCGCACCGCTACCGGGGGCACGTAGGCGGCCAGGTCGAACTGGTCCATCTGCCGGCCCGCCACCTCGTTGAAGTAACGCACCGGATCGTCGTGGGCGGTGAAGATCTCGTCCAGTTGCTTCTTCACTCCGGCATAGTCCCGGGCCACCTTGGAAAAGATGGCGGCGGCATCCTGGAAGCGTCCCATCTTTTCCAGCAGATGGCCCTTGAGAAGCTGGGTACGAGGCACCAGCCGGCTATTGGGGGTGGACACCTCGAGTATCTCCAGGGTGCGCAGGGCCTCGGTGAAATCGGCTCGCCGGGCTTCCTCGGTTTTTGCCTGCTCACCACGGTTGATGTACGTCCAGGCCACCTCCAGCAGGGCCTGGTCGAAGTACTTGGAGGTATGCTCGATGGACTGGTAGGCATCGAGGGCCTCAACCGCCCGTCCCAGGTCGTGCAGGATGCGCCCGCGGGCCAGGCTGGCCAGTTCACGAACCTCCCGCTCGGTGACGTTCTCGGCAGCGGCACTGGCCAGCGACTGGTACAGGGCCAGGGCGTCTTCCAGCCGTCCCTGGCGAATGAGCACCACCCCCAGCAGGTAACGGGCCTGGAAGAACTTGGGTTGCCCGGCGGCAACGGACGAAAAGGCCTGGGCTGCCTGCTCCAGCCGGTTCCGCCGCAGGAGGGTCTTGCCCCACAGGTACTCGGCTTCCGGCGAGGAGCCTCCCTCGCGAACCAGGTGAGCGTGCACCTCGTCGACCTTGTCGTACTCGTTGGTGTTCAGGGCAATCTGCATCAGCCGCACCAGGGACAGGCGTCGATAGGGGCGACCATAGCGGTGACCGATTACCTGGTGATAATAGTTGCGGGCGTCTATGTAGTTCTTGTTGAAGAACAACGACTCCGCCAGGTTGAAGAGCACATCGGCAAAGGCGGCGCTGTCCTTGTTGCTGGCGTTCTGGACCAGGTCGTAGAAGATTATCGAGGCCCGCACGTAATCCTTCAGCAACATCAGCGCCTGGCCGTCGTTCAGGCGCTTGTCGAAGCGGCGGGACTCGCTTTTCACGTCACGGTAGTCCACGTACTGGGAACGGATCAACCTGGCCTTGCTCTCCAGCAGGTCCAGTTGCCGGGCCGCCCGGTCCAGGTCTGCGCTCAGATCGGCCCGGGCCGGCAGCGTCAGCGCAACCAGCAGCAAGGTCAGCACCGGGAACCGCTTCGCCAGCAAGGCTCCCCCTCTCCAGTTTCCGTACCCGGACACCCTCAACCAGCTTCCTCGGTTTTCTGTTGCAGAGTCCTGGCCCTATCGGGAGTAAGCTTTTCGATCTTGATGTCGTAACGTACGGCCGGGCGCTCTTCCAGCGAGGTGGTGATGCCCCCACGCTCGAAGCCCACGATATCGATACGAGTTATCTTGCCTTCCTCGGCGGTGAAGGTGTAGCTGGACTTGACCTTGAAGCGATATCCCTTGACGTAGGAGAAGAAGCCGAAGCCCTGCCCCTGGTACACCATCTGCACGGCAATGTTGTGGTTACCGGGCACGATGTTGGCGTTGTAGATCTCTTTCTGCTCGATACCGTCGAGGTCGCCGTCGACATCGACCTTCTTGAAGATGGGCTGGGAATCGAGGGCGTATTGCACCGATACCAGCTTGAAGGCTCCGCCCATCTCGTTGCGGTGCACCAGCACGATGCGAGAACCGGCGCCGATGGAACCGCTGACCACCACTTCCTGCATCTGCATGATGCGGGCCTTGGTGCGGAATATCTTCTCTTTCAGCTCGTTGACCCGCTCCTCCAGGCTGCGCAGCTTAAGCTCGTAGCCCGGCGCCGATGCCGTGGCGGAGGGTTTTCCGGCCGGCGAGGTTGCCGGCTGTTCCGCAGCCGGCTGGGCGGCGGGTTTTTCCCCGGCCGGCTGGGCGGCCGTCTCTGCCGGTTTGTCCTCGGCTGGTTGCTGGGCCGACACCGAAGCCGCCAGCAACAGCACCAGTGCTGCGGGCCAAGCCATCCTCTTACTCAGCTGTTTCATGACCCCTCCCGGGATCGCCGCCGCCAACGTCGAACCCGACACCGGCGGAGGACCTCTGGGCGAATTTCTGCCTGATTCGTTAACCCAACCGGGCCTTCCTGTCAAACAGTTTTTCTATACCAGTCCGCCTGATAGGACCGTGATCCAGGTCACCTAAATGATATCGCCGGCGGCGGCGGGGGGACGGGAGGACCGTTTTCGCGGCGCCGACGCCGAGATCGCCGCCGGGGCGGCTCCAGGAATTGATTGTCCGCGGCGGCGGCGAGGTCAAGGAGGCGCAAGAAAACGGCCGCAGTCGTGGTCCATCCACGTCGAGGACCGTTTTCGCGGCGCCGACGCCGAGATCGCCGCCGGGGCGGACAATCAACGGCCTTTTTTCAATTCCTGGAGTACTAGCTTGGCAATCGCCTTCAGGGTATCGAACACCCCCCAGCCGGTGGAGGCGATGGACTGGAACTCGGGTACGTTTCCGGGATTGATGAGCCGGTGCAACTCCTCGATGGAGGCGGCATTGGGAAGGTCGCGCTTGTTGTACTGGACGACGTAGGGGATCTTGTTGAGATCGTAGCCCTGCTCGGCCAGATTGACGCGGAGGTTCTCCATGCTCTCCAGGTTGGCCTCCATGCGCTCGATCTGGCTGTCGGCCACGAAAACCACCCCGTCGACCCCCTTGAGAATGAGCTTGCGGCTGGCATCGTAGAAAACCTGCCCGGGCACGGTGTAGAGGTGGAAGCGGGTCTTGAAGCCACGGATCTCACCCAGGCTCAGGGGCAGGAAATCGAAAAACAGGGTGCGTTCGGTTTCTGTGGCCAGGGAGATCATCTTGCCCTTGGCCTCGGGGTTGGTCTTGGCGTAGATGTACTGCAGGTTGGTCGTCTTGCCGCACAAGCCCGGACCATAATAGACGATCTTGCAGTTTATTTCCCGTGATGAGTAGTTGATGAAGGACATGGCAAGACCCTCGCGACCGGCCTAGTCGTTGAACAGGTTATCGATGTCTTCGTCGGTTATCTCGGCGAACGGAGAACCGGCGGCGGGATCCTGGATCTTCTGGGTGAGTGCCTCCAGGATGGCTTCCAGCTCTCCACTGGCCCGCTTCACCCGCAGGCGCACCAGCCCCAGGCTGGAACGACTGTCGAAGATCACCACCAGGATCACCCGTCCCCCGACGATGGAAATGTGCAGGTTGTCGCGCTCGCCCTCGTGGAAGAGGATGGAGAATTCCTTTTCTCCAATCAACTTGGCCAGGCCCCCGGTGGCGGCGATGTTGCCCGCGGTTAGCGAGGCCAGCGAGGTGGTGTCGAGGTTGTCCGTCTGACCGGCCGAGGCCAACAGCTGTCCGTTCTTGTCCACCAGGAAAACCACGTTGGCATTGGCATCGCGACACAGTCGTTCACACACCGCGGCGATACGCTGGTACTCTTCCTCGTACATGACGAACTGGGGAGTGACCATGCAACCCTCCAGGCGCCTGATGCCTGTTCTTTTCGGCCGCCCTCCGGATTCCTCTACGACGACACGTCCGACCGAAAACCCATCAAAAAAGACTCCTCGGAATCCGGCAGCGGCAGACTATAGGCATCCCCGGCCGCAGGTGTCAAGCTTTACCACCCGGCGGTGGATATCCTGCCCGCACCACGGTATGCAATCCCCCCCGCGGCCGGTAATCCAGCTCCACCTCCATCTCGCGGGGCCGCACCGCGGCCACCAGGTCTTCGAGGATGCGCGCGGCGGCGTGCTCCTGGACGATGCCGGCGGAACGGTATCCCAGCAGGTAGTACTTCAGCGACTTGAGTTCCAGGCACCGCGTCCCGGGCAGGTAGCGGATGGTCAGGTGACCGTAGTCGGGCAGCCCCGTCCAGGGGCAGAGGGCGGAAAACTCCTCGGTGTCGATGACGATCTCGGCCGGTTGCCGCGGATGCCGGTAGGGAAAGGTCAGCAGCAACCCGGGCCTGACGACGTCTTCCGGCCGTTTCATCTCCAGGCGCACCTGGCGCTCCAGGGCGCGGTAGCGCCGGGCCTGCGCCTGCCGGCTGCCGGCCTGCTTCCCGCCGGTTTTTTTCCCGGTCTTTTTCCCGGTCTTTTTCGCCGTCCTCTTTTCCGTCTTCTTGTTTCCGGCCATGCCGGCGATTGTGCCCCCAGCGGCGGCGCCAGGCAACGTTTTCCTGCGCGCAGACCGCACCGGGTTGCTATTGTCGTCGGGCCGGTACCGGGTTACATTGTGCCCTGCCAAGGAGGTGTGCCGGTGAGAGGCTTCTTCGAACCGCAGAGCGTGGCCGTGGTGGGAGTGAGCGAGGCGCCCGAGAACCTGGGCCGACGGATCGCCATGAACCTGCAGGAGTTCGATTTCGACGGTATCGTCTACCTGGTGGGCCCGCGCGGCGGCCGGGCCTTCGGCCGGCGCATCTACAAGTCGGTCTCCGACATCCCCGACCAGGTCGACCTGGCCGTCATCCTGGTACCGGCCCGCCACGTGCCCGACATCATCGACGAGTGCGGCCACAAGGGCATCCGCCGGGCCATCATCGAGTCGGCCGGCTTCTCCGAGCTGGGCCCGGAGGGCCGGCAGGCCGAGCAGCGCCTGCTGGAGGCGGCCCGGCGCCACGGGATGCGTTTCATCGGCCCCAACTGCATCGGGGTGATAAACCGCGGCAACGGCCTGGCCGTACCCTTCCCCGTACTGAAGAACGTCTTCGCCCGGGGCGGCATCTCCATCGTCACCCAGTCGGGCGGGGTGGGGCTGGACTACCTGAACATGCTGGCCTCGGAAAACCTGGGGCTGGCCCGCTTCGCCTCCATCGGCAACAAGCTCGATGTCGACGAGTGCGACCTGCTGGAGTTCCTGGTGGCCGACGAGCAGACGCGCATCATCTGCCTGTACCTGGAGAGCATCTCCGACGGCCGGCGCCTGATGCGCATCGCCCGTTCCACCGACAAGCCCATCCTGCTGCACAAGTCCAACACCGGCACCCTGGCCCAGGAGATCGCCCAGTCGCACACGGCGGCGCTGTCCGGCGACGACGCCGTGGTCTCGGCGGCGCTCGAGCAGGTGGGTATCGCCCGTTTCTCCACCGCCAACACCCTGCTCAACTTCCTCAAGGTGCTGCCGCTGCCGCCGTTGCGGGGCAAGCAGGTGGCGGTACTGTCGCGCTCGGGCGGCCACGCCGTCATCGCCGCCGATGCCTGCGAGCAGTACGGCTTTTCGCTGGTGCGTTTTCCCGAGGATTTCCTGCGCGCCATCGAGCAGCACTTCCGCGCCCAGGTGATCCGGCTGACCAACCCGCTGGACCTGGGCGACCTGTTCGACTACGACGTCTACGACCGCATCGTCGAGCGTACGCTCGGGCTGCCCCAGGTGGACGGCATGATCTTCCTGCACACCTACGTCTCGGCGGTGGAGCGCGAGGACTCGCGGGCCTTTCTGCGCCGGCTTGAGGAGCATTCCTTCCGCCAGGGCAAGCCGGTGGCCACCTGCGTGTTCACCGATTCCGAGGAGATGTCGCTGCTGCGCCGCACCCTGCCGCATCCGGTGTTCACCACTCCCGAGGACGCGGTGCGGGCCCTGGCCCTGTTGCGCGATTACCGGCACCAGCAGTTGCCCGAGCCCCGGGCCGACGCCAGCGGGATCGACCTCGCCGCCATCCGCACCATCGTCGAGCGCTGCCGGGCCGAGAAGCGGCCGGTGCTGCTGGACGAGGGGCTGGAGATCCTGCGCGCGGCCGGATTGCCGGTGGCCGCCTGGGCGGTGGCCGACTCGGCCGCGCAGGCGGCCGCGGCCGCGCAGGAGTTCGGCAGCCCGGTGGCGCTGAAGCTCATCGCCCCGGAAATCTCGCACAAGACCGACGTGGGCGGGGTGCTGGTGGGGGTGGAAGGCGCGGACTGGGTACGGCGCGGCTTCGAGCGCCTGCAGCAGGCGGCGCGGGAGGCGGGGGTACGCAACCCGCCGCGGGTGCTGGTGCAGCGGATGGTCAGCGGGGGAACGGAGATGATCATCGGCGCCAAGCGCGACCCCACCTTCGGGCCCACGGTGCTGGCCGGGGCCGGGGGCATCTTCGTGGAGGTGCTGCGGGACGTGGCCCTGAAGGTGGTTCCCCTCGGCGACGGCGATCTCGACGACATGCTGGGGCGGCTGCGGGTGCTGCCCCTGCTGGAAGGTGCCCGGGGCCGCAAGCCCCGTGACCTCGAGGCCCTGCGCGAGTGCGTGCGGCAGGTGGCCGAGCTGGCGGCGGCCTGCCCGGAGATCGCCGAGCTGGACGTCAACCCGCTGCTGGTGCTGCACCAGGGCCAGGGGGCGGTGGCCGTCGACGCCCGGGTAGTGCTGGGCCCGGCGGAAAGAGACGAGGATCGTTTTCGCGGCGCCGGAGCCAAGAGCGCTACCCAGGTGTGAATTGCGCCGGCTGCCCGGTTTCTTGACCGGAGGCGCCGGGCGGCGCTACCCTCGGGGCAGGGAAAGGAAGCAATCCATGGCCTTCGCGCGCGAACGCTGGACGCGGCTGGACGAGGGAGCCAAGTTCGAGTTGCCCCGGGCGACCCGCCGCTTCGAGACCGTCTTCGTCAGTCCCGCCGGCATCTTCGTCCCCGCCGAGCTGGAGATCGAGCCCGGCACCCCGGTGCTGGCGCGGCTGTCGGTGGGGGGAAAAGCCGTGGTGGCGCACACCGAGATGCGCCGCCTGCTCGACGCCGAGCAGGCCTCCGCCCGGGGCATCGAGCACCCCCAGGGAGGCAGCGAGCTGCGTATCGTGCGCATGGAAGGCGACGGCTCCCAGGTGCTGGCCGAGCACATCAAGAAGGTGCTGATGGAGTCGGGCGGGCCGGGCTGATCCCCCCGCCCTCCAGCTCCATGCCGCTTGACATCATCAGTAAGAATTCCTACCATGAAAGTAAAGGCAAGGAGAATCCCGTGACCCTGAAATCCGCCGTATCCGAGAAGGGACAGGTGACCATTCCCAAGCCCATCCGTGACCGGCTGGGATTGAAGGCCGGCAGCATCATCGAGTTCAAGCTGCGCGGTGGAGTCCTGCTGGTCCGCAAGGGCTCCGGCCCGGAGGATCCCCTGGAACAGGTCACCGGCATCGTGGAACTGGAGATGCCGGTGGACCGGTACCTTTACCTCAGCCGCGGGCCGGTGGAATGATAAGCGCCGTCGACACCTCGATCCTGCTCGATGTCTTCGCCGCCGACCCGGTCCACTTGGAGGGCTCCAAGAAGCTGCTGCGACGGGCCCTGCGCGAGGGCAAGCTGGTGATCTGCGACGTGGTGCTGGCGGAACTCCGTCCGTGCTTCCCGAGCGGCGGCAAGCTGCTCCGGACCCTGGAGACCATCTCCGTCGAGTACCTGCCCACCCCGGCCGCGGCGGCTCTGCGGGCGGGCGAGGCCTGGCACCGCTACCGTCGGCGGGGAGGCAAGCGCGAACACCTGGTACCCGATTTCCTGGTGGCGACCCATGCCCTGGAGTGCGCCGATCGGCTACTCACCCGCGATCGGGGGTTCTACCGGCGTTGGTTCCGGGGCCTGAAGATACTGCAGCCGTAACCGCTCTCCCTACCTGATGGCTACCGGGGGACGATCGGGGGCGCGGCGGATGCGGGCGCCCAGTGCCCGCAGCTTGCGGTCCAGGCGCTGGTAGCCGCGGTCCAGGTGATAGACCCGGTGCACCCGGGTGCGCCCCCGGGCCACCAGCCCGGCCAGCACCAGCGAGGCGGACGCCCGCAGGTCGGTGGCCATGACGTCGGCGCCGCTGAGCGCCCGCACGCCGGTCACCACGGCCCGGCCTCCTTCCAGGCGAATCCTCGCCCCCAGGCGCCGGAGTTCCTGCACGTGCATGAAGCGGTTTTCGAAGATGCGTTCGGACACCACCGCGGTACCCCGGGCCAGTGTCATCAGGGCCATGAACTGGGCCTGCATGTCGGTGGGAAAGCCGGGATGGGGCTGGGTGGACAGGTCCACCGCCCGGGGCCGGGCCGGGCCCTTGACGCGGATGCCCGAGCTGGCCACTCCCACGGCCACTCCCGCCTCGTCGAGCTTCTCCATGAGTGCCGCCAGGTGCTCGGGCCGGGCCCCCCGCACCAGCACGTCGCCGGAGGTGATGGCCCCGGCGATCAACAGGGTGCCGGCCTCGATGCGGTCGGGAATCACCCGGCAGTCCATGGGCCGCAGCTCGTTCACTCCCCGGACGACGATCTCCTCGCTGCCGGCGCCGGCGATGCGGGCCCCCATGGAGTTGAGCACCTCGGCCAGCTGTACCACCTCGGGCTCGCGGGCGGCGTTGTGAATGACCGTTTGCCCGCGTGCCAGCACCGCGGCCATGAGCAGGTTCTCGGTGCCTGTGACGGTGGGCATGTCGAGCACGATGGAGGCCCCGCGCAGGCGCCGGGCGCGGACGTCCACGTAACCGTGCTCCAGCACCACCTTGGCCCCCAGCTTGCTGAGGCCTTTCAGGTGCTGGTCGATGGGGCGGGCGCCGATGGCGCAGCCGCCCGGCAGCGACACCCGCCCCTGGCCGAAGCGACCCACCAGCGGCCCCAGGCACAGCACCGAGGCCCGCATGGTTTTTACCAGCTCGTAGGGAGCCTCGCGGCACTTCAGGCCGTTTACCTCCACCTTGACCCGGCCGCGGGCGAACTCCACCCCGCAGCCCATGCGCTCCAGCAGCCGGCAGGTGGTGCGCACGTCGACGAGATCGGGCACGTTGGCGATGCGGTGCTCGCCCTCGCCCAGCAGGGTGGCGAGCAGCAGCGGCAGGGCCGCGTTCTTGGCCCCGGCCACCCGTACCTGCCCACCCAGGCGGGCACCGCCGTCGATCACAATCTTTTGCATGACATCCTCGCCGCCACCACCCGCGGCGTATCACCCAGGTCGGCGAACAGCTCGGTCTCCGAAAATCCCGCCTCCCGGCACAGCCCGGCCACCGGCCCGGCCTGTCCCGGCCCCACCTCGCACAGCAGCCAGCCGCCGGGCGCAAGCCGGCGCGGGGCCGCGCCCACCAGCCGGCGAATCACCGCCAGGCCGTCCGCTCCGCCGTCGAGGGCCGGCCGCGGCTCGTGGATGCGCACCTCGCGGCCCAGGCGCTCCAGCTCGGCGGTGGGAATGTAGGGCGGGTTGCACACTATCAGCCCGCAGCGGCCGGCGGGCAGGGGATCGAGCAGGTCGCCCCGGGCGCACTCCACCCGCCCGGAAAGCTCCAGTCGGCGCAGGTTGGCCGCGGCCACCTCGAGCGCCGCGGCGCTGCTGTCGCAGGCCAGGCCGTGGCAGCGGGGAAACTCCACGGCCAGGGCGGCGGCCAGGCAGCCCGAGCCGGTGCCGACGTCGGCGAAGAAGAAGTGCCGGTGGCGGTCGAGCAGCGCCAGCGCCGCCTCGATGATGGTCTCGCTTTCCGGCCGGGGCACCAGTACCCGCCGGTCGACGGCGATCTCCAGCGACCAGAACTCGCGCCGGCCGCGGATGTAGGCCACCGGCTCGCGGGTGCAGCGCCGGCAGATCATGTCCTCGAAGCGCTCGCGGGACTCGGCGTCCGGCTGCCGGCCGGGGTGCGCCAGCAACCATTCCCGGCCCACCCCCAGGCAGTCGGCGAGCAGCAGCTCGGTATCCAGCCGCGGGGTGGGGCAGCCGGCGCGTTGCAGGCGGGCCGTGGCCCGGCCCAGCAGGCCGGCGACGTCTGGGGGGATGGCATCCGCTGTCGAGGTGGACATCTTCTGCACCTTTCGCCGCCCGGGCGGCAGGGTTGCATCCTATCCCCCTGGCCGGGCAAGTCAAGCCGCTCCAGCTTGCGGCGCAGCGCCTTCAGGGTCTTGATGGTGACGCCGTTGGGTTCGACGCCGTCGACGCTCACCTGCAGATCGGTCAACCCGGCTCGATTGAGGGCGTCGATCATCCTCTCGGTGAGCAGGAAGCCGTTGCTGATGAGCATGCGCTTGAAAAACGCCAGCCGGGAGGCGAAGGCCACCAGATCGACCAGGCGCGGGTGCAGCAGCGGCTCGCCCCCGCTGAACTCGATGCTGGCGGCGCCCAACTCCCGGAGCTTTTCCAGACGGGTACACATCGTCGCGTACTCGACCGGTACCCGTCCTGCGACACCTAGAGGGGAACCACTTCCCACCTGGCCCCGCGTCCCCTGCCGGTGAGGCGGACTTTCCCTTCCTTCTTCAGCTCGTAAAGCACCTTCTTGATCAGCTGCGAACTGGCTGCGGGCAGTTGGGCGGAAAGGTCTCCCAGGGTAAATTGCTCAACTTGCGACAGCACGGTTCGTCGAACCAGTTCACTCTTGGCGGGTCGTGCCTGCACCGATTCGACTTGACGCACGAGTTCCCGGTACGCCCCTCGCAACGTGCCCAGGAAGTAATTCCACCAGGGAACGATCTCGTTCTTTCCTTCATGCCAACCTCGAGAGCATCTGGCCAGCACCTGGTAGTACTCCTCCTTGGTCTCCTCCACGAGGCGTTCCAGGCTGACATAGCGCGACACCTGGAAGCCGTGCATCTGCAGCAGCAAGGTCGTCACCAGCCTCGACACCCGGCCGTTGCCGTCTCGAAAAGGATGGATGCACAAGAAGTCGAAGACGAAGGTAGCGATTATCAGCAGCACGGGAGCGAGTTCATCCTCGCATGCCCGGCGGTAATTCCGGCACAGTTCCTCCACGGCTCGTGGAGTCTGCTCGGCCGACGTGGGGACGAAGCGAACCCTCCTTTCTCCACCGGGTAGAATCTCGATGATCTCGTTGTTTCTTTTCTTCCATTCTCCCGCGTCACCGGAAAAGCCGCCTTGGGCGAATGCATGGAGTCGTTTCATGACCGCCGCTGTGATCAGGACGCGGCGCTTCCGGGAGAAGATCCAGTCGAGGGCGCGGCGGTACCCTGCAAGTTCCTCTTCGGATCGGTCCTGCGGTCTTGCCCTTCCCAGAACGACGGGGCGGAGCCTCTCCGCCGGGATCGTCACCCCTTCCAACCGGTTGGACGATTCCACGCTCTGGATGATGGCCTGTTCCCGTAGAGCCTCGAGCACTTCGGGTTTCTGCTTCATCCAGAGGTCCTGCTTCCCTCGAGCCTCCATGCATGATCCGAGGAGCCAGGCCGTACCCACCGGTAGGGACGTTGCGGCCAGCTTTTCTGGATCCAGGGATATCACCTGTGTCCGCCCCTTTCCTGGTAGCCTAATAATAGCTTATTTCGAATCCGGTAGCCAATTCTTTTCGCAGGCATCCTGAAGCCAATCGGCTGGCACCTGGCGACCCGTCCTTCCAGGGTGCGGATATGCCGGGGGCCGGAGTGCTCCGGGGGAATGAGAGGGATGTGGTTGCGGGGGGCGGCCGGCGCGGGACGGAGCCGGGAAGCCTCCGCTCACAGGTGGGCCAGCTGCCGGGCCGCCGGGGGGCTCAGCTGCAGCAGCGCCCGCAGGGCCCGGCGGTGCTCGGCGGGCCGGGGCGCCTCGGCCAGGTAGAGGGCGGCCATCACCTCGCGCAGGCGCAGCAGCTCGCGCCGCAGCGTCGGGCGGGGGTTGACCTCGACGGTGAGGTCGAGCAGCCGCAGCACCCGCCGGTAGCAGGCGCGCAGCCGCTCCGGCTGGCCGGCGTCGTCGAGGAAGCGCCGCGCCCGGTGCATCTCGTTGGCGATCATGAGCACCTGCCGCTCCAACCCGAAGCCTTTCCAGCGCTCGGCCTCGAGGCCGTCGTGCTGGGAGGGCCCGCTCACAGCTCCTCCCCTCGTCCCACCAGGGCGAAGACCAGCTCGCGGATGGCACGGCGCAGCTCGCTGTCGGCGATCTCCATGCCCAGGTTCCCCTGCGAGGGCCGGATGTTTATCAGGGCGGTGAACTCCAGGCATTGGTCGGGTCCGAGGCCGGGGTAGTAGTTGGCCCCCCACAGGTCCTGCTGGCGGCTGCCCCGCTCCAGCAGCAGCTGCTCGGCATCGGCGTGCAGTTCGCCGCCCACGGCCACCAGCCGGCGGCGCACGTCCACCACCAGCTTGACCATGTCGCCGAAGAACCGCTCCACCAGGCGCCTGAGCTCGGCGGTGGCGATCGGTTCGCTCACCACGACGATGTCTTCCATGGGCCGCTCCCTCACCACCGGCATATATCCCATCGCCACCGGGGCGACAACGAAAAGATCCCCCGGCGGGGCATCTGAGAGGTGCTGTGCATCAAGCGGGTACAGGCAGGGAGCGGACGCCGTCGACGCTCCCGGCCGGTCGTTCGGAGACCCGGAAGGCAATCCCCCTGGCCGCAAAGCGCTTCTTCATCACCTCCAGCGCCTCGGCGTTGTCGTCCACCAGCACGCAGTGGCGGCCGTTGCGGTAGGCGGCTTCGCCCAGCGTCCCGCTGCCCGCGAAGAAGTCGAGCAGCCTGTCTCCGGGCCGGGAGTGCACCCTGACGATGCGGTTGAGCACCCCCAGGGGCTTCTGGTTGGGATAACCCGTCTTTTCCTTGCCATTGGTGGGAACGATGGTGTGCCACCACACGTCGGTGGGGGTCTTTCCGCGGGCCGCCTTCTCCCTGGTCACCAGCCCGGGCGCCATGTACGGTATCCTGTCCATCTCGTCGAAGTTGAAGGTGTAGTCATCGGCGTTCTTCACGTACCAGAGGATGTTGTCGTGCTTGGCCGACCACTTCTTCCTGCTCCGGGCCCCGTAGTCGTAGGCCCAGATTATCTCGTTGATGAAACACTCCCTCCCGAAGATCTCGTCCAGGGCGACCTTGGCGTAGTGAACCTCCCGGTAATCGAGATGCAAAAAGAAGCTGCCCGTGGGTTTCAGCACCCGGTGGGCCTGGACCAGCCGGGGAAGCAGAAATGCCAGGTAGTCGTCGTAGCTGTCGGAGTACGACTTCGTGCCCAGGTGCCGGGTTCTGAATCTCCGCCCCTGGAATCCCACCCGGTCCCCCGCGTCGTCCGCTTCCGTCTCCAGGGAGACGCGGGCCTGGGTCTTTCCGGTATTGAAGGGCGGGTCGATGTAGATCAGGTCGAACGACTCGGATTCCAGGTCGCAGAGCACGGGCAGGTTGTCTCCCAGCACCAGTTCCAGGGTCGGTGCGGTCTCCGGCCGGGAGCCGGTATCAGCGGCCGCCCTGCCTGCCGGCGCCGTCTTCCCCCGCCGGCAGGATCTGGCATTGTGTCCCGGCCGCCCGCACACCGAACATACCCTCTTCATTCAGCCGTTCCTTCCCGTCCACGGATGAACGGAAGGAGAGATTAGCGTATTCCACCGACTTTTCCAATCCCGCTCGCCGGGCGGATTTGTCCGTCGCCCTGCCTGGCGATCCCCCCCTTGACAAAAGTAGCTCCCAGGGGCTACTTTTATTGCATGAGAAGCGTGGGGCTCAAGATACTCAAGAACAAGCTCAGCCACTACGTGCGGCTGGCCTCCCAGGGCGAGACCGTCCTGGTCACCGACCGTGACCGGGTGGTGGCCCAGCTCGTTCCGCCCCGGCCCGGCCGAGCCGAGCATGTCGCCGACGCCGTGCTGGCCGAGCTGATCCGCCGCGGCCAGGTCAGCCCCGCCCTGCGCGGTCCCGGCGTCCCGCCGGAGAGCCGGCCGCTGGCGCCGCTCGCGGATATCCTGGCCGAGTTGGAAGAGGACCGTTCCGACCGATGATCTACCTGGACACGTCGGTGGCCCTGGCCGAGTTGCTGGCCGAGGATCGCCGCGCACCGCGCGCGGTCTGGCAACAACCCTTGATCTCCAGCCGGCTGCTGGAATACGAGTTATTCGTCCGCATCAACGCCCGCAAGCTGGCCGGCTCGCACGGCCCGCCAGCCCGCCGCCTGCTCGAACAGGTGTCGCTGGTTGAGCTGAATCCCCTGGTTCTCCAGCGCGCCCTCGAACCCTTTCCGGTCCCGGTGAGAACCCTCGATGCCCTGCACCTGGCTACCATGGTTTTCCTCAAGAGCCAGGGAGTCAAGCTACGCCTGGCCACCTTCGACCGCCGCCAACAGAAGGCAGCCGCCAAGCTGCAGATTCCGGTCGCCTTCCGCATCTGACGCCCCGGCCCCGGGGCTCAGCCCTCGCCCTTGAGGGCCTCGGCCTGGAAGTGGGTCTTGAGGGCCTCGAGCAACTCGTCGAGATCGCCTTCCAGGATGCGGTCGAGCTTGTGCAGGGTGAGCCCGATGCGGTGATCGGTGACCCGGTTCTGGGGGAAGTTGTAGGTGCGGATCTTCTCCGCCCGCTCGCCCGTGCCCACCATGGAGCGGCGCTGGGCGGTCTGCTCGGCCTGCTGCTTCTGCAGCTCCAGCTCGTACAGCCGCGCCCGCAGGATCTTCCTGGCCTTGGCCTTGTTCTTGAGCTGGGAGCGCTCGTCCTGGCAGTGCACGGTGATGCCGGTGGGAATGTGCACGATGCGCACGGCGCTGTCGGTGGTGTTGACGTGCTGGCCGCCGGGGCCGCCGGCGCGCATGACGCTGATCTCCAAGTCCTTGTCGTCGAGCTCGACATCCACCTCGTCGGCCTCGGGCAGCACCGCCACCGTCACCGTGGAGGTATGGATGCGGCCCATGCTCTCGGTCACCGGCACCCGCTGCACCCGGTGCACCCCGCCCTCGTACTTGAGGTGGGAATAGACCGCCTCCCCGGCCAGCGCCACCACCACCTCCTTGTAGCCGCCGCTGGAGGAGGGGCTGGAGCTCATGATCTCGCTCGACCAGCCCCGGCTCTCGGCAAAGCGCAGGTACATACGCAGCATGTCGGCGGCGAACAGGGCCGCCTCCTCGCCGCCGGTGCCGGCGCGGATCTCCAGCATGATGTTCTTCTCGTCGAGCGGATCCCGGGGCAGCAGCAGCACCTTGAGCTCTTCCTCCACCTGCTCGAGCTGCCGCTCCAGGCCGGGCAGCTCCTGCTCGGCCAGCTCGCTCAGTTCGGCGTCCTTGCCGCGCAGCGCCTCGCGGTATTCCTCTATTTCCTGCTGCAGCTGCCGGTAGCGCCGCCAGGCCTCCACCACCGGCTCGAGCGCCTTGCGCTCCCGGCCCAGTTGCTGCAGGCGACGCGGGTCGGAGTACACCCGGGGATCCTCGAGCTGGCGGCTCAGCTCCAGGAAACGCTGCTCCACCTCAGCCAGCTTGGCGAACATCGCCGGCCTCCGCGGCGGCGCCGCCCAGGGCCAGGCGGGCGGCGGCGAAGTCTTCGTAGACGTCCAGGCGCGGCTCGCTGCCGGCCGGCGCCGGGTCGGCGTCCTGCTGCCGGGCCGCCAGCAGCGAACTCAGGGCCACCTCGAGCTGGTCGGCCGAGGGACGACGAGTGGTCAGCCGCTGGATGAACAGCCCCGGCCAGGCCAGCAGGCGGGCCCAGCGGCGCTGCTGGTGGCGGGCGGTCAGCCGCTGCAGTTCGTATGCCAGCCCGGCGATGGGCACCAGCAGCGGCAGCTTGATGATGACGTAGATGACCTGGTCCAGCCAGCCGATGCCGGTGGGCCGGCCCAGCAGCCAGATGAGCGGGGGAAACACCAGGGCGAAGACCAGGATGGAAACGGCCACCACCATGATCAGGAAGGTGGTGCCGCAGCGCGGGTGCATGGGCGGATGCTGGGCGGCATGGGCCACGTCGAGCGGCTGACCGGCTTCCAGCGCGTGGATGGACTGGTGCTCGGCGCCGTGGTAGGCGAACAGGCGGCGGATGTCCTTCATCAGGCTGATGAGCGCCAGGTAACCGACGAACACCCCCAGCTTGACCACTCCCACGATCAGGTGAAAGGACAGGTCGTCGACGTCGAGCGGCCGGCCGCTCAGCTTGCCGCCCAGCCACACCGCCATGTGCGGCAGGGCCACGAACAGGCCCAGGGCCAGGGCCACCGCCAGGGTAACGGTGAACCACACCGGTGCCGGCGAGGACTTGCCGGCGTCGCCCTGCTCTCCCTTTTCTTCTTCCAGGGCCACCTCGGCCGAGAAGTTCAGCGCCGCGATGCCGTTGACCAGGGTCTCCACCAGCACCAGCCCGCCGCGCAGGAAGGGCCGGCGCCACAGCTTGCTGCCCCGGGCCAGCTGGCGCCAGGCCGAGCGACGCACCACGATGGCCTGGTCGGGGCGGCGCACCGCCACCGCCAGGCCGTTGCCCGAGCGCATCATCACGCCCTCGATGACGGCCTGCCCGCCGGTCTGCGTGTGCTTTTCTCGTTCGCTCATGAAAAAACCGGGTGCCCGCGCGGCACCCGGCGGCTGGCTCGACAGGGAACTGCTCCTGGCGTGGACGGCTGGCCGGGCACCGGGCCGGCGGGCCGTTACTGCTTTTCCTCGGCGGGTTCGGCCTGGTCGGCGGCGGGCATGGCCCCCTTGACGTTGGCGTACTTGCGCCGGAAACGCTCCACCCGCCCGGCAGAGTCCACCAGCTTCTGCTTGCCGGTGAAGAAGGGGTGGCAGGCCGAGCAGATATCGATCTTGAAGCTGCCGCGGGTGGAACGGGTATGAATCACGTTGCCGCAGGCGCACTCGATGGTGGCCTCGACGTACTTGGGATGAATGCCTTCCTTCATGACTGTCCTTCCCTTCACGGTGCCGCCCCGCCCCGGGGCGGCAGGCGAGACATCCTACACGCCCCGGCCGGTATGTCAAGCAAAACCCGCCTTCCCGGATTTCCCACCTCGACTGCAATCTCCGCGTCGCTGCTGCAAAAATGGTCCTCGACGTAGTTGCACTACGACTGCGGCCATAATCTTTCCGCTCCTTGATCTTGCCGGCCGATCTGGGAAATCCGCTAGTCCCGGGTGGGAGGTTCTGGACCTTCTTCCGCCCGCGGACTACTGGTTCATGGAGTCGAGGAACTCCTGGTTGGAGCGGGTGCGGGAGATCTTGGAGAGCAGGAACTCCATGGAATCGACCACGTTGAGCGGGTGCAGCAGCTGGCGCAGGATCCACACCCGGTTGAGCACGCTGTTGTCCATGAGCAGCTCTTCCTTGCGGGTGGACGAGGCGTTGATGTCCAGGCAGGGGAAGATGCGCTTCTCCATGAGCTTGCGGTCCAGGCGCATCTCCGAGTTGCCGGTGCCCTTGAACTCCTCGAAGATCACCTCGTCCATGCGCGAGCCGGTGTCCACCAGGGCGGTGCCGATGATGGTCAGCGAGCCCCCGCCCTCGATGTTGCGGGCGGCGCCGAAGAAGCGCTTGGGCTTGTGCAGGGCGTTGGAGTCGACGCCGCCGGAGAGGATCTTGCCCGAGGGCGGCACCACGGCGTTGTAGGCCCGGGCCAGGCGGGTGATGGAGTCGAGCAGGATGACCACGTCCTTGCCGTGCTCGACCATGCGCTTGGCCTTCTCGATGACCATCTCCGCCACCTGCACGTGCCGCTGGGCCGGCTCGTCGAAGGTGGAGCTGACCACCTCGCCCTTGACCGAGCGCTCCATGTCGGTGACCTCCTCGGGACGCTCGTCGATGAGCAGCACCATCAGCTCCACGTCCTTGTGGTTGGTTTCCAGTGCCCGGGCGATGTCCTGCAGCAGCACCGTCTTGCCGGCCCGCGGGGGGCTGACGATGAGGCAGCGCTGGCCCTTGCCGATGGGCACCAGCAGGTCGATGATGCGGGTGGAGAAATTCTTGGGATCGTATTCCAGCTGGAACCTCTCGTTGGGGTAGAGCGGGGTGAGGTTGTCGAAGAGGATCTTGTCCCGCGCCACCTCGGGATCCTCGTAGTTTACCATCTCCACCTTGAGCATGGCGAAGTAGCGCTCGCCTTCCTTGGGCGGGCGCACCTGCCCGGCGATGGTGTCGCCGGTCTTCAGGTTGAAGCGACGGATCTGCGAGGGCGAGACGTAGATGTCGTCGGGCCCGGGCAGGTAGTTGTAATCGGGAGAGCGCAGGAAGCCGAAGCCGTCGGGCAGCACCTCCAGCACACCCTCACCGTAGACGAAACCGTCCTTTTCGGTCTTGGCCTGCAGGATGGCGAAGATCAGCTCCGACTTGCGCATGCCGCCGCCGCCCTGGACCTTGTATTCCTTGGCCAGCTTGTTGAGCTCGCTGATCTTCATGTTCTTCAGTTCTTTCAGGTTGAGGTTCATGTTGCCTCCTTGGACAATGAGATGGGATTTGGGGGAAGGGAATTGCGACTGTCGCTATGGTTACGCTACCTTTACTTTCTCACGTTTTCAGACGATTCGATAACCAGAAATCAACCAGGAACCGCTTTCCCTCGGGCGATTGCCGGACCGTATTACACGGCCCGGGGGGGCTGTCAAGGGAAATCGACCCGCCCTCGATTCCCGCCCCGACCGCGCTGCCGGCGCCTCCGCTCGCCGGCCGGACCCGGAAACGAAAAAAGCCGGGCTGACGCCCGGCTGGGGTGGTTCTTCGGCGGAATACCTACTTGGCCACCACGTTCTGGGCCTGCAGGCCCTTGGGGCCCTGGGTTACCTCGAACTCCACGGTCTGGCCTTCTTCGAGACTCTTGAACCCATCCCCCTGGATGGCCGAGAAGTGGACGAACACGTCTTCGCCGTCCTCTTGCTCGATGAATCCATAACCCTTGGAGTTGTTGAACCACTTCACTCTTCCTGTCGCCATCTTACTGCTCCTGTTTCCGTGTCGCTGCCAGCGCTTGAACCCATTTCTCACGTGACAGCGACTTCCACACGCGCCGGCACCTGCCGACGTCTTTGTCCTCCCCATCCGAGCCGATTGTACACGACAATGCAAACCACGGCGGGTGACAACAGGGCATGCATAGCACGGCCGGGTGGGGCAGTCAACAAAAATCGCCCGCAGAAACGCGATTATTGACCGCGGGGCCAAGATGGGGCAAGCTGGCGGTTCGTGAGCTGGCGAATACACATGCTGCTGGTCCCGGCCCTGTTGCTTTCGGGATGCGGCGATCGCCGGGAAGCCCACCTGGAGCGCTTCCTGCAGCCGGGCGACGGCGGACAGGCCGCCGGCGAACAACTCGATGTCTTTTCCCTCCCCGGCGACGCCGCCGTGGCCGACAAGATAAACACCCGGCCTTTCCGGGAAGTGGCCGCCCGGCTGGGGGCGCACAGTTACCGAGCCAGCGTGCACTTCTCCATGTCCTCGCCGCAGGGCTGGGTGTCGCTGGACGAGACCGACCACATCGTCTACGCCCGCAACGGCGACTTCTCCGTCAACCTGGAAAACGACGCCGGGCAGGGTTACCAGGCCATCTACAGCGGCGGGAAGTTCTTCCTGCGCAATCGACATGCCCTGTTCCATCCCCGCGGCACCATCGACGGCCAGCACTGGCGGCGTCTCCAGGAGGCCTACGGCGGCTGGGCCAGCATCTACCGGCTGTTTCGCGGGCGCCTGGGTTTCGTCAAGGGCAAGCTGGTCAACCACCACGGTCGCGACGCGGTGGAGTTCACCATCGGGCTCAACGGCGGCAAGCCGCGGCTGCCGGGCACCACCGAGCCGCCTCCGGTTCCGGCCGGGGTGAAAAAATACGTCTATCCCATCGAGCCCACGCCCAGCTACCGCGATCGCTGGCGGGACCGGGCCCGGCCGGTCAAGGCCCGGGGCCGGCTGCTGGTCGATGCCGACGCGGGGGCGGTGCTGGCGATCGACTTCCAGGGCAAATTGCTGATCCCGGCCAACCAGGACAAGCCGGAGTTCACCGTGGCCGTGACCATCAAGGGCGTGGCCGACGGCTTCGGCAATCCCCCGGCCATCCAGCCGCCGCCGGCCGATCAGGTGCAGCCTGTGCCGGAACGCATCGAGGTCGACACTCACCCCATCGATTTCTACTTCGGCAAGGGCTTCACCGCCACCCTGGGCGCCCCGGCCGGGGTAGCCGCCAAGACCAAGGGAGAGCCCTGACAAGGTGATGACGGCAAGCGATCGGCAATCCCAGCAACTGGCCCGCAGGATGAGCGACCTGGCCATCGACAAGAAGGCCCAGGACGTCAAGCTGCTCGATGTGCGGCAACTGACAGACTACACCAGCTACCTGTTGCTGCTGACGGCGGGCAACGAGCGCCATGCCCGGGCCCTGGCCGACCACCTGCTGGAGACGTTGCGCCCGGAGAAGATCCGCCCCCTGGGGACCGAGGGCTACGACGGCGGCCAGTGGATACTGCTCGATTTCGGAGACGTGGTGGTCCACATATTCGTGACCGCCACCCGCCTCTACTACGACCTCGACAGCCTCTGGGTCGAGGCCGCCCGCCTGCCGGTGGGTGAAGGCAGTTGACCCGGCCCCTGCGGATGCTGGAGAAGCTGGGCCGGCGGGCCGGCGGGGGTCTGCTGGACATCGTCCTGCCACCGCATTGCGTTGCCTGCGGCGTGTTGCTTCCGGGAGCCCACCCGCCGCTGTGCACCACCTGCCGGCAGGCGCTGCTGGAGATAGCGGCAGGCACCTGCCAGCAGTGCGGCCAGCCGGCCGGCGGCCTGCCCTGCCCGGTCTGTGGTTTCCATCCCCGGCCGCTGTGCTGGATAGCCCCGGTGTGGGTCTACGGCGGGCCGCTGGCCGACCTTATCATCGACTTCAAGCGCCGCGGCACCCCGCTGCTGGCCGAATTCTTCGCCCGGCAACTGGCCCGCCGGGCGCGGGAGAACCTCGCCGACGGCAACAACGTCGACCTGCTGGTGCCGGTTCCCCTGCACCCGGCGCGGCTGGCCCGGCGCGGCTTCAACCAGTCGCTGCTGCTGGCACGCCGGGTTGCCCGGCTGCTGGGCCGACCGCTGGCGGCCAACCTCCTGCGACGCCACCGGGACACCCCGGTCCAGGCCGACCTGGCCGGCAGGCGGGCCCGGCGGGAAAACGTCCGGGGAGCCTTCCGGGTATCGCGGCCGCGGCGAGTCGCCGGGAGGCGGCTGTGCCTGGTAGACGACGTGGTAACCACCGGCGCCACCCTGGAGGCCTGCGCCCGGACCTTGCTGGATGCCGGGGCGACATCGGTGGCGGCCCTGGCGCTGGCCCGGCGGCAGTGGCAAAACCCGTAGGGGTCTTCTTGACGGCAACGTACAAACCCCCCTAGTATGGACAGGGAGTGGTACCGGGATGAACAGGATAGCTAGTATCCGGAGGACCGCGATGAAATCTAGCTGGATTGCCATGGTATTGGCCGGCCTGGGCCTGCTGCTGGCCGGCTCGCTGGAAGCCTGCTCTGGGGATCAGACCTCCCCCGACATTCCCCAGGTGAATGACGGCGACGGGGGCAACAACAACGGCGATGGTCTCGTCCTCTGCACCCGGGACGAGGACTGCCCGGCCGGTCAGAGCTGCCAGGACGGCGTCTGCGCCACGGCCGGCTCCTGCAACTGCAACTACGACTGCGACAAGGAGGCCGGTCAGGTGTGCAACCAGGCCACCCACCAGTGCGAGCCCGGCGCCCCTCCCGTCAACTGCCAGTCCGACTGCGACTGCTTCAGCGGCGAAAGCTGCATCAGCAACCAGTGCCGGCCCAGCGGCGGCGACGAGACTCCCTGCAGCGGCGACGAGGACTGTCCTTCCGGCCAAACCTGCCAGGGCGGCCACTGCCTGCCTACCAACTGTTCCACCCGCGAAGACTGCGCCGGCGCCATCTGCCTGATCTGCGTGCAGGGCGAGTGCGTGCCCCCGCCGCCGGTATGCCAGGGCAGCAACGACTGCTGCGTGGGCTACTACTGCAACTTCGGCACCTGCGTGCCGGAAAGCACCGACGAGTGCATCTCCGACTCCGACTGCCAGGATGCCGAGTTTCCCCGCTGCGTGGACGGCAAGTGCGTGCAGGAATGCGTCAACGACATCGACTGCCCGCTGCCGGACCAGGTCTGCGTCGACAACCACTGCGTCACCCCCGGCTGCCAGCCCGAGACCTGTCCCCAGGGCACCTGGTGCGACACCGGCGACGGCCAGTGCAAGCCCGGTTGCGATTCCAACGAGGACTGCACCCCTCCCGAGGCCTGCAACTACGTCACCCACCAGTGCGGCCAGGTGGATTGCTGCGGCGGCTGCCCCGTCGACAAGTACTGCGACACCCTGACCTGCCAGTGCGTGGACATGTGCGGGCCCACCCATCCCTGCCCCAGCGGCTATACCTGCGAGGCCGACGGTCGCTGCTGGTGCACCGAGGGGGCCTGCCCGGCCGGCTCCCACTGCAACACCTCCACCGGCCAGTGCGAGCAGGACACCGTGGAATGCAACTCCAGCGCTGACTGTCCCAGCGGCTGGTACTGCGACACCACCACCAATACCTGCGTGGCCTCCTCGGGAGGCGGCCACGACGGCGATTTCTGCTTCTTCGACGCCCAGTGCGACGCCGCTGCCAACTTCTACTGCGACAACTGCATCTACTGCATCATCTTCGATTCCAGCTACGAGCCCACCTTTACCTGCCGCGAGCAGTGCTCGGTGCTCTTGCCCAACTGCCCCGGCGGCTACGACTGCTACTTCGTCATCCTCAAGTTCATGGGCCTGTGCCTGCCCCCTCCCTGATGAACCAGCAGGGGAGATTGCGAGATGAAAAGATTCCTACGGCAGTTTCTCGTACTCCTGGCGGCTGCCGTCCTGGCCGGCTGCTCCGGGGGTGATTCCGGCGGCGACGCCGGACCCGACGGTGACGGCGACGATGGCGGCGGCGACCAGGCAGTGTCCTGCGCCTCGGTCAACGACTGCCCCAGCCACCACCTGTGCCTGGAGGGCTTCTGCCGGCCGGGAACCGTCTGCCTCGGCGACGACGACTGCTCCGCCGGCTTCAAGTGCCTGGTGCTCAAGGAAGTGTGCGTGCCGGAAAACCCCTGCAGCAGCGACGAAGACTGCCCGGCGGCCACTCCCCGCTGCCTGACCGACAGCGGCCTGTGCGTGGCCTGCCGGGAAGACGGCGACTGTCCCGGCGAGCAGGTCTGCGCGGACGACTACACCTGCCAGGCCCCGGGGCCCGACTGCACCTCGGATGCCGACTGCACCGGCACCGGCACTCCGCACTGCGATACCACGGCCGGCAAGTGCTACGCCTGCGTAACCGATGCCCACTGCCCGGACCAGGTCTGCGACCCGGCCCTGCACCAGTGCGTCGAGTGCTACCAGGACGGCCACTGTACCACGGCCAATCCCTACTGCCTGGCTGACAGCCACACCTGCGTGGCCTGCCGCGACGACAACGACTGCAGCGGGGGCGAGCGCTGTACCCAGTCGCACCAGTGCAGCAGCGTGGTCTGCTCCGGCGACGACGATTGCTCCGGCTCGGTGGACACCCCCCACTGCAACACGGCCACCCAGGAATGCGTGCAGTGCACCGCGCACGAGCATTGCGGCACCTTCCAGTGGTGCCGCGACTTCATCTGCACACCCGGCTGCCAGACCGACGAGGAGTGCGTGCTCAAGCAGGGCACCGGCTACCACTGCAACACCGACAGCGGCTCCTGCTACTATGCCGAGTGCACCGGCGACGCCGACTGCAGCGATGCCGCCCTCCCCCACTGCCTGGTCAACGACAACCCGTCCCTGAACAAGTGCGTCGAGTGCAGCGACGACAACCACTGCCAGGAGTTCTTCTACTGCAATCCCGTGGACCACGCCTGCGCCCCCCAGCCCTGCTACAGCTACCAGGACCCGGACGCCAAGTGCCGGGAGGTCAACGAGTGCTACATCTGCGACTACGGCTCCGGCAACTGCGCCCCCCCCACCGACCAGGTAGGTTTCACCTGCACCTACCCCGACGGCCCCGAATGCTGTCCCGGCTATAACTGCAACAGCCAGGGCCACTGCGAGTTCGACCTGTTCTGCGACCAGCAGGATCCCACCTGTGCC
>Ga0190359_1000132_pt1 | contig 46777 bp, 43 predicted proteins | sample 48721823_MG_FD_161269 | JGI IMG/M metagenome (GOLD analysis project Ga0190359, IMG submission 161269) | Hydrothermal vent microbial mat bacterial communities from Southern Trench, Guaymas Basin, Mexico - 4872-18-2-3_MG | ecosystem: Environmental > Aquatic > Marine > Hydrothermal vents >...
GCCGCCGCCCACGACGCCCGCCACGGCATCTGCGCCGCCAACGGCTCGGTCACCCTGGAGGTGGCCCTGCGCGCCGCCGGCATCCGCGCCGGCGACGAGGTCATCGTCACCCCCTACACCTGGATAGCCACCGCCGGGGCCCCGGTGCTGGTCAACGCCGTGCCGGTGTTCGCCGACATCGATCCCGACACCTACTGCCTCAGTCCCCAGGCGGCGGAAGCGGCCATTACCGCGCGCACCCGGGCCATCATCCCCGTGCACCTGGGCTGGTCGGTGGCCGACCTGGACGCCTTCCGGCAACTGGCCCGCCGCCACGACCTGGTCCTCATCGAGGACTGTGCCCACATGCACGGGGCCAGGTGGCAGGGCCGAGGGGTTGGTTCCCACGGCCACCTGGGTTCGTTTTCCTTCCAGAGCTCCAAGCTGATGACGGCCGGAGAGGGCGGCATCATCCTCACCAGTGACGACGAGCTGGCCCAGAAGTGCCACTCCTACGTCAATTGCGGGCGCAAGGAACCCGGCTACGACCAGTTCGCCGGCAGCGTCTTTTCCGGAAACTACCGCATCACCGAATTCCAGGCCGCCCTGCTCCTGGCCCGCCTGCCCGACCTGGAACCGGAACGGCGCCGGCGCGAGGAAAACGCCCACTACCTCACCAAGCTGTTGCAGGACATCGAGGGCATCAGTCCCCTGCGCGTGGACGAACGGGTGACCCACCTGGCCGCTTACCAGTACATCTTCCGCTACCACCAGGAGGCCTTCGCCGGGCTGCCGCGTGACCGCTTCGTCGAAGCGCTGTGTGCCGAGGGCGTTCCCGCCGACGGCGATTTTTACGTGCCCATCTACCGCAGCCCCCTGTTTCCGGTGACCGCCGAGCGTTTCCCGGCCATCCGCGAACGTTACGGGGAGGCCATCGGCCCGCACAGCGCCAGCTGCCCGGTAGCCGAGCGGGCCGCCTACCAGGAGGCGGTGTGGCTGCACCACCCCCTGCTCATGGCCGGGCGGGCGGAGATGGACAAGATTGCCGAGGCCATCGACAAGATTCGCCGCCGGGCGGCGGATCTCGCCAGCTGACGACACGCTTCCGCCACGACCCCCGGGAGGACCATTACCATGAAGGAAATCAAGGTGGGCATGATCGGTTCCGGCTTCATCGCCCGGGTGCACTGCCAGGCCCTGGCCACCCTGCCCGGGGTGCGGGTAACGGCCCAGTGCAGCCCGAACGAGCAGCGCCGGCTGGCCTTCGTCAAGGAACTGGGCATCTCCGAGAGCTACCCCGATCACCGGCAACTGCTGGCCGAAGCCCGCGTCGATGTCGTGGTGGTGGCCACTCCCAATCACCTGCATGCCCCCATGGCACTGGACGTCATCTCCGCCGGCAAGCACGTGATCATGGAAAAGCCGCTCTGCCTCACTCTCGACCAAGCCGACCAGATCATCGACGCCGCCCGGCGCCAGGGAGTACTGGTGGCCTACGCCGAGGAGCTATGCTTCGTGCCCAAGTACCTGCGCGCCAAGGAACTGGCCGACGCGGGTGCCGTGGGCCAGGTCTACCGCGTCAACCAGGTGGAGAAGCACGAGGGTCCCTACTCGCCCTGGTTCTGGCAAACCCGGCAGGCGGGCGGCGGCATTCTCATGGACATGGGCTGTCACTCCATCGAGTTCGCGCGCTGGTTCCTGGGCAAACCGCCGGTACGTGCCGTCACCGCCTGGATGGACACCGTGCTGCACGGCGACAAGACCGAGATGGAAGACGACGTCATCGTGCTGCTGGAATTCGCCACCGGGCAGACGGCCCTTTTGGAATCCAGCTGGGCGCTGCTGGGCGGCATGGACTCCATCACCCACGTCTTCGGCACCGCCGGGGTGATCCACGCCGACCTGCTCAAGGGCATGGGCCTGCAGGTCTACTCCCAGCCCGGCTACGGTGAATACGCACCGGCCACCCGGGGCTGGAGTTATCCCGACTACGAGTGGAGCTGGCAGAACGGTTATCCCCAGGAAGACGCCCACTTCATCGAGTGCATCCGCACGGGCACCCAGCCGGCAGAGAGCGCCGACGACGGCCGGGCAGTGCTGGAGATCATGCTGGCCTGTTATGCCTCGGCCGCCTCGGGCCGGCGTATCGAGCTGCCCTACCGGCCGCCGCCGGTCGCCGCCCCGGTGGAGATCTGGCTCCAGTCCCGGCGCGGCGCCGCCGGAGGCAAGTGAATGGAGCTGGTGCTGGGAGTCGATGCCGGAGGCAGCAAGACCCTGGCGGTGGTGGCCGAGCCCGGCGGCCGGGTAACCGGCGTGGGCCGGGCCGGCGGGGCCAACTTCCAGGCCTGCGGCCGAGCCGGAGCCCGCGGACAACTGGCCCGGGCGGTGAGCGCGGCCCTGAGCCAGGCCGGCGCCGGCAGCGAGTCCATCGCCGCCGCCTGCTTCGGAGTGGCCGGCGCCGATCGTCCCCGCGACTTCGCCACCATCGAGGCCTTCACCCGGGATCTGGTACCGGCCGCCCGCTACCGGTTGGAAAACGACAGCCTGGTGGCCCTGCGCGCCGGTACGGCCGACGGCGTGGGTATCGCCCTGATCGCCGGAACCGGCTCCAACGCCGTGGGACGAAACGCCGCCGGCGAGAAACTCCAGGTGGGAGGACTGGGGCGGCTGTCGGGCGACTGGGGCTCCGCCTGGCAGTTGGGAGAACAGGCCGTGGTGGCTGCCATGATGGCCCGCGACGGCCGCGGCCCGGCCACCGCGTTGCAACAAGACATCTGCCGCCGGCTGGGGCTGGACGACATCCTTGATGTCATCGAGTACGATTTCTACGACCACGACGGCCCCCCCCTCGACCTGGGGGCCCTGGCCCCGCTGGTCTTCGCGGCGGCCGGCCGGGGCGATGAGGTGGCCGCCGAAATCCTGCGCCGGGCCGGCGCCCGGGTGGCCCGGGCCGCCGCCGTCATCGCCGACCGGCTCTTTCCCGGACGCGATGATTTCCCGGTGGTCTTCGGCGGCGCCGTGTTTCAGCGTGGTTCTCACCCCCTGCTGGTGGACACCGTCCGGCAACTGCTGAGGAACGATTACCCGGGGGCACGCTTCGTGCGCCTGCGCGTGGCGCCGGTGCTGGGGGCGGTGGCCTGGGCCGCCGACGCCCTCGGGCCGCCGGGCGGCGGGGAGGAACTGGTGGAACGACTGGCGGACAGCTGGCCGGAAGCTGCCGCCGAGGAGAAGCAATCATGATCGGGCGTAGCGCTACCGTGACCATACTGCTGCTGTCGCTGGCCGGCCTGGCCGGCTGCCACCAGCCGCCGGCCCCGCCGCCGGTGAGGCCACCAACGGCCGGTTACTGGTTCGACAGCTTCCGGGCCCGCCGCCAGCGGCTGACCCGGCCGGAGTTCCTGGCCGGCGCGGCCAAGGTCAAGCTCACCCCCACTCGCCGGGGGGTGCGCATCGCCGGTCACGGGGTGTTTCGCAAGCACAGCCGGGGCGTCCTCGACGACCTGTGGGGGCGGGTACTCTATCTCGACAGCGGCCCCCAGGCGGTGGTGCTGGTGTCGCTCGACTTCATCGGCTGGATGTATCCGCGCACCCAGCGCATCCGCGCCCGCGTCACCCGCCGCCACCCGCACAGCATCATCGTCGCCGCCACCCACAACCACGATGGCCCCGACACCGAGGGAATCTGGGGCCCGGGACTGCTGGGCATGGTACCCACCCGCTCCGGGGTGGACCAGCGATACCTGGACCGCGTGGAACGACGGGTGGCCCGCGCCATCCTGCGGGCGGTGGCCCGGGCCCGGCCGGCACGTCTCTACCTGGGCCGGTTCCCCGTTCCCGAAGGGCTGGCCGTCAACCTGCGCGAACCCGAGGACCTGCCCCTGGTGGCCACCGTGCTGCGGGCGGCCGACGCCCGCGACGACAGCACCATCGGCACCGTCATCAACTGGGGCAATCATGCCGAGGCCCTGCAGGATCACAACCGCTGGCTCAGCGCCGACTGGCCCGGGGTCATGTGCCGCGAGGTCGACCTGGCCCTGGGGGGAGTCACCCTGTTCTTCTCCGCTCCCGCGGGCGGCATGATCGAACCGGCCAACCGGCCCGACGATCCGGAACCGCAACGGCTGGCCTTCTGCCGCCACCTGGGAGGCAGCCTGGCGGCCGGAGCCATCAACCTGGCCATCGGTGGCATGGAGTCCTGCGACCAGCCGGAAATCCTGCTGGCCTGGCAACCGGTGAGATTTTCCCTGCAGCCCGGCTCCACCATCGCGCTGGTGTTCCGGCTGGGATTGCTGGAGCCGCGGCCGTTGCCCGCCGGGCGCCTGCTCAGCGAGATGGAACTCATAGACCTGGGCAAGCTGCAGATCGCCACCGTCCCGGCCGAGCTGACCCCGGCGGTCGGCCGCCTGCTGGAAGCCCGCCTCACGGCACCCTACCACATGCTGATCACCCTGGGCCTGGATCACCTCGGCTACGTGATCACCCACCGCCAGTGGGCCGACGCCCGTTTCGAGTACGAGCGCAGCATGTCGCTGGGACCGGACACGGTTGACACCCTGGTCGAGGGTATCGAGGGCTTGACCACCACCCTGCGCTCTGCTAGAAGATGATCGGAAGGCCCCGAGCCGGAGAAGCCAGAAGGCAGGAAATCCGGGAAGGCGGGCGCCGCGGAGTTTAGGCGCGGCCCGTCGGGCCTGGAAACCGTAAACGACGTTGCAGGCAAGCGGGCAACAGCGCTGCGGGTAATGGCGAGCATCTAGTTGCCAGGCACGACAGGGGCGGGCGGAGACAGGAGGAGCGGAATGGGAACCGGTGATAACAACGACCAGCAAGCCCTGGAGCGGCGAGTCGAGCAACTGGTGGAACGGCTGGCCGAGCAGATCGCCCGGGGAATCGTCGACGGCCTGGCTTCTTCGCAACTTTTCCAGCGCTGGCAGCAGCGCCTCGACGACCTGGAAAAACGCCTGGCCCGGTCCCCGTCATCGGCACCCGCCCCGGAGGCCGGCAAGCGGGCCGCACCATCTCCGGGGCTGGGCCTGCCCCTGTCGTCACTGGCGAACCTCATCCGCAACAAGCCTCCGGCGGGAAAGCCGGCCCCCCGTCCCCGGCGGGTGGTATCGCGCCCGACCATAAGCTACCGGGTCGATCCCCGCAAAGACAGCAAGGCCAGCGGCAAGAACAACATCTGTTCCGAGCCGGGCTGTGATCGTCCGGCCACAACCCGGGGGCTGTGCGCCACGCATTACCAACGCTTGCGCTACCGCGAGCGCAAGATCACCCAGAAACAGAGTTCCTCCTCGCCCCTGCCGCCTCCGCCGCCGCCACCCCGGCGCCAGGCCAACCGGGGCGGCACCCGGGCGGTTTTTGCCATGCTCTACGAGGAGAAGGGCAAGAAGGTGCTGGCCGGGCTGATCAACCAGGTCAAGTTCGGCCGCTCCGACCTGGTGGAACGCCTCAACCAGATGTTCGCGGGCATGCCCGGCATCCCCCTCGAGGAAGAAGACGTACTGCGGGCCCTGCATTACCACAAGCTGGCCGGGGCCCTGCACCGGCGGGAGAGCGAGAGCATCTTCCGCCACCTGCACAAGCAGCGTGGCTCCCTGGCCAAGACCGCCCAGAAGATGAAGACCACCCTGGAGAAGCTGAAGGAACGCATCAGCGAGTTGGAAATCGACGAGGAAGTTACCCGCATCCGCAACGAGTTCAAGGAAGAAATCCTGGAACACAGCGATTTTCGCCAGCGCCTGGACCTGGCCCTGACCAAGGAAAAGTACCTGGTCGACCTGGGCATCGAGGAAGAAGTGGACGCCTCCCTGAAAAAGGAACTCGACGCCCAGCTCGCCGATCTGGATACCAGCGACGGCAATGCCACCCGCGACAGCATCTGTCGCGCCCTGTCCCTGGACGAGGAAAGGTATCAGCGCCTGGTACGTCGTTTCGGCATGGGTGCCGGCGGTGACGAACGGCAACTGGGTGGCAGCACTTGATGACTCGCCTGCTGCCAATCACCCTGCTGCTGTTCTCGTTCGCCACTCCCGTCCCGGCCGCCCCGCCGCCCCTGGTGGTCACCGCCGTCGGTGACGTCAACCTGGGCAGTGCCTATCCCTCCGGAGACTACCTGCCGGCCGACCAGGGTCGCACCCTGCTGGCACCGGTACGGCGCTGGCTCAGCGGTGACATCGTCTTCGGCAACCTGGAGGGACCGCTGGCCGACGGCGGAACCACCGACAAGTGCGGCCCCGGCGGTGGCTGCTACGCATTCCGTACGCCCACGGCTTTCGCCACCCGCCTGGTCGAGGCCGGTTTTACCGTCATGAGCCTGGCCAACAACCACGCCCTGGACTTCGGCGAGGAGGGGCGGCGCAGTACCATGCAGGTTCTCGACCGGCTGGGCATCGCCCACAGCGGCCCGCCGGGAGACGTGGCCGGCTTCACCATTCGCGGCCGGTCCGTGGCCCTGGTGGCCTTCACCACCGCCGAGCATTCCCATAACCTGCTCGACCTGGAAGCGTCACGGCAAGTCGTCGAGGAGCTGGCCGCCCGGCACGATATCGTGCTGGTGAGCTTCCACGGAGGCCGGGAAGGGCGTACCGCCGCCCACGTGCCCTATGCCCTGGAGAAACTGGGCAACGAGCCCCGCGGTGAGCTGCGTCGCTTCGCGCACACGGTGATCGACGCCGGGGCCGACCTGGTGCTGGGACACGGGCCGCACGTGCTGCGAGGCCTGGAGGTGTACCGGCGCCGCCTGGTCGCCTACAGCCTGGGTAATTTCTGCACTTACGGCCGCTTCAGCCTGGGCGGCCCGCTGGGCATCGCCGCCGTCCTGCGAGTGGAACTTGCCGCCGACGACGGCCGCTTCCTGGCGGCCCGCATCGTACCCACCCGGCAACAGGGCCGGGGCGGGGCGCTGCCGGATCGGCAACGGCGAGCCATCGCCCTGCTGCGCAAGCTGAGCCGGGAGGACTTCGGCCCGGCCGCCGCCCGCATCGATGACCGCGGCCGGGTGAGCGCTCCCCACGGTGATGGTGCCGGGGTGCTGAGCCTGCTCGAGGAGCGGCAGAACCTGGCGCTACGGAATTTGCTGCAGTGGTTGCAGAAACAGGGTTTCGCAGAGGAGCAACTGTTGCGCTGGTTCGGCGACCGGCGTGCCCGGCTGCTGCCGGAAGTAGTGGAGCGTTTCCGGCACCCGGCCGAAAAGCGCTCCTACCCGGCCTATCGAAGCCTGTTCTTCAAGCCGGCGTTGCTGCAGGCAGCCGCCGACTTCTTGCAGCAGCGAGCCGACTTGCTGGCGGCCGTGGAAAAGTCCTACGGTGTGGATCGCCACCTGCTGGCGGCCATCGTGGCCACGGAAACCCACTGCGGGAAAAAACCCGGAACCATCCCCGCCTTCAACGCCCTGACCACGGTGGTCATCGACTATCCCCGGCGCAGCCGCTGGGCGCGGCGCGAGCTGGCGCAGTTACTGAAGCTGTACCGTGACGATCCCCTGGGGGTGCTGGGTTCCTATGCCGGGGCGGTGGGGCTGGTGCAGTTCATGCCCTCGAGCATCCGTGCCTACGGCGTGGACTACGACCATGACGGCCGCATCGACCTGGCCCGCTGGCCCGACGCCCTGGCCTCGGCCGCCAATTACCTCAAGCGGCACGGCTACCGCCGGGGTCCCTACCGCCGGGGCACGGCCGCCTACCGGGCGGTGTTTCGCTACAACCCCTCCCACAACTACGCCCGGCTGGTGGGGGAACTGGCCGCCCGCTTCGCCCGCACCGCCACCGGAAAATCGCCGGCGGCCGGCAAGACTCCCGCCACCGGCACGGCGTCGGGGAGGCCCCCGGGCGCCGCCGAGTGAGGAGGGTCCGCGCATGCCCGCCAACCTCACACCCGAGTACAAGGCCGCCGAGGAGGAGTATCGCCGGGCCCGTGATCCCCAGGCCCGGCTGGTCTGCCTGGAGAAGATGCTTTCCACCATTCCCAAGCACAAGGGAACCGAGAAGATGCAGGCCGACCTCAAGCGGCGCATCGCCCGCCTCAAGGAGGGCCTGCAGAAGAAGGGGGGACGGCGCGGCTTTGCGGTAACGGTGGAGAAGGAAGGTGCCGCCCAGGTGGCCCTGGTCGGTCCACCCAACGCCGGCAAGAGCACGCTGCTGGAATGCACCACCAATGCCCGGGCCGAAGTCGGTGATCACCCCTTCAGCACCCGCGCGCCGGTCCCCGGCATGTTGCAGTTTGAAAACCTGCAGTTTCAACTGGTGGACCTGCCACCGGTGTCCAGCGAGTACATGGAACCCTGGGTCACCGACATCATCCGCGGAGCGGATTCCGCCCTGCTGGTGGCCGACGCCGCCGCCGTCGATTGTCTTCCGCAGCTCGAACAGGTGCTGGAGATACTGCAGGTCAAGAAGATCGCCCTGGACACGACCGCGACACCGGCCGCGGACCAGGGCCCGGTGCGCCACCTGCCCACGGTGGTGCTGGCCGGCAAGATGGACCTCGACGGAGCAGCCCGGGGTATGGAATTGCTGCGTTCCCGCTTCTCGCCGGCGGAGGTGGTCCCCTTTTCCGCCCTGGAAGACGACTACTCCCGGCTGGGCCAGGCCATCTTCAGGGCCAACGCCATCGTGCGGGTCTACTCCAAGTCTCCCGGCAAGGACCCCGACCGGTCACGGCCCTTTGTCATGCACCGGGGCGACACCCTGCTGGACTTCGCCCGGGTGGTGCACAAGGATTTCGCCGAGAAACTCAGATACGCGCGGGTCTGGGGAACGGGCAAGTTCGCCGGGCAGCGTATCCAGCGCGACCAGGAACTGGCGGACGGCGACGTCATCGAGTTGCACATGTGAGCAGATCGCACCAGGATAAAGTTTTACCGGCAGCAGCAGTGCTGGTAGTATGCAGCAGCGGATAGGGAAAGAGAGGTTGCCGCTTGGAAGCGGGCGATCGCTTTGGAGACTATGTCATTCTCAAGCGCCTGGCAGCGGGTGGCATGGCCGAGGTCTACCTGGCCCGCAAGAGCGGTCTGCGCGGCTTCACCAAGCCGGTGGCCATGAAGGTCATCCTTCCCCATCTTTCCAGCAATGAGCGCTTCATCAAGATGTTCCTGGCCGAGGCCCGCCTGGCGGTGCACCTGGAGCATGCCCACATCGCCCAGACGCTGGACCTGGGCGAGGTCAACGGCCAGTACTTCATTGCCATGGAGTTCGCCCACGGTGTCGACCTGCAGCGCATCTCCAGCCAGACCCGCAAGAGCGGCCGCCTGCTGCCGTTGCCCTACGCGGCCAAGATCGTCAGCCAGATTGCCGAGGGCCTGTTCTACGCGCACACCAAGTGCGATGCCGCCGGCCAGCCGCTGGGTATCATTCACCGCGACATCAGCCCCCACAACATACTGCTGACCTTCGACGGACTGGCCAAGCTGATCGACTTCGGCGTGGCCAAGGCCAAGGTCACCTTCATGGAGGAGGAGGAGGGAGTTCTCAAGGGCAAGTTTTCCTACATGTCTCCCGAGCAGATCCGCGGCATGCCGCTCGACCAGCGCTCCGACATCTTCGCTCTGGGCATCGTGCTCTGGGAAGTCTGCACCGGGGCCCATCTCTACCGGGAGAGCAGCGAGCTGCTCACCATGGAGGCCATACTGCGCAAGCCGGTTCCCCGTCCCCGCGAGCTGCGCGGCGACATGCCCCCGGACCTGGAAGCGATCATCCTCAAGACGCTGGCCAAGCGCTCGGTAGATCGCTTCCAGACGGCCCACGATCTGCACGTGGCCCTGGAGCAATACCTCTCCCGCTCCGGTTGGACGGTGGGCACCCAGCACCTGAGCGAGTTCATGAAGAAGCTCTTCCCCGAGGAACTGGCCGAAATACGCGACCTGCTGCAAAGCGAGCGGCGTCGGGCCGAGGAAGAGGAACGCCGGCAACAGCAACAGTTCGTACCCTGGGAACCATACCAGGAGATGGAAGAGGAGCGCCGGGAGCAACAACAGGAGCAATTGCGTGCGGCAACCTCTACGCCGTCTCCAGCGGCTGCCGCCCAGCCCGGGTCTAAGCCTGCCCGCCGTCAACGGGGCGAGCAGAAGACCCCCGCTCCGCTCCTGTCCCGCCTCACCCTGGTGGTGGTGGTGCTGCTGGTGGCACTGGCGGCAGCCAGCGTCTACATCCTGTTGCAATCGTCTTCTGCCAACGACGCCGTGGTCGACAGCCAGGCGGTCAGGCCCACCAGCGGCTCGCTGGAGGTGCAATCCGTGCCCAGCGGAGCCCGGATCACCATCAACGGCAGCGACCATGGAGTCACCCCGGCACGCATTGAGAAGCTGCCGCTCGACCTGGACATGACCCTGCGCCTGCATAAGCCCGGCTACGAAGACCTGTTGATGCCCGTGCTGCTCACCGCCGACAACCACCAACAGGTAATCCGGGCCCGCCTCAACCGTCGTTAGGCCGGCAACGGCAACCTTGAATCCACTCGCTTCCTGTGGCACCGTTGGCCCATGGCGGCGAAATCCCCGGCAGGTTCGCGCTCCCGGACCGACTCCACTTCCCTGCGCCTGCTGCGCCTGGAACGGGCCCTGGCGGTGTTGCTGGCAGCGGCCCTGCGGGGCCGCTTGCAACTCCCCGAAAGACGACTCCTGCAGAAGGTGCTGGCGGAGTTGAAAAAGCAGCGGCGGCGGCAACAAGAGGCCTCCCAGAAGGGCCGCTGCCCGGCTTGCCTTTCCGTGCTGCCCAAGCCCCGGGCCCGTCGCTGCCCCTGGTGTGGCGTGCTGCTGAGCGAGGCCCGCCGGGCGGCCCGTGAATCCGCTTCCGCTGGAGCCAGGCGGTGATCGAGAATATCGAAGCAGGTGAAAAGCTCCATGAAGATGACCTGGTCGAGGTGCACCGGGGCCGGCGCCGTGACAGCGGGGAAGAAGTCACCGTGCGCCGTCTCAAGAACAAGCTGGCCGGCAATAGCGATGCCATCGCCCGGCTGAGCGAGGCCTCGCAGCAGGCAGGCTCCCTGGCCCACCCGGGGATGGTCGCCCACCTGGGCTTCGAGCAGCAGGGCGACAACTGGTACTGGCTGGAAGCGGCCTGGCCCGGCATCCCCCTCGACCTGGTTCTCAGCCGCCTGGCTTCCCGGGAAGTGCGTATCTCTCCCCCGGCCGCCCTGCAAATCGGCGAGGAACTGGCTGTCGCCTGCGGTGTCCTTCACCAGGCAGGCCTGGGTTTGGGCCTGCTCATCACCAGCGACCTGTTGCTGGGGCCGGAGGGAAAGACCCGCCTGGCCGGCGTGGGCTTCGCCTGGACGCTGATGCAGGTCAAGCAATTGCGCACCCCGTTGGTACGCGGCCGCAAGGATTTCCTGGCCCCGGAACTGGCCCAGGGCCGGCCGCCGGCGCCCGCCGGCGATGTCTGGGCCTTGAGCGCCCTGGTCTACCAGTTGCTCACCGGACAGTCGGCGTTGTCGGCGGAAGGCAGCGTCTCCACCCGTTCTCGCCAGGTCACTCCCCCTTCGCGCCTCAACCGCAGCCTGCCCTACGCCTGCGATGCCGTCTTCAGCAATGCCCTGGCCCCTTCGCCGGTCCGGCGTACCGCCGATGGCAACGCCCTGGCCCAGGCCCTGCGGAGGTTGCGCGCTTCGCTGCCGGGAAGCGGCCAGGAGGAGGGCGAGCTGGTACAACTGGCTCGTAACATCTTTCCCAACGAGGTAAGGCGGGCCGGGCGCAGCGCTCCCCCGCCGTCTGCCACCCGGGCCGCTCCACCGGCCAGCGGCAACGACCGCCAGCCCGCGGACACCCGGCCGGATGCCGCCACCCTGGCAGCGGCGGCGCCACCACCGCCGGTGCGGCGTGCGCCCCAGACGGAACCGATGGCGGTGCCGCAACCGGCCCCGCAGCCCGCGTTTCCCAGCGCGGCACCAGCTCCTCCCCCGCCACCGGCAGGAAGCGATGAACCCACGCGCCCCCAGCCGCCTCCACCCTCACCGCCGCCGGATCCGCCCGCGCCGCCACCCGTGCCCGCCGGCGCCAACCGGGCCGGCTGGTCGCCGGTGGAGGCGGCGGAGCCGCTGGACGAGGAAGCGCCCACCCGCACCCGCCAGATGCCGGTTGCCGAGATCGCCTTCACCCCGGAAGAAGACACCGACGCCGAGGCTCGCGCCGTCGCGTCTACGGCAGACGCCACCACCCGGCGCGAGCAGGCTGCCGGCCCATCTCGACCCCGGAGACCTTTCCCCTGGAAGTGGCTGGCACTGGCCGCCGCCGTATTGCTGTCGGCGGTCATCGCTACCTGGTACCTGCTGCCGGCCGATAGCGAGCCGACGGCGGCAGCGGCGCCCGAGCAGGCGGTCACCCAGGTCGGTTTTCTCAGCATCGACGCCGGGCAACCCCTGGTAATATTCATCGACGGCGAGCGCCTGGAACAACCAACTCCCCTGCACCGCAAGCTGTTGCGGGCCGGCCCTCACCGGGTGATGGCGCGTACCGTCCGGGGCAGGCAGTTGCTGGACGAGACCATTGTGATCGAGCCCGGGGGGCACCAGCAGTTGAAGGTTATCCTGCCCGCAACGGTCAAACCCCGAACCCGTCGAGCGCCACGGCACCAGCGCCAGCGTCAGCCGCGGCGGCGACGCCGGCGCAGCAGGTGACGGTCATGGGAGACGAGGCAACCATCGACGTGGTGGTCATCGAGGATGACCCGCGCACCCTGCGCAGCCTGGTCAAGGCCCTGAGCTGTTACCCCGACATTGCCGTGGTCGGCTCCAGTCCCAGCGGCGAGGGAGGCCTGGCCACGGTGGCCGCGGTGGAACCGGATCTGGTCCTGCTCGATCTGGAACTGCCGGACGGCAACGGCATCGAGCTCACCGGGCGCATACGCAAGCTGCCGGCGAACGCGGAGGTGCTCATCCTTACCAGCTTCGACGACGAGGTCAAGGTCTACCAGGCCATCCAGGCCGGCGCCAGCGGCTACCTGGTGAAACGCCTCGGCCCCGAACGCATCCACCAGGCCATCGTCGAGGTAATGAACGGGGGAGTGGTGATCGAGCCCCGCATCGCCCGCCGCTTCTGGAACTACTTCCAGAGCGTCCAGGCCGGCCGCCGCGACGAGCAGCCCCCGCTACTGACGGAAACCGAGCGGGACGTGCTGCAGATGGTGGCACGGGGACTGAGCAACCAGGAGACCGGCCGGGTACTGGACATGGAGCGACGCACGGTGCGTACCCACCTGGCCCACATCTACCGCAAGCTGGGAACCTCCTCGCGTTCCGAGGCGGTGGTCATCGCCCTGCGCCGGGGCCTGATCACCCTGTAAACCCCTCCCCGGCTCATCACCACTCGCTGAAGACCCGTGCACGGGAAAGGGCAGCGGAAGGACCGCCGGAATCAGCCGTTGATCTGCTCTGCCAGCCGCAGCAACTCCTGCCGTAGCTCGTCATCCTCGGCCAGCCGGGGCAACTGCTCGCGGCTGGCCCGGGCCAGCAGTTCCAGGTTCCCGGGCCTCCGGCCGGCGGCCAGGAGGTAGGGCAGGTGCCGCTGCAGGCTCCTGACCAGCAAGTGCAGGAAGCGCCGGTCACGGGTTTGCCCGAGCAGGTCGGCCAGCAGGGCCAGGGCCGCGTCAACGGCCTGCCGACTCAGCTCACCCGCTACCGCCCGGGCCGCCACCTGGCCCAGCCATTCCTGCCAGAGGTCGTCTCCAGCGGAACGCCGGCGCCAGGTATACAACTCCAGAAACACGTCCACCGCGGGACGGGCACCCTGCTCGAACTGCCGGCGCAGTTCGTCCAGCCACTTGCCATCGGCGTCCAGCTGCTCCTGGTTCAGCCGGGCCAGCAACGTGCTCCCCAGCTCCTGGCCCAGTCCGGCCGCTTCCAGGCGGCCGTCGTAGGTGAACTGCTCGTACAGGCGCCGCCGGCAGACCAGCAGCGCCTGGCGGGTGGTGTGGGCCAACAGCTCGAACCAGGGCTGGGGAGGATTGCCCTCTTCGCCGACCAGGGCCACCTGGCGGCCGATGGCCAACAGCTGCTCGACCAGCTCTCCCAGATGCTGGCGGGAGGCATGCTGTAGCTCGACGGAGCCGAGCGCATCACCCAGCAGCCGCGGTACCCGGGCGGGTACCGTCTGCGGATCTTCGCGCAGGGCCTGCTCGGCAACCGCGACGATGATCTCCAGCAGCACCAGCCGCGCTTGCGAGCCCAGGGGCTCACCGGCATGGTTGACCGCCTCCAGGCAAGCACCCAGGATACAGGACAGCACCTGCTGTTCACGCAGGAGGATGGCCGGATATTGCCGGGCAAAGCCTCGCGCCAGCCGCAGCAGTACCTGCCGGTCCGGATGCTCGGCGCGCAGCTCGTGTTCCAGGGCGGCAGCCTCCACCTCCACCGCCTGGGAGGCGTGGTGGCGACGCATGGCCTCCAGGATGGCACCCGGCTGGCAGGCGTAGGTCTTCATCGGTCGCTGCCACCCGCGACCCCCGCGGGCAAGATGCTCAGCGAGATCTCGAAGGCCGACGCCGGCACCCCGATGTCCCAGTTGCGCAGCACCTGGGGATGCAGCTCTCCCAGCAATCCCAGTTGTTCGCCCGATACCAGCAGTACCCGGGCGCAGCGGCCGGGAATGAAGGAGGGGTGATCACCGGGCTCCAGGCGCAGCTCCAGTCCCAGTTGCTCGGCCAGGTAGAGCAGGTCGGCGTGGCTTTCCGACAGTCCGGCCTGGCGATGTGCCACCAGGGCGGCCGTATGCAACTCGGTGCGGGAACCATGTGGCCGTGAGGGATCGAACACGGCCACCTCTCCGACCTCGAACACCCGGTGCGGATAGGCCGCCGTGGCACTGTGCGCTTCCAGTTGCAACAGCGAGGGCAATACCTGGTCGCGCAGCACCGCGTAGTTCTCGTTCATGCGGTTGAGTATCTCCACCAGCTTCTTGCCCGGCTGGTTCATGCTCTCGGCCACCTGCAGGCGCGACACCAGCAAGTTGGATATCACTTCCTCGTAGCCCAGGCCGATGAGCAGGTCTCGTACCCGGTCCTCCAGCTCGGCCAGGGGATGGAAACGCCCCACGCTGAATTCCCGGGGCATGCGCGGGGTGAAACTGTCGTAGCCGCGGGCGATGGCGAAATCCTCGATGGCATCCACGGCGTGCAGGTAGTCGGCCCGGGTGGGCGGCGGTTGCACCCGCAGGTGCTCGCCCTCCAGGGTGACGTCGCAGCCGTAGCGTTCCAGCACGTCGGCCACCTCGGGGGCGTTGAGCTGCTCCCCCAGCAAGCGGCTGAAATCATCGAGCGACAGCTCGACCTCGTTGTCCAGGCGCCGGGGGACATCGAGCTGGCGTCCCAGCGGCGTGGCCTGGGGATAGATGGTACGCATCCGCTGCACCTTGCCACCGCGGTCGGCCAAATCACAGGCCATGATGTTCAGGGCCAGGATGACCGCCCGCAGGTCGGTGCCGGTGGCCTCCACGAACAGGTCGGCGTCGCCGGGTACCACTTCGCCCGTCTCCCGGGAGTTGACGATGGGCGGCATCGACAGGGTCATGCCGGCGTCGTCGATGAGCAGGGGCACCTGCTCGTGCCCGGCGATGGTCTGCCGGTACTGGATTCCCTTGGGGTGGCGTTCGAGGATCTGGGCCAGGGTCATGGGAGCATCCTCGCCCAGGGGAATGTAGGAATGCCCCTGCGGTTGCTGGGGCCGGTAATGCACGGGGAAGGTAATCCGGCGGCGGTTGTACACCCCGATGGCCACCGCCAGGCGATGGCGGCCGAAGTTCTCGGCCAGTTTCTCCTGGGTTTGGATGATCTGCACCAGGGTGCTTTCACTGATGTCCAGGCCGTCGACCACGAAGGCGGCCACGTAGGGACGGATCTCTTCCAGGCCCGGTTCGACCAGGATCTGGCCGACGGGATCTTCCCGGAAGAAGGGATAGTCGCGCCGCCGGCCCAGGGTGCAGCCTATCTGCCGGGCGATGCCCTCGGCCGACCACAGGTCCGGGCGATTGGTGTCGTTTAGCTCGATGCGCCAATTGCCCTCTTCGTCGGCCCCCTTGAACTCCCCCTTGACCAGGGCCAGCAACTGCTCCAGGCGCCGGGTGTCGACCTGCTCGCCCAGCAAGCGGCGGAAATCGTCCGCGTTGACCAGTATCGTCGGCATGGCTCACACCCCGTGGCGAAGCCGGGTGGAACGGATCCGACCCAGGTCCGCCGAGAACAGGTCGCGAATATCGTCCAGGCCCAGGGCCATCATGGCCATGCGATCCAGCCCCAGGCCCCAGGCGATCACGGGAACCTCCACGCCTTGCGGCCAGGTGACCTCGGGGCGGAAGATGCCGGCCCCGCCCAGTTCCATCCAGCCCACCTGGGGGTGGCGGATGTGCACCTCCACCGACGGCTCGGTGAAGGGGAAGTAGGCCGGGGCGAAGTGTATCTCCTCGGCGCCGGCCACCTCGCGGGCGAACAGGCGCAGCAGGCCCAGCAGGGTGACGAAATCGATGTTTTCACCCAGCACGATGCCCTCGCACTGGTAGAAATCGGCGGCATGGGTGGCATCGACCTCGTCGGGACGAAAGCAGCGGGCGATGGCGAAATACTTGCCCGGCACCCGCGCCCGTTGCAACCAGCGGGCCGATAGCACCGTGCCCTGGCTGCGCAGCAGCAGCCTCCGGCTGGCCTCGGCATCGAAAGGAGTACGCCAGCCCCGGCTGCCGGTCTGGCCGCCGTCCTGGTGCACCGCGGCCACCCGCTCGGCGGCCGGCCCGCTCACCGGAGGCGACCGCTGCGGCTCGGCCACCAGGTAAACATCGTGGATGTCGCGGGCGGCGTGGAACTGGGGCATGAACAGCGCGTCCATCAGCCAGAACTCGCTCTCCACCAGCTCACCGCGCATCTCTTCGAAGCCCAGCGCCAGCATGCGCCGGCGTACGAAATCCAGGTACTCGCGGTAGGGGTGACGGCGCCCGGCCACCCGCCGCGGCGGGGGTATGGACAGGTCGAAGCGCCGGAACTTCTTCGTCCGCCAGGAATCGTCGGCCAGCATCTCCGGGGTGAGCAGGTTGACCTCGTCACCGCTGCGGCCCAGGGCCCGTACCTGCCGGCCCACCTGCCGGCCCAGTTCCGTCCAGCGCAGGGTGCGGATGGTCTGTTCGCCCAGGCGGAACACCCCCTTGCCCTTGCCCCGCTTGCGACTGGCGCCGCTCACCAGTTGCCGCTCGGCCTCCGCCAGCTCGTCCCAGGGCACCCGGCCGGCCTGTCCCACCCGGCGAATGAGCTCGAACTGGGCCTCGAACGACGAGGTATCGGCGCCGGCAGCCAGTCGTACCCGCCCCGAGCCGGCATCCTCCAGAACCCCGGCCCGGCGCAGCACCCCCAGGGCGGTGCCGGCCTCGCGCTGCTCGAGACGGTCGTCCTGCAGCAGGCCGGCTACCTCCACCTCGGGACCTTCCTCCCGTACCCGCTGCAGCAGCCTCAGTTCGGGAGTGGTCTCCAGGTAGCGCTTTCCCAGCTCGGACAGCTCCACCCACTGGCGGGTGGCGCTGCCGGCAACCTCCAGGCAGCCCTTGGCCTTCTGCCACTCGACCACGGTGCGGGCCTGCGATTCGCTCATGCCGGCGGCGGCGGCTATTCCCGTCTCGGCAAACTCCTCCTGCCTCCCCAGGGATTCGTAGAGCTTCACTTCCAGGGGATGCAGTGTCGCTGCCAGTTGTTCTGCCTGTGTCATGGTTTTCCCGTCTCCTTGACCCCCGGCGCGGGCACTACTTGCTAGCACACCGTCGGCCGGGCGTCAACGAGGGCAGCGAGGGCGTCAAGCAGGGCCTCCTTGTCAATCCCCAAAACAAGACTTATGCTGGTAAGAGAGGAGACCGAGGAACATGCGCTGGTCGTTCAACCTGGGATCGCTGTTCGGTATTCCCGTGCGGGTGCACTGGAGCATGCTGCTGTTTCTCGGCTTCGTGCTGCTGCAGGGCGGTGGCCTGGCCGGGGTGCTGCTCATGGTGGGAGTATTCGCCTCGGTGGTGGTGCACGAAGTAGGCCATGCCCTGGCCGCCCGGCGCTACGGCCTGCCCATAGTCGACATTTCCCTCTATCCCTTCGGCGGCATGGCCCGCCTGGCCGCCCCGCCCCGTACCACCACCCACGAGATCGTGGTGGCCCTGGTGGGGCCGGCCACCAGCCTGGCCCTGGCCGGGCTGTTTACGCTGGCCGGGGCGCTCAGCGGCTCGGTGTTCCTGCTGCTGCTGGGACGGATAAACCTCATGCTGGGCGGTTTCAACCTGCTGCCGGCCCTGCCCATGGACGGCGGCCGGGTGCTGCGGGCGGCCCTGGCCCGGCGGGTCGGTTTCTACCGGGCCACCACCATCTCGGCCCGGGTGGCCCGCTTCCTGGCCATGGGCATGGCCGTGTGGGGGCTGTTCGGCTCGGGCTGGTTTTTGCTGCTGGCGGCGTTTCTGCTGTTCATGTCCCTGGCCGAGGAGGCCTCGGCCCGGGCGCGGATGTTTCTGGGGGATCCCGGCTACCAGGACGCCCCCGGCTACACCCGGCCCCGCTTCGATCCCTTCCGGCGCTTCGCCGAGCGTACCGGCTTCTACGTTCCCGGCACCGACTGGGAGGTACTCGACCCGGACGATCCCACCCCCCGCCCCCCCCGGCGCCGGGTGGTGCGCGACAGCCAGGGCAACTTCATAGTGGTGGAATGGCACGAGGGCTGACCGCCCCCCCACCCCCGGCAGCAACTTCGCCAGTTGGCACTTTGCGGAAGAAAGCGGGCCTAGTCCCGCGGCAACCGGGAAACCACCGTGGAGTAGACCTCTTTCCGGTGGCAGATAACCAGAATGATGACCATCCTGTCCCTGGCGACGATGCGATAGACCACCCTCCAGTCCCCCACCCTGAGCCGGCGATGCCCCTTGAGCGAGTAGCGTAGTGGTTTTCCGTAGTGCTGGGGCTGGGTAGTCAAGCGCTGTTCGATGGCCAGCTTGATCCTTGCCTTCATCTTCGCGGGCAGCACGGGGATGTCGCGGTCAACGACCAGGGGGTGGTAGAGGACTCGGTAGGGACGCTGTTTACCAGGCATCTTGGTGGGCTACCAGCTTGCTTTTCTTCAGGGTCTTTTCACGGTGCGCGGCCTTGGCACTCAGGGCGAGATCCTCGTGCAGTTCCAACGCCTCAATCAGCAGCGCCAGGGCCTTTTTGGAAATGCTGGTGTTGTCTCTGCTGGCCAATTCCTCTATGAGCCGATAGACCCGTTCCTCTACGACGATGCTCAAGCGTGGATTCCTGGCGGCCATGGGGTCCCTCTTTCGTCAGTTGCCCTGTAATTCAGTGTAGCACTTGTGCCGCACCGAAGCAAGCCCGCCGAAGTAGCTGCTCGACAATGGCCTGGTGGTGAAAGGGATGTACTGGGCGGGCCAGACATTACTGGCCCACGAACTGCTCCACGAAGTAGCGGGGATTGAGGCTCTCGCCGGTGGCCCGGCGCAGCAGCTCGTCCCAGCGCAGGCTCTTGCCGGGAGCGAAGATCCGGGTACGCAGGAACTCGCCGATGGCCTTCTGGCCGGCGTAGTCCATCTGCCGGGGAGGCACCTTGAGCACCTTCCGGGCCAGGTAGTAGTGCAGCTGGCTGGCCATCATCTCCCCCAGCAGGTAGTTGTGGTAGTAGACCGGCCAGGCGGCGATGTGGATCTTGGAGGCCCAGTCGGCCGCCCCCGGCAGTCGCGGCGGGGGTTCGAGCAGCTGGTAGCGGCTCTTCAGATCCCACCACAGCTTGTTGAGATCCTGGTCGGGATTTTCGTAGAAGCCGCGCTCGAAATTCACCATCACCAGCGTCCAGCGGGCCATGATCAACATGCCCAGCCGCTGCTGCCGCCTGATCTTCTCCACCAGCGGCTGCAGCCGGCCCGGGTCGAGGTGCAGCATCTTGCGCAGCCAGCCGGGGTTGCGGGTGAGGCGACCGAAGAGCATGGCCACGGCCTCGGTGGTGAATGGATGCGCCTCCTCGCGCAGCAGCCAGGGCAACGAAGGATCTATGTACTTGGAGTAGACGGCATGACCGGCCTCGTGCAGCAGGGTGGAGGTCTGCGTCTCGCAGGGGGAGAGGTTGGCCAGGATACGGACGTCTCCGGCCCGGTCGATGTCGGTGCAGAAGGCATGCGGCATCTTGCCCGGCTTGGCGAACAGGTCGGAATGGGCCAGCACGTCGGAGACGTCCAGGCCGATGCCGGCGTAGAAATCGCCCACCAGCCGCTTCTGGTCTGCCTTGGCGAAGAACCCGTCGAGATCGACCGCGCCCGCGGCCGGGGCCTCCTGGAAGAAGGGATCCTCGAAGTGCCAGGGCCGGATGTCGGCCGGGCTCACCCCGTAGCGCCGGGCCAGCTGCTGGCGCAGCTCGCGCATCATCCCGGCAAAGGGCTGGTCGGTGGCCCGGGCCAGCTCGTCGAAGATACGCCTGATCTCGGCCGGATCCTGTTCCATGAGCCGCAGGCGCATGTCGTAGAAGTTGGCGAAACCGAGCCCGCGGGCCACCTGGTTGCGCAGCCGCGCCAGCTCGATCACCCGCTCGCGCACCAGCGCCCCCCGCTTCTTGTAGGCCTCCCAGGCCTGGCGACGCAGCTCCGTGTCGGCCGAGTTTTTCAGGATGTCGATGATCTGGCCGTCGTCGAGACGCTTGCCGCCGACCTGTCCCCGGTAGGTGTTGAACACCTGCTGCACCTCGGTGGCCAGGGCCACGATGCGCCTGGTCAGCTGCGCATCGGTCTGGTTCTCCTGGAAGTTGTCGTGGAGTATGCGCAGCTGCCGGGCCAGCAGGGCGTCTTTTACCTTCCCGGAATCGAGCAGGCGCTGGAGCCGCCGGTAGCTGGCCGGGTCGGCATGCATACGGCGGATGGCCACCTCCAGCTCGCTGTTCATGGTGTAGGCATCCTGGTTGCCGGTGACGGCGGCAATCCAGTAGGCCAGGTTGTTGGCCTTGACCAGCGGCGCCAGGCGGGCCTGGTGCCGCCCCAGGAAATCCCGGAACCACTTCACCTCGGCAACCCGCTGGTCGGCGGGGGCCGTGGCCGTCACCTGCCGCTGGCGCAGTTGCGGCCTCTGCTGGGCACAGCCGGCCGTAGCCAACAATTCCAGCGCCAGCACCATCACCGGTAAACCCTTCATGCTTCACCTCCCGGGTGGATCTTCACCGGCGCCAGTGTAGGGAGCCGCCGGGAAATCGGCAACAGTTTTTCCCCGGCGGCCCATCTGCTGGTATACTGGTGTGGGAGTTCCGTTCGGCAAGGAGGCAGAAAAGACATGAAACCACCACCTGGAGACAAGGCCTGGAAGATATTGCTGGTGGACGACAGCCCGGAGACCATGCGCCTGATTGCCGCGGAGCTCGAAGGCAAGGGCCTGGAGATCTCGCGGGCGGAAAACGCCGACGAGGCCACGCGCCTGCTGGTGGGCAAGAACAGCCGCCCCGACCTGGTGCTGCTCGACGTCATCATGCCCGGTGTCGACGGCCGCAAGCTGTGCCGCTTCATCAAGTCCAACGAGATGTTCACCGGCATCAAGGTGGTGCTCTGTTCAACCATGGACCGGCAGCGGCTGCAGAAGGTAGCCGCGGAATGCGGCGCCGACGGCTACATCCACAAGGAAGACATCCTCGGCCGCTGGGTGGTGGAACAGCTGCGCCAGGAGGAGCGGGCACAAGCAGCCGACTCCGAGTCCCCCGACCAGCGTTAGTCAAAAACGAGCCGCGAAGGTCAACCCCAGCAGGTGGCTGTAGGTGGTGTAGGTGCCGTTGGCCTTGCCCTCGGGGTTGAGATCGTCGCCGTGGCCGACGTCGTTGTCCTTGGTTCCCTTCCAGAAGGCCAGCATGTAGCCGATGTCGAGCTTCCACCAGGAACCGTGGTAGCCGGTACCCACGGTAATGAGCTGGCGCTGGCCGTCGGGCAGGGTGGGATCGTAGGTGTCGTCAGGAACCGGGGAACTGACCGTGCCCCAGCCCAGGCGCAGGGGCAGGTAGTCGGTCAGCAGGTACTCGGCCCCCAGTGATATCTGCCAGCTCGAGTGCCACCTGGTGGGGATGCTGGTGTTGAGCGCGGCCGTGCAGGTACCCTCGTCGACACAGTTGAACTTCATGGCCAGTTCCCGGTAGCTGGAGAAGAAGGCCAGGTAGAAGTCCAACGCCACCTTGAGCCGTTCCACTCCCAGGAAGGCCACCCCGGCGTTGAGGTTCATGGGCAGGTTGATCTCGACCGAACCGGTGTCTTCGTCGGGAAAGACCGTTCCCAGTCCCTCCAGGAAAGCGCGGGCCTGCTGGCCCGACTCCATGGGGAACAGGAACCTGGCGGTACCCTCGAAGGGCAGGCTCACCCCCGAGCGCAGGGAAAAGCCCAGCGCCAGCAGCTTCGGCAGTTCCGCGTACAGGGCCACGTTCCAGCCGTGGCCGATGGCGTCACCGTCCATCTTCATCTCGCCCCAGGGATCCTGGATGGCCCCGTTCGAGAAGGCCTCGGCCGCGCGCAGGTCGATGCGCCGGGCCAGGTGGGCCTGGCCGTAGACGAACATGTAGCCGACGGCCACCGACAGCTTGACGGAATCCTTGAAGCCGGCCAGTTCGGCCACGTCCAGGGCCACGGACAGGTTGTTGACGAAGGTGCGCATCTCGGTCTCGGTGGTGATGAAGCGCCCGTCCCAGTTGCCCGGCCAGTAGGTACCCAACCCGAAAGGGTTGTTGAGCCCGTAGCCGACCGCCAGCGGCAACCCCCGGGGACGCCAGGTGGCATACAAGTGCAGGGGCGTGAACAGCTTGACCTTGGCGTCGGCGGGGTTCTCCCCGTCGTTGACGATTTCCACCACCGGGTTGCCGTTGGCATCGAAGGTGGAGTAAGTACGCGGGTCGGCGGGCCGGCCGGCCGGCTGGTAGCTCAGATAACCCAGTATCGCCGTGCTGCCCAGCTCCAGCTGTATCCCCTCCAGCTCGGTGATGGCCGCGGGGTTGAAAAACATGGCGCTGGGATCGTCGGCCGAAGCCGTGCGGGCGCCGCACATGCCGGTGCCGGTAGCCCCGTGCTCGTAGATCAGAAAACCGCCGGCCGAAGCCAGTGCCGACCACAACAGTATAGCCGCGCTACTGACTGCTCCGAACCTGCTCATGCCACCCTCCTTGCCGGTTCCCGGGGAAAACGACGCCGCCGCAGGCTATCCGGCGGCGGCGTCGTGCTCGGGCTATCTTGCCGTCGGCTTATTCGGACAACTCCGGCACCAGGGCGAAGAAGCAGAAGCCCGCCTTGCCGGCCACCTGGGCGGTGTCGAAGGTCATGCCGGTCTTCTCGGCGTGGATGACGGTGAGACCGGCCACCTGGGCGCCGGGAATCACGAACATGCCGGTGACGGCCGTGGCCGTGCCGCTCATGTCGGAAAAGTCGGCGCTGGGGTAGTAGATGGAGCCCAGGTCCACCCAGTTGTCGCCGTCCTGCTTCTTGATGACCGCGCCCTCGACGGGATTACCCGAGGCGTCCACCACCAGGCCCATCACCAGGCCATCGTCGGCGGCGCTGACGTCGGGAAGCTGGTCCAGCGCCCCGATGATGGTGTTGGGCACGGCGAATCCCACGGCGTTGTCGACGCACACCTTCTCGTCGTTGGTGGTCCAGCCCTTGACGCCGGTGCCGGTGGGGAAGAAGGTTCCCCCGGTTCCGTCCATGGGGCTGTCGTCGGTGAGCACCACCGCCCCCAGGGCCACGTTGCTGACATCGTAGCAGCCCAGGTGGAAGACGCCGTTGGCGTCACTGTCGGTCTCGCTCAACAGCTCGGGAGAATCCGAGGTCAGGGCGTCCATGGGGGAGATGGCGGCCACGTGCACCTGGGCCCCCTGGCCGGTGGAAGCGTCCTTGATCATGCCGTCGATGTCGATCTGGATCTGGCCGGCCGGGGCATCGGGGCAGCAGTCACCGGCCGTCTCGCACACGCCCTCGGCGTTGCAGGTGCCCTGGGCGCAGGGGCAGGCTTCGCAGCACTCCTTGCCCTCGCCGCACTTGGCCGGGCAGGTGTCGTTGTTGTCGTCGGAACCGCCGCAGTTGATGAACACCACGCCCAGCAGCAGAGCCATGGCCAGCGATAGAACGATTGTCAGCGTCTTCTTCATTTTCCTCTCTCCTTTCAAAAAAATGACTTTCTTCCCCGATCAACGGCCTAATCTAAGGGTTTTATGACACGCTTGTCAACAACTACCGCTGCGACGAGGATCAACGGCCGAAGATGAACCTGGGCTTGACCAGGGAGATGACCGTGGGCAGCAACACCAGCCCCCCCAGCATCGACATCACCATCCAGAAGGCCAGCAGCAAGCCCATGTCGGCCTGGAAGCGCAGGAAGGAAAACGCCCAGAAGATGACCCCGAAGACCATGGTGCTGGCGGTGAACAGCACCGCCTTGCCGGCAGTGGTCAGGGCCACGCGGATGGAACCGGCCACGTCACCGCTGCGGGCGAACTCCTCGCGGATGCGTTCGACGATGTACAGGCCGTAATCGACCCCCAACCCCACCCCCAGGGCCACCACCGGCAGGGCGTTGACGTCCAGGCCGATGTGGCGCGCCCCCATCAGGGCGTAGGTCAGGTAGTTGGAGACCAGCAGGGGCAGCAGGAACAGCAAACCCGCCACCAGCGAACGGTAGGCCAGCGAGCACAGCAACAGGATTATCCCGAAGGCCAGGACCGTCACCGTGGCCTGGTGCCGGGCCACCTCCTCGTTGATGGCCGCCAGCAGGCCGCCGTAGCCACCGGCCAGGCGCAGGCGGGCTCCCTTGACGGGATGCTCGTCGATGAACTGGCGGGCGTGCGCCACCACCCGGCGCAGGGTCTCGCCCCGGTGATCCTTCAGGTAGGCGGTGATGTTGGCGTTCTGGCTGTCGATGGTGACGTAGCGTACCAGGTCACCCGGCTCCGAGGAACTGTAGATCATCTCCAGGAAGAAGCCCGACTCCCGGGGATCGTTGGGTATCAGCTCCCAGCGGGGATCGGAGCCGTGCAGTATGGAGATTATGCCCGGCAGCAGGTCCACCAGCGAGGAGGTGGAACCCACCTCGGGTATCGACTCCAGGTGTCGTTGAAAGGCCTCCATCATCCGCAGCACCGCGGGGTTCTTGATGGCATCGCGGCTTTCGCCCTCGACCACCACGGTGAACTCCTCGGTGTTACGGAAGCGGGAAGCGATGCGCTGGGTGTCGCGGTTGTAGCGGGAGTCCGGCCACAACATGGGGGTGCCGGGGTGGACGTCACCGATGACCAACCGGCTGGCGAACACGAATCCCACCGCGAACAGGATCCCGGCCAGGCCCAGCACTACCCAGCGCCGGCGGCCCAGGCACCAGGTGGACACCACGCCCAGCAGGCGTTCGCTGGCGGAGCGACGCCGGCGCCGGCCCAGGGCGGACACCGGCAGGAAGGAAAGCAGCACCGGGTTGAAGATGAGATCGCTGACGATGATCGACAGCACCCAGAAGCCGCCCATCAGGGCCAGCTTCCGCAGCAGGGGAATGGGCGTGGTCAGTACCAGCAGCACCCCGGCGGCATCGGTGACGATGCCCAGCAGGCCGGGTTTGAACAGGCCGTTAAAGGTGGCCCGGGCGGCCTCGACCTTGTCGCCGCTGGCGGCCAGTTCCTCGGTGAAGCGCTCGATGAGCTGCACCGAGTGCGACAGCGCCCGGGCCGAGATGATGAAGGGCACGACGATGACCAGCGGATCGAAGTTCAACCCCAGCAGGCCCAGGAAGCCGAGCCCCCACACCGCCGACAACAGGGCCGTCAGCACCGGCACGGTAACCCGCCAGAAATCCCGGAAGTAGAGGAACAACACCAGCAGGATCGACAGCGCCGTGGCCGTAAACAGCCATAGTAGCTGCCCGTACTGGTTCATTATCGTTCCCAGCAGGATGGGCCGGCCGATGACCTGCAGCTCGGTGTTGTCGTCAACTTCCCGGGAGACGATCTGCTCGATGCGCCGGTAGACCTGCAGGGGATCGAGATCCTTCTCGAAGAATCCGGCCACGATGAGAGTGGCCTTGTCGTCCAACGATACCAGGGTACCGTGAATGCGGCGGTTGGCGTGGACCCGCCGGCGCAGGTTTTCGATACCGGCTTGCGTCCGGGGCACCTCGGGCCACATCACCGGCACCGCCCGGAAGCCACGCTCGGCATCCACCTTGAGTTCCTTGACCTTGCGCTGGGCCAGCGACAGCACCTGGTAGTTGTTCACCCCCGGGATCAGTTCCAGCTCCTTGGTGATGCGACGGATCTTTTCCAGTACCGGAAGGTTGAAGATGGTTCCCTGCTTGACCTCCAGCTGAATGACCACCCGGCTGGCTCCGCCGAAGACGTCGCTGTACTTCTTGAAGGTCTCCACGTAGGGATGGCTGGAGGGAAACAGATCGATGGTAGGACTCTCGATGCGCACCCGGGGGATCTGCCAGGCGAAGAATGCCGTCGCCGCCAGCACCAGTACCATCACCAACAGGCGATGGCCCATTATCCAGGCCCCGAGTTTCTTGGTCACCGTGTTCTATCTCCCGGTTATCTTCTGCCAGTTCTTGCCGCCGTCGGAGCTGTAGAGCAGGTGTCCGCGGCCGCCGACGATGAACCCCAGCCGCTCGTCCAGGAAGGTCACCGCGTTCAACCAGGTGGGGGCACCCAGGTCGACGGCCTGGAGCCGGGATTCACCGGGACGACGCACGAACAACTTGCCCTCCTGGCTGGTGATGAACAGCTGCCGGCCGCGCACGGCCAGCCCGTAGAAATGCAGTTTGCTGCCGGCCGGCAACAACCGCCAGCTGGCTCCCGCGTCGCTGCTCTCCTGCAAGGTTCCCTCGGCACCGGCCGCCAGCACCCGCTGTCCATCAAGGACCAGCACGTCGAACAGCAGGTTGCCCGAGGCGCCGGGTTGGCGACGCCAGGTACGCCCGCCGTCCGCGGTGTGCAGGATGATGCCGAACTCTCCCACCACCCAGCCCTGCTGGCCGTCGGCGAAGGTCACGGCGTTGAGCCGGGCCTCATCGGCCGCGCCTTCGTTCTCCCGCTCGGCATCCGAGATCACTCCGCCCTGTTCGGCGGGAGGAGGGGTGGCATCGTACTGCTGGGGTTGCCAGCTCCGGCCCCCGTCCGCCGAGTGCAGGATGGTGCCGAAGGCGCCCACCGCCCAGGCCTGGTCGTCGGGCAGGAAGACGACATCGAACAGGTGCTCCCGGCAGCCGCTGTCGCGTTTCTGCCAGCTCCGGCCGGCGTCGGAGCTGGTCAGCACCAGCCCCGAGCGCCCTACCATTATGCCCCGGCCGTCGGCCAGCAAGGCCACCGCGAACAAGGCTTCGCCGGTGGGTACGGTGATGCGTTGCCAGGTACTCCCGCGGTCGTCCGAGCGCAGCACCAGGCCCGGGTAGCCGACGGCCAGGACCACCCGGCCGGAGGCGGCAACCTGGTAGAACTTGTCCCGGTGGGAGATGTGCCCGGGAAAATCAGCAGCCCGCGCCGCGTTCCACAGCAATGACAGGCAGAGAAGGAACCGCGCCGCTCTCATCTGCCACGCTTTCGCAGGTTCGACAGGGTGAACATCTTCGGATTCAGGTCGGTGTTGGCCTTGACCTTGTCGAAATGAATGATGGTGGCATGTTCGGATTGCAGGTCCACCACCACGCAGGTAGCATACAGCGGCGGCATGCTCTCCGGATCGGGAGAGTCATTGACCCCGATGAGAACCAGCTTCCACAATTGTCCCTTCTTGTCGTAGGTCTCCTTGTAGGGAATGTAGAAGGTCTCGGCATCGAAGTACATGATCTGCTTGGTGTAGGGGTAATCGGGAAACTTGGCGGTCACCTCCACCACGTAGACCGGCCGGGGTTCGTACTTCTGCTTGGGATTCCAGTAGGGCGGGTGATCCAGGTCCCAGCACTTGCGGGCGTTTTTCTTGCCCAGCTTGGCATGGGCGTGCATGGGCATGAACAGGGTCTTCTTTTCCAGCAACTTCCAGCTCATCCACTCGGGATAGCCCATGTAACCCCGCACATCCTCGTAGAGCAGATCGGTGGAGTTCCAGGTGTCGCCACGGGTGCCGAAGGTGTTGCGCAGCACCCGGCGCATGGCCGGCACGTAGATGTGTCCCTGCTGGTCCAGGGGATCGACGGAGCGCGAGTACAGCGCTCCGAATCCCTTCTTGTCGTACGGTTCCAGGGCGTAGGTGATGGAGGTGTACTGCAGGCCCTTGTCGAGGAACTGCTTGATGGCCGGGATGGGCTCCAGGTCGGTGCGGTTGATGGTGCGGATGATGAAGGCCCAGCGCCAGAACTCGGTATGCTCGATACCGTTGGTCCCGGAGATCCAGAACACCGTGTAATAGGTGTCGCCGTCGTCGCCGTTGTAGGCATACTGGTAATTCCAGGCCACTTCCAGGCCGTTGCGGGGCTGGGGGAAGGGCAGGCCGGCGGTGTAGTTGCGCAGTCCCCGCTTGCGGAATTCCTTGCCCACGTCGACGATCTGCGGCTGGCCGCGGTACTTGTTGGTGGCTTCGATGTAGCCGTCCGACGGCCGTATGGGCTGGTAGGCAACGGTCTTCAGCACCAGGCCGTACTTTTCGATCCACATCTTCATGGATGGCGCCAGCCATCTTTCGTACTTGGCGACGTTTTTCTTGTTGATGGTGGTACCGGCGGGAATCTTCAGGGCTTCCGGATCCGGCTTGAAGCCCACTTGCTCGCCCCATTTCTCGGCGGTGATCGGCTCCTGGGCGCCAGCCGCGGCTTGCAGCAACAGCCAGGTGCCGGCAAACAAGATGGTCACGATTCGTTTCATGGCAACCTTCCTCTCAGAACTGGTACAGGATCTTGAGGTTTACCTCGTCGCGATCCCGGAACAGGCCCACCCCCTTGTAGGCATCGGCCCCGAAGAAGTCGTTCAGGGCCAGGTTCAGGCGCCAGTGATCGCCCAGGCGTACACCCAGCTGCGCCGAGATGAAGCCGCTGTTGGGATAGATATAGGCGGCCACCAGCTTGGGGGTCAGCAGGCCGTTGAGGTATTGCGTCAGCACGGCGAAGATGAACTTCATCGAGTCCCACTGGCGCAGCTTGAACTCGTTGAAGCCGGGCACCTGCACCAGCAACTCGCGGTCTTCCTTGGTCATGCCCGGCACCATGGAGTGCATGAACTGGAAGACGAACAGGAAGTTCTGGGCCGGGTTGAGGAAGCGGATCATGGTGGGGCGCATGATCACCAGCGCGTAGTTGATGGTGGTCCGGCGCGGGTTGTCGAAATAGTAGCGCTCCTCGCGGTTGGGATCCTGGTGCTTGCGATAGGTGGTGGAGGTCTGGGGAAACATGTGGTTGGGCTCCACGGCCGCCTCCAGGCGCACCACCGCCCCGATGGGGCTTTCCAGCGACCAGTCCAGGGAAAAACCCGCCACGTGGGTGCGGGGAAAACCCAGGTAGAGCTTTTCCATGTGGTTGGAGTCGAGAAAGCCGCTGGGCAGGCGGATGAGATCGTAGTAAAGCGGTATCGGGGGCGACAGCTGGTGGGTATAGTAGTAGACCAGGGTGTAGGTCATGCTGTTGCTCAAAGACCCCTTCCAGCGGAAGCCGAAGCGCATGGTGTCGTCGATGCTGTTGCGGGGGTAGAGAAACACCTTCTCGTCCACGATGAAGGGCGAAGGAGTATTGCTGTAGGGCAGGCCCCAGGCCCCCACGAAGGTCAGGGGAGTGGTGACCAGGTCCTCGGGGCGATCCAGGCCCGGCACCCATACCAGCTCCAGGCTGTGATCGATATCGGTGAACTCGATGAGGGTCTTGAGGATCCACAGGGGGATGCGCGTGTCCTCGAACGACTCCAACGGGCCGAAGTGCCAGGTGGTGTTGGCGGGGTTGATGACGTCCAGCAGCTGGTACTGGCCGGTGTCGCCCCAGGTCACCTGCTGGCGGCCGATGCGGAAAGACAGCCAGTCGGTGGGATAGGCGTCCACGTAGAACTCGCGCAGGTCGAACTCCTGGTAGTAGTTTCTCAACACGAACTGGCGGGCCTCGCGCCGTCGCTGCGCCGGGCTGGTGGACGTCGAGGGAGTGGGCATCTGGGCCCACTCGTCGGCGTCCGTCTCCAGCGACCGCGCCGCCCGGAAGACCGCGTGCAGGTTGACGTCCTCGTGCGGCTTCCAGTCGCCCTCGAGCTGCAGGGTGGCCCGGAACATGGACAGGCTGCCGGGATCCTGGCCGTGGCTGGTGGGATAACAGGGCTTGTTGGGGGTCATTACCGGATCGCAGGGCTCGTCGGTCCACAGGTCGGTGCTGGTCTTTACGAAGGCCTCGTTGTCGTAGGGCTGGAACATGTTCGACAGCAGGGGCACGAAGGTGCCGGCCTGCAGCGACACGTAACCGTTCACGTTCAGCGAGGATTCCTCGTCGTATTCCTGGCAGTAGGCCGCCTCCGGCAGCAGGCCCGCCAGCAATACTGCGGCCAGAACGAATGCTCGTCTCACGGCATCCTCCCGTCCGGACTCGATCTTACTGGCAGTCTGCCGGCGTGGGGTTGGCCGTGAGGGCGTCGTCGGCGTAGATGTTGCTGATCAGCAGGGTGTTCTCGGCGCCGAAGGTTACCACGTCGACACTGCCCTTCTCCTCGCCGTTGATCACGATCTTCATGGTCACCGGACCGGGTTCCATGTTGGCGATGAGAAACAGCCCGTTGTTGGGGTGGGTGGAGTCGCGCCCGTTGACGGGGTCGTCGGCGGTGGGCTTGACCGGCAGCTCGTTGCCGCCGAAGTAACGCACCGCGCCCGTGGCCGGCTCGTCCACCACCTGGGCGCAGCCGATGGGCTCTTCCTCGCCCTGGGCGTTGACCCAGTAGATGGAGCCGGCCACCACGCCCTTGCTGGTGTCGAGGGTTACCCCTCCCAGGGCCGGGGCCATCTGGTAGGTGCCCAGGTCGACCAGCCACAACTCCTCGTCCTGGGCGGTGGTGGAAATGTTGAACTGGTAGGTGTCGACGTGCTCACCGGGCACCTCGTGGCAGAGAAAGCCCACCTTCTCCCCGGGCAGTCCCTCGAAGGTAATCGAACCGTCCGGCTCGGAAACCTCCTCGAAGCCGGCCAGCGGCTGGCCGGTGGAGTTGTCCACGGCGGTGACGGTGATGCCCCCCATGGGCGTACGACTCATGCGATCCTTGACCGTGGCCTTGAACTGGGCGGCCGACTCTCCGTCTCCGCCGCAGGCCGGCAACACCATGACCAGGGTGAACAGTACCCCCCACAGACCCGCCAATGTCTTTTTTTCGTGCATGGCCTTCCTCCTTGTTTGTCCGATTTCGATTTAGCCAATTACCTTGACAGTTATCATCTTGGTTGTCAAACAATCCCGGCCCGGGATCAATCCGGCATTGATCTGTCGGGCTTTTGGTGCCAGCATGGTGCTCGCCAGCAACACGACGGGCCCCGGCCCGCGGGGAGGAACAAATGAAGAGCATAGTAAGCGGTTTTTTCCTGGTACTCCTGGCGGCTTCCTGCCACCCCCAACCCAAGCCGCCGGAGACGGCCTACGACCCGGCCCTGCTCGAGGCCGCCCGCGAGGCCGCCCGCGAACAGGAATTGGAGCGGCAGCAACAAGCCCAGCAGGCCGAACAAGTCCAACCGGTAAAGGGTCAATGCAGCCGCGAGGAAGGCGGCTGTCCACCCGGCTACTTCTGCTGGGATTCCTACTTCTGCAAGCAGGGATTCACCGACCAGTGCACCGCCTCCGGCGACAAGCGCTGCCACAAGCTCTGTGACAACGACGCCGACTGCCCTCACCGCATGCCGCATTGCCGGGCCAAGCCCATCTTCTCCGGCTCGGAACGCGGCAGCGAGGTCAAGTTCTGTGTCGCGGAGTGAGCAGCCGGCACACCTCCCCACGTCACTGGAGCGGCTGGCGGGATTTTCCGTCGACTGCCGCTGTGGACGCCGTCACAGCGTGGAGATGCAGGGAGCCCGGGTCGCCCCCGGGGCCCGCCGCCTGGTGGTGGAATGGGCGCGCCGGGTAGGCCGCCGGCTGCCCGTGTGCCTGGTGGACGACGGCCGGACCCACGAGCTGGCGGGACGCGAGGTGGGACGGCTGCTCGAGCGGGACGGTTACCGCCTGCGCCACTGCCAGCTGCCGGACGGCGCCGGGGGCCGACCGCATGCCGACGAACACACCCTGGAACTGGTGGCCCGGGCGCTGGCCGACTGCGCCCTGGCGGTGGCCGTGGGTTCGGGTACGGTGAACGACCTGACCAAGCTGGCCTCCTTCCGCGCCGGCATTCCCTACCTGGTAGTGGCCACGGCTCCTTCCATGAACGGTTACACCTCGGCCATCGCCGCCATCACCGTCTCCGGCCTCAAGCGCACGGTGGCCTGTCACCAGCCGCTGGCGGTGCTGGCCGACCTGGAGCTGATAACCCGGGCCCCGGCGGAGTTGGTGGCCGCCGGCCTGGGAGACCTGGAATCGAAACCCACCGCCACGGCCGACTTCCGCCTGGCGGGCTGGCTGCGCGACGAGTACTATTGCCCCGAGCCGGAGCGGGTGGTCCTGGAAGCGGAGGCCCGGGTGGCCGCGGCCGCGGCCGACATCGGCGCCGGGGATCCCCAGGCACTGGCCGTGCTCTGCGAGGCGTTGCTGCTCAGCGGCATCTCCATGAAGCTGGCCGGCACCTCGGCCCCGGCCTCGGGAGCCGAGCACCTCATCAGCCACTTCTGGGACATGACCGCACCCGGCGAGGGACGGGTGGAGGGCTGGCACGGCGCCCAGGTGGGCGTGGCCACCATCGTCAGTGCCACCCTCTACGAGAAACTGCGCCAGGTGGATCCGGCATCCATCGACGGCGAGCGGCTGCTGCGCCAGCGTCCCGACCTGGCCGGCGACGAGCAGCTGCGCCGGACCCACCAGCACTGGTACCAGCAGGCCCGGATGGAGCTGCAGGCCAAGACCCCCGGTAACGAACAGTTGCGCCGGGAGCTGGACAGGCTGCTCTCGGGCTGGGACGAACTGTGGCGGTTTCTCGGCGATACCATGCGTCCGCCGGAACGCATCCGCTCCATCCTGGCCGCCGGGGGAGCGCCGGTGACCGTGTCCGGCCTGGGTCTCGACGCCGGCCACCTGCGCGCTGCCTTCCTGGCGGCGCGCCAGATAAGATCCCGCTTCACGGTGCTCGACCTGGCCGCCGAGCTGGGCCTGCTGGAATCCCTCCGTGACGCGGTGCTCGCGGAATCGGGGTGCTTGCGCTAGGAGCGGAGCGTGGATTTTTGTATTGCATTGACCCCGGCCCGGTGGTACGTTGCCTTCCCTGAATCTTGAAAGAAGGAGCAGAACCTGAAACCCCGGCCAGGGTGCCGGGCAGCAGAAAGGGGTGTGGTCATGGCAAAGAAGCAGGAAATCCTGGTAGTGGTCAGCAAGGTCAAGGATTACATCAAGTCCAAGAAGATGATGACCTCCAGCGATCTGGCCCCGGCCCTGAGCGCCGAGGTGCAGGCGTTGCTGGACAAGGCCATCAAGCGCTGCAAGGCCAACAAGCGCAGCACCGTTCGCGCCGACGATCTGTAATTCCTCCCCGGCCATCCGGTATCCAGTCCGGACATGGTACATACCGGAGTGGTCCAGCAGCTTCTAGAATTCATCCGGGCCCATGCCGATGGACTGGGCGGCGTGGTGCTGTTTTTAGCCTCTCTGATCGAGTATGTCTTTCCTCCCTTCCCGGGGGACGTTCTCACCCTGCTGGGCGCCTGGCTGGTGGTACAGGGGCTATGGAGCTTTCCCCTGGCGCTGGCGGTGGTGACCGCCGGTTCGTTGGTGGGGGCCACCATCGACTACCTCCTGGGACGCTGGCTGGGCGACAGATGGCCCCGGAGCCGCTGGTTGCCCTCCCGGAAAGAGTTGGAGCGAGCGCTGGTGGCCTTCCGGCGCTGGGGACCCTGGCTGATCGCCATCAACCGTTTCCTGCCGGGCATCAGGGCCTTTTTCTTCCTGGCCGCGGGAATGAGTCGCATGTCGCTGGGGCTGGTGCTGGCTCTGGCAATGGTCTCGGCGCTGGCCTGGAACTCGTTGCTGCTGGGTGCCGGCTGGGCGGTGGGCAGTAACTGGGAGCGCCTGCGCCAGTGGCTGTCGACATACACCAATGCGGCCTGGGCGATAGTGGCCGGGGTTGCCTCCTGCCTGATTGTGTACTATCTTGTCCGCAGCAGAAAGAAGCCCAGGTCAGGCGGCGGGGAGAACAAATGACTGCAGGCAATGATCATTCCCGGAATGCACCGGGCGACGTCTCGTCGAACTACGACGCCGTACAAATAGCCGAGATCGGCCACGATCTGAAGACCTACCTCAACCCCATCATCGGTTTTTCCTCGGTACTGCTGCAGGACAGCGAGCGCCTGCGCGAGGATCAACACCGCCAGGTGAAGCTCATCTACGAAAGCGCCCGGCAACTACTCGCGCGTATCGACGCCCTGGTGGAACTGCTGCGCCTGCGCGGCGGCGTGATCAAGCCGGACATCTCGGTCTGCAACTGCCGCCACATCTGCCAGGTGGTCTACGAGAGGCTGGTCGAGTCCTGCGAGGCACGGCAGGTGAAGTTGCAGGTCACCTTCAACGAGCAGCAGCTAACCTGCCGTTGCGACGTGGCCATGCTGGTGCGGGTCATGGTCGAGATCGTCTCGCACCGGCTGTCGTTGCTGGACAAAGGCGCCATCCGCCTGTGGTACGAAAGCAACGCCGCCGGGCAGATCGACTTCTTCATCGATGACGACGGCCCCACCCTGGGAAGCAGGGAACGCCAGGCCATGGAAAAATTCCTCTCCCGGAAGAGTTCGGGGGGGCGCCCCGGTGAAGGCATCGGCCTGTGGTTGCTGCTGGCCGCCGAGGCGGCCGCGGCCACCCGGGCCGTGCTCCACCTGGGCGGCGACGACCGGGCCAAGTTCCTGGTGACCGTGGCCGGGGCCTGAGCGGCGCCTCAGGCGGTTTCTTCCTCGCAGCCTTCTTCTCGGGAATCCTCGTCGGAACTGCGGCCGGGCAGGCGCCGGCGCACCAGCCGTACCAGCTCCTCGGCCGGACCCAGGGCCAGCATGGCCGTCATCAGTCCCATGAACATGAGGGCAAAACCGGTCTTGACCAGTGCCACCAGCACCAGCACCAGCAAAGCCAGCGCCGCCACCCCGGCCTGCCGGGCCCCGGCAGCCTTGAAGGTACGGTAGCGCACCCGGCTCACCATCAAGGCAGACAGCAGCAACACGACGACCAGCAGCAGAGGCTGGGGTCCCAGCACCACCCCGCCGCTGCGGGCGTGCACCAGCACCAGCGCCACCAGGTTGGCGGCCGCCAGGGGAATGGGCAGGCCGGTGAAGTGGCGGGAAGAGGAGGAGGCCTGGATGGCCTGCACGTTGAAGCGGGCCAGGCGAATCACCCCGCAGGTGGCATAGACGAAGGCCACGGCCATGCCCAGCAGTCCGAAATGAAACAGGGCCCACTTGTACACCAGCACAGCCGGGGCCACCCCGAACGATATGGCGTCGGCCAGGGAGTCCATCTGGATGCCGAACTCGCTCTGGGTTCGGGTTGCCCGGGCCACCCGCCCATCGGCCGAATCGAATAGTACCGCGAAGATTATGGCGATGGCCGCCTTGAAGAACCTGTCCGAGCCGCTGCCGGTGGCCTGGAAGATGGCGTACATGCCGCAGAAAATGCTCGACACCGTGAACAGGTTCGGCAGCACGAACAAAATTGCCCGGTTTCTTTTCAACCGATACCTCCTGCCGCAAGGAGTATACAGCAAGATCCGGGCCAAAGGCAAATTGCCTCGCCGTAATCACTAACCTGTTGATACAAAAAGATTCTGCAGCGCAGTCCGGGCAGCGGTACCGGGAAGGTCGTTTCGCAGTGCGTAAAAAACACCCCGCTGCCGGTCCCCCTCCCCGCCAGCGGGCGCGGCCCCTGCCGGCCGCCGGCTCAGCGGCAATCGGGACACTTGTCGAAGTGCCCCCGCGGCAGCCCGGTCCACTCGGCGAACTTGTTCAACTGGAAGGTGGGAGCGAAGTGGCGGCCGCAAACCGAACAGGTCTTCAGCGGCAGCTTGCGGTGCCAGCGTTCGATGGTACGGATGCCGCCGGTTTCGCTCATGCCGATGCAATCGGTGGGGCAGACGAACACGCAGGCGCCGCAGCCGATGCAGTCTTCGGCCGTCTCGTCGTAGGGAGCCACCATGCGCTTGCCGGCCCCGCGGCCGGAAAAGCCGATGGCCTCCACCCCCACCACCTCCTTGCACACCCGGGCACAGAGCCCACAGTTGATGCACCTGTTTTCCGGGTCTTCCACCTCGAAGGGGGTATCGTTCACCCCGTACTCGGCCGCCAGCTGGCGTACCCGTTCGGCCGCCGGGGCCTGGGCCAGCAGCAGCTGCAGCACCACCCGGCGATTGCTCACCACCTGCTCGGTGTCCAGGAACACCTCGATACCCTCCATGAGCGGGTAGTTGCAGGAGGTGGTGAGCTTGCGCCGCTTGCCCTTCTGCACCTCCACCAGGCAAAGCCGGCAGGCCCCGTAGGGGCTGACCGCCTCGTGGTGGCACAGCGAGGGCACCTGGTAACCGTAGCGCCTGAGCGCCTCGAGCAGGCTCTCGCCCTGCCGCCCGCGCAGGCTGCGTCCGTCCACCTTGAAGGTCACTTCCCGGGATTGGCTCTCGGTCACGGCAGCACTCCTTGGTTATTCCACCACCACCGCATCGAACTTGCACACGTCGCGGCAGATACCGCAGCGGATGCACTTGCTCTGGTCGATGACGTGGGGTTTTTTCTTCTCTCCGCTGATGGCCTGCTCCGGGCACTTCTTGGCGCAGATCATGCAACCGGTGCACTTGTCGGCCAGGATGCGGAAGCTGATCAGCGCCCGGCACACCCCGGCACGGCATTTCTTGTCCTCGACGTGCTCCCGGTACTCCTCGCGGAAGTAACGCAGGGTGGAATCCAGCGGGTTGGTGGCCGTCTGTCCCAGGGCACACAGCGAGGCCGAGCGGATGGTCCGTCCCAGCGACTCCAGCAATTCCAGGTCCCCGGGGCGACCCTCGCCGGCGCAGATGCGATCCAGGATGCGCCCCAGCTGGCGCAATCCCTCCCGGCAGGAGACGCACTTGCCGCAGGACTCGTCGGCCAGGAAGTGGGTGAAGTAGCGGGCCACGTCCACCATGCAGGTGGATTCGTCCATGACGATCATGCCCCCCGAGCCCATCATGGAGCCGGCCGCGGTGAGGGCGTCGAAGTCCACCGGCAGATCGAGCTTGTCGGCGGGCAGGCAGCCCCCGGAGGGACCACCGGTCTGCACCGCCTTGAACTTCTTACCCCCGGGAATGCCGCCGCCGATGTCATAGATGATGCGGCGCAGGGAGGTACCCATGGGCACCTCCACCAGGCCGGTGTTCTGCACCTTGCCCACCAGGGCGAAGATCTTGGTGCCCTTGGAGCCGCCCCAGGGATCCCGGCTGACGTCACCGGTGCCGATGCCGGTGTACCACTTCACCCCCTTGTCGATTATCAGCGGCACGTTGGCCCAGGTCTCGACGTTGTTGAGGTTGGTGGGCTTGTCCCACAACCCCGACTCCACGGTGTGGATGTGCTTGGCCCGCGGCTCGCCCACGAAACCCTCGATGGAGGCCATCAGGGCCGTCGACTCGCCGCAGACGAAGGCCCCGCCTCCCTTGTTGATCTTGATGTCGAAGTCCAACCCCGAGCCCAGGATATTCTTGCCCAGCAGACCCAGCCGCCGCGCCTGTTCCAGGGCGATACCCAGGCGCTCGACGGCCAGCGGGTACTCGTTGCGGATGTAGACGTAGCCCTGGGGCCGTCCCGGGAAGCCGATGGCCCAGGCGCCGATGATCATGCCCTCGATGACCGAGTGCGGGTTGCCCTCCATGATGGAGCGATCCATGAAGGCGCCGGGATCGCCCTCGTCGGCGTTGCAGATGATGTAGCGCACCCCATCGGGGCAGGGAGCGGCCCGGCAGCTCTCCCACTTGACTCCGGCCGGAAAACCGCCGCCGCCGCGGCCGCGCAGGCCGCTTTTGCGAATCGTCTCGCACACCTTCTCGGGCTTCGACTTGCCCAAAACCTTGGCCAGGGCCTGGTAGCCGCCCACGGCAAGGTAGTCGTCTATGCTGGTGGGATCGATGTGACCGTTCTGGGCCAGGATCAGGCGCATCTGGTTCTTGTAGAAGGGCAGTTCGTCCTCGCGCACGAACCGGTGCCCGGCCGCGTCCTGGTACAACAGCCGTTCCACCACCTCTCCGCCCTGGATGGTGCGCTCGATGATCTCGGCGATGTCCGCGCCCTTGACCCGCTGGTAGAGGGTGAGCTCGGGATGCAACACCACCAGCGGTCCCCGCTCGCAGAAGCCGTGGCAACCGGTCTGGCGCACGGTTACTTCCCGCTCCAGGCCCCGCTCCCGCACCGCCCGGTGGAATCCGTCCACCAGCTTCAGGGCACCCGAGGCGCAGCAGCCGGTTCCGGCGCAGATGGAGATGGTCTTCGTTTCCGTGCGGCGGGTCTTGAGCAGCTGCTGGCGGTAGGCTTTCAGATCGGCACTGTTTGCAAATGCTTTGGCCATGGCCTCATTCCTTCTTCAGGGAGCCGAGAACCCGGCCCAGCTTGGCGGTGTTCATGTTGCCGTGGTACTCGCCGTCCAGGATCACCAGCGGCCCCAGGGCACAGGCTCCCACGCAGTTGACCGTTTCCAGGGTCAGCTGGCGATCGGCGGTGGTCTCGCCCGCCTTGATGGCGAAATCGCGTTCCACCTGGTCCACCAGCCGCGGAGCCCCGCGCACGTGGCAGGCGGTGCCCAGGCACACCGTGCAGATGTGCTTGCCCCGCGGCTCCAGCGAAAACGAGGAGAAGAAAGTGGCCAGGGAATAGATGCGGGCCAGCGGCACCCCCAGCTCCCGGGCCAGTTCCTTGAGGGTCTCCTTGGGCAGGTAGTTCTCCTCCTGCTGGATGTCCTGCAGGATGGCCAGCAACTGGGCGGGGTCCTTGCCGTGGTCCGCGACGATCTCCTGCAAACGCTTGCTTTCCATTGTCGCTCCCTACAGTTGCAATCCTTCGCGCCGCAGCAGCTTCTGGTATTCCTGGTGCAGGCGCTGCTCCATGCGGGCGATGGTATCGTCGTCGAGGTGGCGGAAGCGTCCCTGGGGCTTGAGGTAGTCCTTGAGGGGGCGCAGCTTTTCCGGCTGCACGGTCATGCGCAGCACGCCGTCGACGATCTCGTACATGGGAAACACCCCGGTCTGCACCGCCAGGCGACCGATGGCCACCGCCAGTTCCGGGGCCAGGCGCCAGCCCGTGGGACAGCAGGCGTAGACGTGCAGGTACTTGGGGCCGCGGATGCTCCTGGCCCGCTCCACCTTGCGGACCAGGTCCATGGGGTAGCTGGGATTTACGGTGGCCACGTAGGGCACCCCGTGGGCGGCGGCGATCATGGGCAGGTTCTTCTTCCAGGTCTGCTGGCCGATGCTCTGGCGGCCCGCCGGCGAGGTGGTGGTGCTGGCACCGTAAGGGGTGGAGCTGGAGCGCTGGATGCCGGTGTTCATGTAGGCCTCGTTGTCGTAGCAGACGTAGATCATGTCGTGGCCGCGCTCCAGCGCTCCGCTCAACGCCTGCAGGCCGATGTCGGCGGTGCCGCCGTCGCCGGCCATGCCCACCACGGTGATCCGGCGGCTGGGAATCTTGCCCTTCTGCATGAGCATGCGCAGCCCCGTTTCCACTCCCGAGGCCACCGCCGCGGCATTCTCGAAGGCCACGTGGATCCAGGGGATCGACCAGGCGGTGTCCGGGTAGGAAGAGGAGATGATCTCCATGCAGCCGGTGGCCGAGGCCACCATGGTATTGCGCCCCAGCACCTGGTGGATCATGCGCACCGCCAGGGCCTCGCCGCAACCCTGGCAGGCGCGGTGACCGGAGACGAACCAGTTGTCGCGCGGCAACAGCCGGGACACGAAAACGTTGGAACCTTCTTGCAGTCTAGCCGCCATGAGCCTCACTCCCTTAGGCCGACAAACACCGGCTCGCCGACCCGGCCGCCGGCGGCGACCTGGCCCAGCCTGTCGAACATCAGCTCGAAGTCGTCGGTGGGCACGTCACGGCCGCCCAGGCCGACGATGAAGTTCATTATCGGCGGCTGCCGGCTGGCGCCGTAGCCGGCCGCCTTGATCTCCGAGGCCACCGGTCCCACCGGCCCGCCCACCGACACGGCCCGGTCGATCACTCCCACCACCCGGGCCCCGTCCAGCACCCGGGCCAGGGCGGCGAAGGGAAACGGCCGCCACAGGCGCAGTCGCACCAGGCCCACCTTCTCGCCGCGCCGGCGCCGGGCGTCGACCACCTCCATGGCCGTCTGCCCCAGGGCGCCCATGGTCACCAGCAGGATCTCGGCATCGTCGGCCCGGTAGGTCTCCACCGGGTAGTAGCTGCGTCCGAAATGCCGGGCGAACTCCTCCAGGGTCTCGGTTATGGGCCCGTAGGCGGCGGCCAGCACCTGCTGGTGGGCATAGCGGGTCTCGGGATAGATGTCGGGAATGCCCACCGGCCCCATGGTGATGGGGTTGTCGACATCGAGCCGCTGCAGGGGCTGGAAGGGGGGCAGGAAGGCCTGCACCATCTCCCGGTCGGGCATGAGCACCGGCTCGATGGTGTGGGTGAGGATGAAACCGTCGAAATTCACCATCACCGGCAGCGACACCCGCCGGTCCTCGGCCAGGCGAAAGGCCCAGATGGTGAGATCCAGCGCCTCCTGGGCGTTCTCGGCGAAGATCTGCACCCAGCCCACGTCCCGCTCGGCCATGATGTCGGAGTGATCGTTCCAGATGCTGATGGGAGCGCTGAGCGCCCGGTTGGCCACGGTCATGACGATGGGCAGGCGCATGGCCGAGGCGATGAAGACGATCTCGTGCATGAGCGCCAGCCCCTGCGAGGAGGTGGCGGTGAAGGTGCGCGCCCCGGTGGCCGCGGTACCGCAACAGACCGACATGGCCGAGTGTTCGCTCTCCACCGGCACGAAGGCCGCTTCCAGCTTCCCGTCGGCCACCAGCTCGCTCAGGTGCTCGACGATGTGGGTCTGGGGGGTGATGGGGTAAGCCGCCACCACGTCGGCGTCGCACAACCCCACCGCCTCGGCCACGGCGATGGAAGTCTCCAGGCCGATTCTCTTTTCCATCACTCTTCCTCCTCGACCATGGAAATGCAGGCGGTGGGACACTCGTGGGCGCAGATGCCGCAGCCCTTGCAGTATTCCAGGTCGGCCGAGGGCAGGCCCTCCTGCTGCTGGCCGAAGTGCACGCAGCCCTCCGGGCAGAAGGCCACGCACACTCCACAGCGGATGCATTTCTCGTGTTCCCAGACGGGCCGCTGGGAACGCCAGTCCCCGGTGCGATTCTGCCGGGCCGAGGCCGGCTCCACAATGGCCGCACCCGGGGCCAGTTCCGTCCACTTGGGTTTGGCAGACTGAGCCACGTGACACCTCCTCAGCGGGCCGGTGCTACTATCCGGCATTCCTTGATGGCCCGGTGAAAGGCATTGATGTTGCGTTCGGCGATGCGCCCGAAACGGTCCTGGATGGCCTTTTCCAGCCGGGCCGCCGGCACCATCTCCACCGCCGCCAGGGCGGCCCCCAGCATGGTGGTGTTGGTGATCACCCGGCCGATCTCCTCGCGGGCGATATGGTTGGCGTCGACCACGGCCAGGCGCTGGCGCAGTCCGAACTGGCGGCGTATCTGCGCCGGCGGGCGAGAGGTGTTCAGCACCACGGTGCCGTCCGCGGCCAGCCCTTCATCGACCTTGACCAGGCTCAGCAGCGAGGGATCGAGCACGATCACCAGCGAGGGCTGGCGAATGGCCGTGCGCAGGCGGATGGGACGCGGCGAGACGCGGGCGAAGGCGATGACCGGCGCCCCCCGCCGCTCCGGCCCGAAGGAGGGAAACGCCTGGGCGCTCAATCCCTCGGCTATGGCCGCCTGGGCCAGCAACTCGGCGGAAGTGACCGCCCCCTGGCCGCCGCGTCCGTGAAAACGAACCTCGTGCATGCCTTTGTGCATTGCTTCCTCCAGGTGCCGGCGCCCCGGGCGCCGGGCCGAAAAACGGCGGTAACTATCTTGCCTGGCCGCAGCCATGTCAAGGAAAACTCGGTCCAGGGTGGGAGATCCCGGGACCGCACGGTGTGCGCAATATCACCGAAATGAATCGTTCGAGTGGTGATACTGGTTGCTGCCGGCCGGGAAATTTGCGTTGCAAACCTCTTTGGTTTACGTTACCTCTCTAGGCTGGCGACGATTCCGTTACCCGAATGGCGCGGGTGGCGAATTGCCGTTCGAGGGAGGGTTGGCTTATTGGCTGATGGCAAGCAGGGGTTCTGGTTCAAGTTCTGGGGCACCCGGGGTTCGTTACCGGCACCACGGCCCACCACCAACCGCTACGGCGGCAACACCCCTTGCGTGGAAGTGCGTGCCGGCCGGCACCTCATCATCCTCGACGCCGGCTCCGGCATCCGCGCCCTGGGGGTGAACCTGCAGAAGGAGTTCCCGCGCGGGGGCCTGCGTGCGGCGCTGCTGTTTTCCCACTACCACTGGGACCACATCCATGGTTTCCCCTTCTTCGGCCCCGCCTACCACCCCCGCAACCAGTTCACCATCTACGGGGAGCCGCGCGGTTCGCGCAACGTCAAGGACATCCTGGCCGGACAGATGGCCATGCCCTACTTTCCCGTGCCCATCGAGGTCATGCAGGCCCGCTTCGATTTCCGCGACGTGCGCCCGCGGGATCGCTTCCGCATCGGCCCGCTGCTGGTGACCACCGAGGCGCTCAACCATCCCGGCCGCTGCCTGTCCTACCGCATCAGCCTGGGCAAGCGCTCCCTGGTCTACGCCACCGACACCGAGCACGGCGGCAGCCTGGACCTGCGCCTGGTGGAGCACGCCCGCGGCGCCGACGTGCTCATCTACGACGCCGCCTACACCGAGGTCGAGCTGCGCCGGGGAAAGAAGGGCTACGGGCATTCCACCTGGCGCGAGGGCGTCAAGGTGGCCCGGGCCGCCGGGGTGAAGCGGTTGTTCCTGTTCCACCACGAGCCCAACCGCGATGACCGCGCCCTGGCCACCATGGAACGGGCCGCCCGCCGGCAGTTCCGCAACTGCTCGGCCGCCCGGGAAAAGCGCACCTACCGCCTGTGAGGCGACAACCCTCCCCCGAACACCCGTCTCACTGCGTGATCTTGGGCGAAATGGAGCCCGACACCTGGCAGGTTTTCCTGCTGTCGAGATCGTGCTCGGTGATGGAGAGGGTGCCATTGAGCACTGCCGGGGCCTGGTCGGACTCCAGGTGGAAGTAACCCGACAGCAGGTAGTCCAGTATTACGCGGTCGCCGGCCTGGCTGGGGCTGTAGGAGGCGGAAAAGGCGTAATCCTTGGGGTAGTCGGTCTCGTTGGTCTCGCACAGGTAACCCGACAGCACGGCCCAGGTGCCGTACCTGTCGGTCATCTCGATATCCAGGGTGGTATCCAGCTGGTTGAACACCCGCAGGCGCAGGTCTCCCTCGAGGAGCTCGACATTGTCACAGTTGTCGATGACCAGCTTGATGATCTCGTAGTACTCGCCGGTGAAATCCGGACAGGTGGTGCAGGGCTCGCACTTGCCGGACGAGCAAGCGGAAAGCCCCCCCAGCGACAGCAGCGCGGCGGCGACGATCATCCACCTTCTCATGGCAAACCTCCAGGCAACCGGTGCCGACAGGTTATTTCCAGCCCCGGTAAAAGTCAAACCAGTTGGGCTGCGGACTACGGCTGGCGCGAGGCGCGGCCCTGCTTAACGCCTCGCTGCCCTCCGCTGCTCGGCAGGCTCGCAGCTACGGACAGCTTCGCCTGCGCGGGCCGCGCCATTCATCCCGGGAATTCGGACTTCCGGATTATTCGCTGCTCCTGCGGTACTCCCCGGCCTGGAAAAAGTCAAACCAGTTGATCCCTCCGGAAAATGTTGTATCATTCGCATCCCCCCGGGCCGTGCTCCGGCCGGCACCCGTTTACGCCGGAGCAGCGGCCGCGTCGGGAAGGATCACGGGCATGGCCGAGAAGACGGGCAACAAGAAACAGGCCGCGGCCGGCAAGTCCCGGCCGGCGCGCGAGCTCGTCCACCTCGATCCCCTGCAGAGGTACCTGCAGGAGATCGGCCAGTTCGATCTGCTCACCCCGGAAGAGGAACACGAGCTGGCGGTAAGCTACCAGGAGAAGAAGGATCCCCAGGCCGCCCTGAAACTGGTGACGGCCAACCTGCGCCTGGTGGTGAAGATCGCCCTGGAGCACCGCAGCTACTACCAGAACGTGCTCGATCTCATCCAGGAGGGCAACATCGGCCTGATGCAGGCGGTCAAGCGCTTCGATCCCTACCGGGGGGTACGCCTGCCCAGCTACGCCCAGTGGTGGATCCGCGCTTACATCCTCAAGTTCATCCTGGAAAACTTCAGCCTGGTCAAGATCGGCACCACCCAGGCCCAGCGCAAGCTGTTCTTCCGCCTGCGCAAGGAACAGGAGCGCCTGCTCAAGGAAGGCTTCACTCCCGACAGCCGCCTGCTGGCCGAGCGCATCCAGGTACCCGAGCGCGAGGTGGTGGAGATGCGCAAGCGCCTGAGCGCCCCCGAGGCCTCGCTGGACGCCACCCACCCGGTGACCGGCAAGCCCTACCTGGAAAGCCTGGTGGTGGAGGCCGAGACCCCGGAAGACGAGGTGGCCCGGGAGGAGATGCTGGAGCGGGTGCGCCGGGCCATGCGGGAGTTCCGCCAGACCCTGGACGAGCGCGAACGGGCCATCTGGGACGCCCGCATCGCCATGGACCAGCCGCTGACCTTCCAGGAACTGGGGGAGAAGCACGGAGTCACCCGGCAGCGCATCCAGCAGATAGAACAGCGGCTCAAGGAGCGTTTCCGCGGCTTTCTCATGTCCGGCATGTCCGAGCAGGACTCGCGCCCCCGCCTCTAGCAGCGGAGACCGCTCATGGGCAGAACCAGCCAGCCGCCCGCCAGCCGAACCATCGAGTGCAGCAACTGCGGTGCGCCCATCGAGTACCTCGAGGGTGAATCGGTGTTGACCTGCGCCTACTGCGGTACGGCCGCCACCCTGGCCGGCTTCGACAAGATCGTCCGGGTGGAGGCCCACTACCTGCTGCCGGCCCGGGCGGATCGCCAAAAGGTGCACCAGTCGGTGCTGGAGTGGATGGGCTCGGGGTGGCTCAAGGCCGCCGATCTCGCCGAGCGGGCCACCATCACCAACTTCGACGGGGTGGTGCTGCCCTTCTGGGTGGTCAAGACCAGCGCCCGCACCTTCTGGTCGGGGCGCAACAAGAAAACCCGCAGCGTGGGCAGCGGTGATAACCGTCGCAGCGAGACCTACTGGGAACCGGTATCGGGCGATTTTTCCCGCGACTACCAGTGGGCGGTGTTCGCCCGCGAGGACGAGGAAGCCTTCTGGGGGCTCGAGGCCCTGAACCCCGGGGCCCGCTCGGTACAGGCCGACTGGGGGCGATTCTTCCTGGGTTTCGGCCTGGGCTCGCGCCAGAGCCGGGGCACCACCCTGCTCGAGGGGGTGGAGAAGTTCGACCTGGGACAGGTCGCCGGCATGAAGGTCTACAACGGCCAGGTGCCCCAGACCCGGGCCGAGGAAAACGCCCGCGACCAGATCGTGGCCCGGCACCGGCAGGAGGCCGAGCGGCTGGCCGATCGCATCACCGACTGCGATACCACCCTGGAGATCTCCGGGGTGGACCTGGTCTACGTGCCCCTGTGGCAAATCGTCTACCAGTACCGCGGGCGCACCTACCGCATCCTGGCCAGCGGACACGACGGCCAGGTGATCGCCGGCCAGGCGCCGGTGGGCAAGTGGGACAAGGTGGTGATACTCAGCGCCATCATGGCTGTGCTGGCCACGGCCTGCGGCCTGGTGGCCTACCTCGGCGAGGTACCCGCCGCCTGGATCGGCACCGGCTCGGCCGTGGCCGTGGCGATGCTCTTTGCCCTGTGGACGGGGCTGTTCTCCAAGGGCTGACGGCGCCGGATCTGCTCCATGTCACTATTGGAAATACTGCTCATCGCCCTGGGCCTGGCCGCCGATGCCTTCACCGTGGCCCTGGCCGCCGGGGCCGGGGGCCGGGCACGCGGCTGGCGGGCCGCCTTCCGGCTGTCCTTCCACTTCGGGTTGTTCCAGGCGCTGATGCCGGTGGCCGGCTGGCATGCCGGCTACCTGGTGGCGGGACCCCTGGCCACCTACGGGCGCTTGCTGGCCTTCGGCCTGCTGGTCCTGGTGGGTGTACACATGATACTGCCCGCGCGGGACCGCCGGGTAATCCTGGCCGGCGATCCCTCCCGGGGCTGGCGCCTGGTGGCCCTGGCCCTGGCCACCAGCATCGACGCCCTGGCGGTGGGCCTGAGCCTGGCCCTGCTGCGGGTGCCGGTGTGGTACCCGGCGGCCGTCATCGGACTGGTGACGGCGGGGCTGGTGGTGCTCGCCTTCGCCCTGGGCCGCCGCCTGGCGGAGCGCTGGGGCCGGAGCATGGAGATCGCCGGCGGCCTGCTGCTGATCGCCATCGGGGTCAAGATCGTCGCCGGCTACCTGGCGGGATGAGGGCCCGTAACATTCCCAGTCCTATTCCTTCATCCCCCGCTCCGTGGTATACTATCTTCCATCCGCACGGGGTGGCAGGGCAGGGCGGTGGCCGGGGCGAGCAGGCTGCGGGAGGAAAGGGGACGAGTCATGCCGGAGGTGATGAGGCGTCACAAGCTGGCCAGTGTCTTGACGGGGACGGCGTTGCTGGTCGCGCTGGCAGCGGCGAGCT
>Ga0190359_1000133_pt1 | contig 46723 bp, 32 predicted proteins | sample 48721823_MG_FD_161269 | JGI IMG/M metagenome (GOLD analysis project Ga0190359, IMG submission 161269) | Hydrothermal vent microbial mat bacterial communities from Southern Trench, Guaymas Basin, Mexico - 4872-18-2-3_MG | ecosystem: Environmental > Aquatic > Marine > Hydrothermal vents >...
TATCTGTCCGAAGGCCTGAAATCCACGGGATGTAATGTGATATCCCTGGGCACTGTCCCGACTCCATTGCTGTACTTCAGCATCTTCAGAAAAAAGCTGCAGGCAGGTATCATGATCACAGGGTCCCACAACCCTCCCGAATTCAACGGCTTTAAGATAATGCTGGGACAAGCCACCCTATACGGAAAGAGCATCACAAATATATACAAACTCATAAAAAACAAAGATTTTATTAAAGACAAGCCTGGAAAGATAACAAATCTTGACATCAATAAAGAGTATGAAGATTTTGTGGTGAACAACATCAGCATAAAGAATAAAGTAAAGATCGTGATAGACGCCGGAAACGGGACCGGAGGGCCGGTGGCCGTGCCTCTCTTTAAGAGGCTGGGGTGTGAAGTGACAGAACTTTACTGTGAAATGGACGGTCATTTCCCCAATCATCACCCTGATCCCACCCTGCCGGAGGCTCTGAAAGATCTGATCAAAAAAGTCATGGAAACCAAAGCTGACCTGGGAATATCATATGACGGAGACAGTGACCGGATAGGAGTGATCGATGACAAAGGAAACATTATATGGGGCGACAAGCTGATGATACTGCTCTGCCGGGATATTCTTCCATCAAATCCGGGAGCCCCGGTTATTTCCGAAGTCAAAGCATCTCAACTTCTTTATGATGAGATCAAAAAACTCGGGGGGCGCCCCATAATGTGGAAAACAGGCCATTCTTTGATCAAGAAAAAAATCAAGGAAGAACAGGCCATTCTCGCAGGTGAGATGAGTGGTCACATCTTCTTTGCAGACCGTTTCTTCGGATATGATGACGCCATATACTCTTCAGCACGTATTGCTGAAATCATGTCTCGAAGCGATAAAAAGCTGTCAGAAATGCTCTCTGACCTGCCTCAGACTTTTACAACCCCTGAAATCCGGATCTACGCCTCGGACAAGGTCAAATTTAAAATCGTCAAAGAAGTCAAAAAAGATCTTTCCAAAAAACATAAAATCATTGATATAGATGGAGTAAGAGCCATTTTCCCAAATGGCTGGGGTCTGGTCCGGGCATCTAATACGCAGGGAGCTTTGGTGCTGAGATTCGAAGCTAAAACCGAACAGGGCCTAAAATCAATACGAAAAGAAGTCGAAAAAACAATAGAAAAAGCCATCCGGAGAATCAGTGAGTCTTGAGCTTAATAAAAATAATAATTCTCGGCATAATCCAGGGAATAACAGAGTTTTTTCCTGTAAGCAGTTCAGGCCATCTGGTTCTCATACAGAATCTCTTAGGGCTTAAAGAACCCCAGCTTCTGGTTGACGTGATGCTCCACTTGGGGACCGTCCTGTCTCTCTTCGTGTTTCTTCGGAAAGAAATCAAAGACATTCTGCTGAGCCTCTGGCAATTCTGCAAAAAACCTTCTCTGAAAACCAGGGACCCGAATATGGTTCTTGTCCTTTCCCTTATCGTGGCTTCTATTCCCACGTTTTTTATTGGCTATTTCTTCAGCGGCCTTTTTGAATCTTTGTTTGCATCTCCCACAGCCGTTTCCGCAGCGCTTTTCATCACAGCCCTGTTTCTGTTCTTTACGAAATTTGCCAGGCAAAAAAAGACGAACCTCCCCCTGCATCCGTTCCTTATCGGGGTCCTTCAGGGAATAGCTATCGTGCCCGGTTTCTCCCGTTCGGGTTTAACCATAGGAGGGGCGCTCTTTTTGGGATGGAAGAGGGAAAAGGCTGCCCGGTTTTCCTTTTTGCTTTCCATACCCGTCATCTTAGGGGCTTCTGTTTTTCAGCTGCAAAAAACAGTCATCTCTACACAACCCTGGGGCATCATAATCATAGGCATTTTAGCTGCATCCCTTACAGGTTATTTTTCTCTTGTTTTTCTGACTAAAATCATCAATAAAGGCAAGTTTTATTTGTTCTCGTTTTACTTAGCGGCTGCAGCTGTGTTGGGGTTTATTCTAACGATGTAAGGATAACAAAAAGGAGGGAAAAATGAATATCAGCGCGGTTATCATTGCAGGCGGTGTAGGAAGCCGGTTCTGGCCTTTAAGCAGAAAAGAAAAACCAAAACAATTTCTCCCTATCATAAGTGATAAAACAATGATCGAAGAGACCATCCAGAGAATCTCACCCAAAATATCCTCTTCAGATATATACACTGTAGCCAACAGCAAACAAACAAGCGCTTTAGCCGGTCTCCTTCCAAAAATACCGCAAGAAAATTTCCTTGTGGAACCAGAAGGGAAAAACACAGCTCCCTGCCTTCTTCTTGCCACAGCGCATATTTATTTGAAAGACCCGGATTCCGTGATCACGGTTCTTCCTGCAGACCATCTGATAAAAGACCAGTCCTCTTTTTTAATAAAACTAGAAGCAGCCGCAGAGGCTGCTGATAAAAGCAGTTGTCTCATAACCTTTGGCATCCCCCCTTCCTACCCCTCAACAGGTTACGGGTATATACAGTTTTCCAAAAAAAATCCGCATTTCTTTTCAGGAGAAGAGTTCTTTAAAGTCAAAGAATTCAAAGAAAAACCTGACCATGATGCAGCTGTGAATTTCATTAAATCGGGCACTTATTTCTGGAACTCAGGCATGTTTATCTGGAAAGCACGGGTTTTCGCTTCAAACCTCAAAAAATACGCACCGGATATGTATTCTTACTGGCAAAAGATGCTGTATGCGTTCAAAAACGACGAGAAAAACAGGTTAAAGGACATTTTCCGTGAAATCCCCTCCATCTCCATAGACTATGCGCTCATGGAAAAGAGCAAGGATGTTCTTATGAGCAAAGGCGACTTTGGATGGTCTGATGTGGGGTCATGGTCCTCTCTTCTCGAGATATGGAAAAGAGACTCCGACAACAATGCCTTAAGGGGAGCGAACATCACGATTGACACGAAAAACTGCCTTCTGCATAACCCCGGAAAGCTCACAGCCTTGATAGGGCTCAGGGACCTGATGATTATCAACACAGAGGACGCTCTTCTTGTCTGCAGGAAGGATCTGGACCAGAAAGTCAAACAGGTGGTGAACACACTCAAGAAAAAAGAGGAAAAGAAATACCTGTAACATGAAGTAAAAATTCTCTCTGCAGCTCCAGGTCATTCTCATTCCGTGACCGTGTTTGATTGTTTACGGTTATTTTATATTTTTTAATTGACGGAAAACGTTTTATAAAGGTAATATGGTCATTAAAGTTGCTCATAAAAAAATAAATATGACAATCATTATGAAGAAAAAGGAGGAACCGTGTTAAAAGAGCATCCTAAAGGTCTGTTTGTTGCGTTTTTTACCAACATGGGAGAGCGTTTTGGTTTCTACACCATGCTGGCCATCTTTGTCTATTATATCCAGGCGAAATTCGGCTATACAGCCACTCAAGCCGGTGCTGTTTACGGGACTTTTCTCTTCGGCATCTACTTTTTCCCATTGATAGGCGGATGGCTGGCCGACCGGGTCATGGGATACGGGAAAACCATCACCCTGGGTACCATTCTGATGATCCTGGGATACGGCCTCATGGCTCTGCCCGGATTTGGTCCAGTGCTTCTTTTTATTGCGCTGGGTATCATCTGCGTGGGAACCGGATTCTTTAAAGGAAATCTCCAGGCTCTGGTGGGGAATCTCTATGATGACCCCAAATATGAAAGCAAACGTGACTACGCGTTTAACATTTTCTATATGGGCATCAATGTGGGCGCCTTTTTCGCTCCCCATGCAGCTACCGGAATAAGCAACTGGATTTTAGGAAAATCCGGACTGACCTATAATGCGAGGATCCCGGCCCTGGCCCATCAGTTTCTTGACGGAGCCCTCACAGATACTTCAGAGCTTCTCTCTTTGGCCAAAGCCCAACTGGGCACCGCTTTCACGGATCTGGCTTCCTTCTCCCAAATATACATAGAGACGCTGAGCAAATCTTACAATGCGGCTTTCGCCATCACGGCATTGAGTATCGTGGTCTCTTTGCTCATATTCGTGGGTTTTAAAAAATACTACAAACACGCCGACCTAACAGAAAAACAAAAAGAAAAATCCGAGGAACTTAAAGATAAAATGATCGTATTGACCAAACAGCAGATAAAAGACCGGCTTTTTGCTCTGTTCTTTGTTTTCTTTGTGGTCATCTTCTTCTGGATGAGCTTCCACCAGAACGGCTTCACCCTCAGTATATTCGCCAGAGACTATACGGTCAGCGATGTCAGCCGAGTAACGTATACGTTCTTTAGCCTTAAATCATTTCTCCCCCTACTCGCAGCTATCATCGGGCTGGCTCTCCTTTTGAGAAAAGCAACAAAAATCTCAACCAAAACTATAGGACTTGTTCTTTTGGTCGGAGGCGGATTTACAACATATGCGGTCGTACACGGATTCAACCCGATAATGTCAATCAGCCCCCAGCTCTTCCAGCATTTCAATCCTATCTTCATTGTATTTTTAACTCCTGTTGTGATTGGTTTTTTCAGCTTTCTGCAGAAACGGGGAAAAGAACCCAGCACACCCAAAAAAATCGGGATCGGTATGATCATAACAGCCTTTTCATTTGGAATCATGCTGATCGCTTCTAGAAGCCTGCCTTCTCCGGCTGAACTGCAGGGCAGCGTCTCTCCTATGCTCATCTCTCCTTACTGGCTGATCGCCACCTATTTTTCCGTGACCATAGCTGAACTCTGCCTTTCCCCGATGGGCATCTCTTTTGTCTCAAAAGTGAGCCCTCCCAAGTATAAGGGAACCATGCAGGGCGGATGGCTGGCTGCCACGGCTATGGGAAACGCTCTGGCCGGTTTTATCGGATATTTCTGGGACAGATGGGAAGTATGGCAGTTTTTCCTTCTCCTGATCGTTATGTGCTTCGTCTCAGCCACTCTTATTTTCTCAGTCATGAAAAAACTGGAAAAGGCAGCGGAATCATAAGGATAAAAAAATGACACCGCGAACACTTCCTGCACTGTTTAAAAACAGTGTGCAGAAATTCGGCAGTAATACCCTGCTGTGGGAAAAAAAAGGCGCAAAGTATAAGGGCCTTTCTTATTCTGAAGCGGAAAAACAAGTCTATAATTTTTCAGCCGGACTTATCAGCCTGGGTTTAAATAAGGGAGACCGGGCCGCTTTGATATCAGAAGGCCGGAACGACTGGGCCCTCAGCGAGCTGGGAATCCTTTTTGCAGGGGCTGTGAACGTGCCTATCTCCATAAAAATCAACGACTTAACAGACCTTAAATTCAGGATCGCTCATTCAGGATGCAAAATGGTCATCGTGTCCAAGACCCAGGCTGTAAAAATAAGAGAGATAAAAAATGACCTTCCAGACCTTGAAAAAATCATTATTCTAGATGAGATGGACAAATGGGAGCCTGAAGAAATCCACAAGGACAAGGTCCTTGCCAGAGGCAAAAAATATCTCGAATCGCACAAAAATGATTTCGAGGCCACCTGGCAGTCCATTAAAGAAAGTGATTATGCCAATATCTGCTACACGTCCGGGACCACAGCTGATCCGAAAGGAATCCTTCTCACTCACAGAAACTATACAGCAAATATCGAACAATCCAATTCTCTTGTTTTCTGTCCGGAGAGATACATCACCCTGCTCATCCTTCCATGGGACCATGCTTTTGCCCATACCTGCGGGATCTACACCATGATGAAAAACGGAGCCAGCCTGGCTTCTGTTGAACAGGGCCAAACCGCGCTGGAAACACTCAGAAACATACCAAAAAACATAAAGGAGATAAAGCCGACCATACTGCTGAGCGTCCCTGCCCTTGCAAAAAATTTCCGGAGAAATATTGAAAACGCTATAAGAAAAAAAGGAGCTAAGACCGAGGCTCTCTTTAATAAAGCACTCCATACAGCTTATGACTACAATGCAGACGGCTGGAATAGGGGAAAAGGCCTCAAAAGAAAATTTAAAAAACCCATGCTTGTCCTTTATGACAAGCTTATCTTTAAAAAAATCCGGCAGAACTTCGGAGGAAGGCTTGAATTTTTTGTGGGCGGCGGCGCTCTTTTGGATATCGAGCTTCAAAGATTTTTCTATGCCATAGGGATCCCTATGTTCCAAGGCTACGGACTTACGGAAGCCGCCCCCGTGATTTCCTCCAATTCACCTGTTGTGCATAAGCTCGGCTCCTCAGGAAAAGTGGCAGATAATCTGGAACTGAAAATAAGAGACGAGAACGGCAATCCCCTCCCTCCAGGAGAAAAAGGAGAAATCACGATCAAAGGCGAAAACGTCATGGCAGGCTACTGGAAAAATGAAAAAGCCACTGATGAAGTGCTGAAAGACGGGTGGCTGTACACAGGAGACCTGGGATACCTTGACAAAGACGGCTTTTTGTACGTCCTGGGAAGGGAAAAAAGCCTGCTTATTGGTAATGATGCTGAAAAATACAGCCCAGAGGGCATAGAAGAGGCTATCACAGATAATTCTGAGTATATAGAACAGATGATGCTTTACAACAACCAGTGTCCGTATACGGTCGCGCTTATCGTTCCTAATAAAGAAGCTCTGCTCAGGTGGCTGAAAAAACAAAATCTATCAGGCAAGAAAACAGAGGGGCAGGATGCGGTTTTGAAACTCATCCAGAAGCAAATCGATGCCTTTATGACCGGGGGAGAACATGAAGGCATGTTTCCTCAGAGATGGCTTCCTTCTGCTTTTGCGGTCCTTGGAGAGCCGTTTACAGAAGAAAACCACATGCTCAATTCAACCCTAAAGATGGTACGCCGCAAGATCGCTGAATTCTATAAAAACAGGATCGACTTCCTGTACTCTCCTGAAGGAAAGGATATCTGCAACCACCAAAACAGGACCATTGTCTCCCGCTTTTAAGTTATGATTGGGGACATCCCATTATATTAAAAGAGCTGTTAGAATGAATCCTATTATGATCATAACTACACCTGTTATGACCTGAACTTTGGCAAGATTTTTCCCTCTCCATTTTTCCACTCTTGCTGTAGTGGTCAAACCCAAACCAACCGCTAAAATAAGGATAATAAAAGGAATGATAAAAATGAAATTATAGATGAGGAGATAAACCAGAGCCTGTAATCGGGTGGATGTACTGCTGAGCATTCCAATGATGACCACATAAGGTCCTGATGTACAGGGAAGCAAAAAAATGCTGACCAGGAATCCTATGATAAATGACCCGCTCACTGAAGTAATCCCTGAGACTGATTTTTTAACTTGATTCTGTAAAAAAAGAGGAAGCCCCGTGTGGATTTTTTTAATCCGGCCTATTCCCTCTCTGATGTTCCATATTCCCAATAAGAACGCCAGTACAGCCACAAAAATATAAAGATAATGCTGAATGCCGATCAGCCTGACGGCAGTAAATAATCCTAAGCCCATGAGTAAATAAGAGACAAAGCACGCCGCGGTAAAGGCAAAACCTGAAATCATCACCCTCTGCATGTCTCTTTTTGATGCCAATAATATGGTTCCGAGAAGAAGGACCAGAACCGCACAGGCGCATGGATTTATTGAATCAACTGCCGCTGAACCAATCACCACAGGCAAGGTGATCCTCTTTGATAATTTAAGCGCTGAATCACTTTGCTCTAAACGTGATAGGGGAGAACCATTTTTTTCTCTCACTGCTTTGCGCACAGCCTGTTCTATTTTTCGCATGACCGATCTATTGCTTCCATGAACAGCCAGGTCACTGACAAAAACAGCAGGAGTCCCCCTTTTGAGTATATCTTCAGCCTGATAAACTTCAGCCAGCTCGATCATTAATTTCGCATTGGATGATTGGTGTATATCCAGTTTTTTTATCGTTATGGGATAATTTTTCTGGATTCTTTTCTCTAAAAAATCACTGATTGAAGCGCATTCTGGACACGTCTGTTCATAAAAGAAAATAAGCTCTTGTGAATACAGACAAGGGATTGATGTCAAAATGAAAGCAATCAGCAAACAACCGGCTCTACGGATATTCTTTGTCCCCATTCTTGATAAAACTATATCTTCCCTGATATAATCCACTGACTTTTATACCTTCGTTTCCACTCTTTGATCCCGCCTACAATACTCACATACTGTTTGTAACCTCTTTTCCTCAGTTCTTTGACTGCTTTATCACTTTGAATCCCATCCTCAGAGCACACATATATCAATATTTGATCAGGTAAATTTTTTTTTATTTTCTCTGCCCAGGAATTCAGTTTTGTTTGAGGCACATTGATAGAACCTAGGATATGTTCTTTTTCATATGCTTCAGGAGAACGAATATCCAAGAGTACCAGATAATTGTAAGTCACTTCTCCGATTGGGGCCTGAAATTCTTCCAAAGGAGTTACTTTTCCTTTTACATATAGTTTCAGAGGATTTTTCCTGGGATCATTATGATAGATTTCAATGGGCTTGTTAATAGAGATTCCTCCATAACCCAAACTTTCAAAAACAAAATCCAATTTTATGCTTTCGCCGGATCCTAAAACCACATCATTGAGGGATCTTGATTGGACACAGGAAGCAAAGGTCCTGATTTCTGTAATCCTCACTTGATTTGGTCCGGAATTAGTCAAAGTGAAATAAACCGGAACGTTCACTCCTTCTTTAACAGTCTGAAAATCATAAATTGATTTATCTGTTTTTAGTTCAGAATGGAGCAGAGGGGATAACAGTAAAAATATAAGGACGGGAAAAAGAATATTCTTATCTAAAAGTGAAACATTTTCATTCAAATTTGACAGTCCATTCCAAATTGTTTTCTTGTTCATCGTCAAATTCTCCTGAAAATCTGATTTCAAGAACAGAATCCATCCTTTTTTCAAACATCACTTCAGAATTAGAATCGACCTCGGAAACAGACATCCCTTGAGGTATGTGGATAAAGACAGAATAGGGAGAGCCTGCTATTATTTCTGAGAGACCACTCAATGCCTTGCTGTCAGGATCCCAATTCATTTCTTTGACACTCACTGCGCAGGTGATATGTCTTGTAGTGGCCACTAACTGAGGTCTATCTAAAATCTCTTTAATAACAAACACCCGGGTTCCATGAGCTGGGATATCGCAGGATATCAAATGATCTGTTATCATGACAGGCTTTTGATTCCAAAAATCAAAAGCTATATATTCTTTTTCACTATTCAAACCAAAACCTTTATCAAGCTCGATTTTCTTTTTATCCTGTTCATCATTCCAGTTGAACAAAGCCACAACATCATAATGACCTGTAGGTCCATTCACTTTAAGGTCAATAGCCTTTGGAAATTCTTTGACTTGAGGACAGCACCAAACAACGCCTTCTCTTTTATTGGATTCGATTTTGTAAGGATAAAGGTCTACAGGAACAATGGGTGTGGTGGGCATTGTTTTTCTGTATAATTCTATTTTCTTTATGGGAAGTTTAGCCATAAAGTCACTCGCCATATAAAGCTGGCCGGTAAGAGCAATGGCTGTCACGATAGTTCTCCCTTCCTCAAGGGTTAAAGGACTTCGAACCATAGCTGCATCCGGATCACAGTGCCAAACGATGTTATTCAAATAATTTCCTCCAAAAAGAGAATGAAAATAGGTCTGCATGGACATGCCCCGTTTTTTCTCGGGATACCACACAGCTCTATCATCTCCGCCGATACGGGACCCGTCAAATACGCCAAAACCAAGGCCCACTTCATGCATAGCACACCCGCCGATATAAACGTCCGGGCCCAAAGTCTCTCTCAATGCTTTTTGTACCTCCACATAAACATCTCGGCTGTCACGCGAAGAATCAAAAGCCTGTTCTTTATTCTCTTCATAATAATCCATCCAGGTTCCCCATCCCGCATCTTTAATATATGTAAGGCCCCATTGATTTTTGAGGATATCAAACATAGGCTTTAAATGTCTTTCAATGACATCAGGATTTGTATAATCCAATCTCACCACTGTATTATCTGCAGTGCAGCAGGCACTGGAGAGCTCTCCCTTGTCGTTTCTTAAATAAAAATCTTCAGGATATTTCTCTTCACATTCAGCTTTTTCATAGTTAGAACCATAAACATTAACCCAGAGCGCGGGTTTAAGCCCTTTGCTTTTGATGTAATCAAATATCCATTTCCCTCCTTTAGGGAAAGCCTGTTTATTCCATTCAAGATAATTGGCCTCTTCCCCTCTGGTGTAGCAAGCATCCAGTTGGACATACTCAAGTCCGTAGGGTTTTAAATATTGGGCAAGAGTGTCCGTTTCTTTGACCAGGTCTTCTTCAGTTGTCCCCATATAATAACAATACCAGCTGCTCCAGGCGATGGGCGCGGTTTCAAATCGATCAGGTTTGGGCTGGTAATATTTTAAACCAAGTACGTTTATATAATAATCCTGAATCAATTGGATGGAAATAGACTTATTGACATTGATATCCACATCCATGAGGCTATGGTCTTGGCCATTTCTTCTGAGTAAGCTTTCGTCAGAAAAATCAACCATTGTGTCTGTAGACCTGTCAAAAAGACAGTGAATGTTTTCAGCGGAAATCAATCCCAAAGAAGTGTACATGATGTCATTATCCTGATTTTCGAGTCTTGCCGGGATTCTTTCCGCAGAAGCAGGCGCTTTTCCCTTGACAACTGCTTTATCTGAGGAACAGGACAACTTTATGGAGTTTGGCTCAGCTTTTATCTCCCAAGTAGTCTGTTCGGATTTGTCTGTAATTATTGTCAGCTGATTTTCCTCAACCTTCACTTTCCAATCAGCTGGAGATATTTTTTTATTGTTTTTTACAACCTGAGGCTCGATTTCTTTCAGCACAGGGCCCAGTTCACTGTGTTCAATAGAAAATGTCTTGGTTTTCTTATTGGTCGTGACAGTCCAATCATTTGATTCAAGGCTTGTACTCGTACAGCCTGCCCCGATCATAATCAGAACAAGAGCTAAACTAACAAACAATACTTTCAATGACTTTTCATTTAACATCATAAATAGTCTCCTTTGTTTCGCTTTTATCACAGAGGAGCGGATATGTCAAAAAAAGTTCTATTTTGTCAAGGCAACGCAAAAAGGTCTCTTTATCAATTTTTTCTTATGGTAAACTGAGCCTCTCCCCATTGTCTTATATGTTAACTCATGGAGATAATTAGGTATCAAAGCAAGAAGAAGAAAGTTGATGTTTTGCATAAAAGCCATACAATTTTCTGGACAGAAAATGAGTATGCCTATAGCTCTGAAGAATTCATTAATTGCAGCAATATCAATAATATAGCATGGTCCACCCCTCTTTTTTATTGTTAAATCGTATAAATGTAGAGCTTTCGACTAGGGTGGTTCCTTATGGGACGTCCCTATATCTTTCGATCACATCATGAACCGTTCGGTCGGATTTAAAAATCTTGACTCTCAAGGGCATATTTCCGGGAAGAGAATGAGTGGCACACGCAAGACAGGGGTCATAGGCTCGGAAAGCCATTTCTACTTTATTGAGCATTCCGTCATCCACCTGGAAATTTTTAATGACACCTTTGGCTGCTTTCTCCACACTCATGGTAATGGGTGCTGAATTGTGAACCGTAGCTACAAGGAGATTGGCTTTTTGTATGATGCCTTTTTCATCTGTCATATAATTGTGTATCAAGACTCCACGCGGAGCTTCCACAACACCCACACCTTCTGTGGGAACAGAATCAGGAAGAGTCCGGATATCAGACTTAAGTATATCTTCGTCATTAGCCAGTTCCTGAAGTCTTTCGCTTGCATACAAAAGTTCGACTACCCGTGCCCAGTGAAAAGCCAGGGTATGGTGCACAGGTTTGCCGCCCAGGGTGTCGTACATAAACTCATATTCTTTCTGGGCCAGAGGAGTGGCCATGCCGTCAGATGCATTGAGACGGGCCAGGGGCGCCACACGGTAAACCCCGCTGTCTTTGCCGTCCACAAATCCCTTCCATCCTACATTCTTAAGGAACGGGAATTTGACATAGCTCCATTTTTCCACATGCTCGCTGATGTGGTCCTTGTAATCTCTCCCATTGAATTTAGCGAATTCTTTTCCTTCTGGATCCACAACACGCAGCTGGCCGTCATAGAAATTGACATGGTTGTTCTTATCCACAAGTCCCATATAGTAGGTTTTATGTGTGTAAGGGTCAGAAGTAATGATCTTAACGTATTCATCATTCTTCAGCACAACGTCTTTGAAAAGCTGAACCGTAAACTGAGCGAATGCCACAGCCTCATCAGCATACTTTTTGAATTTTTCCTGATCTTCTTTTGTAATGCCTTTGGATACACCGCCGGGCAGCCCGCTCACAGGGTGGATCACCCGCCCTCCTAGGTCTGTTATGATCTCGCGGCACTGCTTGCGGTTCTTTATAACCACTTTAGCAGCATCCAGACCGACTTTATCGATCACACCCAGGATATTGCGTGAGCCTTTGGGCGCATCGGGTCCTACCACAAAATCAGGCCCTCCAAGAAAGTAAAAATGGAGAGCATGGTCCTCGATCATGAAAGCTGAATACATCAGCTCGCGGATTTTTTTCGCTGTGGAAGGCGGATCCACATGATAGAGGTCATCAAGGGTCTTCTGCGAAGCCATGTGATGAGCCGTAGGGCATACGCCGCAGATTTTGGGCGTGATCCGGGGCATTTCCACAGATGATCTTCCCTCAGAAAATTTTTCAAATCCGCGCAGTTCAGGCACCTGAAGAACAGCTCGTTCCACATTGCCCTCATCATTGAGAAAGATCTCTATGTTGCCGTGGCCTTCCAATCGCGTGATTGGCCGAATGGATATATGTTTATTATTCACTTTTTCCTCCATCTCATTTGCTTTTGCTTTAAAATGTTCGTAGTCATTGTTCTTTTTCTGCGTTTATTTGATTTTTTTGCGGAACAGGATGGAGCTTGGCAGTCCGTACATATAAAGGGGACCTATTAAATCAGGCAGAGTTTCAATGACCTTTGGAATCTCCTTCTCTTCATCGGTTTTTATGAGGGACGACAGAGCACTCATCATACGCACTCCCTGGTCTTTGACATTATTAGGAGGCCCGTAGCAGCCCCGGCAGGGCATGTTGGCATTGATGCAGCGTTCACCACATCCCCCTCTTGTGGCCGGCCCCATACAGATGATACCCGCCTCCAGAAAACATCTCCCATCATCAAGCTTATCATAGTGATGGGGCTCAACGAACCTCTCTATTTCTATTTTATCCGGCTTGGAATCTTTTCTGGGACAGGTGTCACACAAGGATTTTGTGGGGCTAAGCACGCTTCCTTTTTCCGGAAGTTTGCCTTCAAGGATAGCTGTAAACGCATCCGTTATGGTCTCAGGAGAAGGAGCACAGCCAGGGATATAATAATCCACAGGAATGATCTGGTCCAGAGGGTAGACTGAATCATAAAACTCGGGGAGCTCTAGGTCATACTTGCCGTCCAATTTAGTCTCTGTCTCAGGTACTCGGTTTTCCGGATTATCATTAGATTCGATCTCTTTGTATACCCTTGTAAAAATTCCTTCCCTGTCCGTCATGTTGGCAAGCCCTGGAACTCCGCCCATAACAGCGCAGCTTCCAAAGGCAAATACAAGCTGAGACTTTTCCCTCAGCAGCTTGACGATCTCTTCCTGTTCGGAAAGACGGATCCCTCCGTTTATAAAGGATGCGAGGAGTTCTCCGTCTTTTAATTTTCTTACGTCTTCATACTTGAAATCCATGGCAACCGGCCAGAACACAATGTCCACCGCATCCACTACATCAAGAATGGCCTCATTTAAATCCACGACCGCCTCTTCACAACCACCACAGCTGGAACACCAGTATATCGCTATTTTTGGTTTGTCACTCATGATGGCACCTCCATGCTTCGAATAGGACCAATGGCTTTTTCCCAATTCAACGGCCCCAGTTTCGTTATTCTCTCATTCATCTCTCTAGAAACACGAGCAAACTTTTCGCCTTCTGATGCTGAGACCCAGTCAAGATGGAGCCGGTCCTGCTCAATATTGAACTGATCTAACAAAGGTCTAAGCATATTGCAGCGTTTCAGAGCCTTGTAGTTACCTTCTATGTAATGACAGTCATTGGGATGGCAGCCCAGAACCATGACTCCATCAGCGCCGCTGCGAAAAGCTTCCATAATGAACTCAGGATCCACTCGCCCTGAACACATGACCCTGATCAGTTTGATATTGGATGGGTATTTCAATCTCATACTGCCTGCAATGTCCGCTCCTCCGTAAGAACACCAATTGCAGACAAAAGCAATGATGTTGGGTTCAAACCCTGTCTCTGTCATAACAATCCTCCTAATTCAGCTAAAATAGTATTATCTTCAAAAAGCCGGGCCGTTATGGCATTTGATGGGCATGCTGCAACGCAGGATCCACAGCCTCTGCAGAGGATCTCATTGATAACAGAGATGCCCTTTTCGCTTTCATAACCAATGGCTTTATACGGACAAATAGAAATGCAGGTCTTGCAGCCGGAGCATTTTTCCTCGTCTATGGTCGATACCAGGGTCTCTATTTCAAGTTTCTTTCCAGGCTTGAGTTCAGATGCTATTTTCCCGGCAGCAGCAGAACCATCAATAATGGAATGACTGATGTCTTTGGGATAGCTGGCGCTTCCGACCATAAACACACCTTCTATAGGCGTTGAGACCGCATCGATTTTTCTGTGAGTGGGCATCACAAATCCTTCCTCGTCCTTGCTCAGCATCATCATATCAATAAGCTTATCAGCTTTTTTGTTCGGAACCATAGCTGTGCCCAGTACCACCATATCCGCAGTCATGGTCTTCTCAGGAAGTCTGACCTGGACTTGCCCGTTCTGTGAATTAAGGCTCACGTCATTGGGATTGGCAATTTTAATGAAATCAACTCCTTCCTGTTTCAGCTTTTCATACATATTTTCCATGCCTGTGGAGCCGATGGTCATGTCGCGGTACAGGTGTGTGATGCGGATTCCCTCGGCCATTTTCTCTTCCAGTATTTGAGAACTCATTTTCAGCAGCACAGAACAGCAGATATTGGAACAATAATTTTTGTAGCGTTTATCACGGCTTCCAACACAGTGGATCATGACCAGAGATTTTGGTTTGGTACCGTCACGTTTAACCAGTTTTCCGGAAGTGGGTCCTGTATTGGATATCAGCCGCTCGAACTGCAGACCTGTATAAACATCAGCGTCCGGAGAAAAGTGCATATTAGGAATGAGGGCGGGATCAAATGATTCAAATCCTGTAGCTAAAACCACAGACCCTACTGAAATATTGATCTTTTCGTCCTCATCATCATAGTCTATGGCTTCGAACATACAGGCATCCCGGCACTTTGTGCAGTCCTCTCCCTTGAACCTCAGACATGTCTCTTTGTCAATAACCGGAATATAAGGAGTAGCCCCTGTGACCTGAAAATGGATGGCCTTCCGCTTTCCAAGAAAATCATCACACTCGTTGGGAACTTCCACAGGGCAAGGCGCTAAACATTCATTACAGCCGATGCACTTATCCGGAATCACGTATTTGGCTTTTTTGTTAATCGCAGCCTCAAAATTTCCGAAAAAGCCTACTATCTCCTCGACATCACTGTAAGTGAGAAGTTCAATATGGGGGTTCTCCACCACCTCCTGCAGTTTGGGCAAGATCATGCAGGAGCAGCACTCCAACGATGGGAAAGAACTCTCATATTTAGTGGCCTGCCCCCCCAAACTTGGCTGGGTCTCCACCAGATAGACTTTTCGCTCTTCCGAGGCAAGATTGAGGGCAGCCTCGCACCCAGACAATCCTCCTCCAACAACCAGGACATCGGCATTGGCATCAATCTCTTTTTTCTCAAAAGCCTCATGGAACTGGACACGGTGATAAGCTGCTTTCAGTAGAGCCAAGGCTTTGGCTGTGGCCTTGTCCTTATCATCTGTCACCCAGGCGACATGTTCACGGATGTTGACCAACTGCATGAAATAAGGATTCAATCCAGCCTCTTCCAGCACCTTCATAAAAGTATGTTCGTGCTGTTTTACAGAGCATCCTCCGATTACAACTTTAGTGAGCTTGTTTTTCTTGATGCTTTCAATGATTTCAGCCTTTCCGTCTGCGGAACAGTACAGGTTGGTTACTTCTGCTGTAACCACATCCGGCAGTTTCCGGAGTTCGTCCTTGATCTTATGGACATCCACTGTGCCAGAAATATTCTTACTGCACTCACAGAGGAAAAACCCTAAACGTTCCTTCTCATTCATATTTTTCCTCCAGCATCGTATTGGATTTTTTTTAATAAATGATTGCTGATTTCCTCAAGTCTGTTATTGATTTCATGCGAAAAAGACTCGGATATAGTCTGGTTATCAGAGACATTGATACCAAAAATACGGATGTCCCCTGGCATTTCTGGATAAATCTTTTTTCCTATGCTGAATATGATAGGGATGGTAACACCGTGGGAATAAGTGGGGTTTTGCTGGTATTCCAGGTCACGGAGAGTGAGAGGGACGACTTCTCCTACTGGAATCTCAGGATTTTGGAACGAATCGAATATATAGATCAACTGACGGCCAAGAACAAGATCTAAAAGATCAAGGGAAAGGTGGGTGATGGTACTGAAAGGAATATCAAGTTTTTGCCCTACTGTTTCGGCCAAAAAAGGACCGATACCATCATCCGAGAGCAGACTGTTTCCGATCCCGATAAGAACAGTTTTTTTCTTATTCATGTTTTGAAATTATTTCTTCAGGACCTGCAAAATTTTAATCACACGCTTATCAACCACCTTATAACACACTTTAGCTCCTTCTTTGTCTCCATCAATAATCCCATGACTTTTTAATATCTGGAGATGTTGGGAAAGGGTAGGTTGAGGAATGTCCAATTCTTTCTGTATCAAATTAACGCTGCATGCATCCTTAGGGATTCCCATGAGCAGGAGGTCTATTATCTGTAGGCGCATGGGATGGGCAATGGCTTTTAAGATCTCACTTTCGTTCATATACGTCTCTTTCATTTGCATGATTCTCCTTTCATTGAAAACAATATTGAATCACTCCCAACTCATACATCTCCATTCTTTTTCTTTTCGGATACAATTATCCTGACTTATTCATAAAAAATGGTGATGATTATTTTTTTACCATACAGGCAAGCCGATCTGAAACTCAGATATAGCTTATGCTCCCTTGTCATAATAAGATGGCTGCACTCTCTTCCTTTACTTCGACTCGTTCATCATTCTCGTTCATCATTCAGGTTAATTGTATTATGTTATTTATATATATGAATAATATAATGTCAAGTAAAAAAACTCACTTAAAATCACTGATGCCATTTCCTAGAATAAAGTTTGTGTTATGCTTTCTGTTCAAAGGGCAACACGCAATTGAAAAATCGAATGCAAATGATTTTATGAAATCAAGGAAAAAGGAACATCATTGGGAAAAAACTTGTCACCGATTTAAAGGGGTTACTCGTAACGGAGAGAATCCACGGGATCAGCTATGGCCGCTTTTACGGCCTGGTAGCCTACCGGAAGCGCCGCGACCATTAATGAGAGCAGCCCTGCAAAGATAAACAGCAGCAGATTCAATCCGGTCCGGTAGGCAAAATTTTGCAGCCATTTGCTCATGGCATACCAGCCTATGGGCCAGGCTATGAGATTGGCAAGAAGAATCCAGCGGGAAAATTCCTTGGACAGGAGAATCACAATATGAGAAACAGGCGCACCCAAGACCTTACGGATTCCAATCTCTTTGGTTCTCTTTTCGGCTGTAAAGGAGGCCAGTCCGAAAATCCCAAGGCAGGATATAAAAATCGCCAGGAAAGCAAAGGCACTGAAAATCTTTCCCAGTCTATGCTCTGACTGGTAGAGGGTTTGGACACCCCGGTCGATAAAATTGTATTCATAGGGGAAGTTCGGGGCATAGCTCATTGAGGTTTCCTTTATATATTTTAATGTATCCGGAACATTTGCTGATGAAATCTTGATGAAAACATATTTCAAAGCATTGTAATGGCGTGGATTGATGGTATAGATGTGAGGCATGATTTCCCGATGTAAGGACACATGGTGGCAGTTATTAACCACTCCTATGATGGTTCCTGCCGTTCCCCAAAAAACAAGCTTTTGGCCTACAGGATCTTCCATTCCCATGTATTCGGCCGCTTCTTCGTTGATGACATAATTTCTCATATCAGCCATAGATCCGCTTTGGAAAGTCCGGCCGTCTAAAACCTCCATCCCAAATGTCTCCATATAATCGGACTGCACGATGCTGTATCTGATGTTAGGGGACATCTCCGGATCCTTCCCTTCCCATTCAACCCCGGAGGTTTTGTAATCTTCTTCATAGGGAACAGCTTGGCCGGCTGTGACATTCAGGATATTCGCATTCTGAAGCAGATCATTCTTATAACTCTGAAACCGGTTCAAAAGGATAGAATTAATCGGAACTTTCAACACATGATCAAGACTGAATCCCAAAGGCCTTTTTTGAATAAAATCCAACTGCTGAAATACTACGGCTGTACAGGCAATAAGCAGTACAGAAACGGCAAACTGCCCGACAACCGTAACCACCCGGAATAAAGAACGCTTGGATTTGAAAGGAGAAGATGTTTTAAGCGTTTCGGCCGGCCGGTTGGAAGAAAGGAAAAATGCCGGATAGAGTCCTGATACCAGACCCACGATCAAAACGAGCCCCAATAAATAAAGATACATCGAATGTCTATAGAGAAGCGAAAAATCCAATTGCTTGGCAGTAAGACTGTTGATCAAGGGAAGCCCTATTCTCACCAGAATAAGAGAGAGGCCAAATCCCACAGCTGACATCAGAATGGACTCTCCCAGGAACTGCTGGATGAGCTCTTGGCGTTTAGCCCCCATGACTTTGCGCAGCCCGACTTCCCTGACTCGATTGGACGAACTGGCTGTAGCCAGATTCATATAATTGACACAAGCTATCAGCAGAACAAAGACCGCAATCACCGAAAAGATGTACACGTACATGCGGCGGCCGAAACTTAAGTGGACTTTGGTAAGGGGAAGCAAATCGACTTTGAGAGTATCGGCAAAGGGATAGGGACTGTGCCGGCTCAAAGATCCCTTGATTTTCTCTTTGACGTCTGGAAGAGAAGAATCTCCTTTTAAAAGGACATAGGAGGGATCCCTCCAGTTCCAATCGTTATCCAGTCGGCTGGGCAGCCGGGCAATGAAATCCATTTGCAGGTGGGAATTGGAGGGGATGTCGATCACGCCTGTGACAATCAGGTCTTCTTGATTATTCAAAGTCAGAGTCTTTCCCATCGGATTCTCTCGACCAAAGTATTTAGCAGCGATTCTTTTCGTTATGACAAGTGAATGAGGATCTTGAAAAGCCGTCTGGGCATTCCCGTATACAAACGGAAAAGAGAACATGGAAAAAAAGGAAGAATCGCCCAGGTCGACGTTTGTCTCGTAGTACATAACGGGCATCCCCTGGCTCGGCTGGTATTTGAAAGTACATGTCCTGATGCTGCCGAGGCTGTATATCCGGGTAAAATGAGCGATTTCAGGGACTTCTTCTGCCAAACGCGGGGCTAGGGCATAGGGTACATTCGGATCCATAATGTTGTCGGGATGAATGATTGTAAGCAGGTAAAGATCATCCTTATTGGTATGAAATTTATCATAGCTCAGCTCATCCTGGATCCAGAGTGTTATCAAGATGAAACAGGCCATACCAACGGCCAATCCCAGTGTATTTATCAGAGTAAAGGTTTTGTTCCGCCTTATATTTCTTAAGGCGATCGTAAAATAATTTTTAATCATAGCGAATCTCCTGCCTGTTCTGTTCCTTAGAAAACCCAACAAGGATTTTAGAACTTCTTTCCAAAACCATCGCTTGGCTTTTTTGTGCCCCTCTTTTCCAGCAATATATTCAAATGTTTCAAGGAGATCTCCGAAAGCAGAGTCATAATCGCTTGGGCTGGCGGTCATCTTTAAAAGCCGGATTGCGATAGGCGGAGGCATAAGACTTTTTCTCGACATGGGTCTCACTTGCTTTTCAGGGCAGGCACAGAAATGTCAATCCAGGTTTTCTGTTGAAGTTCTTTGACTTCTTCAAGCGCTCTTACACCTTGTTTTGTTATTCTGTAGAACCTTTTGCTTTTTCCTCCCCTTTTTTTCTCGGGCTCTCCAGTGACTGTGAACACGAATCCTTTTCTTGTCAGTCTATCCAGCACATCATAAATCGCCCCTATGGACCAGTACTTATCGGTCACATCAGAGACATGCTGGCGGATAGGCACACCATAGGCATTTTTCCCAAGCTTTAAAATGGAAAGGAGAAGAAGCTCTTCCTGCCTTGATAAAAATTTCATCGGTCACTCCTTACAATTTCTTCGGTATTATAGAAGATATCTCTTTCCTCTGTCAAGTAATTTTTCTGTAAAACCGAAGATTAAAGGCAAGAGAACACTTAACAACGATTATTCTTTATAACCAAAGGACTCCATGGTTTCTCCGGCGATCTCCCAGAACTGCTCTTCCCACCTATCAGGCCAGTCCTGATACTTTGGTAAAAAAATCTGTTCCTGTTCGACCGGTTGAAGCAAAGTAAGCGTATTTCATTCTTTGGGCCCGGTCGTTTCTATAAAAAGCTTAAATTCCCAAACTTGCATCAAAGAAGAAATCCGTATTCAAAGGACTTTCTATCTTTTCCCGCCTGAGAAAGCCCGGGCTTTCTCTCTGATTTTATCAGCAGTCCATTCTGCAGGATCATCCATTCGGCCGACTTTGGGGCCCGGATCACAGGAACCAGCTTCTAATATGGCATCCAGAGCAATGGGGGCTGTGTCTTCGGCATTGAACACATCCACCAGCATGTGAAAAACGAAATCCTCCACCCTTTTTATCATCCGCTCCCTGATCTCTCTTGGCTGCCCAAGGAGTCTGTTCTCAAAAGGAAGATTCAGCTTTTTATAATTTCCTCCCTTAAGGCCCTTTTCCTCTGCATAAGCCTTCATCTTATGCCACATGTCTTCAGTCACGCCTTCTCCTTCCAGTTTAATGAAGTTTCCGTCTTTATCCTGCTGGGCATTGCCATAGTCATTGACCTGCAATCCCCAGGATATCATCTGGAGCGCTGTGGCCACATTCGCTTTTGTGGTCCGGGTCTTTTGGGCTATATCTCGAAGCCTGTCAGAACTGTTTCCTGAAGTCCCGTGCTGGGCTCCGGAAACATGGTACTTTTCAACCGCTTTGTGTATTCTGGAAGTCAGACCCACCTGAATGCCTGCATCACTTTCTTCGATTCCATGGGTCGTCCCGTTGTTTAGTGCGATCCAATCCGGAAAAATATCATGCGCATTCAGTCCCTGAATCTGAAACAGGGCTTCTTCTTCTGTGGACAGGCCTTCTTTTCCTTTAATCTCGCCCACCTCCGTCTCTAAAGAAGCCCACTCAGGGACATATCTGCTGAGTTCCAGGTTTGCCAGCAAATTCTCATCCTCCGGGAGGTGCGAGGCATCTATGGCAATAGAGGTCATCCCCGCTTCAAACAAAGTAGGGATCTCGGTGCGTGCGGGTTCGATATCTTCTCTCTTCTTTATGGTGTAGTGGTCTGCATGAATGGCCACGGGCACGGTTATGCCAAGCTCATTGCACACGGCATCGACCTGCCTGGCGATATTCCAGTAGTTCACAGCGCAGTAAGCATCGGCCCCTCCTTCTGACTTAGCGATCTCAATTATTATGACTGAACTCGCTCTCTGAGCTGCTTTCAGCACCCCACGTATGACAAAATGGTTTCGTCCGTTGGCGGCCATGCATATAGATCTGCCTTTTTTAAGAACAGCCCTATCTATAAATTTACCGCTCACTAATAAGGCCTTTGAATTGGGAAAAAGTTTTTTAATGGTGGGCGGTCTCCCCAAATCTAAAGCTTTTTGAAATTCAGTACCCAATACATTGTTATTCATCATTTTTTCCCCCTTTATTTTTTTTAATGATTTGAATCCCCACCTCTTTAAGCCGATTTTCGTCCACCTCAGACGGAGAATCGGTCATGAGACAAAGAGAGCTGGTAGTCTTCGGAAAAGGAATAACATCACGGATGGATTCCTCTCCTGCTAAAATCATGACGATACGGTCAAAACCCAGGGCTATGCCGCCGTGCGGAGGGGCACCGTAAGTCAGTGCTTTCAAGAAGAATCCGAACTTATTCTCCTGTTCCTTTTCATCCAGCCCGAGGACCCTGAAAATCCTTTCCTGGGTATCCCTGTCCTTTATCCTTATCGACCCTCCGCCTATCTCAACTCCATTGACAACCAGGTCATAAGCATCCGCCTTTACCTTAAGAGGCTCTTTTCCCAGTTCAGGCATATCTTCCGCCTTAGGCGATGTAAAAGGATGATGCATGGACACCAGTTTGTTTTCATCTTCGCTCCACTCAAAAAGAGGAAAATCCGTTATCCAGACAAACTGGAAATCTGTGCTGTCTGTTTTTTCCTGATAAAAAAAATCCGTTCTCAGCTCTCCGAGAACACGCAGGGCCGTTTCCTTCTTGTCTGCTACAAGCAGGATGAGGTCATCCTCTCCAGCCTTTGATTTTTCCCATATTTGAGTAAAGTCCTCGTTTTTGAGCCTTAAAGGAGAAGTAAATGTCTGTTTTTCTTTTTTAATCCATATGATTCCCTTTGCACCCAATCCTCTGGCTCTTTTCTCCACTTTATCCAGCCGGCTTCTTGATAGATTTTTTCCGTTTTGAACCACAAGTCCTTTGAGCACCCCATCTGACTGAAGGACTGATCTGATGATCCTTGAATCTATGCGCAACCCTGTATCAGTAAGGTCTATTATCTCCATTCTGTTCCTGAGGTCAGGCCTGTCTGTCCCAAACCTTTCCATACTCTCCTCATAGGTAAGTCTGGGAAAGGGACGTGACAGCCTGGCTCCGATCAAATCAAACAAACACACTATCATCTCTTCGGTTACGGAAAACACATCCTCCTGCCCTGCAAAGCTCATTTCCATATCTATCTGAGTGAATTCCGGCTGTCTATCAGCTCTCAAGTCTTCATCCCTGAAACATCTGACAATCTGAAAATACCTGTCAAATCCTGATATCATGAATATCTGCTTAAAAAGCTGCGGAGACTGGGGAAGGGCAAAAAAGCGGCCTTTGTACTCACGGCTGGGTACGAGGTAGTCCCTGGCTCCCTCCGGGGTCGATTTTGTCAGAAAAGGTGTTTCGATTTCATAAAAACCCTTTTTATCCAAGAAATTCCGGACTATTAGGGCTGCCCTGTGGCGAAGCCTGATGTTCTTCTGCATGGAAGGCCTTCTCAGGTCAAGATACCTGTATTTAAACCGCATCTCTTCCGTCGCTTTGACAGGGTCAGAGATGACAAACGGAAGGGTCTCGCTCTGACTTAAGACTTCCATTTCCTTGACCAGTACCTCAATGTCTCCTGTGGCGAGTTCATGATTCTTCATACCCTCTTCTCTGGGTTTCACAACTCCTTTTACAGCCAGCACATACTCCATTCGAATATTTTTGGCTTTGCCTAAAAGGTCCTTCTGTTCTGAAGAGATGACTACCTGAGCCAGGCCTTCTCTGTCCCTTAGGTCTATAAAGATAAGATTCCCTATATCCCTGATTCTATTGACCCAGCCGAAGAGAATGACTTCTTTATCCACATCTTTTTTACGCAGTTCCCCGCAAAAGTGCGTTCGTTTCCCCCTCAATATGCTCTTGGATTTCATGACATCTCCTGTAAAGATCGAATGTATATCCTCTCTTTATCCGATCATTCTTTTTAAAGCCTCTTCTTTTGTGACTTCCTTTTGGTCACCGGTTCTCATATCCTTTAACTGGTATTTGTTTTTTTCTATCTCTTCTTCCCCCACCACAAGGCTCCATGCGGCCTTCAGCTTATCCGCACGGCTCATTTGTTTTTTGAGCTTCCTGTCTTTATATTCCAGCACACACTCAACTCCGTTTTCCCGGAAATACTGGGCCAACTTCATGGAGACTTTCTTGGCTTCCTCTCCTATGTGCACGATATAAAGGAACTTCTCAGGCTCATCAATATCAGGCATCACGGAAAGGAGCCTCTCCATACCCATGGCAAATCCTATGCCGCAAATATCAGGGCCGCCGAAGTCCTTCATCATCTCATCATAGCGGCCCCCGCCTAAGACGGCATCCTGAGCGCCCAGTTTAGAAGATGTGATCTCAAAAGTCGTCTTTGTATAATAATCCAACCCTCTTACCAGCTGCGGATCAACCGAATATTTCAAACCGTAAAAGTCAAGCAGGCTGCGAAATTTTTCAAAATGGCTCTGGCATTCGGCACAGAGAAAATCTGTGATCTTCGGAAACCCTAAAGCGGCATTTCTGCAGGTATCCTTCTTGCAGTCAAAGATACGGAGAGGGTTCGTGTCAATTTTTCTCCGGCAGTCCTCACAGAGCCTTGCCCTTTGCTTTTCCGCTTCTGTCTTTAATTTTTTGTGATATTCAGGACGACATTTTCTACAGCCCACAGAATTGATAAGGATTTTAATATTCTTAACTCCGAGCTTTTTGAGAAGGGTATATGCCATTTCCACTATTTCCGCATCCACTTCTGGATCCTTCTCTCCGAACACTTCAATATCCGCCTGGTGAAACTGGCGGTACCGGCCTTTCTGGGGTTTATCATACCGAAACATAGGCCCTATAAAATAGAACCTCATCAAATCGGGCTTCAAATAAAGCCTGTTTTCTATGATCGACCGGACAATAGAAGGGGTGTATTCTGGCCTTAAGGTAAGGGACCGGCCCCCTTTGTCTGCAAAAGTGTACATCTCCTTAATAACCACATCTGAGGTCTCGCCTGTCCCTTTTTCAAAAAGTTCCGTAGATTCAAAAACAGGCGTCCTTATTTCCTTGTATCCATAGGACTCAAATATTCTTTGTAGGAATCTTTCAGCTTTCTGCCATTTTCTGGATTCCGGCGGCAGGATATCTCTGGTCCCTTTAATGGAGGACGGCTCTTTGTTCTTACTTTGGCTCATCATTTTCCCCAAAAACACCAATCTTCCTGTATTTCTGATACCTTTTTTCAAGACGCTCCTCAACAGACATCTTCTCTATCTTTTTCAGGGCCTTTTCTAGTTCTTTATCCACATTGCTAAATGTCTTCAACCAGTCAATATGAGCTCCTCCGGGAGGTTCCTTTATTATTTTATCTGCCACACCAAACTCTACCAAGTCATCTGCCAGAAATCTGAGGTTCTCTGCGGCCTTTGATACAGCGCTCTGGTCTTTCCATAGAATCGCAGCACATCCTTCGGGAGATATGACAGAATAAAAAGAATTTTCAAGCATGAGAAGCTCATCACCCACTCCTATGCCAAGCGCACCGCCGCTTCCTCCCTCTCCTATGACAATGTTCACTATAGGGACTTTTAATTTTGAAATCTCCTTAAGATTAAAGGCAATGGCCTCTGCCTGCCCCCTCTCTTCTGCTCCCAAACCGGGGAAAGCTCCTGGTGTGTCTATAAAAGTAACAACCGGATGCCCATATTTTTCTGCCAACTTCATTATTCTCAAGGCCTTACGGAAACCTTCGGGATTGGGTTGGCCAAAATTCCTTGCGATCCTCTCTCTGGTTTTTCGTCCCTTTTGGTGTCCGATAATCGCTGCCGTCCGCCCTCTGTATGTTCCGAATCCGGCTACAATCGCAGGGTCATCACCTGAGCGCCTGTCTCCGTGAAACTCCAAAAAATCATTTATCATGGCTTCGATATAATCCAGAGTATAAGGCCTGTCCGGATGCCGGGCTATCTGCACAAATTGAAGGGCAGTAAGCTGAGGCCTGATTTTTTCCCATTCTTTTTTTATGGAATCCCTGAGTTTTTTGACTCTCTCTTTATCAGTATCTTCCTCTTCTTCCAATCTGTCGATTTCCTTCTTATACCCCTGAATATTTTTCTCAATCTGATAATAATCTTTATTTTTTCCCATTAAATTTTTCCGCTATCTTTCTTGTTCTACTCATTTATTCTAACCATTCATTCAAACAAATTCAAGAAATCCAAGGGGTGCGGTGAAAATCAATTTTCTCTCTGTTCTTTAAATACGAGCATGGTTTCAATTTCCACTGCCTCGCGAAGCATCCTGAAACAGACTTCATCTCCCCATCCGAACCGGGAGAGATATTTTCTGAGATCGTTAATAGAGACATACTCTTTTCCGTCAACAGATAAGATGATATCCCCTTTTTTGAAATTCTGCCCCTTTGCAGCTCCTGAAACCGGATCCCTCTCAATAATAGGATTATCCAGTCCCTCCACTTTTTTCAGCGCGATCCCGGGCGAAGGATAAACCGGCCTCTTCTCAAAGGGAATTCCCCATACAAAATCAGCTATGCTTCGAGAAACCTCGATGCTTTCCTTTCCTTCCGGCACCGTGATGCAGATAACGGTTTTGAAAGGGAAAGCCCTCTTCTCAAAAACCCGGCGGCTGATCCCAAGGTTATACAAAAGATGGCCTGAACCTGCAAACACAATAACTCTGCTGCCTTCCACATCAGCTGCTTTGAGTGTGTTTTTGGCCATCACTTCATCCCAAGCTGACTGAGCCCTGTACAGTCCCTCAAACATCATCTGCTCATGACCTTTCATGGCTTCAGGCATATTCACTTCGCTAAAAATCTTTTTCATAAAAAACCTATGGTCCTCATTTGAAAGTCCGGGTTCTGGCACAATATTTTTTTCCTCCTCGCTCAAAGACTCCCATCCCCGCATTCTTATTTTGCGGATTATTTCTCTTGGGGAATTCAGCGCATACATAGGAATCTTATGCTCTTTAGCCAGTTCAAATATTTTTCTGTAATAATCGAAGTTGAAATTCCAATTTTCATACCATTTTGCCAAGTCTATGAACTCATCCTCAGTCATAATCCCCATGCTCCACTGGTTGAGCTTCTCCTGCCAGTTGACGTCAAACATCTCAAGCCCGATACTCAGGTTTCGGTTCTGCATGTACAGAGCTTTGGCAATTTTAAACTGGATTTCATGCATGGGAAGACTGTCGTGCGTCTCGCCCACGTAGATAAACCGGGCTTTTTTCATTGCATCTATCATCTCTTTAAACGCAATGGCTTTTCCTTTCTCGGCCGAGAAAATCTTCCCCGCTTCTATGTTTAGGGTCTTTGACTTATATAATGGATCTCCGATCTCAAGCCGCAGTGTTTGATCTGTCTCTTCTTGTGTAAAACCTGCGGCACAGAATGATATTAAAATAAATAAACCAATCAATCTCTTTATAAACATCTCTTTCCTCCCGGATAAAGAAATCATACCATCTGCCAGAAAGAACAACAACAGCCTTTTTGCCCCCCCCTGATGTGAAATTGAACTCCCCGGAGACGCAGGAAATGCCATAGCCGTTGTATTCATAAAAGAGGCAAAAATCGACACAGAGCAAAGCGAAGAAATCATTGCCCAGATTGCCCGTACTTTATATGATTTTTATCTTTTTACGTCCGAATAAAGGAGGCCCTTTATAAAAAGAACGTCTCTTCTTATTCTTGTGACCGTCATTCTTCTCAATTCAATAACGGCCTATTCACCTGCTGAGATACCGGCGTCCGCTCCCAAAGTAAAGGTGCCCTCGGTGATTCACTCGATGCTTTCAGGACCTTTAAAGGCCAATATCACATCTGATTTGCTGACTCCTATTTGATATCCGTAACTCCCGCCCATGATCTTTATAAAACATGGATTACTCTTTTTTCTTCTCCCAGGCTTTTATCCCGTTTTTCATCCAGTCAGGCATAGGAGCGCCTTTGAGGTGGTGATCAAAAAACTGCTGCATGCGGATGGTCCAGTCTTTCTGGTTGACTCTTTTCCGGAGCCCGTGGGGTTCTCCGTTGTAGTTGAACATATAAGCTTCTTTTTCAAGCCTGCGCAGCGCCATGATGAATTCTATCCCCTGGTACCATGGAACCGCTCCATCCGCGTCATTATGCATAAACATGATGGGAGTTTGAATCTTGTCCGCCCAGAAAATGGGAGAATTCTCTATATATCGGAAAGGATATTCCCAGATAGAACCCCCTATGCGGCTCTGGGTGTGTTCGTACTGGAACTGCCTGACCATACCGCTACTCCAGCGGATACCGTTGTACGAAGAAATCATATTGGAAACCGGAGCCCCTCCTTCGGCAGCAGCAAAAATATTGGTCTGGGTGACCATATAGGAAATCTGGTAACCGCCCCATGAGTGACCTTGGATCCCAATGGCATCCGGATCTACGTATCCTTCTCTTACCAGCATCTGGATTCCCGGAAGCACGCATTTTAAGGCGTCTTGACCCGGGTAACCGGTATGGTATTCGATATCAGGCATCCAGATGATATATCCGTTGCTCACATAAAACGGCATATTGATAGACGTTCCGGGAGAAGGATGGCGAAAGTTATGAAGGCCGTTATGAAGAGTCTCGTAAATATAGACCATTAAAGGATACTTTTTACCCGGATCAAAATTGTCGGGTTTAATCAGTATCCCCTTTAACGGCAGGCCGTCTGAGCTTTTAAAATCCCGCAGCTCTGCTTTTCCCCAAATATAGGGCTCCATCTGCCGTCCCAGGTCAGTGACTTTCTGGAGGCTTGAAAAATTCATATTGCTTATCCAAACATCCGGATATTCATCAAACGCCATCCTGTTGAAGATCAGGGTATCTGAATTCTCCGCTTTTCTGGGATATCCGAAATACTTATCATCCATGAGAAGTTTTCTGGGCCGTTTTGTGCCCTTGACCCTGTCAGAGTAAAATCCGGTGGCCATGGTTTCTTCATTGGTCACCCTGAAAAGAAGCATCTCGTCCGCATCAATAGCCTTTTCCTCAGGGTCAAGCCTGATATAACGGAAAGACAGGTTGTTTTCCCTCCCGAATCCTTCTGTGACCATACGGGCATTGGAGCCGTCCGGGTCAATCTGCCAAATGTCATACTGGTCATAAATCAGAATAGAGCTGTCGTCTTCTGTCCAACCAGCCACACCATAAGGATACGGGGGGCTGGGTGTATCCCAATCCTGCATCTCGAACGGCAGCTCTATATCTTTGGTCACATTATTTACTGTTCCTGAGGCAATATCATAAACATGCCAGTCCTTATCCTCATCAAACCAGTAAACATACCGGCCTTCCGGAGATAAGCTGGCATTGAAATAAAGTTCCTTTTTGACAAGGGTCTTTTCCCCTGTATGAGGATGGATGACATACACGTCATAAAAAGAACCAAAATAGGCGATGCGCTTGGCATAGGGCCAGAAAGTCTGTCCGAATGCTATTTTGCCGTTATCCGAAATCCGGACATCCGGAATTTCTTCATCAGCAAGCTTCACGAATTTTTTGCTTTTCAGGTGATATACAGACTCCCAGGTATTGCTGCGCACTTCTTCTTCCATCTTTTTCTGCTGGGGCTGAGGCAAAGGGTCATTCCAGTGCCAGAGGTCAAATCGGGCCTCTTCTTCCTCCTTTTCCTCATCCTCCTCTTTGGGCTCCGGGATCTCTTTGATCCCGAACATCACGATCTCACCGTCTTCAGTGAAAGAAACATCCGACTTGTCGCTGACAGCCATCCCCTCAGGAAAACCAGGAGTGGATCTGTGTGAGACCCACAAGGAAGCCTTTTCTGTTCCCACATCCCATCCGTATAAATTGAATGTGGGCTCATCAGCGTCGTAATCATCCCTGTCCGTTAAAAATGCAAGGTGGGTTCCCTCTTTATCTATGGCTAATTTCTTGTAGTTTCCTTCCCCTGTTAAAAGAGGGATACTGCTGCTCCGCCCGGGTTTTAAAATATAAACCCCATCGGTTTCAGGCTTTTCCTCGCTGGAAACCGTATAAATGAGATATTGCCCCTCTTTGGTAAACCGGTATTCCATGACTGAATCAACGGTGACTTCACTCCCATCCTCAAGAGACCGCAGGACGAGTGGAGTCCCGTATTCTTTCTCTTTCTTATCTTCTTCCTCATCTTTTTTCTGTTCCTCTTTTTTCTCCCCCTCTTGTTCCTTTTCTTCCTTCTTTTCTTCCTGTTCTTTTTCTTGTTTTTCCGGTGCTTCTTTCAGATAAGCGACCCAACCTCCGGCTTCCTCGGGAAGCTTAAAGCTTTTGACTCTTTCTGTAACATCAGTATTCCCATCCAAAAGACTCATAATCCCTAATTTTTTCTTGGGCTCCTTTTTTTTCTCTTTCTTCTTGTCTTTTGCCTCCTCTATTTCTTCTTTTGAAGGAGAAATCAAAAAAACCGCATGCGTGCAGTCATAACTGAACTGAGCATCTGCCGCCCTTTCTGAATCGGTTCCCTCTCCTGAGTACCCTATGGTATGGCGCATTTCCTTAACACCTGATAGTTTGATAACAACCACTTCAGCTTCTCCATCCTGTGGTGTTTCCAAATACAAAATCCAGTTTCCATCAGGTGATAGCTTTGATTGGTAAATGGATTTCCACGAATCATAGACATCATGAGTCAGAGACTTTTTCTGCTGGGACCATGTGATACTTGATAAAAGAAAAAAAGTGATAACCAAAACTATTAAATATCTCTGCTTCCCGTGCATAAAGACCTCCTTAAATATGCTTTCATTTGTTTATATCACAAACTCCAGCAGGGAGCAATCAGACGTTTCTTCCTGTGTTCTGCTGCGGAATAGAAACAATTCAGGGTAAGTAAGAGATAAAGGAACAGCCTGGGTTATTAGGTCCCTCTTGATTGCTTAGGCATAATCTTTACTGGCGGCTAGGGCCCTAGCTCGAGAGTGTGCACTCCGCCAGCATTGATCAGCAAGCAACATGGGTTATCCTTTGAGGGAAGGGGGCTTTTTCACGGTGCTGGCAAAAAGAACATTGGAAATGATCTTATAGCCATCCGTTTTTCCAATCTTCATCATATCAACAGCTCCTGCGGGGATAATCAAGCTGAATCCGACAAACGTAATAAAACATGCTAACAAAAAAATCGCTACTTTTGTTCTGAGTTTCATTTTATATTCTCCTTATGGTTATTTTCATTGTTATTTTCATCTTCACCTATATAAACGTATATTGGTGTCATAAAGTTGTCTTTTCTTGAAATATTTCTTTTCTTCATCTTCATCTTAAAACGTCCTTTGACCACATATGGATGCAAGAACCGTGCCATTTGGGATACACCAGGAGATAACAATGAAAAGAGGAGGTGCCTCTTAAAAAGGATGTTCGCTGGTGTAACAATAGGTGCCCGCTATCGGACAGATGAAGGGCCTTGTTCTCTGCTGTCAGATTACTTCCAGCTTTAAGTCAAAGGTCTTGTTTCCTTTTTGGGAAAACCAGACAACAAGTTCCTTTTTTAGGTCGAATTCAAGAATCCACGATCCTTTTTTGGAAGGTGCTGTAATGTGCGCAGAGAATACAAGGGTCTCACCAGGAGCTATCCCCCTGGGCAGGACTAGAGTAAGGAAATCTCTTTCCACCAGCTCTTTTTTTGCATTAAAAAGTTTGATCCCGAGTGAGATCCGGTGTGAGTATCCGGTGGAGACCCAGGCGAAATTACTGATGTTTTTGAGTGTGATAGAAAGGGTGACCTTTCCCTTTCTTTTTACTCTCTTATCCAAGCTGGAAACATAAATTTCCCCTCTGTAAATAAAATCAGGGATGGAAGAGGCTGTTTCATTCCCCTTTGCTGCCTCCCCTCCTTCTTTTTCCAGCACCGCATGTATGGAAGTCAGAACTGTATTAAAGTATCTTAATATGACATGAGGCCTTCTGAAAACATCATCGGGAAGCTTGATCCAGTCATCGAGATACTCTTTCTCAACCCTTAAATCAAACCCATCATCTTTGATACAAAACCCGGCTTCCTTGAAAAGTGAAATCAGTTCATGAAAAGGAAGGACCTTAATATGCTTGATAGAACTTCCCAGCCTGTTCAGCCTGAGCTCTGTCGTTAAAAAAGCAGCTCCTCCGGGCTTTAATACCCGGTATATCTCCTTGAGTGACCTCAGGATTTCTTTTTCAGAGCCAAAGTGCTCAATAGAGGATGATGAAAAAATAAAATCAAAGGTGCTGTCATCAAACTCCAGATTGAGGGCGTCCATGCGTAAAAGTGTCAGTTTTTCTTCAGGATAGGGAAACGGTGCGTACTTCTTTGCTGATAAAGGAATATCCGCTTCATCCTCGCCCCCGAAAAATTCTCCCTCGTACAGATCGATACCCCAGACTTTTTTCACTTTATAGGTCAGATAATAAAGAAGATTTTCTCTCCCCGCTCCAACTGCCAAGCATACGGAACCCGGAGTTAAAAGTTTCGTTCTTTTAGCGGATAAAATGATCTGGACATGTTCCCAGGCCTTGCGGTGAAAATCCGCCTCATTCAAACTCATCTTCAGCTCCGACAGAACTCCTCTCCACTCATGGTTATTCAAATCAGCTGCCTGGCAGATCTTATTTAAAGGGATGCCTTTCTCCCTTTGTTTTTTTAAAACCCCTGTGGACACGACTTCACAAAGGACCCTGTCAAACGGCCTCAGGAAAAGATCATAAAATCTATTGGAGAAGACAGCACGCCCCCATAAATGATACTTAATCTTTCTCCAGATTGTCGGTTTCATAAATTTACTGTTTTTTTATTTGATGCTCAACCACTGCTCTGCGGCTTTCCTCAAAATCCATTCATTGCCTTTTTTGATTTTCTCAAACTCAATCCCAAGTCCTTGAAGATTCTGAGCGTAGCTGCTTATCTTTTTTTTACTTTCTTTGCTGCGTTTAGAAAAAATAAAAGGCAGCCGCCATTTTATACCTCTTCTTATCCTGTACGTTACATTATATCAAAGCTGCTTTTCTAAAAATACACAGCCGTATTTTATTATCCACTTAACTTAAATCAACAAACTCCGCTCCTTGCCCCCAGCTTCATTGACTTGAAAATCTAAGCATCATTATCATCACCGCTGATACCCTTAGAGCAGATCATCTTTCCACATACGGATATGAATATCAAACGTCCCCTAACATCGATGCCTTTGCTGAAAAGTCTCTTCTCTTTGAATTTGCTTACTGCCCGGTGCCAAAAACATCTGCGTCATACGCATCCTTTATGACAGGCCTTCATCCTTTCGTCCATAAAACAAGACCCATACCCCTTATATCTGTGCTGAAAAGAATCCGTCAACTATTTTTCTGATATATAAGGTAAAGTATCACCTTTAAAGGGGATGTTCTTCCTGAAAAAATCATCACATACGGCGATTGAAAACTGAAATATTTTGTTTATGATAATAGAAGGTGAAAACAATGATGATACACACAGCAAAAGGGAAAGTGCGGAGTGTGCTTTGTGTTTTGTTTCTTTTCCTTCTTATCCAGGGCACATCCGGTGCTTATAATAAAAAACTTGAGATTACCGCAGATAAAGTCAGCGTCTACATCAAGCCAGATACAGGCAGCTCTGTAATCGGTCTTTTAAAAAGGGGAGATGTGGTCACTTTAGCCTCCTCTCTAAAAATAAAATCCAGCTGGTATTACATCTACTTTAACCTTGAAAACTCGGACTTCACATCGTCCGGGTATATACCGGATTCCGCAGTAAAGAAACTATTCAGTGTGACCAAAGTAATTGTCATAGATGAAGGGTCTGCTGATACAAATAAATATGGGGCTGGATCCCGTTTAAACAATATTCGCTGGGGGATGAACCAGGAACAAGTCATGATTAATGAAGGGCGCCCGTTAGACAGGGAAGATACAGGTGAATCCACGACCTTAAAATATGATGCAGAATTTATGGATAGGAGCTGCCTCTTGACGTATTTCTTTTCGGAGGATAATTTAACCAGAGCTGTTTTTTACTTTTCAGAGAAAGAACTTGAAAAAACACTGAATAGAGAAGACCATATCTCAATAAAAAACGCCCTGATCCAAAAATACGGTAATCCTAAAGAGGAGAGCGTTTTCGGGCAGTATCTTAGAAATAGGACCCACTCCATAAAGAACGGAGGCTCTCCCGGTTCTCTTCTTCTCTTGCAAACAACCTGCTGGGAGAAGGCAGAAACCAGAATCTGCCTAAACCTTTATCAGAACAAAGAACGCATAGAGATAGAATTGGAATACACAGATCTTGACCACAGCAAATCCGGAATAAAAGCTTCCTTGAAGGGCCTTTCCGGGTTTTCTCGCAATTAGGCCCCGGCAGGAACGAAAAAAACTCCCTCACATTGGTTTTATAGGTCTTGCTTGAAATATACAGGAAAGCGTCAGGCAAAATCCATGAAATTAGGAAGAGGGCTCTTTTTCCTCCTGTTTCCTGCGGATATACTCCTGGTATTTGACCTCGCCTTCATCCTTCCAGAACTGTCTGAACTGCTTCCGGTCGCCGGTCTCTTTTCTATCTATCCAATGGTCCCTCTTAGAGGGAAACCTGCCGTAAAAATGGTCTGACGGTTCTCTCTTATGAGAACCGAATCCGCCGAAAAATATCTTAGCGAGGAGCAGAACTCCGAATGCCTGCCAGTAAGTGATTTCTCCCAATCCGAACAACCCAGGCATAAGCCAGTTCCACAACCACATCACCAAAAGACCGAACACAAGCGCAAATCCTGCGGCAAACACCACTCCCATAAAAGCCATCCCGATGATACGGAGGACCTTTGCCCCGCGACTACGGCTGTCTCCTTCATTTATAAACATATGCTCATGATTCATTTTAACCTCCTTATTTATACCATGCTGGTTAATTTTCTTTTCATCTTTTTTAAAGCCCGTGATTTTCTTGCCAAAAGAGTTCCCAGCGGGACTCCCCACTCCTCAGAGAGCTCCCTAAAAGACCTGTCATCAAATTCAGTAGCCATGAGAAGGTTCCGTTCACCTTCATTAAGGGTTCCGAGAGCCTCAAAAACCATGTCCTGAAGTTGCTTGTTTTCAAAGATCTCTCCCGGGTCATGACCTGAATCCTTAACGGCTTTTTCTAAAGAACCAACTTCCTTTCTTTTTCTGAAGAGATCAACAACCCTGTTTCTGAGAGATTGATAAATATAAGCGGCCAGATTCTCAATGGGAATGCTGATATCCGCTTTATCGAACAGGTTCAGCATAACATCCTGGACAATATCCTCTGCATCCCGGTCAGCCGCATCATCTATACGGCCTCTGACGTAACTGACCAGCTTCTTGTGCTCCGTACGAAAAAAATCAGCCACTCGGTTCATACGTTTCTCACTTTTGTATTCTATAACATATTCAAGACGAAAAAATGAGTTTTTTATTGCCGCAAACATCTTATCCCTTTGTCATTGAGCAGCGGAAAACACGAAAAACCACTGCCTGTCCAGGAAATCAAAGGAACGCTCAAGCCTGTATCCGGCATTTTCCAGGCTTCGAACAATTTCTTCTTCTGTAGAACTGTGCCCCAGCCGGCTCATGAGCCCCTTCTCTTTTTTATTATCAATGATAACGACTCTTCCTTCGGGCCGGAGAGCCCTTTTCAGCTTACGGAAATATTCGACCGGATTTTCTATATGGTGAAACGCATTTCTTGAAAACACAAGGTCCACGCTTTTATCCATAAGGTTAGTGCCTCCCTCTTCGGCAAGAACCAGTGTCAACTGCCCGTTGAGGTGTCTTTTCTTTGCCTCTTCTCTTATGAATCCGAGGTTTTTTGCACTAACATCCACGGCATACACATGTCCCCTGTCTCCGACTTCTTCAGCAAAACGGAAGGTGAAATACCCCCCTCCGGAACCGACATCAGCTATACTCTCTCCTGAACGGATATCCAGATGACTGATGATTTCACCCGGCCGGCTCTCTTCGGAACCAGCCTTTTTATTGAACATTTTCAGCATGTATTTTTCAAACATTCTGTTTCTCCTTTTAAAAACACTTTCACTTCTAAAGACGGGAAAGGGAACGGATTATTGCATTTTGTTAATAATCCAGGCTAATATAATATTCATTTATTATTGTTAAGAGACACGATGAAAAGTTAAGGAGTATGCATTCATGGAAAGGAGATAAAAATGGGAAAGGTCGTGAATATCAGCCAATGTTTTAAAATGTTCTCAGATACATTTTCGCCTAAGATTATAGGGGAATTGAACGGACAATACATCTTGGTTGTAAGATGTGAAGGAGACAAGGTCCCCTGGCATACTCATGAAAATGAAGACGAGATGTTTTTTGTGATTGAAGGCGTTTTGGACGTTCTAGAAAAAGATAAAAAAGTAACCGTGAATTCAGGAGAATTCTATATCGTTTCAAGGGGCACAGAGCACCGTGTGGTCCCGCAAGGTCTTGTGAAGCTCATGTTGTTTGAACCGGCAGGCATAGCTCACACCGGTGAGGTGCGAACAGAAATCACCAAGAAAAAGTTTGACCGATTGGATGTCTAGAGCCATTTCGAGGATAATTAACCTGTTTCGCTGATTTTCTATTGTTCTCTCCTTTCCAAAGGGGACATTTTAGCTTAGCAGTTGATGGGGACGCTTTTGCCTTGTTATCACAATTGTGATGTTTGAGTATTGCTTGTGATGGTCAATTCCCATATAATTTATTTATGCACTCCCGTTTTTTAAATTTGACTCTGCGGGTAGTCCATCATGCTTTCGACTCCCGCAGGAGGTGCATTACATCATCATGTTACCTATCATTTAACAACGGGAGGGAGAATTTTATCTTTTTAAGATTTGAGGAGGGGGGATGCGAATACCATGAGCACCAGTGACACACCGCACCACCCGAAGCGTGTGCTGAGCAGCGGATTCACAATAGCTGTCACCATCGGCGGCATTATTGGCCTGGGTATCTTGCGCACGCCTGGGGAGGTTGCAGCGGTTGTCCCCAATCCATGGATGTTTGTGTCCCTCTGGGTGCTGGGCGGCCTATTTATACTACTGAGCACGGTAACGGCGGCCGAACTGATGGGTATGACACCGCGATCCGGGGGAACCTACGTCCTGATGCGACGTGCCTATGGACCGTTCCCTGGATTCGTCATTGGCTGGGTCGACTGGTTGAGCTTTGTCGCTGACATAGCCTTTAAGGCAGTCGTGGTCACTGAATTTGCCGTATTGTTAATTCCAGCAGTGGGTCAATGGCATACACTGATAGCAATCATGGTGTCCTCAGTGTTTGCCGCCCTTCAATTACGGAGCATTATCCTGGGCGCGAACGTCCAGCAAATCGCTGCTGCCGCCATGGCACTGATCGTTGTCGGCTTCACACTGGCGCTGGTATTCGCCAAGACAGTGGTGAGCAGTAATGCCGCTTCGGTTCCCCATGCGGTTAGCGGACTCGGCGCTTGGAGCCTCGTGATCGCAGCCATTATTTATACCTACGACGGCTGGATTTATGCCTCCTATTTCAGTGGTGAGATAAAAGGCGGCAGTGGGGCTGTGGCGCGCGCCTGTATCAAGGGCGTGGTCATCGTAATTCTGCTCCATGTATTCCTGGCTGGGGCATTGGCCTGGAAAGTACCACTGACCAGCCTGGCCGGCAATAAATTGGCATTGGCCGGCGCCCTGGAGATGACCATCTCCCCGGTTGCGGCAACCGTCGTGCTGGTTGCAGCAATAATCATGTTGCTGGCCCACCAGAACTTGCTTTACATGAGCACGCCCCGAATCCTCCAGGCATTGGCGGCCGATGGCCTTGCCGTCAGGCGCGCAGGGGAAATCTCAAAAGGTGGCAATCCGGTCTTTGCGGTGCTGCTGTCCTGGGGGCTTTCAGTCGGCCTGATCATGATCGGCGGATTCAAATTTCTGCTGCACCTTTCCGTATTTTTTTATGTGTTCTTATATGTATTGCTGATCGCGGGAGTCATCATCCTGCGTTCGCGCCAGCCGGATGCTGACCGTCCGTACAGGGCCTGGGGCTACCCCTGGAGCACATATACATGTCTTTTCGGTTGGATAGCTCTCGCCCTGTTCCAGGCAGTCACCGAAATCGATACCGTCGCTTACGCTGCGATCATGGTGGCGATATCCTGGCCGGTGTACCGGGCCATGGTGCGCCGCGGATCGAACTGACTAAACACGAAGGGAGAAAAGGGAGGCGAAAATGAGTAAAATTGTAGTCTTGGGCTGTGGGGCAGTGGGAAAACACATGGCCGTTGATCTGTGCAAGGATCCCGGCTGTGAGGTTGTCTCGGTTGATGTTGACCAGAAGTCCCTGGAACGCCTGGCTCGGGAACATCCTATCCAGACCCGTGTAGAGGACCTATCCACGGCCGAAGGGATCACAAGGGCCGTTGAAGACGCGGACCTTGTCATCGGCTCGGTACCCTACTCCATCGGATACTCAATGCTCGAAGGGGTCATTCGTGCAGGCAAGAACATCGTGGACATCTCGTACTTCTTTGAGGATCCGTTCGGCCTGGACGACCTGGCAAAGGAAAAGGGGGTCACCGCCGTGGTGGACTGCGGGGTAGCGCCAGGCATGGCCAACATCATTCTCGGCGATCATTCCCGGAAGATGAATGTCACCCGCTACGAGTGCTATGTCGGGGGCATTCCAAAGGCGAGGAATGCGCCCTTCGGGTACAAGTCGCCCTTTCCTGTCCTCGAGGTTCTGGAGGAATATGCCGGCTCATGCAGGATGGTCAAGGGCGGAAAGGTGATCGTCAAACCGATGCTCTCTGAAACCGCAACGATCGATTTTGGGGGGGTCGGTCCCCTGGCATGCCTCAACTCTGACGGGCTCAGAACCCTAATCCGCACCATGGACATCCCCGACATGTTCGAGAAGACCCTGCGCTACCCAAGACACGTAGACGTGATGCGCATCTTCAGGGATGTAGGATTCCTCAACCTGACCCCCATCCAGGTGAAGGGCATTTCGGTGCGTCCGATCGACGTGACCGCATCACTGCTCGCCCCGCACTGGGAATACGAAGCAGGCGAGGCGGATCTCACCGTCATGAGGCTGGTAATCTCCGGCAAGGAGGATGGGAAACCGACGACCTACACCTACCATCTGTACGATGAATACGATCCCGCGACCCGAACCCCCTCCATGGCTAGGACGACAGGGTATACCTGTACAGCAGTCGCCCGGTTGGTGCTTGATGGCGGCTATTCACAAAAGGGGATCAGTCCTCCCGAGTTCGTGGGTCGTGCCGACAGATGCCGGGAACGTGTAGAAAAGTACTTGGAGGATCGAGGCGTCCGTTACAGGATGCAGCGGTCCTGATCACCATTTTTAGATAATTCTATTCTCGGCTTTGTTTCCCTCCTGGGGGAAGATGATTAAGAAGAAAATGAGTCAAGGTTTGATAAAGATGATAAGTTGTGTTCTCTCCTTCGTAAATGCCGTGACTCCGATTAGGATAAATCATTAAGGAAAACAGTTTGTTGTGCTTTATCAGTTCATTAATTAGAGTCTCTGTGCTCTGATAATGAACGTTATCATCTCCTGTGCCATGAACAAGAAGAAGGTCGCCTTCCAGTTGATGAGCGTAGGTAATTGGTGATCCTTTGATATAGTTTTCTCGGTTTTCATAGGGTAAACCCATGTATCTTTCTTGATAAATTGAATCGTAAAAAAGTTGATTGCTCACCGGGGCCACCGAGAGGCCAACATGGTATAAATCTGGGTAGCGAAAAAGAAGGTTGAGAGTCATTGACCCGCCGCCACTCCATCCCCAAACACCAATTCTTTGTGCGTCAATATAAGGCCTTTCTTTAATGAGTTGACGCAAGGCGGCAGCTTGCTCTTGGGAAGCTAAAATCCCAATTTGGCCATAGATGCATTTTCTCCACTCCCGTCCTTTAGGAGCCGGAGTGCCCCGATTATCAATACTCATGACCAGGTACCCTTGCTGAGCCAGAAAAAGATGCCAAAGGTAGCGGTTTCCACCCCAGCCGTCAACCACTGTTACTCCGGCCGGTTCGCCATAAACATGGATGAAAACAGGGTATTTGAGATGGGGATCAAAATCAGGGGGGAAAAGACACCAGCCGTCAAGGAGCGCTCCTCTCCCAATATTGACTTGAAAGAATTCAGCGGGCTTCCTTTTAAGCTGAGCTAGTCTTTCCTTTAAGGCGGCGTTGTCCTCGAGCATTGATAATGTCCGATGGGAGGGTAACTCAATGATTTCCGTGAGGGGAGGGGTGTTAAAATCAGAAAAGGTGTGAACGGCCCACCGGCAATCAGCCGAGAAATTATAAGTATTGGTACCGGTAAATGTTGAGGGCGTGATTTTTTGGGGCCGGCCTCTCCCATCAAGGCGGCTTTGATAAAGATATCTTTGGGTGGCGTTCTCAGGTGAAGCAATAAAATATAACCAGCCTCTTTTTTCATCAACAGCAAGGAGATTAATCACATCGTAATTCCCAGGAGTTAGCAATTTGGGTTCTCCCTTGCCTTCAAGAGAAGCAAGATAAACATGCCGCCAGCCATCTCGTTCAGAGGTCCAGGTGAAATTTTTCCCTTTATTTAACCAAAACAATTCATCCACTACATCCACCCAAGTTTCATCTCTTTCGGTCAGGATGGTCTGAACATCACCCGTGAGCGCATCACCAGCCATCACGCGGAGGGTATTTTGCTGGCGGTTTAATTGTTGAAAAATTATTTTAGTTGGATTCTTTGTCCACTCCAGACGGGCAATATAATTATTACGAGGATCACCTGGGGACTTTATCCAGATTGTTTCGCCCCCCGAGGAGTTGATGACGCCTAAACGACAAGCAGAGTTGGTTTGTCCCACTTTGGGATGAGGGAATTGAATAAGCTTGGGGTAAAGGGAGTCAGTATAATTAATCAGCGTGAAGCGAGGTACATCTTTGGCGTTGAATTGCCAGAAGGCGATAAAGCGACCATCAGGACTCCACCGGAAGCCGTCCCTAACCCCAAATTCTTCTTCGTAAACCCAATCAGATGTACCGTTGACGATCGTTTCTGAACCATCGTTAGTTAGTTGGATGATCTGGCTAGTGGATAAATCTTCAACCCAGATGTTACTTTGATAAACATAAACCACTCGATCTCCTTGAGGAGAGAATTTAGCGAACATCAAAGAAGAGGGTTGAGCATCAGCGCCAATTTTTTTCAGTAATCCTGATTCTAAATTAAGAACCCAGTAATCGCCGCGAGTATTACGACGCCAGACGCGGCGGCTATTGGTATAAATCAAAAGCTTCATCCTATTCGGGGAGAAAGAGAAATCTTCGATGCGCAGTGGTTTTTCAGCCCCAAGGGGAATAAATGAGGGGGCCTCGATGATGACCTGTTTTTTGCCCTGAGGGAGGGTATAGAGCACAAGGTCCTGTCCTCCCTCCACCGAGCTTGATGGCTCCAGGATCAGATATCCGGATAATTCCGGAACCCAGTGGACGCTCGGCGGGTGTTTACTCCCTAATTCACTAGAGGCGAAAATACGCTCAAGCGTAAGCATGCTTTGCTCTTGGCCGGTGGCTGGGTTATTACCTTGGAGTTTAAAAGAAGTGCTGTCACGGGGTTGGATTGGATTTAATTGGCGGTGAAAGCCGTCGGCGGCCAGTAGAGCCTCTGGAACCAACAGCGCTAAGGTCAGCCATAAGCAAGTAACTATTGAGTTAAAAAGTTGGCCAAATGAGAGCCATCTAGAGAATGAATAAAGAGATAAATTGTTTTTTCTAGAGTTCATCTTTTTTCCTCCTCAACTCGATTTTAATTAACCTGAACTATTCATAAAAAAATGGCGGTGTTCATTTTTTTGTTTTGCTATCAAGGATATACATATTTTCCACAAAAAAGACAACTGAAATATTTTTGTTTGTTTTTACTTTCATTTTAATCGCAATTTTTTTACCATATAGGCAAGCCGATATGAAATTCAGATATGGTCTGTGCTCCCTTCAGATTTTTAACGCCATTCTTCTTCATTTTTCTCGGCGCTTGCGTAACTCCCCCCGTCCTTGGGTCAGACATACTCAGCGTCCGGCTCCGCCGGGTGCCCTCGAAAAGCCTCATCCGAAGGCTAAATCTTCAATGTCGCCACGACCACACCTGAATTTCAGTAAGTTTAAGCAACCTCGACTTGTGAATAATCCAGGTAAATATACAACATTCTTAGGATTGTTTTTGTATCAAATAAAGCAGGCTAATTTATAGAAAGGAAAAGCCAATGATTTTAAATGAAAAAAAGGCTCCTCCTCTTAGCGATAATTTTAACCTTTGGCCCCAAAATAATACAACCAAAGTCTCCATCGGCCTAGTCATTATCTCTCTTTTCCTCAGCTTTTTCGCCAGCTGTGAGAGGAAGGAAACCACTCTTTCCTCCTCCACCGAAACCGTAGGCCCCCAGCCAAGCGGGAAAAGTATCTTACCCGTAAACCAGGTGCTTCGCCCCTATGGTTCCCAGCTAATTTTGCCTGGCCTTAGGCCCCAAGCTTTAGCCATCTCTCCCGATGGCAGCATGGTGGTGGTCTCGGGTAAAACAAACGAACTAGTAGTTCTTGATCCCCTTAGCCTTCAAATTCTCCAGCGAGTGGAATTCCCGGCAGAAGAGCAGAAAGAACCGCCCTCAGCTTCTTCAGCCAATATAATTAATCCTGACCCAAAAGGGCAGTTGAGTTATACAGGTCTCACTTTTTCCCCTGACGGGCACCTCATTTTTCTGAGCAATGTCAACGGCAGTATTAAAGTTTTCTCCGCGGCGCAAAGAAAAATGATCACTCCCTCCCATACCATCGCCTTGCCTCCGGCTAACGCCCCCCGCAGGAAAGCGGAAATACCTGCCGGACTAGCCCTAAGTCCTGACGGCCAGAAACTTTATGTCTGTGGAAATCTTTCCAATCGCCTCATTGAAATTAATGTTTCCACAGGAGAGGTCTTAAGATTATTTGACGTTGGAGTGGCTCCTTTCGCCGTAGTGTTAAAAAAAGATAAAGCTTATGTTAGTAACTGGGGAGGGCGAAGACCAGGCCTCACTGATTTAGTTGGACCAGCGGGGCGAGGCACTTTAGTTAAAGTTGATCCCGAAAAATTCATTGCTTGCGAAGGCTCAATAAGTGTCATTGACCTGGCCAGCGGTCGCCTCATAAATGAAATTATCGTGGGCCTTCATTCCTCGGCCCTGACTTTATCTCCCGATAGTCGTTATCTAGTTTGTGCCAATGCTGCCTCCGATAACCTGAGTGTCATCGATACGCGTACTGATGAAGTCGCAGAAACTATCTGGGTAAAACGCAGCCCGGCTGACCTCTTTGGCGCCTCCCCCAATGCTTTGTGTTTCACTCCCGATGGAAAATGGCTATTAGTAGCTAATGGCACTCAGAATGCCGTAGCCGTAGTTGACTTTAAACCCGAGAAGAAAAAATCACAAATCAAAGGCCTTATTCCCGTAGGATGGTTCCCCGGAGCTTTAGGCTGGCATCAATCCCAGCACAAGGTTTGGGCGGCCAACATCAAGGGGATTGCTGACCGCCCGCAGATAGATTCGCGGACGGGACTCCACGGATTTAATACCCACCAATATTACGGTTCTGTTTCGGTTTTTTCTCTCCCTAAAAAAACTGAGCTGAAGAGGCTTACTCATCTCGTGTTCGAGAATTTTCACCGGGAAAGAATCGAGGCCGCTTTAAAAAAACCACAGCCTCGACAGAAAGCAAAGCCCATCCCTTCCAGAATCGGCGAACCAAGTTTGATAAAACATGTGGTTTACATTATTAAGGAAAATCGGACCTATGACCAAGTTCTGGGTGATGTCACTGAAGGAAACGGCAACCCTTCTTTGTGTATCTTTGGAGAGGAAGTAACCCCTAATCAGCATAAATTAGTCCGCGAATTTGTCTTGCTTGATAATACTTACTGCAGTGGCATTCTCAGTGCTGACGGGCATCAATGGTCAACGACCGCTTTTGGGACCGATTATCTAGAGCGATCCTTTGCTGGTTGGCCTCGGAGCTATCCCGATGGAATGGGGGAAGATGAAGTTGATGCTCTGGCCTACGCTCCTACCGGATTTATTTGGGATAACTGCCGTCGCCACGGCATCTCTATCTGGGATTTCGGTGAATTTGCCATCCCGGAAGTCAAATGGCAAGACCCCATTAAGAAAGGTCGGCCGAGTTGGAAAGATTGCTGGCATGAATATCTCGAAGAAAAAGGTGAAGTAGTCATCGGTTCCCGCCCAGGGATACCCTCGATTTCTGATTTTACCCCCACCGATTATATCGGATGGAGCATGGAGGTTCCTGATGTATGGAGAGCCCGCTACATCAAGAAACAGATAAAAAAATGGGAAGCCGAAGGAGAAATGCCGGCTTTGGTCTTAATCTGTCTGCCAGTTGATCATACAAGCGGTACAAGGGCCGGTTATCCTACTCCCCAAGCCTCCGTTGCTGACAACGATTTAGCCCTCGGCCAGATAATCGAAGTTTTGAGCCACAGCCGTTTCTGGCCGGACATGCTCATCATGGCCATCGAAGATGACCCCCAAAACGGCTTTGACCATGTGAGCGGCTATCGCACCACCGCCTACTTAGCCGGTCCCTACGTGAAGCGAGGACAAGTTATCCACACTCAATACAACACAACCAGCCTCTTACGAACTATTGAACAGATCCTCGGACTTTCCCCGATGAATCAATTTGATGCGACCGCAACGCCCATGTTTGATTGTTTCACTGACCAGCCTGATTTGCGCCCATTCGCGGCTGTCCCAAACAGAATTCCCCTCGATGAATTAAATCCCGAACCCAAGCAAATTACCGATGCTTTACTCCGGAAGAATGCCCAGATTTCAGCTAAGTTAAACTTTAAAATAGTGGATGCTTGCCCGGAAGATGTGCTGAATCGAATAATTTGGCATTCAGTAAAAGGCCCCAAAGCTCCTTACCCCATTTGGGCCGTCACTTTGGTTGAGGACCGGGATTAACTACGCCAAAGCCCAACCGGGCCGCATTTTCAAAAGTTCTGGCTTTAGCTTTTTTCTATAAAAAGCAGAAATTCTTATTTCTTAACAGGGTAAGGGGGATGCTTGGGCACCTCCACCGGATCTTTTTTTATTAACTCTTCTAAGAAGGCGATGGCTCGCTCCAATTGGGCATCTCGGCCTTGAAAAGTTTCGTAGGGAAGATTGTCGACCACAATGTCAGGTTCAACCCCGTGTCCCTCGATTAGCCACTCTCTTTCCGGCCCATAAACACCAGACTCAGCAGCGGTGGCAATACCCCGGTCAACCAGGACATTGCTGGAAGATAGCCAGATTTCACCACCCCAAGTTCGGGTGCCAATAACCTTGCCCAGTCCTAAACGACGAAAGCCTTCGGTAAAAGCTTCTCCGTCAGAGGCGGTATATTCATTACACAGCACCACCATATGGCCCCGGAAAGCATACTGCATATTCCAGGTGGGATTTCCTACGCGGTCTTGCCAGTAGAACCAGGCTTTACGCAGCAATTTCTCCAAAATCCAGGAATCAATATTGCCTCCATCGTTATGGCGAACATCAATAATCAAGCCTTGGCGGTTGTAGACGGGGTAAAAGTTTCTCACCCACTCGGTGTAATTATTGCCCCCCATGGCCCGAAGATGAACATATCCTACTTTACCAGCGGTCTGTTTTTCCACCTGGAGCCGGCGGGTATATTCCCACTCACTATAACGAAGGTTGTACTCGGCTGAAAGGGTAATGGGGTAAACGATTTCTTTATAAAGCTGGCCATCGCTGCCTTTTAATTCTAAAAGCACTTGGGTACCGGCGGTATTTCTCAGAAGGAGGCTCGGGTGTTCAACTCCGAGGGTCGGGCGGCCATTAATTGCGACAATAACGTCCCCTTCTTTTATCTTTAATCCAGGCCGGGCCAAGGGAGAAAATTTTTCAGGGTATTCGGGATCAGTCCGGTAAATGTGGACAATCCGCCATCCGCCGACCTTCTTGTCTTTCACCAGTTTGGCGCCCAGCGAACCAGGTAAAATATCGTCGGGAGGCCGCCTTATATCCCCACCACGGACAAAAGTATGAAGAGCCGATAATTCGCCTACCAAGTGAGCAATGAGGTCATTTAGCTCTTGACGATCGCTGACTCGCTCCAGGTACGGGAGATGGCGCTGCAGCAGTCCTTCGTAATCAACACCATGAAGGCGGCGGTCGTAAAAATAGTCTCTTTCCATCCGCCACGCATCTACAAACATCTGGCGCCATTCCGAGCGAGGATCAATGGGAAATTGCCACTTAGAAAGATCCGCCTTGCTTTCAGCTAATGAAGCAGGCTTTCTCGGTTTCGCCTCAATAACATAAAACTCAGATCCCTTTTGAACCATTATTTTTTTACCAGAGGCTGACAGTTCATAGCGCCGAACATTTTCCACGAGGGTGACTGGTTTCGGCCGGCGGTTGGTTACAGTCACCGCTTTAAGTTTAGGCTTGCCGGCGGCTTTTGACTCCCGGTCGATAAAAAACAATTCCTCCTGGCCGACAGATAAATTAGAATAGACGCTCGGGGGAAGAGGAACTTCAAAAACCCTATCTTGGAGGCCCTGAAAATTGATTTTCACCCGGACCTTAGAAGGCGCTTCTTTCGACTTTTGGCTAGTTTTTTTGGCCGGAGAAGAAGATGAAGACTTTGCTTCTCCCTTGGACGTTTCCTTCTCAGCCAATAATTCGTTCTGCGGTGTCCAAGGAAAAATATCTTTCCCGCTCAGACCAAGGGCGTAAATTCTTGTGCTTCGATCAAAGTAAGGCTCTGGTTGGCGCGGTCCCCACGGGCTTCTCACCACACTCCGAAAATAGCGGTCGGATAGAAAATAAAGCCATTTACCATCCGGACTCCAGGACGGGTTGTAAGAATCAACTCG
>Ga0190359_1000134_pt1 | contig 46677 bp, 40 predicted proteins | sample 48721823_MG_FD_161269 | JGI IMG/M metagenome (GOLD analysis project Ga0190359, IMG submission 161269) | Hydrothermal vent microbial mat bacterial communities from Southern Trench, Guaymas Basin, Mexico - 4872-18-2-3_MG | ecosystem: Environmental > Aquatic > Marine > Hydrothermal vents >...
CTTTTAGCCGGCACGATCTTATCAAAATAGAATCGGGTGGTGGTACCAATGGGATTGATGATGTCCAGCACCTGAAGGTCAAATTCCCTCGAGACCTGCACCTTGATCCTATCGATATTTTCCCAAGGTGGTGAGGGGATCATTTCTAGCAGCAGGCGGCTCGGATCTTTCTCTTCCACTAAGGTGATATTGAACCGGTTCTTCAACCTTGAAGGTGCTTCCCAGAGATCTGCTATGATGCGTAGTTCTTGCCCGAACTGTTCAGAGGAATACTGGTACACCTTTTTTTCCTCGGGTATGATCCACCACAGTAGATTTCCGTCAGTAACAAGGGCCTCTTCCCTTGGGCTCTTCTGCTCTACTTTCAATAGATCAGGGCGGAGCACGTATATTTTGCCGGAGGCAAGATCTCCCTTTACCTTATTGCCCAGCATTGACATTGTCCTTGTCTTTACTTCTCGCCGGTAATCTATGACCAAGCCATTATCAGCCTTGTAATGATTGTGAATTCCTTCAAGAACCTGGTTCAGATCCTGAGCATAACCGGGCCGTAAGCCCCGAGCACAACCAAGGCAGAATATCAGCAAGAAGATGATCTTATATGTCTTTTCTCCCATACACTTCCCTTGGTCTAACCCCGTCAGATGGTCCTACTATTCCTTCTCTTTCCATGAGTTCTATCATGCGGGCTGCACGGTTGTAGCCCACCCGCAGCTTTCGTTGCAACATTGAAATGGATGCCTGCCCCGTGTTTAGCACAATTTCGACTGCCTCGTCATATTTTTCATCCCTTTCTATCCCCAGTTCTTCGGCCTCTTCCTCGGCCTCCATCTTGGACATTATACTAGCTTCGTAATCAGGCTTTTTCTGGGACCTCAAGAAATCAGTTATCCGGTTTATCTCATCCTCAGACACAAAGGCCCCATGAATTCTCATAATCCGGGCCACACCAGGAGGTAAAAAAAGCATATCTCCCTGTCCCAGAAGGTTTTCGGCCCCGATTGTGTCAAGAATAGTTCTGGAATCTACTTTGGAGGTCACTTGAAACGAGATGCGTGCTGGAAAATTGGCCTTTATTATTCCTGTGATCACGTCCACAGAGGGCCTCTGGGTAGCAATGATTAGGTGAATACCAGCGGCCCTTGCCATCTGGGCGAGTCTGGTGATGGCCTCCTCCACGTCTCTTGACGACGCCATCATGAGATCAGCCAGCTCATCTATGACCAAGACAATGTACGGTAGTAGTCGGTTTTGCTGACCAGTATCATTTTCCAGTTTGGGCAGTTTTCCCTTGATAACTGCCTTATTATAGGTCTCGATATTTCGAAATCCTCGGTCCGAGAGCACCATGTAACGCCGCTCCATTTCTTCTACGGCCCAACGCAGGATTTTCGTGGCCTCCTTGGCAGATGTGACCACCGGGTACATAAGATGGGGGATGTCATGATAGACTGAAAGCTCTATTCGTTTGGGGTCTATCATTAAAAACTTTACTGTGTCAGGATCCACCTTAAATAGGAGGCTATTTATCATGGCATTTATGGAAACGCTTTTGCCTGACCCTGTGGCGCCTGCCACCAGCAGATGGGGCATTTTGGTGAGGTCAGCGATCACGGGGGAACCGGTTATGTCCTTTCCTAGCCCTATGGGCAGCCTGTAACGAGTATTCTTGAATTCGGGCCTGGAAAGCACTTCTTTTAAATAGACCATCTGCCTCTTATTATTGGGAATCTCTATTCCTATAGCGGCCTTGCCAGGGATTGGGGCCACTATCCTGATACTGGGTGCCCTGAGGGCCAGGGCCAGATCATCTGAGAGCCCAGCCACCTTGCTTATCTTTATACCCGGCGCAGGCTTGAACTCGTACATGGTGATCACCGGACCGGGCATAATCTCAGACACTTCGCCCTCCACCCCAAAATCAGCCAGCTTTTTTTCCAATAGCCTTGCATTCATTTCAAGGCTTTCTTGGTGGATTTCAGCTTCAGGTTCCTCTGGGGTGTCATCCAGGAGATCAAACGGGGGCAGAGAGAATCCGTTTCCTTTTTTCATGAATGGAAAGGGTACCTGCTCGGGCTCTTTCTTAGGTTGAGGTGGCAGAGGTACAACTCTGACTTTTGGTTTGGACCTTATTTTTTTCTTCGCCTCTTTTGTTTTTCTTGCCCTTTCCCTTTTTGCCTTTCTTTTGTCAGCCAAGAGAGTCAGCCATTTTGTGCCCAACAGTGCCCACCCCCAGATAGTTGAAAAGATCCATTTCAGGGAGAGGTGAGTTATGTACATTAAGGAAATCAAGAATATGGCCCCGAGGAGAAGGTATGTGCCAAAGCTATTCAGGAGTTGCTTAAGGAAGTGGGAAATATAAAGTCCCACTAATCCGCCGGCGAGCATTTCTCCACCTCGCAGGGCAATGGGCTTGCCCAACCTTAGCCCCAGCAGACCTGCCGTGGTTAATATCAGTGAGGCGAGGCATACTGAAGAGGCCAGAACAGAGTCGAATTCTTCTCCTCGAAATGAGATGACTGCCCAGCCTATGCAGATAAGGATGAGCCAAAAAGAAGAAAATCCCAATGTAAGAAAAAGTGCTCCGGAAAGATGAGCACCTATTGTTCCAAACAGATTCTGGAAATGGCCTAGTGGGCCACTCACATTCCAAATTAACGGGTCAGAAGGATGGAAGGAAAGCAGGCTTCCCCCGATGAAGATTGAAAGGAGTATGGCAACTATCCCGTGGATCTCGTGCCGGATAGGGTGCTTATCGTCCTTTTTTTCTTTTCTCTTTGCCAAGGTTTTATACCTTTAATTAAGGCTTAAGGCTGAAGGCGTAAGGCTTAAGGCCAAATTACGCCTTACGCCTTCTTTACACATGCACAATCAACGGAAGAATAACAGGTCTCCTCTCGATCACCTTGTGAAAAAATTTCGCGAGACGCCTCTTTATTTCCTCTTTTACGACAGATTCATCCTTGTAAAGCTCTTCTCGCTCGTCGTCAAGTACTTCCAACACCACGTATTTGGCATCTTCAATGATATACCTGGCTTCTTCTTCAAATACAAATCCACGGGAGATTACGTCAGGGCCGTAAACGATATCACCGGTTTGTTGGTTAAGAACCAGCAGCACTATGAATACACCGTTTTCACTCAACCGCCTCCTTTCCTTTAGTACCGAATCTCCAATGTCACCCAGGCCCTTGCCATCCACCAGGACTCTCCCAGTGGGAACCCTTCCAGCAAAGGAGGCTTTTTGTTTTTCAAAGCATATCACAGAGCCGTTTGTGGCCAGTAGGAGATTGTCCTGTGGGATCCCCATTTCGGCTGCCAGTTGAATATGCCTTATAAGGTGGCGTATTTCCCCGTGTATGGGAACAAAAAATTTTGGTTTGACTAGCCCTAAAAGCAACTTGAGTTCCTCGCGCTTGGCATGCCCTGAGGTGTGTATCTCTGATATCTTTTCATAGGCCACATCGGCGCCTTGTTCATAGAGTTTGTTGATTATAGCGGTTATGGCTCTTTCATTCCCTGGGATAAAGCGTGAAGACAGGATTACAGTGTCACCCTGCCTTATTTTGATATTCCTGTGTGCACCCTGAACCATTCGCGCTAGGGCAGACATTGGTTCGCCCTGGCTACCGGTAGTTATTATCGCAAGTTTGTCATCTGGAAACTGATCGATCTGCTTTTCCCCTATTTCTTGATCCTCAGGAAAATGCAAGAATCCTTCTTTTCTTGCTATCTGGACGTTGGTAAGCATGCTCTTGCCGCTAAACATTACCTTGCGCCCGTATTTCATGGCCAGGTTTATTACCTGTTGGATTCTCGTAATGTTGGACGCAAACACCGCAACGATAATCCTTCCCCTCGAAGCCTGGAAGAAGTCCTCAAGGGATTTTTTGACATCCTGCTCGCTAAGGGTAAACCCTTCCTTCTCGGCATTTGTAGAATCTGAGAGGAGGGCAAGGACCCCCTTTGAGCCATAGGCGGCAAATCGAGCGAGATCTGTAGCTTGGCCATCAACAGGCGTGGGGTCGATTTTGAAGTCCCCGGAGTGTACAATGATTCCTTCAGGTGTGCTAATGGCCAATCCCACACCATCAACAATGCTGTGATTTACGCTGATAAATTCCACTTGGAAGTCATCGATGGACAGTATTTCGCCAGGACTTATGGCGGTAAGCTTGGCTATGCTCAGTAGCTTATGTTCGCGAAGTTTTTCTTTTAGCAGCTCAAGGGTGAATCTGGTGCCATAAACCGGAAGATTGAATTCTCTCAGAAGGAAGGGCATGGCGCCAATGTGGTCCTCATGGCCGTGTGTGAGAATAATTGCGCATAGCTTGTCATGGTTTTCCCTTAAATATTGGAAATCAGGGATAACCAGGTCAACGCCAGGCATAAAATCTTCGGGAAACATAAGGCCGGCATCCACTATGAGGATTGAGTCGCGGTATTCAAATACCATGATATTGAGGCCGATTTCACCGAGACCTCCCAGGGGTATAAATTTGAGCATAGGTCTTTCTTTTTCCTTTCAGATTTAAGTGAGTGCTAATATCAACTTTGAGTAATTTCTAGAACTTACAAAAGCTTACCGCTTTATTAACCCAGAGTCAACTGCCTAAATCCACTCCACCGGCATCTAGGGGAGCAGCGGGCAGGGAAGGGGATTGAGGGGAGGGGGAAATAACCTTCAAATCATGGATTGATAATCATTGACAATTTATTTCCCTGAGAATAAATATGCTGCTGACATTAGACAAGGAGAGGCATGCATGAAACTACACGAGTATCAGGCCAAGGAACTATTTCAAAAAGCAGGCATACCCGTTCCCAAGGGAAGACTTCTGACCTCCCGGGATAAGCTTGGATCGGTTCTGGAGGAAATCCCGGGACCACCATGGGTAATAAAGGCCCAGGTTCATGCCGGAGGAAGAGGAAAAGGGGGAGGAGTGAGGTTGGTTAAGGGCCAGGGCGAGGCAGCAGAAGCCGTAGCCGAGCTCCTCGAAAAGCCCCTTGTAACTCCGCAGACCACGGCAGAAGGGGTAATTGTGCATCAACTGCTTGTAGAAGAAGGGGTTGATATTGATAAGGAGTTTTACCTGGGAATGACGGTTGATAGGAAACTTGCCTGTCCTACCATGATATTCAGCCCATCAGGGGGCATGGAGATTGAAGAGGTGGCAAAGCAATCACCTGATCTGATCTTCAAGGAGCCGGTAAATCCGGCAACAGGCTGGATGCCGTATCAAGCCAGAAACTTGATCTACAAGCTATCCCAGGTGCCCGGGGGTTACACTGTGAAGGAGCTCAGTTCTACCATGAAAAAAATCTATGATCTTTTTGTGGCCAACGACTGCAGCCTGCTCGAAATCAATCCCCTGGTAATCACGAAGCAGGGCAGTGTCATAGCCCTTGATGCCAAAATGACCATTGATGACAATGCATTATACCGGCATAAGGATTTGGCCCAACTTGATGACCCGAGGGAGAAGGACCCCCTCGAGGTTTTGGCCGAGGCTGCAAGCCTCAACTATATCAGGCTTAATGGGAATATTGGCGCGATGGTCAACGGAGCTGGGCTTGCCATGGCTACGATGGATGTGATCAAGCTGGCAGGAGCAGAGCCTGCCAATTTCCTGGATGTTGGCGGTGGTGCCAGTGAGGAAATGATTACCAAGGGTTTCGAGATTATCCTCAAGGACGAAAGGGTAAGGGCTATCCTTATAAATATATTCGGGGGTATATTGCGTTGCGACGTGTTGGCGCGGGGAGTTCTTGAGGCAGCAAAAAAGACAGATATCGATGTGCCCCTCATTGTAAGATTGGAGGGGACTAATGTAGAGGAAGGGCGTAAAATTCTTGAGGAATCTGATCTGGATTTTCTGGTGGCCAGAGACATGGCAGAGGCGGCAGAGCTCGTGGCAAAGGAAGTAAAGAGACAAGGTTAGGAGCCAAGAGATGAGTATATTGGTGGATGAAAACAGCAGGGTTGTTGTTCAAGGAATAACGGGTAGAGAAGGCACGTTTCATACCCAGCAGATGCTTGCTTATGGTACTAATGTCGTGGCAGGGGTTACTCCTGGCAAGGGGGGCCAGAAGGTGCAGGGAGTACCCGTAATGAACAGGGTTGCGGAGGCAGTTGAAATGGAGGGAGCTAATGTATCGTGCATATTCGTGCCGGCCGCCTTTGCTCCTGATGCGGTAATGGAAGCTGCTGCTGCTGGTATAAGGGTGATCGTGTGTATTACTGAAGGCATTCCGGTTCTGGATATGGTAAGAGTAGCTAATTTTGTTAAGGAAAAAGGGGCCATGCTCATAGGACCCAACTGTCCCGGAATAATTTCACCGGGCAAGACCAAGGTGGGTATCATGCCGGGGCACATACATAGACAGGGATCAATGGGGGTTATCTCGCGTAGCGGGACCCTGACATATGAGGTGGTGGACCAGCTTACAAAGTCCGACCTGGGTCAATCCACGTGTATAGGCATAGGTGGTGACCCAATTATCGGTACTAGCTTCATTGATCATCTGAGATTATTTAAAGAAGACCCGCAGACGGAGGGCGTAGTACTTATTGGGGAGATAGGAGGGACCGCTGAAGAAGAGGCAGCCGAATATATAAGGGCCGAATTCAACAAGCCAGTTCTGGCTTTTATCGCAGGGCGTACAGCCCCTCCCGGGAGACGCATGGGACACGCAGGAGCTATTATATCAGGAGGCCAGGGTAGGGCGGAAGATAAGATAGAGGCCCTGCAAGCAGCTGGAATCACGGTTGTCCTTAATCTGGCAGAGTTGGGCGATACCGCGAAACAGATTATGGCTGGTCAATAAAGGCGGGTTTTCTTGACTCCGGAAGGACCGGGTGCTAGGATGGTTACAGGTGTCAATAATCCTTAACCCTTTTGCCGGTTAGCGGGAAATGACCAAAGTTCTCAATATCAGCGAGCGCCTTAAGACAAAGGACAAGAAGAAAAAGACTGAACTCTATCGGGACAGGATGGGTGCTATATACAGAGCGATACAGTGTGCCTTTTGCAATCTTAAATGCAGCATGTGTGGCAGGTACTTGAGCAAAGAGGAGGTATCGCGTTCGCTGTTTTCTTCTAATGATGGATTTAATCTGTGCGAGAGTTGTGGATCTGAATTTGAGGATTTCATAAAGATTTCTACAAATCAGTTTACATCAGAGTTGTTTTGGCAAAAAGATGCGTGGCGCAAGTTGTGGTCATCATGGGTTGATTACCAGGAGGCCCTAAAGGCGTTTAAGGATTCTCCGGAATTCAGGAAATTGATCAGAGAACTTGAAGATCAACCATAGGGGGGCAAATCATGTTTGGTATAGGAATGCCAGAGCTGATCATAATATTGATCATTATACTTATCATCTTTGGAGCAGGAAAGCTGCCTGAGATAGGGAGTGGAATAGGTAAGGGGATAAAAAATTTCAAAAAAGCTACTCAGGAGGCCCAAGAAGAACTCTCTGCTCCCAAAGAAGAAAAAACCTCTGACGAGGAAAAGTCTTAATGCCTTGTTGGGATCAAAATGGAATGTCATCATCTGAGATGTCAGGTGGTTCTTCCACTGGAAATTCTTCCACAGGTTCTGCTGATTCTCTTCTGCCGCCTGGGCCCAGCATCTGCATGGTCTGAGCGACTATCTCCGTAATATACCTCTTATTTCCTTCTCTATCTTCCCATGCCCGTGTCTGAATTCTCCCTTCCACGTAAACCAGCCTTCCTTTATGGAGGTACTCTCCGCAGATCTCTGCAAGTCGGCCCCAGGCCACAATTCTGTGCCATTCGGTGCGTTCCTCTTTGCCCCCATCCTTGCTGGTCCAAGATTCCTTGGTAGCAAGGCTGAAGTTGGCTACAGCCGTTCCACTGGGAGTGTATCTTAGCTCCGGATCTGCGCCTAGGTTTCCAATGAGGATCACTTTGTTAACACTGGCCATGGGATTATTCTCCTTTCTTCTGTCTCTCTGTAACAAATTCCATGAATAATTCTTACCTACCATAGGCTTGCATGGATGATCAAGCGGTTTGTTATCATTTGTCCATATATGCTTTTTGTTTGAAAGGCTGTTTGTTTTGTAGTAGTGAAGCTAAACTTAGCCTTATGATGACTGGGAAATAGACAAAGTTGTAAATGATTTCCGAAAACACGAACTCCACGAAAATAAAGGAACAATCATCAGCATCGGGCCAATACAAGGGGGGGCTGATCCTTGCCCTGTCTTTTACCCATTTTCTCCATGACATTTACTCAAGTTTTCTGGCTCCGCTTTTACCTCTTTTGATCAAGAAGCTCTCCATGTCTTTGTCGGAGGCAGGCTTCCTTTCAACGGTGATGCAGATCCCGGCGCTCCTAAACCCTTATATAGGGAAGATAGCAGACCGTGTCAGCGTCAGGCTATTTATTGTTCTGGCTCCAGGTCTTACTGGTGCCTCCATGAGTCTTATCGGAATAGCCCCCAACTACGCTGTGCTACTTGTTCTTTTATTAGTGGCAGGCATAAGCGTATCCCTTTTCCATGTGCCTGCGCCGGTGATGGTTTCACGGGTTTCTGGTACGAAGATGGGCAGGGGAATGAGCTACTTTATGACAGGTGGCGAACTGGCCCGCACTCTGGGCCCGCTCGCTGCAGTGGGGGCTGTGTCTGTATTCGGCCTAGAAGGATTCTATCCGGTGATGATCGTGGGGCTAGCTGCCTCAGGCTGGCTATTTTTAAAATTTAGGGATGTCTCTATCACTATAGAAAACCCAGAAGACACATCCATCCGTAAGACCTGGCGCGAGATGAGATTCATTCTACTCCCACTGGCAGGTATCCTGGTGGCTCGCGGGTTTATGCATGCCTCTATGGCGGCCTTTCTGCCCACTTTTATAAAGGAGGAAACGGGGAATCTTTGGCTTGGAGGTACCGCATTAACCCTTTTTGAATTTTCAGGGGTGGTTGGTGTGATGAGTGCTGGTTCCTTGAGCGATCATTTTGGGCGAAGAAAGGTTTTGTTGGTCTCTCTATTGGCGGCACCTTTTATGCTTTTTCTTTTTGTATGGCTTCGCAGTTGGCTGCGTTTTATTGCCTTGATGTTTACGGGGCTCAGTATTTTGTCCACCACGCCGGTGATGTTAGCCCTTGTGCAGGAACACGCAAAGGGGAGTCCCTCTGCTGCCAATGGATTTTTTATGATGATCTCTTTTCTTGCCCGTTCGGCGATAGTCGTGGTTGTGGGCTTCCTGGGAGACTTGGTGGGGCTCAGAAATACCTATTTAATTAGCTCGTTTCTAGGCGTACTTGGTATCCCTCTAATATTCGCACTTCCCAAAGACAAGTAAGGTTTTAGCATCGTTACGGGCTGACCCAATACGTCATTCCGGGTTCCGGCCTGCTGGAAGGAGGATTCTGAAAAAGTGTGCTTGAAGACAGGCTGTTTTAATGGTGAAATAGGATAACAAAAGAGACCAGAACGGGAGGCCAGGAGCGGAAGAAAAACCCTCTTGTCCCGATAGTACATTCGCTGCTATCCCCCTAATTATTGAGCTGATACGCCAGAACTGATTCATTACGGAGAAGGATTGCGGAAGGTTAATAAGAACATAGGTAAATACATTTCGCGCATAAGGACTCTTCAAAGGGAGGCCATGCTCAGGGATCGCGTGTATGCTGAGAAGAGTCTCAAACGCATCTTGAAGGGAAAATCTCGAGGTGGTTGTAGTCAAACGATAACGCAGCAACTCGGGCGCTTAGAAGAAGTACTTCAAGAATCAGTTAAACGCAGATCCCTGCGTTACTTCAACAAACCAGAGATCCGGTACCCTGAAAACCTGCCCATTCTTTCAAAGAAAGACGACATCATTAGTGCCATAAGGGCAAACCAGGTGGTGATAATATCCGGAGAAACGGGTTCGGGTAAGAGCACGCAAATTCCTAAAATGTGTCTGGAGGCAGGCAGGGGTATTAGCGGGATGATTGGATGCACCCAGCCCCGCCGAATCGCAGCCACCACTATTGCCTACAGAATTGCCGAAGAGTTGGGAGAGGAACTTGGCCGTTCAGTAGGCTACAAGATAAGGTTCAGTGATAGGACACCCCGTGATGCCTACATCAAGATCATGACCGATGGGATGCTTTTGGCAGAGACCCAAGGGGACGCCAGTTTTTATGAATACGACACCCTAATAATTGATGAAGCCCACGAGAGAAGTGTAAACATTGATTTCTTATTGGGCCTCGTAAAACGCCTCCTTGCCTCACGTCCAGAATTAAAGGTGATAATTAGTTCTGCCACCCTGGAAATAGAGAAGTTTTCATCGTTTTTTGACAATGCTCCTGTTATAGAGGTGAGCGGAAAGGTATTCCCCGTTGAGGTCAGATATCGGCCTTTTGACCCGGAATTGGATGGGGGTGAAGATATTACCCATGTGGATGCGGCCCTCGATGCAGTCGAAGAGATCAGGCGAGAAGACGCCACCGGTGATATATTGGTGTTCATGCCCGCGGAACAGGACATCATTGAGACCTGTGAGAGGCTGCGAGGCAGACTTGATGACAAGCAAAACATCCTTCCGCTATTTGCCAGGCTTTCTGGCCACAGGCAAAGAAAGGTATATACCGTGAGGGGACCAAAGGTTGTGGTTGCCACGAACGTGGCCGAGACCTCTCTGACCATTCCAGGCATCAGATACGTCGTGGACACGGGAGTGGCCCGGATTTCCAGGTACGTTGCTCGAACAAGGACCACCAGCCTTCCCATTTCCCCCATTTCGCAAGCCAGTGCCGAGCAAAGGAAGGGTCGGTGCGGAAGGGTGCAACGCGGGGTATGCATTCGGCTTTACAGTGAGGAAGACTATGAAAGGAGGTCCATATATACCGTTCCCGAGATTTTGAGGGCCAACCTGGCAGAAGTCATCCTAAGGATGACTTACCTGGGCCTGGGTGAGTTGGAGTCTTTTCCCTTTGTAGATAAGCCAAATGCTAGGAGCGTCAAGGATGGCCTTGATCTTTTGATGGAGCTGGGGGCCATCGAAAGGAAAAGTGGGGAAGTACGCCTCACAAAGAGAGGTCGCGAGATGGCAAGGATGCCGCTTGATCCCCGGGTTTCTAGGATGCTCTTGGAAGCGCGCGGCATGGAGTGCATTGCGGAGATAGCGGTGATTGGCGCTGCTCTGAGCATTCAAGACCCAAGGGAAAGGCCCGTAGAAAAGGTTAACCTGGCGGATCAAGCGAGGGTATTTTTTCAGGATGAAAACTCCGATTTTCTTACCCTGTTGAACATATGGAAGGCATACAAGACCATCACAACCAATAATTTGAAGAGAAGATTTTGCAAAGAGTATTTCTTGTCATATCCGAGGATGCGGGAATGGGAAGACGTCCATAACCAGATACTGACCATCTTCAAAGAATACAGTTCACGTACCTATGAAAAACACCGAGAAAGATCTGGCCTTCCCCTTTACGAGAGGATCCACAAGTGCATCTTGAGCGGGTTTCTATCCAATATTGCCGTGAAAAAGAATGGAGGCATCTATCAAGGTGCCAAGGGTAAGGAATTAATGATTTTCCCGGGATCATCTCTTTTCAAAAAAGGGCCAGAGTGGATTGTGGCAGCAGAAATGGTAAAAACATCGCGGCTTTTTGCAAGGACAGTGGCCCGGGTGGAGCCGGGATGGATAGAGGAGGTGGGCGGAGATCTATGCAAGAGAACATATAGTAACCCGCGTTGGAGCAGGGCCTCTGGTAAGGTAGTGGCTTCTGAGCAGGTGGGTGTGTTCGGTCTGATAGTCTCAAAGGGAAGGGCAGTTCCCTATGGTCCGCTAAATCCTCACGAGGCCCACGAGATATTTGTGAGGGAAGCTCTGGTACAAGGAAATATCAGGGAACGGTTTGGGTTTCTTGAACACAATGCAGAGCTGATAGATAGCCTGTCGCTTCTTGAACACAAACTAAGGCGTAAGGGAATAGTGGCAGATGAGGAAAGGATTAAGGATTTTTATAGTGAGCGGCTGCCTGGCGTATATGACCTTGCCGGGTTACGCAGGAGAATCAAGGAGGCAGGGTCTGATGATTTTCTGAGGATGAGCAAAGAGGATCTTCTAGTTGAAGAGCCTGAAGAGGAGTTGCTGACCCGGTTTCCCGATAGCCTTGAAGTAGGTGACAGGAGATTCAGGCTATCCTACAGGTTCTGCCCTGGCAAGGAGGAAGATGGGATCACCGTGTTAGTGCCTTCCTATCTTACATCAGAATTGCAGCCCATGGGGCTGGACTGGATAGTCCCAGGGTTGCTCAAGGAAAAGATAAGGGAGCTAATCAAGGCACTTCCAAAGGAGTATCGGCGCAAGCTTATTCCAGTGCCCCAAACTGCTGAGGCCATTGCTAAAGAACTGGAACAAAAACGAGGACCACTGGCGAGCGCCCTGAGTGAGGCAATACAAAAAAAATTCGATGTTTTTATCCCACCCAAAATCTGGTTTTCTCTGAAGATCCCTGATCACCTGAAACTGAGGATAAGGGTAATGGACCCCAAGGGTAAAGAAATCATGTCAGGTAGGGATCCCATAGTGCTCCGAAAGATTGAATCCCTATCTAAAATGCATGCGGAGGACACTCAGGCATGGAAGCTTGCCAGAAGGCAATGGGAGAGAACTGGGCTGAAAAAATGGGATTTTGAACAGCTTCCAGAAAAGGTGCATGTGGATGAGGGCACGGTGGCTTACCCTGCGCTAGAGGCTGGGCAGGAATGTGTTAACATCAGGTTGTACGCCTCGTCGAAGGAAGCAATGGCGAAACATCTTGAAGGGGTTCGAGTGCTAAGCTGCCTTGAGTTGGCAAAGGAGTTGAAATTTATCAAGAGATCCCTGAAACTACCTGGGGAGGTCAAGCAAGCTGCTATCTATTTTGGTGGAGCGCAAGCAGTTGAAGAAAGCCTGTTTGAACACCTGACCCGTGCTCTCTTTGGGAGGGATGTCCGTACAGGAGAGGCTTACTATGAACAACTTATGGCTGGTAAAAATGCGCTTCAGCCCCTTGCAAGGGAGTTGCTTGAGGCATGTGTCGTGGTTATCAACCAATATGCTGAAGCTCGCCAAACCCTCAGATCGATTGCCAATAGCAATTCTCAAAATATGGATCTACTGAAAATATTGAAGGAAATTGAATCTGATCTCCAAACCTTAGTGCCAAAGGAGTTTTTGAAGGAATACGACCTTGATACCCTGAAAGAGCTACCGCGCTACCTGAGAGCTGCCACTGTTAGGGCCCAGCGGGCTACTTATGACCCGGTGAAGGATCGCCGCAAGAGAATTCAGCTGGAGGAGCCGTTGGGGCTCTTGAGAGAAATGCAAGCCGAGATAGCCTCCGGGGCCTCAGAAGAAAAACGCAGAGCAGTGGATGGATATCGGTGGATGGTGGAGGAATTTAAGGTTTCGTTGTTTGCCCAAGAGCTAGGAACATCCTATCCGATATCACTAAACAGGCTCCGTAAGAAAAAGCAAGAAATTGATTCTATGATTTAGGGTGTAAGGCATGAGGCACAAGGTCTAAGGCTCAAGGCAGAAGGGGAGATTGGAATACTGGAATATTGGAACATTGGAATGCTGGAGTAACGGGTACTTTAGGTGTGAATAGCGAATGGCAAAGGGATTGGGTATAAAGCTTATGAAGCTTGGAAGCAGAGGACAAACACACGAAACAGACCAAACGGACCAAATTGACCATAATCGGAGTTACCCATGGCATCGACAAGCCCACAAGTCCAGGATCTCTTAAAAAGGATTGAAGAGCTCGAAAGAGAACTGGCTGAAAAAAGGCAGGCTGAGACCTCTTTGCGGAGGTCCCAGAGAAGGCTTCGCATGCTTCTCGATTTTGTCCCCTACCCGCTGGCAGTAATGCACATTAATAAAGGGGTGTTTTATTTGAATCACGGTTTTACCAATGTATTCGGATGGACCTTGGATGATCTGGTTGATGGGCAAATCCCCTTTGTGCCCAAAGAGCTGGAAAGGGAGGCAAAACAGGATCTTCAGAGTCTAATCTCGGGCAAAGGAATGGTGAGAAGAGAGACTAGGCGGCTAACTAAGGACGGTCGCATACTGGATGTGGTGATGAGGGCTGCGTATTATGAGGAATCTGAATATGAGCCTGCCGGGATACTGATGATATTCAGGGACATAACTGAGCAAAAACGCATTGCTCGAATCAATGAAATGATTTTGCGTATAAGTACAGCCTTGCCCGAATATCCAGACCTGGAGGCATTGCTTGATTATGTAAATGATGAGGTGAAGAACACCCTGAATACCGAAGGCGCTGTGGTCATACTCTTGGATCAAGAGAAACAAGAACTTTTTGTTTTGGGGGCTGCCTATGATGACCAAGCCACTCAACGCAGGGTCAAGGAAATTCGTTTTAAGATGGATGAGCTGGTGGCTGGAAGGGTTATCAAGAGCGGTAAACCTATTATTGTTTCCGATACATCACAGGACGCGGAACTACACAGAAGGAGGGATGAGAAGCTTGGTTACAGGACAAGAAATCTCCTCCTGGTCCCACTTCGGAGCGGAGACAGGATAATTGGGGTTGTGTGCGCATTGAATAAGAAGGAAGGTGATTTCGAACAAAAGGACGTTGAGCTTCTCAACACTATTGCAGGGACCGTGGCCCTGTCTGTTGAAAATGCACGAGTCAACGAGGAATTGAAAAAGGCATATCGGGAAGTCAGAAGCCTCAACAGGGCAAAGGACCGTGTCATAAATCATCTCTCCCATGAGCTTAAGACCCCAGTGTCCATACTCTTAGGATCACTGAGGTTATTAGAAAAAACACTTGGTCAATTGCCTGAGGAAACCTGGAAGCGAAACTTTGAAAGAATGAGGAGAAACCTGGACCGTATAGTGGACATCCAGTATGAAGTCACTGACATCATGGAAGAACGCCGCTACCGGTCATATGACTTATTGCTAACAATACTGGAGCAATGTGCGGATGAACTGGAGGTTCTCATTGCGGAGGAGCTTGGTGAAGGCGGGATTATTGAAAAAATAAGAAAAAGGATTGATGAAATCTTCGGCCTAAGCGAAGCGCGCCCAGGGCAGTTGGACCTGGGCGGCTTTGTGAAGCGGCATCTTGAGGGCATGAAGACCAAATTTGCGCACAGGGAAGTGCATATCATCCAGAAAATAGAGCCAACTTCTCCCATATACCTTCCTCCAGATATTCTGGAAAAGGTGGTGGAAGGTCTCGTGAGAAATGCGGTTGAAAACACTCCTGATGAGGGAAAGATTGAGATAGCGGTGCAAAGGAGAGGGCAGGGATCTGAACTCGTCGTAAGGGACTATGGTGTGGGCATAGTGCAGGAGGCCCAAAGTCGCATCTTTGAAGGATTTTTTTCTACTCAGGACACGATTAGTTACTCATCAAAGCGTCCTTTTGATTTCAATGCCGGAGGAAGGGGCGCAGATTTGCTAAGAATGAAAATATTCTCTGAGCGCTACGGTTTCAAGATTGAGATGGAATCAACTCGTTGCAGATTTATTCCCACCGAGAAGGACATATGCCCTGGTAGAATATCCAAGTGCCAATTCTGTGACTCTAGGCAGGATTGCTTTACTTCAGGAGGCACAGTGTTTAGAGTCTATTTCCCCCAGGTAAACTAATTTGACAGGAAAGGTTAAGGAGATATAAAGCACAGATCAGCTAAGGATAGAACCCTGTTCAATAACAGATTGATTTTTCTACGTGATTGTTGTATCAATTCTATATAATTCAGGAAGAATAAGAAGAATGAAGTGAAAAGGGCTTCACGGCAATGAAATTTCCAAACATAGAACGAATCACAATGGATCCTAATATTATGGGGGGTAAACCCTGCATTCGAGGAATGAGGGTAATGGTAGGTACTATAGTAGGATTGCTAGCTTCAGGAGCGTCATTTCAAGAGATTTTAGAGATGTATCCCTATCTTGAAGAAGAGGATATTAGGGCCGCTCTTGCTTATGCCACATGGCGAGCTGAAGAATATGATCTAGTACTAGAAGCCTCATGAAAATCCTCCTCGATATGAATCTCTCCCCTGCATGGGTGCCTTTTTTCAAAAAACACGGATATGAGGCAAAACATTGGAGCACAATCGGCTCTGCAAGTGCTCCTGATGCGGAAGTGATGGAATGGGCTCGCAAGAATGGATACGAGGTATTTACTCATGATCTCGATTTCGGTTCGCTTCCTTATGTAACCAATGCAAGCTCACCGAGCGTGATTCAATTGAGGTGTGAGGATGTTCGGCCTCAATCGGTGGGCGAGATCCTGATAAGGGCTTTGGAGAGAGTTCAGGAAGAAATAAACCGGGGGAGCTTTGATAATAGTAGATGTGAAAAAGAATCGGATACGGCTTTTGCCTCTTAGGGGACGAAATGATTAGCTTGAGATTGGCTTGGCTCCGTGATGGCTCCTTTTCTGGGAACCAGAAAAAGGTAACCAGGCCAGCCATAGAGAACAAACGGGGTAACTTGGTATGAGTGACAAGGTTGTTGTACGATTTGCTCCGAGCCCAACAGGGTATCTCCATATAGGTGGGGCAAGGACTGCGATCTTTAACTGGCTTTTTGCGAGAAAGATGGGCGGAAAGTTTATTCTGAGGATAGAAGATACGGACATTGAAAGGTCCACCGAGGAATCAATAAGGGGAATAATAGACGGGCTCACGTGGCTAGGTATAACATGGGATGAAGGGCCGTATTTTCAGTCGCAGTTTGTGAAGGAACACCAGGAGGCTGCTGAGATCTTGCTGAATAAGGGTCTGGCCTATAAGTGTTTTTGCACCAAGGAGGAGCTAGAGCAGAAAAGAAAAGATGCCATGAAGCGGAAGACCTCGCTGCTTTACGATGGGGCGTGCAGGAATCTTACTCCAGAACAGGTGGCTGCAAAGGAGGCCGCTGGAAAGCCCTTTGTTATAAGGCTAAAGGTGCCCAGGGACGGGGGAGCGGTCCTTTTCAAGGACATTGTTTATGGGGCCATTGAGAAACGGCACGAAGATATTGAGGATTTTGTTATAGTAAGGTCCAATGGCCAACCGCTTTACGTGCTTTCAAATACGGTTGATGATATCCGCGACGGCATAACCCATGTGATCCGGGGCCAGGACGGACTTGCCAATACACCAAAGCAGATCCTTATTTACCAGGCCTTGGGTGCGGACATCCCGCAATTTGCCCATATGCCCCTCACGTTGGATCCAAAGAGGGCCAAGATTTCCAAACGGAAACACGGGGAGATAGTCTCGGTGCAGTTTTACAGGGAAAAGGGATTTTTGCCTTGGGCCCTTGTAAACTTCCTGGCCCTTCTGGGGTGGTCCACGCCGGATTCCAGGCAGATCTTCTCAAAAGAAGAGCTCATTGAGACCTTTTCTCTTGAAGGTATTAATAGGGCAAATTCCATCTTTGACATAAGGACAAATGACCCAAAGTTTTTTACTGACCCCAAGGCCCTTAGCATCAATGCCCATTATATTAGAAACATGCCTCTTGAGGAATTGTTTCCATACGTTAAGGAACAACTGGAAAAGGTTGGGATTTGGAATCCGGCTTACGAGAGCGGGAAACGGGAGTGGTTCTTGGAAACAGTGGATCTCATCAGGGCCAGATTTCACGTGCTCACGGACTTTGTTACTCTGGGCAGATGCTATTTCGCCGATGACTATGAGATGGAGCCAAAGGCCCTCAAGAAGAATATCATTAAGCATCCCGAGCTTAAATCCTGGCTCCCAATGCTGGCCGACCGCCTGGAACAACTCAGGGAGTTTACCGCTGAGAATGTGGAAAAGATCATACGTGACATGGCCGAGGAACTCCATGTCAAGGCCGGGATCCTCATCAATGGAATAAGAACCGCTGTCTCTGGCCAGGCCGTTGGGCCGGGGCTTTTCGACATGCTGATCGCAATCGGAAAGGACAGGGTAGTGGGCCGCTTGCGCAACGTGCCTAAGTTGTTCGAGGAGTAGTATTGAGAAAGGTTCTATTTTCTTTACCACCCCCACCTCTTAAAGAGGTTATGCGATATGCCAAGATAGTCAAGAACTTTTCCTATGGTCTGGTCGATTATATCGTCTATGGTTTTGGGCTGGTGATAAAAGGAAGGGATGGGCGGTAGTATATGGGCCCCAAGGTCAGCGGCCATGGTCATGATTCTTAGGTGTCCCTTGTGCAGCGGGGTTTCTCTGACCACGAGCACCAGCTTCCTCTTTTCTTTTAGGGTGACATCAGCAGCTCGGACCATTAGGTTGCTGGTGTAAGAATTAGCAATGCCTGAAAGAGTCTTTATGGTGCAGGGGGCAATGACCATGCCTTCCGTGAGAAATGAGCCGCTGGCAAGGGGTGCTGTCAGCTCGTTGTTTCCATAGACATGGTCCGCGAGGGAACACACCTGTTCAACAGAGTAGCTGGTTTCTATCCGTAGGTTATCCTTTGCAGCTTCTGATAGGATGAGGTGCCTTTCAACATCTTGATCCTTTAAGCGTTCCAGCATTCTGATTCCATAGATCACCCCACTGGCACCTGTTATACCGATAACTATTCTCCTTTTCACTGAACCTCCGTTTTTCTCCTATCTCTAATCTGTTCCAATATGCGGTCTATAAGGACCTGGCTGTTCTCCACTACCTTGCGGATTCCTTCCTCTGTGATATTATCCCAATGAATTCCAGCGGTGACTACTACGGTGGTATTGAGGGCGGCGGCCAATACCTCGGAAGCGGCCTTTGCCAAATCATCTTCTTTATGTCCCACCAGGCAGAAAACCGAGGCTGTTGAGCTGATGCGATCAGGATATTTAAGGCTGGGTCTCGGCTGGGCTACGGCAATGGCACCTATATGAGGTCGCTCACCGCCCCATATGGCCACGAGAAGGTCGTCTCCTATCGCCTGAACAGATGCCTCAAGATCATAACTGCCAGTAGTAGTTGCTAGCTTGAGTGCCATTGCTACATTTCCAGTGAGTAAATTTGGCTAAATTTAGGTTCATCAAAAGGGGAAAATACCCTATAACAGGAGCGTTTATAGAAATAGCGTTTAGATTCTTAGAGCCCATTACAGCACCCATGCCACTCCTGGAGGCCAGTTCCGCCCAAAACACCTACCGACATGATAAGTTTATTCTGGGGAGACAGGGGATCGACACCTGGTCTGATTCCTTATAAAGACTGAGAAGTTGTCCTGCGAAAGTTGTCATAGTACTTCCTCCAAAATCTCCAAAATCGTTACTAAAGGAGCCAATTCTTCAGAAAATTGCCTCCAGGGGGCAAAAAGTGAAATTAAGGTCGCCTTTCGGTGAAGGCCTAAGTTAAATGCCATGTCATGAGTCGAGCGAATCTTCTAGTACGTCACTTACATTGATCTTGAGCATCTTTGTGCTGGCAAGTATTCTATCAGCATTCCGCTCAATGGCCTGGATTCCCTTTGCCTCTTTCGTGAGTTTATTGACCGCCGATTCAATTTCTCCTATAATGCCACCCAATTTCTTCAGATCTATTTCATCCACGTGTCAGTACCTCCTTTAGTGGATTTTCCGCAAGTCTTTGAAACGTTTTGCTTTTACATCATATCTGGGCAGTGACCCATAGGGATGAAAACTAATGTTATATCTAAGATTAGTCTTGACCCTAAGCTGATCAACTAGGATCGCCATCACTTCATCCTTCCTGTTTTCCGCCTCAGGCAGAAGCTCAACCTTAAGTGAGATGTCATCGGTGTCTCCCTTCTTTGTCACAGTGACTTCATATTCGTCACCCAACTCAGGGATAGCCCTTACCACTTCTTCAATGGCTGTTGGAGCTAGCAACACGCCCTTGACCTTGGTAATGTCGTCGGCTCGGCCCACAACCCCCCCCCTTATTAGCCGGAAGGTGCGGCCGCAGGGGCACTGTTCTTCGTGCCACATAATAATATCTTTCGAATCAAACCTAATGCATGGCTGGGCGATACGGTCAAATGCCGTAATGACCATTTTCCCAGGTTTGCCTGGTTCTTCAATGATTTCTCCTGTTTCGGGGTCTTCAATCTGGACCAAAAACAATCCCTCGTTTACGTGAAGGCCCCCAGGTTGCTCCATGCATTCATAGCTCCAGGCCCCTATTTCTGTAGCACCTATGTGGTCATAGACCTTTGCGCCCCAAGCCTCCTCCATCCTCCTTTTTGTGGCGGGAATACTGGCGCCAGGCTCACCGGCGCACGTTATTCTTTGAATGTTGAGGTCCTTGGCAGGATCGATCCCAAGCTTTCTCCGTGCCGTGTCTGCCATGCCTAGGACGTAGGTGGGTGTGGCCATAGTTGCTGTGGCCCTTAATTCCTGCATTTTTAAGATACGAGCCTCCGTATTCAGTACGCCGCCAGGAACTACCTCGCAGCCCAGTTTTTCCGCTCCGTAATGGCCAGCCCAGAAGGCCACAAAGATGTTATACCCAAATGGTATAAAGACACGGTCGGTTGAGCGGTATCCTTGCGCGTAAAGAATATATGCCCATGATTCAGCCCACCATTCCCAGTCCTGCCATGTATCGGGCTGATACACGGGCTGCCCAGTAGTACCGCTGGTTTGCCTGAATTCGGTGACACGTTCCAGCGGTACACATAGCATATCCCCATAGGGATAAGGCTCCTTTTTTTGTATATCCCTCATCATGGATTTTTCTACCTTCGGAACCTGGGCAATATCCTCCAGGGTCTTGATGTCTCCAGGTTCCACACCGGCCTCTTTATAGAGCTGCCTATGGAACTTGGAATGATCATAGGCCCATGCCATGATGCGCCTGAATTTTTTTATTTGCAAATCTCTAAGCTTTTCTCTGGGAAGTGTTTCCAGGATTGGATTCCAGAATTTTTCTGAGGTAGTAAACATTTTTATCTTCTCTCCTCTTGATCAGGAAGGGGGTGCACTTCCTCCCTAGTTGGTTAATCCGCTTTATTAATCACGGTAGACCCTCGGCTATGCCAGGGGACTCACAAAGTTTGACAATTCCGGGAGTATTTGAAAGCCTCCCAAAAGTGAACCGCTCAAAGCTCTCAAAGAAGGAGCTTTTCAATGAAAGACATTAGGACTTTAAGTCACACCGCATGGGATTGCAAGTACGATCTAGTGTGGATTCGCAAGTGCCGATGAAGGACCACGTGCATATGTTTATATCCATTCCCCCAAAATATGCGGTCAGTCAACTTGTTGGTTATATCAAAGGCAAAACTGCCATCAATTTAGCCCGGACGTATGGAGGTCGGAACAAAAAGTTTACAGGTCAACATTTCTGGGCCAGGGGACCCCATGTATCGACTTGCGCTGAAGATTAAGATCCGATTCGCAAGTACATAGAGCGACAAAAAGAGTTTGATCGGAAGATTGACCAACTAAGCTTGTATTAGAGTTAGTCACCATCAGGTGGCCCACGGTTTTAATCCGCTTTGAGCGGTTCACAATCAATCCGCTGGCTTTGTCGGAGGTCACTGAATGCCCGAAAGTGGTTGCAAATGATGAAGCGATCAAAATTTACTTCTCTTACGAGGTTAAGGTATAAATAGACTGGAAAGCATTTGTCGCTTTCATAAGATATATGGTGGCCCGGCATATTCTTAGATGCTGGCATAAGGGGGGCTCGGTGTATACGGATTTGCCAGTAAGACTAGATGAACTGTTGCGCGAAGGGATGGGCGGCGGGGTTTTCCCTGGGGCTGTGCTAGTGGTGGGTACAAGCGGGAGCGTTCTGTATAATAATGCTGTGGGGTTTGCCTCTGTTGAACCCGATAGGGTGCCTATGAAGTTGGATACTATATTTGATGTGGCATCGCTCACGAAGCCCCTGGCAACATCACTAGCGGTAATGAAACTGGTGGAAATTGGGACAGTTAACCTGGGGTTGACCTTGGGGGATTTGCTGCCTGTGGATGTGCCGGAGGATAAGAACACTATTGCCTTGAGGCAACTTGTTTCCCACAGTGCGGGCCTACCAGATTGGATGCCCTTATATAAAAAGGTTGAGAAAGGCAAGACAGGGCGAGCCAAAGAACAAATCCGAAGGCTGGTACTTCAAATTCCTCTGGAATATATCCCAGGCACCAAGGCGCTCTACAGCGACCTTGGGTATATGCTACTTGAATGGGTGATCGAAGCTGTATCAGGTATTAGCCTTGCAGAATTTCTCAGTAGGCATTTTTATGCACCCCTTGGTCTTCAGAGGACATTTTTTCAAGAAGTTGACAAACCTTTAAGATATCCCTTAGAAGAATATGCTGCCACGGAGAAATGCCCGTGGAGAGGGCAGGTGATGCGAGGTTTCGTCCATGATGAGAATGCATATACAATGGGGGGTATTTCAGGACACGCAGGACTCTTTTCTACCGCAGAGGAGGTATTCACATTATGTGCGACCCTCTTGGCCCATTATCATGGCAAAAGGTCCGATCTCATCGGGCCCTCTGTGGTAAGGGAATTTTTCACAAGGCAAAAAGATCCAGAAGGAAGCACCTGGGCCTTGGGGTGGGACACGCCTTCTCCGAGAGGTTCTGCTGCGGGGAGGTATTTTTCAGCCAACAGCGTTGGACACCTGGGTTTTACAGGAACCTCTGTTTGGATGGATCTTGATGAAGATATCATCGTGGTGTTTCTCACCAACAGGGTTCATCCCACGAGGGACAATGACAAAATCAAGGGCTTTAGGCCCCATCTGCACGATGCCGTGGCACATTGTTTCAAGAGATACTCAGCGTGAGCTGTGGGTGGGTTTTGAAAGCAACCATTGAGGTATCTGGCTGGAGGTAAATATGGGAGAGATTAGAAGCACTCTTGATATCATTATGGAAAAGGCAAAAAATCTGGAGGTAACCGAGGAAGAAAAGGCGGAGCTCCAGAGAAAAGAAACAGTGAACAAGGCAAAAGGCATGCTGCAGAAATATCTTGATGGGCTGTTGGGCATGGAAGATATATCGAGCGAGATTCAGAATATGTCGCAGGTGGCCCAGGGCTGGGCCCGAGATGCCCTGAAAAACGAATGCATGGAGCGCATTGACTTTGAAAAAGACAACACCCAGATCCTTTTGTTGCTGGAGCAGGTTTTGGGATTAGATACAAGGGGTGTGAGGGACTTGATCGAGGAGTTTAGGAGTGATTTTTCCAGGGAGGCCGAGAGAATTAAGCAGCAGATGGAGGAGGAGCTCAGAAACAAGGGGATCAAGGGTACCGCAATAGTGATTAACCACAAGGCCTCACCTGACTGGGCGCCCTACCAGGAGAGGCAACAGAACACGTTTAAAGAAAGACTAAAACAGTTCCTATAACCTATAGGGTCAGGTGACCACTATTTTGCCTGGGGGGTTTTCTATTACTTGCCCTATTATTGAACAATCGGTTAGACCGGCCTTGTGTAAATCTTGAACAAGGGCCTTGGCGTCGGAATATGAGACAGATATGAGCAGCCCTCCCGATGTCTGTGGATCAAAGAGGAGATCAGCCAGTATGGAGTCAATGGATGGTGAGAACTCCACCATGCAGCTTCTGAATTCCTTATTATTGTAAGCCCCTGCGGGGAAAAGTCCCATTGAAGCAAACTCCAATGCTTCGGGCAAGATAGGGATATCCGAGGCGTGGAGCCTGATCCCAAGGTTTTGGCCCTCCACCATTTCGGCGATATGACCCAGAAGACCAAAGCCTGTAATATCAGTGCATGCGTGAACCTCATATTTGGCCATGGTTTCTGCAGCCTTTTGATTGGTGGTGACCATTATTTTTGTCACCTTGTCAATGGTTTGTTGGGAGGCAAGGGCAGCCTTGATTGCAGTATTAATGACCCCGGTACCGAGGGGCTTGGTCAAGATAAGGTGATCCCCTACCTTTAGATTTTTCTTGGTGAGGACCCGGTCTGGATGGACGAACCCAGTGACTGACAGGCCATATTTCAATTCATCATCTTCCAGGCTGTGCCCGCCCACAAGCACCACACCGGCCTCTTTCATCTTGTCCAATCCGCCCTGGATAATCTGCCGGAGCACGGATATGTCCATCTTCTTTACGGGAAACCCAACGAGATTCATGGCGGTCTTTGGGACGCCCCCCATGGCATAGATGTCGCTCAAGGCATTGGCAGCGGCAATCTGACCGAACCAGTAAGGATCATCCACAATGGGTGTGAAAAAATCCACCGTCTGAATCAGGGCAAGATGGTCGGAGATTTTGTAAACCCCGGCGTCATCAGCCCTGTCCAGGCCCACCAGCAAGTTCTCGTCAGTGGGGAATTTTATTCCGCACAGTGCTCGTTCCAGGTCCCCTGGAGGAAGCTTTGAAGCTCAGCCAGAACCCTGAACCGTTTCTGTCAAACGCAAGTTGTCTTTCTCTGTCATGGGCTTGCTCGTGTTGGAAATATCTTATTAAATGGCAACAGCTTCTTCGATATCATACATCAGTTTATTTAAATCCAGGTGGTATTTTTCAGCCACCTTCCACAGTGGTTCAAATAGCTCTTCACAGCAAAGACATGCCCCAGCCTTTTGGTCATATCTCTTGAACACTGCCTCTGTCTCCCTATATTTTGAAACCACATCCAATATGGTCATCTGGGCATTGATGTTTTCCACGCGATCCTCCCGCACTCTGGCTACCGGCTTCTGACTTCTGACTTCCGTCTCCTATCTCCTATATATTAATCACCTTGTCGGCAAGCTGTAGCGAGGTTACTACGTCCAACATGTTGGTAGTCTCACCAACATCTTTTTTATCAAGCAGGCCAAAATAAGTAAGGCATGTGCCACACACGAGGATATACACTCCATTGTCGGCCAACTCTTTAAGTATTGGCAAGGCATCAGAACCTTCTATGGTAAGTTTTACCCCATTATTTATAAGGATTAATCTCCAGAGGTCATCACCCATTTCTTTTAGGGTGGCCAGAAAATTTAACATTAGTTTCTTGCCCAGCTCATCATCGCCGTAGCCCATACGGTCTGTTCCAATCATTACAACTATTTTCTTGGTCTCCACGTGCGGCTCTGGCGCTGGACGCTCCTCACTTTGCACTTCGGATCCTGCTTCATCAGATCCAATTACATAAAAAAGGGAGCCGTCTATTTCAACGTTCACCTTATAGTTCTGGGATTCCATGAATCTTTTGACGTTTTGCTTAGAGGCCTCGTTGTCTACAATGACCTTAATTACGTCTGGCCTATGGTTTTCCAATAGGTCTTTAGTTCGAAGTACCGGCCCAGGGCATGCAAGGCCCCTGCAATCTAGCTCTTTCATCATTCTATTCACCTCAGTGTGTAGTTTCATTGAGGGTTGAAACTCATCCCTTCTTGGCCACATCGTAAACTTCAGCATTAGTAATATCTCTTATGTCCTTTGGATCCATTAGAAGAACTAAGCCTCTTTGTCCTCCATTGATCAAAACATCGTCGTATTGCAACAGTTCCTTGTGCATGATTACCGGAAGCTTTTTCTTTGAGCCAAATGGGCTGATTCCACCTGTTTGATACCCTGTAAGCTTTTCCGCTGTTTCGCTATCTGCCATTTGAGCCCTCTTTACCCCAAGCACCTTTGCCAATATCTTGAGATCCAATTGATCACTGCCTGGCATCAACACAAAATAATATCCTCTAGATCCTGCATGCACTACCAATGTCTTGATTGTCCTTTGAAGAGGAAATCGAAGAGCTTGAGCTGCGAATTGGGCTCCTTTGATCTTATGTTCGTAGGGGATCGCCTTAAAGGCCATCCCTTGACTCTGGAGAAATTTGATAGCCCTCGTTGACATTTTCAATCCGCCGGATCTGTTTGTACGATATGATTGAACGCTATGCCTCCCCGGCAACTACCTACACTTGTTATCATAAGCTTATGGCCAGTGTAGTTCGGAGCTTGCGGTGAAATTTTTGCAGCAACAACCAGAAATAATTTGAGTATTTTTGCCCATATGTCAAACAGGAAAAACCTATAATTAGCTGTCTTGGAATGGGTTTTCCCTATAGGTGTGTGAATATGAAGTTAAATCAGCGGGGAGCTTCATCGGTCAAGGGGATGGTTATCTCATAGATTCCACTTTTCATTACTGCTTTGAAGGGATATGGTGATTTTTCGAACACTTTCAACATTGACTTGTTGGTAGCAAGTACGTCAGCCCGTAAAGCCCTAATACCCCTTTCGCGAGCAATGCGACACAGATACTGGAATAGAAAGGTAGCAATGCCTCTTGCCTGGTAAGCCTCATCCACCACAAATGCCAGGTCAGCATAGTCGGTATCAGGAACTTTTATGTATCTTCCCTCTGCGATAATTCGTTCCTCGCCAGGCTCACCTATTAATCCTACAATAGACATGGTGTTTCTGTAGTCCACATTTACGTATTCCTGCATTTTGACAAAGGGCATGGTCTTGATGGGGCTGAAGTATCTGTAATAAACGGCCTCATCCGAGAATCTGTAAAAAAGCCTTCGCATTTCTTCTACATCTGAGGGCTTAATGGGCCTGAAGCGGACAAAGAGGTCTCCCTTGATAATATGGCTACAGGTGAGATCTTCGGGGTAAAGGCGGCCAGAGTCAGCAATATAAACTTGTTCAGGGAAGAGGATATGGTTCTCCTTGGCCTGCTGCACCAGTTTTTCCCGATCATCGGGATGGGCAATATCAATAAGGGCCAGGGCCCTCTCACGGATTGTCTTGCCGATAAGGGAGGCCACGCCATATTCTGTCACTACCAAATCAAGAGATTCGCGATTTGAGAACTGATTGGGATAGTTTTGGACTGATAGCAGGATATTGGGCTCGCCTTTGAGATTACGGCTCGGCAATGCAAATATTGTTCTTCCATTCTTGGACAGGGCCGCCCCTGCGAAAAACTCTTGTGCCTCGCCTGGCCCGGCTGCTACGTTGCCTTTGCCGCTGGGCAGGGCCACCCCCCCTGTGAGATCAACCTTGCGGGCGGGAAGCACAACCACGAACCTGTCATTGGCCCCTATTACTTTTGGGTCTGCCACCACATCAATGGGCTGAAATTCTATAAGGGGGTTATTGTCAAGCCACTTCATTAACGCAGGAGTTCCCAGCGCATAAGCTGTGACACACTTTCCCCTGAAGTTCCCTTTCAGGCGGTTCGTGACTGATCCGCTTTTGACCAGATCCATCAATGCATCAGTAAATATGGGGCAATGGATGCCCAGGTTCCGCCTCAGAGTAAGGTGCCTGGCCAGGCCCTCAAAAAGGGGCCCAATGGAAAAGGACAGGCAGCTACCGTCGGGAATGAGGGAGGCTACGTGACCCGCAAGCTTATCATGAATCTTGTCTACAGATGGGCGAGGGAAATATATGGGGCTTTCGGCTGACTTTACAAGGTAATGGAACTCACTTATGTGTACAAATGTGTCCCCAAGGGTCCTGGGCACCTGGTCATTGATCTCTCCCACCACCACCGAAGCCTTGCCCATGGCCTCTCTAGCTACATCCACGGCAACGCCCAGGCTCGCGTATCCGGCTTCATCAGGCGGGGTAATTTGGACAAACGCCACATCTATCTTCATGGTACCTGAGGCTATGAGCCTCGGAACCCTTGAGAAACGGCACGGGATCAGATCTACTCTGCCGGCCCTTATGGCTTCGCTTGCCACCCATCCGGCAAAGAAGGTCTTGAGGCGGAATTTTTGAGAATACCTTTCCTCAAAAGCAATGGCATCCCCAAGGCTCACAAGCTGGACAAGCTCCAGGTCTTGGAGGTTGGGGGTATTCGCTTCGGCCAAGGCCTTTACCAGAGTCCTCGGCTCAGCAACGCCAGTACCTATGAAGATACTCATGCCTGGTTTTATCTTCTTGAGCACCTTTTGTGGCTGGACTATCTTGTCATTCCAATTCTTGTCCGAATTAGATTTGCCCATTTTGCGAAACATGTCTTTCATCCTTTCAATAGGGAGTCAATCTTATGGCAAGGAAGGGAAAAGAACAGTTTATTTGGTGCAAATATTCTCCCTGTTTATGGTGGGTAATTTTTTGTTCAGTTCCTTGATTTCCTCGTCATCTTCCAGCCAGTGCTTGAGATTTCCCAAAATACTTGCAGCGTATGGGCTACTGCTCCCGTCTGTAAGAAAGTAATTGACCCATAAACCGTCCTTTTTGTAATCCACAAGTCCTGCGTCGGCCAGTATCTTGAGGTGCTTGGAAACGGTGGGCTGCGCTATGCCCAGGGCAGCCTGAATTTCACATACACACATTCTTTTGCGTTGCAGCATTTTCAGCAGCTTTACGCGGTTAGGGTCTGAAAGGGCCTTCATTACCCTTATGAATTCCCTCATCTGGTTCTCCTTTGACCGTTGTTCTTGCATTGATTTAATCTCCCTGATCTTGTCATTGATGTCAAGTATTGGGAGAGGGCATAAGAAAGCTAGAACCTCATAAGCATATGTACCTGCCTTACTTTTACGGGTACATAGCCATAGAGGGCATAGAGGTGATGCAGCAGCGCATGGCCGCACTGTTCTCGCCACAGATAGGTCATGGAATCATAGTGTCCATCCATAAATTCCCTTTCCCTTGAGGCCTGCCTGCAGCAGGCAGGGAGAGGGTTAGGGTTCGAGGGGGAGAGGGGTATAGAGTTTATGGACGGGAACTAATTAAGTCAAATAAATGAAGGCCTTCAGGGTGCTGGTTGGTTGCATATTTCCCGATTTGCCTGTAAAAGGGAGTTCAAGGTACATCAAGTGTGGCGAAGAGAGACGATAAACGGTGTCCAATTTATTTTTGCCTGCATATAACCTTGCCTGGTCTGCGGCCTTGCCGTTTCTTGCTCTTTCCTCAAGATTGAGGCAAGGGTGGAGGGAAAGGGTATTTGCTTCAAGAATTCGACGGAGAGTGGATCTCTGGATACAGGCCTCTTCGGCAGGTGAGGCATATCTGGCATGTCAACTGCTCCAGGAATGCCCTGGTCTCGAGGGGAAGAGTGCCCTTGTGACATGCTCCACCACACAAGGGCTCGAGGTCATTAGAAAAACACTGCATTCAAGTGCCCTGGCATCGAAAGGTTGCCGTGTGGAATCCGGTTATTTTCCTTTTGATATGCCCCTTATCATGGATAAAGCGGTGGAGGCTGTTCAACCCAACGCCATGGTTATTCTTGAAACAGAACTCTGGCCAGGACTCCTAGGTCAATGCAAGAAACGAGACATCCCCGTGATTCTGCTCAATGGTCGGTTGTCGGGAAGAAGCTATCGACGGTATATGAAATTTCCCAGTCTATGGCGCAGTCATGCCCCGAGCAAGATAATGGCAGTTTCAGAGGAAGACGCCCGTAGGTTCAAGATGCTTTATCCAGGGATTGCAGTTGATGTGATGAAGAATATGAAATTTGATCGAGTTTTGCTGAATAGCGCTATGACGGGGTCTGCCCCGGGGGCTGGGGTAATGCAGGGCTTGGAACGATCTTCGCTGGTGGTATTTGCCTCTATTCGAAAGGAGGAAGAATCTGATGTGCTGGAGGCGATAAAAAAACTGAAGACAAGGGCCACTGAAGCATCCATAGCGCTTTTTCCCCGCCACATGCACCGCAAAAGGGCATGGATTAAGCTGTTGAGATCTGCGGGTATTGATTTTGTGCTTCGCTCTAAAACAAATACCATGCACCATCGGGGGCAGCTCATTTTGTGGGACGTGTTTGGGGAGCTTGTTCAAGTCTATAATGTGGCTGTAGCGGTGTTTGTTGGGGGTACCCTTCGGCCATGTGGAGGGCAAAATTTTTTGGAACCCCTTGGAAGTGGGCTAGTACCGTGTATCGGGCCATACTGGGAGAACTTTTCATGGGTAGGGAGGGAAATCGTTGAGAGGGGGCTCGTGAAAGAGGTAAGAGACGTGGGGGAATTGGTGGATGCCCTGGTAAGAGATATTCACATGAGACGGCCACGAGAGGAAGTATTAAGGGAGGCGGCCCATTACATAAAGGAAAGACAGGGCGGGACGAAGCAGGCCTGCAGAGAAATTGTGAAATGGTTGTAGGCCTCAAACTACTAGCTTTTCTGAAAGGAGTTTTTTGACCTTATGGGGGTTTGCCTTTCCCCCTGTCTTTCTCATAACCTGGCCAATGAGGAAGTTAAGGGGTTGCGCATCCCCTGATTTGACCTTATTGACAGCATCGGGATTCTCAGAGATCACCTGCCTCACAAAACCTATCAAGGCCTCATCTTGTTGAATGGGCTTCAGCTCCTTTTCTTCCATTATAATTTCGGGTGATTTTCCAGTGTTGAACATCTCGTCAAGAATCATGCGCCCAATGGGCTCGGTGAGGTCTCCTCTCGATATCATCTCAACCAGTTTGCCAAAGTTTTCAGCGGTTATGGGACAGGCCCTGATGTCCATGGAATTTTCATTAAGGACTCTGAACAGTTCTTTGGTCAGCCACGAGGCCAATTTCTTGGGGTTTTGACAGTATTGGCAACTTTGTTCAAAGAAATCCGAGATCTCTTTTTGCTTGGTGAGAACCAAGGCCTCGGTACGGGTTAGGCAATACTCCTTTACCAATCGCTCTGCCTTAAATTGTGGTAGTTCGGGCATCTGGGCCCGCACTTGCTGGACAAATTCTTCCGTTATATCCAGCTCAACCAAGTCTGGTTCGGGAAAATAACGGTAATCCGGGGCATCTTCCTTGCTGCGCATGGGGAGGGTGACACCCTTTTCTTCATCGTAAAGCCTGGTTTCCTGCACCAAGTCCCCGCCAGATTCGACGATCTCCACTTGTCGCTTGATCTCATAATCGAGCGCATCCATTACTGCTCGAAAGGATGCCATGTTTTTTATCTCTGATCTTTCCAGGAATCCCTCGTGGCCTTGAGGTCTGATGGACACGTTTACATCGCAGCGGAACTGGCCTTCCTCTATAATGCACTGGCTTGCGCCTATGTATTGAAGGGTTTGCCTTACTCCTTCGAGGTACCTCTTGGCCTCGGCAACGGATCTTATGGGATTCTTGGTGTGATCTGCCACGATTTCAATGAGCGGCACTCCGGCACGGTTGTAATCAACAAGGCTATAAGTTGATTCATCAAAGGATTTGGTTGAATGAACTAGTTTGCCAGCGTCTTCTTCAAGATGGATTCGCTTTATACCAACAGGGTAAGGCTGCCCATCATCCCCCTCGATTTCAAAGTATCCGTTTTCGCACAGGGGTAACTCATATTGCGATATCTGATATCCCTTAGGAAGGTCTGGATAAAAATAGTTCTTTCTTGCGAATCGGGCGTAATTATTTATGCGGCAATTAAATGCCAGTCCAGCCTTTACGCAATACTCGACAGCCTTGCGGTTTAGTACCGGTAAGGTGCCAGGATGCCCTGTGCATACAGGACAGATGTGGGTATTGGGTTTTTCGCCAGGCCTCGTGGAACAACCGCAAAAGAGCTTACTCTGAGTGTCAAGCTCTGCATGTATCTCAAAACATATGATAACGTCGAATTCCATAAGTACCAGACCAAATCTAAGCTGTCAGCAATCAGCTCTCAGCTTTCAGGAATAACAGGTCGCCATCGACTGCTTACCGTTCCTCACTTGCCTTCAGTCTTTAACCTCTCACCTTTCACCTTTAACACTTTCCTCATTTGCTCATATGCATAAGCCACCTGCAAAACCGTTTCTTCATCAAAGGCCTTTCCAATAACTTGCATTCCCACGGGGAGGGAATCAACCGCACCACAAGGAACACTTATACCCGGAAGCCCTGTCAGATTGAGTGACACAGTGTAAATGTCCACCAGATACATCTGAAGGGGGTCCCCTATCTTTTCACCCAATTTGAATGGCAGGCAAGGGGAGACTGGTGTAATGATACAATCCACCTTCTGAAATGCATGGTCGAAGTCCTGCTTGATGAGGGTTCTGACCTTGAGGGCCTTGAGATAATAGGCCTCATAGTAGCCGGCTGAAAGAACATATGTGCCCAGCATAATGCGGCGTTTGACTTCCTTACCAAAGCCTTGGTAACGGGTCTGTTCGTACATTCGGAGCAAGTCTGGTATATCCTTGTCTGCCCTGTAGCCATACTTTACGCCGTCGTAGCGGGCCAGGTTACTGCTGGCTTCTGCTGTAGCAATCAAATAGTACGTGCCCACGGCATAAGGCGTGTGAGGAAGTGAGATCTCTACTATTTCAGCCCCTTGCCCCTCGAGCAATGCAGCGGCACTCATGACTTTTTCTCTCACTTGGCTGTCTAGGCCCTCAATAAAATACTCCTTTGGCAGCCCAACCTTGAGGCCCTTAATGTCCTTGTTCAGTGACCCCACATAGTCCGGAACGGGTTTGGGAGCAGAGGTTGTGTCTTTGGGGTCATGCCCGGAGATTACACTGAGCAAGAGTGCACAGTCTTCAACATTTCGGGCAAAGGGGCCTGCCTGGTCAAGGGACGAGGCATAGGCGATGAGCCCATATCTAGACACACGCCCGTAGGTGGGCTTCATGCCGACTATCCCGCAAAAGGAGGCCGGTTGTCTGATGGATCCACCCGTATCAGTACCAACTGCCACAACGGCCTCACCTGCTGCCACTGCAGCCGCTGATCCCCCACTTGAGCCGCCTGGCACCCTGTCTGGGGCAACAGGGTTGCGGGTTGGGCCGAAGGCGCTGTTTTCAGTGGACGATCCCATGGCAAATTCATCCATGTTGGTCTTGCCCACGATAACCGCCCCTTCCTCCAGGAGCTTTTGGACAAGCGTTGCATTGTATGGTGGTTTATAATCGGACAAAATCCTTGAGGCACATGTGGTTGGAATGCCCTTGGTGCACAACACATCCTTTATGGCTACAGGGATTCCATTGAGTCTACCCACGCTTTCACCATTGCGGAGCCGCTGGTCCGCCTCTTTGGCCATTTTCATGGCCAGCGCTGGGGTGGGGGTGATGAAGGCCCTGATTTTGTCTTCCTTTTCCTCAATGTTCTTCAGTACCGAGGCGGTTATATCTGAAGAGCTGAGTTCACCCTTTTTCATGAGGGCCAGCAGCTGCGTTGCAGACATTTCGAACAGTTCCATGGGCTAGCTCTCCAGTATCCTAGGGACCTTAAAGAAATTATCCATTCGCTCGGGGGCCTCTTTGAGAACATCTTCCGCCTTTTCAGAGTCCACTGCCTCGTCCAGCCGCCACACATTTCTCATGGGGAGCACATGGCTTGTCGGCTCTACGTCTGTGGTGTCAAGCTCGGAAAGCTTCTCCACGTAATCAAGAATGGAGTTGAGGTCATTCGCGTAAGCGTCCAATTCTTCTTCGGGTATCTTGAGACGGGCTAATTTAGCAACGTGAAGTACCTGTTCCCTTGTCACTCTGGGCTCTCGCCTTTTTGAATCATCTCGCGGTTTCCCCTCAGTAGCGTAAGCCCACTCTATGCCAGATCCTTCGGCTGTGATCCTGATGCCGAGCTCTTCCAGTTGCTCTGGATCCACCGGTGCAGGAGCCTGGGTCAGAGGGCAGTAGGCACGGCGGTTCTTGGGAAAGGGGATTACCTCTCGAATGGACTCAGTTCTCAGGATCATGGAAATAACCCTGTCCATTCCAAGGGCCAGTCCGCCATGGGGAGGGGCCCCGTACTCCAAGGCCTTGAGGAAAAATCCGAATTTGGCCTCCGCTTCTTTGTCCGATAACCCGAGCGCCTTAAAAATCTTTCTTTGAGTCCCCATCCGATGGATCCTGATGCTTCCCCCACCCAGCTCCTCGCCATTTACAACAATATCATACGCCCGTGATTTCAGGGTAAGCAGATCGTCTAAATCGCTCGGGTCAAAATCCTCTCTTTCAGGCTGTGTGAAGGGGTGGTGCTGGGAGCTGATACCGTCCTCGTTCATCTCAAAAAGTGGGAAATGCGTAACCCAGACCGGCATATATCTGCCAGAAGGTATCAAATGGAGACGCTCGGCTACATGTAGGCGCAGCCTGCCCAAGACTTCATTGACCAGGTCTTTGGAGGTATCAGCTACCATGAGAAGTACGTCGCCATCGCGTGCCCCAAATCGTTCCAGCAGCCTCTGTTGCTCCTGGGGGGCAAAGAATTGAACAATGTTGGACTGAAGCTTCCCCTCGATTACCTTCATCCAGGTCATGCCTTTTGCCCCAAATGAGGGCACTATTTTCAAGGCATATTCGTTTTGTAGCACATTCTTGCTCAACTGCCCGGCCTTACCCCTAACGCAGAATCCCTTTACTACACCCCCTTGGGAGACAATTTTTTGGAAAATGGCGTATCTTGTATCCTTAACAATATCCGTTATATCTCGGAATCTCATTCCAAACCGAGTATCGGGCCTGTCAGTGCCATAGAGGTCCATGGCCTCATCATAGGCAAGCCGCGGGAATGGGGTGTCCAGGGAAATATCTCCTATGGCGAACATGGTTGCAAGGAGTTCTTCCACGATCTGGTATATGAATTCTTCATCAATAAATGATGCTTCCAGATCCAGTTGGGTAAATTCTGGCTGGCGATTGGGCCGTAGGTCCTCGTCACGAAAGCAGCGAACAATTTGGTAGTACCTGTCCATCCCTCCAATCATGAGGAGCTGTTTGAAAAGTTGGGGGGATTGTGGAAGTGCATAAAACTTTCCTTTATGCACTCTGCTGGGGACAAGGTAGTCGCGGGCGCCTTCAGGAGTACTACGGGTCAAAAATGGTGTTTCTATTTCTACAAAATTGTGGTTGCGCAAGACCTCTCTAGCCGAGTGAATAATTCTATCTCTTTTGAGGAGGATTGATTGGCGCGAAGGGCGGCGTAAGTCTAGGTAACGATACCTCATCCGGAGTTCTTCATCCACCTTTTCAGGGGTTGACCGCAATTCTTCTCCAAAGACCATGGCCTTCTCTGATATCGGAAAGGGCAGTGGTTTGGATTTCGAGAGGATCTCAAGGTCCGTGGCGTAGACCTCAATGGAGCCAGTGGTGAGATAAGGATTCTCTGTGCCTTTCTCCCGCACTCCTACTTTGCCCCTTACCTGAACAACATCTTCTTCCCTCAGTCCTGTGGCTGCCTCGTATCCCTTCTTACTGATTCTTGGATCAAAGACGACCTGTACAATCCCCCGGACGTCACGCAGATGAATGAACAGAAGGTTCCCGTGGTCCCTGATGGCGTCAACCCAGCCCATCAGCAAGACCTCCTGGCCTTCGTTCTCAGGTCCAAGATCGCCGCAATATGTCCTGTTTTTCCAGTCCAATTCTATTCGTTCCTATGCCCCACTCACCAGGTTGTTGCCAACGCTAAGGCAGTGTGCGACCGAACTACGGTTTCAGGCGAAAAGTTCAGTGGCCCTTGCCTTGCAAAAATAATCCTTATAACTTATCCCCCATTGCATATCAAGTCAAATAAGGCGCACCCCAAATCCACTGTCTAAATCCGGTTGAGTTGATTTATTGCAGGCGAGGTGCTATTTTTTCCGGGCTCGCAGTATATCCCTCCAAATTAGAGCCGCAGAGCATTGCTATTACTGTGACCATCGTATATACGTTTGTAGTGACCTATATCTATTGGAGCTTGTAGACGTGGTAATAGGACTGAGGGTCAACTAAGAAGACGAGACTAAGGGGCTTGACCTCAGCCAGCACAGCGAGGTTGGTTGCAATTTCTGATTCTGTTGATATTCTGGAAACAGTTCAAGGAGTAGAGACAATGAAAAAAGTAGAAGCTATTATAAAGCCATATAAGCTGGATGATGTTAAGGAGGCACTTTCGAATCTTGGAGTAAAAGGCCTTACCGTAACAGAGGTTCGCGGGTTTGGGAGGCAAAAGGGCCATAAGGAAGTGTACCGGGGAGCTGAATATCAAGTGGATTTTGTTCCCAAGATAAAAATAGAGATTGTGATGGAGTCATCCCTGGTTCCAGAAGCGGTCAAGGTAATTGAAGAAAAGGCAAGGACAGGCCAGATAGGTGACGGCAAGATATTCGTAATCCCAGTGGAAGAGGTGATAAGGATTAGAACAGGGGAGAGTGGGGAGGATGCCATTTGAATGAGGGGCTTGCCCCTCAGGGTGAGCGTCAGATTTCATCGGAGAGGATGACCGCTTCAGCAATCTGCCGCATGGGCTTCCTGACATCCATGCTGCGCTTTTGAAGCCATCTGTAGGCTTGTCGGCCGGTCATGTTGCGGCGCACCATGAGTATCTCTTTTGCCCTTTCTATAAGTTTTCGGGCTTCCAGCTCTTCCTGTATGACCCTGGTTTTGACCATCAGCTCCGTGTTCATGATGGCCACCGCAGCCTGGTTGGCGACGGTCATCACCAAATTCTTTTCTGTTTCCGAAAATACGTGCCTTTCGGAAGTGAAGCAATTAAGAACTCCGATGACCTCGTTGTTTTTAACCATCAAAGGAACGCTCAACATGCTCACAAGCCCCAACTTGCGGGCCATATCCTTTTCCTTAAACCGCTTGTCGGCAAGTACATTTTCAAGGACGAGCGGAGTTTTGTGCGTGGCCACAAAGCCCACAACTCCCTCGTCCATGTTGAGAGATCTTTCTTTTACATAATCAGGGTCTATGGCCTGGGTGGCTTTCAGCTTGAGCTTGGGGGCGGTTTCGTCTTTGTCCACGAGCCAGAGGGAACATATCTCCACACCCGTGACCTTTGCCGTGACCATCACTATAAGTTTAAGAATATCCTCAAGATACAGGTCGCTGGTGATGGCCCTGCTGATATCCATCATTCCTTTTATGTACTTCTCAAATGTCTTTTCTGAGATTCTTTCCATGCTTACTGAATCCCTGGGATGCTATTGATGCTGTTGAACTGAAGGGGCTTAACTAAATATAAATATCTTAAATGGCCTCTCTTTTCAAGAAGGTTTTAAAAAGCGGCAAGTTTGCCTCTTCACACAAGGATCTCCATGTTCCTCCCGTCTTTGAAAAAGGAAGGGAAAGGGGGAGAAGGAAATGGTCTCCTATTTTTTGCTTGACAATTAGATATACTAACAGTAAAAGCCATCCAACACAGCTAATGGTTTGTGCAATCAGCGTAATTCTGCATAGGGCCAAACCTTAGTATCCATCTCCACAAGGGTGTGGAGAGATAAAATCTGGCGGACAATGAGGTCGGCTTTTCTTCGGAGAGGTCGGCCTTTTTTTATTTTTTACGAGAAGGGGGAGATTACAATGAGATTTTCAAAGAGCAATGACGTACTAGGGACAACCAACCGGGGCAATCCAACAGAGAGCAGCCTGTGCACTTTGTGCAGGGCTGACTGTCAGGGCAAATGCGAGACCTGGTTATCAAGCCTGGTGGGAAGGAAGTTGCTGTACCCAAGGGACTTCGGAAAGGTAACCGCTGGGGCCAACAATACCACGCATGTGGGAGTTTCATACAATGCCCTGAGGATTCAAGGGTATGCCTTTGGATCCGAGGGGTTGGAAGGGGGGGCGAGCAAAGACCCGGACCATTGCATCTTCCCGAATGTGAGTCTAGAGGGTGAATTCGGCAATGAGGTCAAGACCAAATTTCGCATTCCCTTGATGACCGGTGCCCTGGGCTCCACCTTTGTGGCGGCCAAATACTGGGATTCCTTTGCCATAGGCGGCGCCCTCGTGGGTATTCCAGTGGTCATCGGAGAGAACGTGGTCGGCGTAGACAGGGAATCCGTGATTGAAAAACAAAAAGATGGAAGAAAGGTAATTAAGAAGTCGCCCGAACTGGACCGCCGTATCCAAGGGTACCTGCGCTATCACGACGGCTATGGTGCCATCATCGTGCAACTTAACGTTGAAGATACTCGGAATGGGGTGGCCGAATATGTGGCCGATAAGTACGGTGACAAGTGCATCATAGAGCTAAAGTGGGGCCAGGGTGCCAAGGACATAGGCGGTGAGATCCAGGTGACCAGCCTGGACTACGCCATCTTCCTGAAGGAGCGGGGCTACGTGGTAGACCCGGATCCAACTCTACCCGAGGTCCAGCAGGCGTTCAAGGCGGGGGCCATCCGCTCTTTTGCCAGGCACAGCCGGCTGGGAGCTACAGACATGGACATGGTGGAAGAGGTGTACAAAGATTTCATGGAGACAGTGGCCTACCTGAGGAGCAGTGGCTTCAGGAGGATCAGCCTCAAGACTGGGTCGTATGGTATGAGGGAACTGGCCATGGCCATCAAGTTTGCCACGGACGCCAAGCTTGATCTCCTCACCATAGACGGCTCTGGCGGCGGCACCGGGATGAGCCCCTGGAACATGATGCAAAGCTGGGGTGTTCCATCTATCATACTTCACTCGAAGGCCTACGAGTATGCGTCAATTCTGGCCGCAAAAGGGGAACGGGTGGTAGACATGTCTTTTGCGGGTGGTTTTGCCCTTGAGGATCACATTTTCAAGGCCCTTGCCCTCGGTGCCCCTTACACCAAGCTGGTGTGTATGGGAAGGGCCATTATGGTGCCCGGCTTCGTGGGGTCCAATATTGAGGGCGCACTTCACCCGGAGAGGAAAGACGAGGTTTTCGGGAACTGGGATAAGCTGCCTAAGACGGTGAGCGGGCTTGGCTCCAGCGCCGAGGAGATCTTCGCCTGCTACTACGACGTGGAGAAGAAAGTAGGCAAGGACGAAATGAAGAATATCCCCTACGGTGCCATTGCCTTTTATACCCTGGCCGACAAACTGGCCTGTGGACTCCAGCAGCTCATGGCAGGTGCCAGAAAGTTTTCCCTCGAGCGCATCAGCCGCGACGATCTTTTCTCAGCGAATAGGGAGACCGCGCGTGAAACAGGCATTCCCCACGTAGCCGACGCAAATGATGAGGTCGCCAGGAGGATCCTGAATAGCTCCTTTGAAATAAAATCTGCGGAGATCGCCCATGTCCACGACGAGATGGCAAGAAAAGTTCTAAGGCTATGATTTGTAACCTTTCCCGAGGAGAAGCCAATCCATTGAGTGAGTGGCTTCTCCTTTTCTTATGGGCTACCGCTGAAGCCAGGGGAAACCTTTAATCGGTTATCAGCCACCTTCTCAATGTATTCTTTTAACCGAAGTTTCTGGTTGAGAAAACCATAACCAATAAGATGAGTCTGTCTAACGGTACTTGTAAAACTTCTCCACTTCTGACTTCAACCAATCAGCCCAGAATTCTTCTGCAATGGGATACGTGGCATCCAGTGCCTGGAAAGAGCCTTTCCCAGTCACCTTTTCAATGTTTTCCTTGGTGTTGTATCTCACCTCGTCAACTCCTACCAGCCTTGCCACCGCCTTGTTGATTTCATCGAGGGATTTATCGTAAGGTGTTCCATTTTTAAAGGCCCTCTGTACGGCAAGTTCGTGAAGGCATTCAGGGCCGCGCGACCACTCCTTGAAAGATGGGAAAAACATGGGACCATAGGAAATCCAGAACTCAATGAAGCGGGCCCCTGCATTATATACGACCCAGACGGACCCGCCTTCACTCACGCTTCCTCTCACGATACTATCATCTCCCATGGCAATATTCTTGCCCTTTAAGAGGGAATCAATTCCTCCAAATTTGAGTCCAACCTCCTGAAACCTGACCAGTCTCTCTCCTTCCTGAAAAGTGCGCACTGCCTGTGGGAGCTTTATTAACGCTGGATAAAGGGGCTTACCAAGACCTTCTGCTAGGCCCACGGTCACCCCCCAACCTGATTCGGGATTGGGGATCACGATATCGGCCTTCGATGACCCATAATGGCGGACCAACTCCAGGCCCAACTCTCTTCGGATTTGAAAAATCTCCTTGCCCCTGAACAGTGAGGCCACATTGCCGAAATATATTCCTTGGAAAATGTCAGGCATGGGGTCCTCGTTCCCAAGCCTCCGAATTTCCACGCCATTGGGGGAGCAGATAGTCATTTCTCCCCCTTCGTACTCCCTTTCCGTCTGGCCGCTAAGCCGTCTATGGGAGCAGGACTCCGAGCTTGCCACAAAGACACCGTCAATAAAGGTATAACAAAATGGTTCGAAGGCCTTTAGGTCGTTTAGGGTCAAAAGGTATGTATCCTTGCCGTCATGTACAAGGGCAACCAGGGCGAAGGTGGCTCGTCCCTTAAGCCTCTCAAGCAGCAATTCGCCTACCGTGAAACTTATACCCTCCTGAGCCAGGTACTTATGGAGAAGTGCCCCTATGATCTCAGTCTTGTTGTCGGTTTCTAGATTATAGTCAGGTGCAAGTTCCTGCCTCAGGTCTACCTCTTTTAGGAGATAGCCGTCCATGGTCACGACCACCTGATACTGGGACGGCTTTCTCGGAATTACCACGATTGGTTCAGCATTCAATTTTTCGGCTATCTTCCTTTTTGTATAGCCTATGTTTCCAATGGCGGCCACTGGTTCAAGGTCGCTGAAGATCCTCAAGATGTTAGTATCAATGACTTCCGCAATCCGCCCAAGGCCCTTGTGGACATAAATCCCCTTACCGTTACCGATGGCCAGACCTGCACTTGCCTTTCCTCTGTGTTGGCAGGCGCCTGTGGCCAAATAAGCCATATTGACCAGCTCTTTCTCACCGGGACCGTAAACTCCTACTATTCCGTCCATGCGCAAACTCCCCCTCAAGTTTATTACGAAGCCCTTCTATTGTTCTGCGGCCATTGTTTATTCTAAATGGGGTAAGGATGTCAAAGGAGAAATGGGCAGACAGGCAGCTGGAATTCTGTGAAGGCGTGTTTTTTCATCTCATTGTTGCACATTTTGTGAGTTTCTGTGAAAATGGTTTCCGCTCTTTAAGCGGCCAGAGGACACTTCTTAACCGATGATAGTAAATTACATTTTTGACCTTTTCTTACAATGAATCCTACAAAAATGTAGTTTAGTGAGAATTTCTGTTGAGTCAGCATGATTTTAACTAGTTTCCATCCACAAATGGCCTTTTTTGTCCTCGCTTTGCTCGGACTCCCCGCCCTTCGGGCGGGTCCCCAGTTTCCTTGATCTTGCACAAAAATTCTCATTTGTGGATTGGAAACTCTCTAGTGCCCAAAATTGATTCGTGGATGGGCACTATCTAAAATAAAGAAAATAATTTTTTCTTTTTTGGCACTCAAATTGCTGATAGGAAGACATTGAACCCAGACACTTTAAAGGAGGTTCCAATGAACTGCAAGAACGAAGAAGAAGTCCTCCAGGTAGTGGAAGAAAGGGGGGTCAGTTTTATCCAGTTTTGGTTTACGGATGTGTTGGGAAACCTCAAGAGCTTTGCCGTCACACCAACGGAGTTGGAAGAAGGGTTGACAGAGGGAATGGGTTTTGACGGCTCCTCCATTGAAGGGTTTGCACGCATCCAGGAAAGTGACATGATTGCCAAACCAGACCCCACCACTTTTCAACTCATTCCGTGGAGAGGAGGGGATCGTCCTGTTGGGAGGATGTTCTGCGACATACTGAATCCTGACGGATCGCCCTACGAGGGGGACCCTAGGTATGTTCTGAAGCGGCTTTTGAAGAAAGTAGCGGAAATGGGCTACACATTTTATGTGGGGCCTGAACTGGAATACTTTTATTTTAAGAATAGCTCAGGGACCGAGATCCTAGACAGTGGGGGATATTTTGACGCAAGGCCCCTAGATATGGGTAGTAACCTAAGAAGAGAGACCATTTTTGCTTTACAGTCCATGGGTATACAAGTGGAGTACAGCCATCATGAGGTGGCCCCTAGCCAACATGAGATAGATCTTCGCTACGATGAGGGGCTCAGGATGGCCGACAAGACCATGACATACCGCATGGTGGTGAAAGAGATAGCCAGACAGCACGGGGTATACGCCACATTTATGCCCAAGCCGATATTCGGCCAGAACGGCAACGGAATGCACGTGCACCAGTCACTATTTGAGGGGGATAAGAATGCATTTTATAACCCAAGTGACCAGTTCAATCTATCGGACGTCGCCAAGCATTATATAGCGGGGCTGATGAAACACGCCCCCGAAATAACGGCGATTACAAATCAGTGGGTCAATTCCTACAAGCGTCTGGTTCCTGGCTACGAGGCTCCGGTTTATGTCTCATGGGCCAGAAGGAACCGCTCTGCAATGATCAGAGTGCCCATGTACAAGCCCGGAAAAGAGAAAGCCACAAGAATTGAGTTTAGATCGCCTGATCCAGCATGCAATCCCTATTTGGCCTTTGCAGTGATGCTGGGGGCAGGTCTTGAAGGGATAGAAAAAAAGTATGAACTTCCTGATCCCATTGAAGAAGATATCTTCGAGATGAACCCTGGGGAAAGAAGGGCCCACAGGATTACAGATCTTCCAGGGAATCTTTATGCGGCAATCATTGAAACAGAGAAAAGCGAGCTGGTGAAAAAAATTCTCGGAAAACATGTATTCGAAAAGTTTATTGAAAATAAGAAAATCGAATGGGATATGTATAGGACCCATGTTAGTCAGTTTGAAATAGAGAGGTACTTGCCAAAGCTGTAATTTAGTTTAGTACAAGAAGGCGCAAAAGGGTGCTTACCAAAAGGCAAGCGGGACTCAAGGGTCCCCTTGCCTTGTAATTTAGCATACCACTATTCCAAGATCCCCCATGGGCACAGAAAGGAAGGTCGTTTTGGACAAATGGAAAAGGTAATTGCTTTTTTTTATTGCCAAAACACTCCCGGCAGCACGGAGGTGGATAGGCAGGTGGTTGAAAAAAAATACGGGAACAATATCAGGCTATTTCCGATGCCGTGCGGTGGACGCTTTGAACCAGTCCATGTTATGCGGGCCCTTGAGTCCTTTGCAGATGCAGCTTACGTAATAACGTGTCCTGTGGGGACCTGCAGATATTTTGAGGGTAATTTGAGGGCTCAGAAGCGGATGATGAGGACCAAGGAGTTGATTGAATCCATAGGACTGGAAAGGGATAGGGTGGATATCTACGTGAGGTCAGGAAAAAGTGGGGAGAAGCTGGCAAACATAGTTGAAGAATTGCTTGATCGAGCGTCAAGTCTTCCCGGGTCTCCGGTATTCAAGAAGACAGAGAGGCTGTTGTAAGAATCTGCAAGGCCATGGAATGCTGGAAGGCTGGATTAGTGGACGAATGAGGACCTGGAAGACGGTATGGATAGAATAAATATATGGTAAGAACGCAGTGGAAGGAGAGGGTACGAGATGATAACTGCTGAACAAAAACCCATGGAAGAGATCAGGAAAATGATCGCCCCCTACAAGCGCCTCCTCGTACTTGGTTGCGGGTCGTGCGTGGCAGAATGCGCAGCCGGCGGGGAAAAGGAAACTGCCATGCTGGCCTCTGCCCTGCGTATGGCTGCCAAGATGCAAGGCGAAGAACCGTACATAGATGAGAAGACCATTGAAAGGCAGTGTGTAAGGGATTTTATCCTGCAGCTTGATGAAATCGTGGGCGACTACGATGCAGTGCTATCTTTGGGTTGTGGGGCGGGAGTGCAGGCGGTCTCAGAAATCTTCGACGATATTCCAATCATTCCTGCACTCAACACCGAATTTCTGGGGCAGACAAAAGACCAAGGACTGTGGGTGGAAAACTGTGTGGGTTGTGGTGACTGTATGCTTTACTATTTCGGCGGAGTATGCCCGTTGGCGCGGTGCTCGAAACACCTACTTAATGGCCCATGTGGAGGATCTCAGGATGGGAGATGTGAGGTGAATCCTGATGTACCTTGCGCATGGCAATTGATCATTGAAAGATTAGAAAAATTCGACGCCCTGGAAAGATTGGAAGAAATCTATCCACCAAAGGACTGGTCCAAGCGATATGGGCTAGGCCCCAGAAAAATTGTCAGGGAGGATCAGCAAAAGTGAGCAATACACGATCTCTCAAGAAAACGCTACAGCAGGGCCATTTTGCCGTAACTGCAGAGTGTGGACCCCCGAAGGGTGCTGACGCAGAGGCAGTGCTACAAAAGGCAGAGCTCCTCAGGGGTAAGGTAGATGCCATTAATGTCACCGATAATCAAACAGCCATTGTTCGTATGTGCAGCCTTGCTTCATGTGCACTGTTGAAATCAGCTGGCCTTGAGCCGGTGCTTCAGATGGTGGTGAGGGACCGCAATCGGATTGCTTTGCAGTCTGATATACTTGGTGCATCAGCGCTGGGCATTGAAAACGTGCTTTGTCTATCGGGTGACCATCAGGTCTTCGGAAATCAACCCCAGGCAGTGGGAGTGTTTGATCTTGATTCAATCCAGTTTATTCAGACGGTCGGGGCAATGAGGGATGAAGGGATCATCCTTGGGGGTGAGCCCCTGACAAAGCCACCTGACCTTTTTATAGGAGCAGCTGCAAACCCATTCGGCGATCCCATGAGATTCAGGGTTGTGAGGTTGGCGAAGAAGATACAGGCAGGGGCCGACTTTATACAGACCCAGTGCATTTACAATCTGGGAAGATTTGAACAATGGATATCCGAGGCCCGGGATAGGGGCTTGACAGAGAAGGCCTTTATACTGGGAGGCGTGACTCCGCTAAAGTCTGCAGGGATGGCAAAATATATGAAGAACCGGGTTGCCGGTATGGATGTTCCTGACGATGTGATAAAGCGGATGGAGACAGTTCCCAAGGATAAGCAAAGAGAGGAAGGGATCCAGATTTGCGTTGAGACAATTGAGCGGCTGAAGGAGATGCCTGGCGTAAGCGGGGTTCACATAATGGCAATCGAATGGGAAGAAGCGGTTGGCGAGATTGTGCAAAGGGCTGGGCTTCTTCCACGGCCTGAAGCGGAATGATCTGGGGAGGGTTAGATGCCTGCCAAATATGTAATCCATACTGAAGAGACTCCCAATCGGTTTAAACCTCTTTCTAGGTCCGGGATAATCGCGTGGGAAGAAGGGTGCCTAAAGTGTCCTGTATGCGTGAAGCGGCAATGTGTCTATGGCGTGTACGACAAGCGTGGGATAGACGCAAGACAGATGCTGGATTCGATTGATTACTTGTGTATGAACTGCTTTCGCTGCATTCAGAACTGCCCTAAGGAATTGATACACAAGTCCGTCAATCCCGAGTACAAGGAGATGGGTGATTACCACTGGAGCCCTGATATAATTTCACGGCTGTGGTACCAGGCAGAAACGGGGAAGATCCCTGTTTCTGGGGCTGGGTATCCGGGTCCATTTTCTGGTTCTGGCTTTGATTCCATGTGGACAGACATGTCTGAAATCGTGAGGCCTACCAGGGATGGCATCCACGGCAGGGAATATATCAGCACGATGGTGGACTTGGGCCGAACTCCGCAATACTTGACCTTTGGGGAAAATGCCGAGATTGAACAGTCCAGGCCCCAGGTGATCAGCGTACCTGTGCCCATATTGATAAGGGTCCCTGAGTTTGGTGAGTTGAGCGAGCTAACATTTGAGGGTTGGGCGCGGGCCGCCTCCATGCTGGGGACTCTCTTTGCCCTTCCATCAGATTGCATAACCATGTCCATGTCAAGAGACAGTCAATTTCTTGTGCCCATCCTCTCCCTTGCCGGAGGAGATCAGGATTGGATCCCAGAGGGGGTGAGGATGGTTGAAATCGAGGTGGGTGAAGAGGATGATGCGGAAGAAATATTGAACTTTGCGGATAAGAAGGCCCCTGGTGCACTGGTCTCTGCACGCATTCCGGTGGACGAGGGCGTGGAAGACAGAACACTAAATCTCGTGAAAGCAGGCGTGCCCATTGTCCATTTACAAGGTACCTGGGACGGTCGATGGCAAGATGATGAGACCCGGTTTCTAAAAGATGGCATCCGCTTTGTGCATCTTGCACTGGTGGAAGAAGGACTTCGGGATAGTATAACACTTTTGGCAAGTGGCGGCATTGCAATGGCAGAACACGTGGCCAAGTCAATAATTTGCGGGGCAGATGCAGTATACCTGGATTTTCCCATATTGATAGCCCTGGAATGCAGGATGTGCAGGAGATGCCTAAAGAATTTGCCATGCCCTGTGGAGATCGGCCAGGCAGAGCGACAGTGGGTGGCCAAAAGGGTTAGAAACCTAGTTGGGGCATTTCATAACCAGCTCTTGGAGGTTATGGGAGCTATGGGCATGAGAGATGCCAGGCGCCTCAGGGGCGAGGCAGGCAGAGCAATGTTTTTCGAGGAACTGGATCAGAGGACCTTTGGGCAACTAGGCACAGTGGAGGAGGATGTAGAACTTGAGTGATCAGAAAAGCTTTGAGTTTCCAGAGGTTGTTCGAACACCATCTAGGTTTAGAAATCCCATAGGCAAATATCGTTTGTACAGGACAAACGCCTGTGTTGCCTGTGGAAAATGTGTGGAAATATGTAGGTACGGTGTTCACGTAATGAGGCGCGGTGAGCCTTTCGTCAAAAATCATTACCTATGTGTTGGCCCGGATTGCCCTGAACCCTGTTACGAGATGTGCCCTGAAGGGGCTCTGACCATGAGAAGAAATCCAGACTTTGATGCATTGGGTGATTACCGGTGGACTGCCGACCTGCTGGTTAGCACGTGGTACATGGCGGAGACAGGGCAGATGCCACCTGGGGGGCTTGAGTACAAAACAGGTAACTCTGGCGGAGGCTTTGACAGGCTTCGGCTGGTTTTTAGAAAGGGCCAAGAGTTGGATGTTGATGATGACATTGACATGAGTGTTGATCTGAACAGGCGTGACGAGATCGCCCATAAGGTGAGGATAGAAGTCCCTTTCTATGGCGGGGGAATGTCCTATGGATCCATAAGTATCACCACCATGTTGAGCCGGATGAAGGCAGTCAAGGCCCTGGGCACCTTTTGTTGTACCGGTGAGGGCGGTTACCCCGACGAGTTGAAACCCTAT
>Ga0190359_1000135_pt1 | contig 46661 bp, 42 predicted proteins | sample 48721823_MG_FD_161269 | JGI IMG/M metagenome (GOLD analysis project Ga0190359, IMG submission 161269) | Hydrothermal vent microbial mat bacterial communities from Southern Trench, Guaymas Basin, Mexico - 4872-18-2-3_MG | ecosystem: Environmental > Aquatic > Marine > Hydrothermal vents >...
CAAGCCCGTGGCACCACTTAGTCTCGCCGAATTGCTTCGCAATCGGCGGGACTTAGTGGTACGACATCCCGCCCGCCCTTAACCGCATTCATCCACGGCTAAAGCCGTGGCTTTCTGCGGGCGGGGTTAATAAAGCACGCTCACTTCGGGGAATGCCTCAGCTCTTGTCCTATTCCCCTGTACGCGGCACAATCCTCAGGTACCTCTTCTTCCCCGCTCTTAGCAAAATAGAACCGCGACGCAAATCTCTTGTATCAATAACTTGATCAAAACTCTCTATTCTCCTGTCATTAACATACCCCCCACCTTGTGAGATGAGACGGCGGGCTTCTCCCCTGGTTTTACACAATCTACCCTTTTCAAACAGAAGATATGCGGGAATCCCTCGCTTTATCTCTTCGTGGGCGATTTCCTGCGTGGGGACGGATTCGGACAAGTCTGCTTTCTCTCCGCCGAAAAGCTGCCTTGAGGCCTCTCTAGCTTTTTCGGCTTCCTCTTTCCCGTGACACAGGAGCGTTGCTTCATATGCCAGCACTTCTTTTGCCTTCTTGATCTCTTCCCCTCGAAGTGATCCCAGCCTTTTTACTTCCTCCATTGGAAGAAAAGTGAAAAGGGCCAGAAACCGTTCAATATCTCTATCATCCTGATTTATCCAATACTGGTAGTATTCGTAGGGTGATGTCAACTTCTTGTCCAGCCAGATAGCCCCCTTATGCGTTTTCCCCATCTTTATGCCTGCAGAAGTAGTTATAAGGGGAAAAGTCAGCGCATGAACAACCTCACCTTCCAAACGTCTTATGAGGTCAACGCCAGCCAAAATATTTCCCCACTGATCGTTTCCTCCCATCTGCAAACGACAATTAAAGTGCTTGAAAAGATGCCAGTAATCATAGGCCTGAAGTAGCATATAGTTAAACTCAATAAAGCTTAACCCCGTCTCCAGCCTCACCCTGTAGCTCTCCGCGGCAAGCATCCTGTTCACACTGAAATGACAGCCTATGTCTCTCAGGAAATCGATGTAGTTCAACTTGGTAAGCCAGTCCGCATTGTTCACCATCAAGGCTTTACCATTGCTGAAGTCTATGAAACGGGAAAGCTGTTCTCTGATTCCTTCGGCATTTCGGTTGATTTCCTCTCTTGTCATTATTCTTCTAGTCTCGGTCTTGCCGCTTGGATCCCCCACTAGGGTTGTGCCACCGCCCACAACGGCAATCGGCCGATGGCCTGCCCGCTGCATGTGAGCCAGGGCCATTACCGGGACAAGGCTTCCCAGGTGCAAGCTGCTTGCAGTCGGATCAAACCCAATGTAACAAGTGGTTGGATTCTGAAGCTGCTTGCGGAGCTGATCCCTGTCTGTAACTTGTTCAACAAACCCCCTTTTTTCGAAAGTGTCAAAAACGTTTTCCAACCTATTCTCTCCCAGTTTCCTTCGGCTTTTCCGGAAGCTTCAGCCTTACCACCTGGCCAAGCTCTCCAAGATCACTTATCTTTTTTCCGTTAAAATCAAAATCAATTCCCGCTGCATTTCCAACAACAATATCGAACCCTTGCTTTGCTTTCCACTGCGGCCTGCTCCCGGGCTGAAAAATGTACTCCTTGGGTTCTGCTCCGTCAATGCTAATGCTCAACCAGGTCCTTCCCTTGACAAACCCGCTGAGCACAAGCATCTTTTCTTCCTGAACATTGCTCTGTACAAGAGCGGAGCCTGCTCGCATTTTATCTTCCGGAAAAACACCCAGTTTTTTTTCAGCAGGAAGCTCTTGCTCCTCCTTCAGTGGTGCTTGCACCTGAGGCGGTGCTTTTTCCTTTTGAGGCAAAGGACGCGCTGCCTCTTCGCCCCTTTTCTTTTCTAGCGGCTCCACGGGCGCTGCTTTTTGGGAAAGAGATACTTTCTGCTTTTTTTCCATGGACCGGGACACAGGCTTTTCCTGCGCTACGATTGGTGCCTCAGCTTTTTCCCTTGGAGAATATCTGTACCATGCAAAGATCAACCCAGCCAAGATGGCCAGGATAACAACAGGGAAGAAAAAGCGAACTCTTCCGGTCCTTGGTTCGGGCTCAAGCAGCTTGGGCATTTCTGGTTCAACACTTGGCGGCTCTTCGTAAAGCTCCAGGACCTTTTTCTCATCAAGGCCCAGGGCCTTGGCATAGGATTTGATAAATCCTTTCACAAAAACCGGAGCAGGGAGCTCGTCCCATTCCTCTTTTTCAAGGGCCATAATAAGATGGCGCCTGAGCCTGGTCATCTCAGCTACTTGCTGGTGGCTGAGGCCCTTTTTCTCCCTCTCTGTCCTCAGCAGGGCTCCCACCCCGAGCTTGCTTGAAGCATGTTTCTCGGTGCTGGCTCCTTCACCTGCCTGGTCTTCTTTTTGGTCTTTTTCCGCCAACTAGAACCCCCAACATATGGGCCAAAAAATTGTTCAAAAAATGATCCTGGTATAAGAATTTTCTCGCAGTTCCTTTATCCAGGAATTATACCTTTTATTTACCTCTTCCTGGTAAAGAATTGAATAAATGGCATCCCTCACCTCGCTAAGCGGCCTTTGCTTGCCCCCCTTCTTTTTGACCAGCTTAATGATCTGAATTCCTGCCGGCACAATGATTGGGTCGCTGATCCCTCCCTCAGGCAGGGATGTGACCACTTTCCGCAGACCTGGCTCAAGCTGGTCAACCTTGAAAATGCCAAGGTCGCCTCCTTCTTCAGCCCCCGGGCCCTCAGAGAAACGTCTCGCCATCTCAACAAAATCTTCACCCGCCCTCAACCTCTCCACCAATCCCTGGGCCTTAGCATAGAGCTCACGCACCTTTTCCGGATTCTTGCCTTCTTTCAGCCCTAGAAAGATACCGGCCAGGTGAACCTTTTCACCCTGAAGAAAGTCCCGCTTGTGTTTTTCATAGTATTGGGAAATCATTTTCTCTCTTATGATAATCTTAGACTTGACTTCAAACTCAATTAACCTGATATGCTCGAGATTTTGCTTCACTCTCTGCTTGTACTTTTCATAACTCAGACCCTCCTTCTTCAGCCTCTCAAGAAGATCTTCCTGGGTCCAATGATTATCCTTTTTCACCTTATCTATGGCCGCTTCAACCTGCCTTTCTGTTACATTTATCCCAAGTTCCTTTATCTTATCCCGGGCAAGTTTTTCATCTATCAGGAACTCTAGTATCTTACGCCTTGTTTCCTGATAGTCTTCCTTGTCACGAAGCTTGATTTGCGCCGGTGTAAGTCCCGTCATCTCTTGGATTTTTTTGTTTAATTCGTGAAGCGTGATCACGTTGTCGTTTACTATGGCCACCACTCTATCGCAGAGCTCGGCGGAACTAGATCTCACCCCCGCCAAAACAATCACCACGCAACCAACCACGGCTGCCATCAATCTCAAGCGTTTCACCTACCCTATCTCCAGCTCTTTCAAAACCTCATTGTTTACCTTCACCGGAATCCTCTCCCTCAAACCGGCAAGCCAGTCCCTGTAAAGCTTCTGTCTTTTCTGAGAAGACAGCCTCGCTTCTATTTCCTCCAGCGATTCTGAGAGGTCTTTGAATCCTGCAGGTCTCCTCTCCACAACCTCAATAACGTGAAACCCATAGGGACTTTGCACTACCCGGCTGATCTCCCCCACTTTCAACGAAAAAATGGCCTTTTCAAGAGATTTCTCCAACTCTCCTTTTTGGACCCACACCGCTTTGGCAGAGTTTTCAATCCCAGGAATCAGAGAAACCCCGGCAATCAGTTGGCTTAGCTCGGCTCCCTGAGCCCATTTCTCACGCACTGATTCAGCTTCCTCCCTGGTTCTTGTCACCACCTGCCTGAATTTAACCATCTCAGGTCTCTTGAATTCTCCGCGGTGGGATTTGAAATAGGATTCTATTTCCTTGAAAGGAACAACGACTTTTTCTCCCAAGGCCTCATCAACGACTTTCTTGATAAGTAGTCGCTCTCTCAACCGCCTTTCCCACTCCGCATAGTCCATGTCGGCCCTGAGCAACATTTCTTTGAAGTCCTCTTCCGAGTATCCATTCCTAATTTTTTTCAACGCCACCTTGAACTCCAGCTCAGATAACCGGATATTGTTTTCTCTCCCATACTCCAGCACCAGGTACTGATCAATGATTCTATCAAGCATCGGCTTCACAGCCTCTTTTTCCATCGGCCCGGTTATATCCAGTTCCTGACTTATTTCTCCTATATCTTGCTTTAGCTGCTCCAGGGTTATCTCCCTTTCACCAATCACGAGCGCAATCTTTTTATCTTTGTGGTCGAAGAGGTCACACCCAAGAAGGGAAATGCAAACTATGACCAGAGTAAAGACAAACCTGCTTATGCGCGGATCCATAGCGTGACCTTTTTGACCCATTAATGGAGAAATATCTGTAAACATTTAGAATAACAGGTGGTGCGCAAATTGCAACAATAATCTTTGGGGATTTAGACCCTCTAAGCTCTGTAAACAGCACCGCTAAAGGGCTTCCCGATCAGCTCTCCCAATGCAGCAAGGGCAATCCTTGGATAGAAACTTTCTTATTGGACCGGGCTGGGATGGCTTCCCTCTTTATCAATCCAATGAGTCAAAGCCTTTAGTTTTCGCAGCACAACAGAAGAGAGCGGATAACTTCCTGGGTACCCAAAAGCTTTTCAAGGGGCGACAGGTTGGCAATTCTAAGCTTTACTTTTCTCTCTGAAAGGAACTGGAACTTACCCGTCTTCTCCCTAGCAGCCCTGACAAGAATTTCAGGCTCAACCCGCGTGTTTTCTGAAAAGGTCAGTATAGCCGCCCCCCGATTGATATCCAGCCGGGAAATGCCCGCCTTTTTTAGAAGGAGCCTCACAGACATTACGTGCATCAAGTTGGTAACTTCGGGCGGGAGCGGCCCGAACCTATCCAGCAATTCCTCTTTCATAACTTCCAGTTCTTCCGGCTCGCACAGCTTCGACAGTCTCCGGTAGAGGTTCAATCTAACATCCATGTCAGAGACGTAATCGCTTGGAAGGTAGGCCGGCAAATTTAGGTTTATTTCAGGATTGATCTCCTCATGCCACTCTTCCCCTTTAAGTTCCGCAATACTCTGTTCAATCAACTTTAGATAAAGCTCATAGCCAATGGCAGAGATGTGACCTGACTGAGAAAAGCCCAGTATGTTACCACCTCCCCTTATCCTGAGATCATGCATGGCCAGGTGAATACCGGCACCCAGGTGCGAAAAATCCATAAGGGCTCGCAACCTCTTTTCCGCATCCCTGGTGAGATGCGCCCCATCGGATAAAAGCAGGTAAGCATAGGCCATCTTACTCGATCTACCTACCCTCCCTCTTAACTGGTATATCTGCGAAAGACCGAAGCGTTCGACCTCGTTTATTATGATGGTATTCACAGTTGGTATATCCAGACCGGATTCAATAATGGTCGTACACACCAAAACATCTATGTCCCTTTTGTGAAAACGGATCATTGTCTGTTCAAGGTCCTTTTCTTTCATCTGCCCGTGGGCGATCGCAAAGCGTGCTTGCGGGACAAGTCGCTTCAGTTCTTCGGCCACCCGCTCTATTGTCTGAACGCTGTTATGCACAAAAAAAACCTGGCCTCCCCGCTGCAACTCATTCTCTATTGCTCGTTGGACTGTATCTTCATCATACGTGGTTAAATGAGTTTGAATTGCCATTCTATCAGCAGGAGGGGTTTCTATTAGGCTCAGGTCTCTTATTCCCATCAAGGACATGTGAAGAGTTCTGGGGATAGGAGTTGCGCTCAGCGCCAGCACATCTACCAGGGCCCTGTATCTCTTTATTTTTTCTTTCTGTCTCACCCCAAATCGCTGTTCCTCGTCTATTATCAATAGTCCAAGATCCTTGAATTGCACATCCTTTTGCAGAAGCCTGTGTGTCCCGATCAAAATATCAATCTTCCCGGATCTCAGCTTGCCGATAATCTCCTTCTGCTCTGCCTTTTTCTTGAACCGACTTAGAACAGCAATTTGAATACCATAGGCACACATTCTTTTGCCGAAGGTCTCGTAGTGTTGCTCTGCGAGCACGGTTGTCGGGACCAGGACTGCGACCTGCTTTCCGTCCATTACGGCTTTGAACGATGCCCTGATCGCCACTTCTGTTTTTCCAAAACCAACGTCTCCACAAACCAGCCTGTCCATGGGCTGATCTTCTTCCATGTCTTCCAGCACGTCTTCGATGGCCTTAATCTGGTCAGCAGTCTCTTCATGTTCAAACGTTGCTTCAAACTCCCTGTAGTAACTGTCGGGACGGGAAAAGGCGTATCCCTTGCGGCACTTCCTGAGCGCATAAATCTCTACCAGCTGTTTGGCGATTTCCCTAATAGATCTTTTGGCTCTCTTTTTTGCTATGTCCCAGGATCGTCCTCCCAAGTGATCGAGCCTGGGGCTGGTTTCATCTGCACCTATATACTTTTGAAGAATGCTTATGCGAGTGGCCGGAATATAGAGTCGATCATTACCGGCATATTCGATGAGCACAAAATCATTTGGCGTTCCCCCGATCTCCAGTTTACAAAGGCCCCCATAGCGCCCTATGCCATGGTCCTGGTGGACCACAAAGTCCCCCACCTTAAGCTGGCTCAGAGATGTCCAGCTCGGTGCCGCAGCAGGGGCTTTTGCCCCTGCTTTGAGAACAGATCGCTTGGGACCGAAAATTTCATCTTCGCTTATTACCAAAAGACCTGCTTCAGGCCATGCAAATCCTTTGTCCAAACGGCCAAGGCAAATACTCAGGCCTCGACCCGTGGACACCTCACCCCATTGAGAAACTGTCTCCGCCAGCTCAACGTGGTAGTTCTTGAGAATTTGTTTCAACCGCTCTGCCTGTTGTTCAGTGCGACAAACCAGTACCACTCTCAGACCCTGCTCCTGGTAGGAAAAGATTTTCTCTGCTACAGGGGCCATGGAAACCCTTCCTTTACCGGGGAGGCTTATTTCAAAATCAGCATCTACTGGAGATCCACCTCTTACATGAAGCCTCCTGGCCCCCACATTATCCTTTCCAACCAAGCTCAGTTCGTTGAGACTGAGTCTTTGGTATTGATTGATTTTTTCATCAAGCTCTTGAGATGACAAAAGTATGCCTCTCAGATCTGGAAAAGGAGCATTTCTTTCCTCTGCTTCCAGCTTGCAGGCTTGCGCCTCTCCTTCAAATTTTTGAATAAAAGACTGGGCATCCTTTCTGAAGTGAAGGGAATCGACAAGGATCAGCACGCCGTTTTCAGGAAGGTAATCAAATAACGTATTAAGGTGCGCATAGTAGTGATTCAACCACGCTTCTTGTCCTGCAAAGGTGACGGAGCCGCCTATCCCTGTAGGAATCCGTCCAATTGACCTTGCCCTCTGGACGTTTTCCTCATCCATAATTATTTCATTGGCGGGCAGCAAAACTACTTCTTTCATGTGCTGTGTGGATCTCTGGCTAGTGGTTTCAAAATGGCGGATGCACTCTACCCTGTCCCCCCAGAACTCTACTCTAACAGGCTCAGCATAGAGAGGAGGAAACACGTCTATGACACCGCCCCGAACAGAATAGTCGCCCCTTTCCTCTACAAGCGATGTACGTGAGAAACCGTTCACTTCCAGCCTCTGCAAAAGATCTTCCCTGTTTACCTCCTCCCCTACCACAAGGTATTCAAGCGCCCTTGTCATGGCTTCTTTCGGCATGACTTTAAGCAGAGCTGCCTCGATGGATGTGACTACGATCGAGTTCTTTCCTGAGTAAAGAGAATAAAGCCCTTGAAGCCGGCGGGCAACCAGGTCGCGCGGCGGCCTTATCCCTTTGAGAGGAGAAATATCGTAGAGCGGGAAATCGTAAAGTCTTCTCTTGTCGGGATCTCCGCGGACAAAAGACCGGGGAAGAAAAAATTCCAGGTGCTTGAAAAGCCTTTTGGCTTCCCTTGCATTTGGCAATACAACGAGGCTGGGTTTATCTAAACCGGAGAGCAAACTTGAAAGGAAAAATGACCTCGCCGTCCCTGAAAGCCCACTGACTTCCAGTTCTTTCAAACCTTCATTGATCCATTTCTCTAAAATAACTAGATTTTCGCCCGCATACAGCATGACCAAGATACCCTCTGCTTCTTTTTAAAAAACATAATCAAAGAAAAAACTAATGGCAAGATGCAATCATTGAAAACGAAGATGAAGTGCTGAAAAAGTAAATAAGGACAGGGACTAACTACCGGCACACAACTGCGTTATAAGGCACGTATCATTAGCACTTCGGGAAAGGCCGATCAAAGGAGGAAGGAGTTCTACCCGGTATCTTAGTGCGGATTTTGTTGAACCATGCGCTTCTCTAAATCTAAATGGCAATTACCGGCCTGCTAAAACAGAAACTCCAGAATTTCTACTTCCACACCTCTCCGTAAAGTCGAAGCCAGTTTTCACCAATTATTTTTTTCACATCTTCCGGCTTGTAACCTCGCTCCAGTAAAGCGCTGGTCACTGCCGGGCAGCGTGAAATGGACTCAAAGCCATCTACAATCGTACTGCTGTAAAACTTCTCCCTGTCTGAAGGGGAAATTCCTTTAAGTGACGGAGCAATCACCTCGTCAGGCACCTCTTCCATAAAGTCCGGTCCAAGCCCTACGTGATTTACCCCGATTAAGTCCACCAGGTAATCTATGACATCAATATAGTCGTTTAAGGATGCACTGTCTTGGCCGGTCAGCATACCGGGAAGCGCAACAATGTCTGCAACTTCTCGAACCGGCATAATAGTGTCGGCGTACTGCTCAAATAGGTTGTAGTAATCGGCAATAAAATTCATTGTTTCCGGAAGTGAATGCCATGCGGCAACAGTCGAATTAATAGCCGTTATACCACCCTCTTTCAGCCGACGAAGAACATCTTCATTGAACAGGTAGCTGGCATTAAGCCCATCGATGATCACACTTTCCTTATGCAGTCGCACGTTCTCGTCTTTGCTCATTTGTTCTTACCTCCCATATCTCTACCTTATATCGCGGCGGGCTCCAGAGTCCCCGAATACCCTCTCTATCTAAGGTGGCAGGCAACCCGGTGTCCACCACCGAGATCCTTAAAAGCGGGTCGCTCCTTAGTGCATATTTCCTTCCGCTCCGGGCAGCGCGTATGGAAACTGCAACCTGATGGCGGCTCCAGGGGACTGGGCACATCACCTTTGAGGATAATTTTCTGTCTTCGAATTTCAGGATCCGGTATAGGGATCGCCGAGAGAAGCGCCTGAGTGTAAGGGTGCTGAGGATTTTCGTACAGGTCCCGATCTGTAGCCGTTTCTACGATTCGGCCCAAATACATTACAGCAACCCTGTCGCTGATGTGCTCTACAACGCTCAAATCGTGGGCGATAAAAATGTAGGAAAGGTTCATCTCTTCCTGGATCTCGGCAAGAAGATTCATAACCTGGGCCTGGATAGAGACATCCAGTGCCGATACCGGCTCGTCACAGACTATGGCGAGAGGATTCAGGGCAAGGGCGCGGGCAATTCCAATCCTCTGGTGTTGGCCTCCTGAAAACTCGTGAGGATAGCGCCCCATCTGCTCCGGATGAAGCCCCACGCGTTCCATTAGGTAGGCCACGCGATCTCTCACCTCCGCCTTGGAAACATTGAGATGATTCTTGATTGGCTCTGCAATAATCTGGCCCACGCTCATTCTGGGGTCCAGGGAAGAGAAAGGATCCTGAAAGATAATCTGGAGCGATGCACGGATGCGCCTTAGCTCTTCCCCTCCCAGCTGAAGCAAATTCCGCCCATTGAAGATCACCTCCCCCGAAGTTGGCTCAATAAGCCGCAGAATACATCTGCCCACAGTCGTTTTGCCGCACCCACTCTCCCCTACAACGCCCAGTGTTTCACCTTTCTCCAGACTGAAACTCACACCATCAACAGCCCGCACCTCTCCAACACTGCGTGAAAGGACGCCCTTCTTTACGGGGAAATATTTCTTGAGATTCTGAACCTCTAAAAGTGCCATTTACTCAGTGCTCCTGCGTCTTTGGCCTTTCCCTGATTGTCGTCAATGCTAAGTCTTGGCAAACAACCAGCAGCAGACTCGCCGGTCGCCTCCCATGTGTATCGTCGGCGGTTCTTCTCCAGAGCAAACGTCCATCATCTTCGGGCAACGAGGGTGAAAACGGCAGCCCCGTGGCATTTCAAGAAGGCTTGGGACCGTACCGGGAATTTCATGGAGCCTTCGCCCTGTCTGCGCCTTTCTACCTATTACAGGCACCGAGCCCAAGAGCCCCTTCGTATAAGGATGGAGAGGCTCTTTGAAGAGCTCCTTCACAGGCGCCTCCTCAACCACCTTCCCTGCGTACATGACAATGACCCTGCTTGCCATCTCCGCAATAACACCCAGATCATGGGTGATAAGCAGAATTGAGGTTCCAAATTCCTCCTTAAGGTTTGACATCAGGCTCATGATCTGGGCCTGAATGGTGACATCCAGTGCCGTGGTCGGCTCGTCTGCTAGAAGGAGTTGCGGGTTGCAGGAAAGTGCCATAGCGATCATCGCCCGCTGCCGCATGCCACCCGAGAGCTTGTGGGGATATTCTCTGGCCCGTGCCCTTGCCCCCGGTATTTGCACCATCCGGAGCATTTCCTCTGCCCACCGCCATGCCTCCCTTCGACTCATCCCTTGATGGAGTCTTACAGCTTCAGCTATTTGCTCACCGATTGTCAAAACCGGATTTAAGGAAGTCATTGGCTCCTGAAAAATCATCGAGATAGCATTACCCCTTATCTTGCGGATCCCTTCACGATCCAAATCGAGGAGGTTCCTTCCATGAAAAATGACCTGTCCTTGTATCTCTGCAGGCGGACACCTCAGCAACCTGAGAATCGAAAGGGCGGTTACGCTCTTCCCACACCCGCTCTCGCCAACTAATCCAACTGTTTCACCGTGAGGAACCTCCAGATCTACTCCGTCCACAGCATTTACAACCCCTTCAAAGACATGAAAGCACGTATGCAGGTTGCGAATGGCCAAGAGAGGTTCGTTATCAGTGTTCATAGCTTAAACCTCGGATCAAGCGCATCACGCAGTCCATCGCCCAAGAGATTGAAGCTGAGGACGGAGAGAAAAATGGCAACACCAGGGAAAGTTGCCACATGTGGAGAATTGAAAAGGTAGACACGGCCAGAGCCCAGCATTGCCCCCCATTCGGGTGTGGGCGGCTGCACCCCCACCCCGAGGAAGCCCAATCCCGCTGCAAAAAGAATGGCTGTTCCCATGCCAAGGCTTGTTTGAACGGTAATGGGAACCATGACATTAGGCAAGATGTGGCGCATGAGAATTCCCGGATCACGGGTGCCTACGGCCCTTGCCGCCTCCACGTAGACTTCCTCCCTTACCGAAAGCACGCACCCGCGCACCAGCCTGATGTAGATAGGAACCATGCTGATGCCTATTGAAATAACCGTATTTTTTAGACCAACTCCCAGTACTGCCACCAGCGCCAGGGCCAGCAGGAAGCCGGGAAATGCAAGCATCATGTCAGTGACGCGCTGGATGCCGAAATCCACTTTACCGCCGTAGTACCCGGAAATGAGACCAAGGGGCACGCCAACAAGCAACCCCACAGAAACCACCCCCACCGCAATCAGGAGAGAAACCCTGGAACCATAGATGATTCGCCCCAATATGGACCGCCCCAGCTCATCGGTTCCCAGCGGGTTGTCAAAGGAGGGGCGCTCCAGCGATTTAGCAAGGTTAGGGGCTGAAGGATTACCGGGAAAAAGAACCGGTGCCAGCACTGCCGTAACAAGATAGATAAGAAGTAGCGCCCCACCAAAAAGCGCGGCCTTGTTGCGCCTCAATTTGGCCCAGTTGCGCCTCAACCGGCTGTCTTTCCGCATAGTTCGGACGTGGTGAAAATTGGCAGTAGTGCTCTCACCCATATCGTATCCTTGGATCCACCCAGGCATAGATCAGGTCAACGACGAGGTTGACAAGAATGTAGAGCAGGCCGAACACGAGAATGGTACCCTGAATCATCGGGTAGTCCCGGGCCAGAATGGAATCCACGATCAGCCGGCCTATACCGGGCCACGCAAAAACCGTCTCTGTTAAAACCGCGCCTCCCAGCAGCAGCCCGAACTGGAGGCCCACCACCGTGATGATCGGGATAAGGGCGTTTCTAAGGGCATGTTTTGTGACAACAACTCGCTCCTTAAGGCCCTTGGAGCGGGCAGTGGTCGTGTAGTCCTGCGAAAGGACTTCCATCATGGTTGAGCGTGTCATCCGTGCAATGAAAGCAACCACAAAGGCAGCCAGTGTGAATGAAGGTAAGATGACATGCTTCCAGCTCCCGGTACCTCCTGCCGGAAGCCAGTGGAGCATGACCGAGAAAACTACGACGAGCATAAGGCCCAGCCAGAAAACAGGCATTGAGATCCCGAAAAGGGCACTAGATGTCACCAGGTAGTCTATCCATGTATAAGGCCGCACAGCTGAAATAATACCTGCCGGGATACCAAAAATACACGCAAGGGTAATAGCCACCACAGCCAGCAGTACTGTATTAGGCAGCCTTGCCCAGATCTCCTCTGTTACCGGGTTCTGGGTTCGCGCTGAGCGGCCAAGATCAAAGTGGATCAGCCGGCCGAGGAAGTAAGCGTACTGAATATGGATCGGCTTATCAAGGCCTAGCTGGTGGCGAATGAGCTCAATTTCTTGGGGAGTGGCCATCTGCCCTGCCAGCACCTGCGCAGGGTCGCCGGGAAGCATTCTCAGCATAAAGAATAAGAGCAGGGATATTCCGATCAGAACCGGAATTGTGGAAAGCAAACGTTTGACTACATAATTCAACATGGGGTCTTAGCTGAAGAATTAAGCCGGATTTTGAGACGCTGCCACGGGCAATTTTCCGCCAAACTGCTGTATGTGGAGCGCCCTTGCGGAGCCTTTCATCTTAGGAAAAGGATAGAAACCAAGGCCGGTGTCCTACCCCGACCCTGGTTCTTGAGCCATCCGATCCAGGCCACAGAACCTACACAGGCTCCAAAGCCTGGATACTACTGACTACTCCATTGTTATGTAAGTTGGATAGAACTTCTCCGTCGGTGTAACCACCATGCCTTTTATCTTTCCTGAGTAGGCCACCACGAATTTCTCGACATGAAGCCAGATCCAGGGGCAGTCATCCCAGACGATCTCGGAGGCCTTTTTGAGCAGCGCAAACCGCTTCTGCGGGTCCTGTTCCCTGCGAGATGCTTTCATAATCTTGTCGTATGCCGGATTACAATAGAATGCCGAGCCAAGTCCCTTCGGCGGGTTCACCTCACACGCGAACTGGCCGTAAAGAGCCATATCTGCGTCCAAGACAAGTGGCCCCCAACCCAGGAGAAAAAGCTCCAGCTCTGACTGGTCGATTGGTTTTAGCAAACCGGCAACATAGGTCGGCCAATCGTAGGTCCTGAGTTCGACCTTAACACCAATGGCTTGGAGATATGCCTGGATCGCTTCCGAAACCTGCTTGTCGAACAGGTATCGACCATTTGGGGTCCGCATATGTATTGTGTGGCTAAAATCGAAGTTAGCCTTTTTCAGAAGCTCTTTTGCCTTTTCAGGGTTGTAGTTATACTGCTGATCCATTTTTACGTAACCGAAGAGCTTGGGTGAAACGGGACCATCCATGGGCCTGGCAGTGTTAAAGAGGATTCTTTTGACAATCGCTTTCTTATCCACCGCATAGTTAAAGGCCTGGCGAATCAGCTTGTTCTTTGTCACACCCTTCTGGCAGTTCATCCCCATAAAGATGGTCCTTGTATCCAGGGGCATATCCACCGTAATATTCGGATCAGCTTTAAGTGCCGCCACATTAGAAGGCAGGGGCTTATAGCAAACCTGGATCTGGCCGGCCCTCAGCATGGCCTCCCGCGTAGCCGCCTCCGGGATAACCTTCCAGACTATCTTGGCCACCGTAGGCTTTTTGCCCCAGTAGTTTTCGTTTCTTACCATTACAATCCGGTCACCTTTGACCCACTCCTTAAGGATGTAAGGCCCAGCCCCAACAGGATGCTGGCGAACGTCTTCGCCATACTTCTTGAGGGCTGCCGGGCTGATCGGCGAGACGATAGAGAGAGAAAGGGTGGGAACCAGCGGCGCGAAAGCATACTTGAGCTTGAGTTGAACGGTGTAGTCATCAATCTTAACGCACTCCTTAACCATCGAGACCGCGAAGCGCAGAGGAACTCTTATTTGGGGATTCAGAATGCGATCCCAGGTGAGCTTGACGGCGTCGGCGTTAAAGTCGGTTCCATCGGAGAACTTGACCCCTTTGCGCAGATGAAGAGTATAGGTGAGCCCGTCTTTGGAAACGTCGGCCTTGGTAGCCAGGCGCGGGTGGAGCTTACCTTCAGGATCCTGGTAGAAAAAATTGCCGTACATAAGATCACACATGTTTTGGAAAAGAGTTGTGGTTTGCTCTTGAGGGTTCAAGGTGTCGGCGTCAACCCCGATGCCGATCTTGAGTTCCTTAATCTCTGCTCTCGCACTTAAAGGGAAGAGACAGAAGCTCATACCTAAAACAAGCAAAACCACAAGCAGCCCTTTTTCCACAAAAGTTCTCCTCAGTTCCATGTTGCACCTCCTTTGGTTAAGATTGATCCAGATTTCCTTTGACTATTTTTCCTCCCTGAACTACAAGTTTTATGGCCTCAGGGTCACGCAGAAGGCCAATATTATCCAGTGGATTTCCCTCCACTACCACCAGATCGGCCAGTTTGCCCTCTTCGATACTGCCCAAATCACTTTCCATCCCAAGAACCTCGGCTGCGATCCTAGTCCCCGCTTGAATAGCCTCAATGGGTGAAAAGCCTTGCTCAACCAGAAACTTTAACTCACCAATGTTCTCACCGTGCATGTTAAAAGGCGTCCCGGCATCGGTTCCCATGGCAATCCGAACCCCTGTTTCCCGTGCCATCCGGATACTTGAAAGATGATACGGCTTGACTCGTTTGGTCTTTTCCACGGCATACTCAGGGATCCCTCCTTCAATTCCCTTGGCCTCTATGTTATAAAGTGCAGAGAGGGTTGGAACAAGCGCCACCCCTTGCTTTACCATTAACGAGACAGACTGATCATCGAGGTAGACGCCGTGCTCAATGCTGTCGATTCCCGCGCGAAGGGCATTCAAAGTCCCTTCAGTTCCCATGGCATGGGTGGCAGTCTTTCTTCCTGCTTTATGGGCCTCCTCGATTCCTGCCCGAAGTTCCTCTTCAGTTAGTTGGGCGGCGCCTGGCTCAACTCCCGGAGTCAGGACCCCACCCGTTGCCATAAACTTTACCAAATCGGCACCTTTTTTTATCTGCTGGCGTACGGCCTTTCTCACCTCATCCGGCCCATCGGCCTCTCTACCTACCGGCCATCCATGGCCCCCAGTCATGCAAATCATCTGGCGGCTCACCAACATCCGGGGGCCACTGATAAGCCCGGAACAAATGGCGTCTCTTAGGACAAGGGCGATCTCTTCTTTTCCTCCCAGATCTCGGACGGTTGTCACTCCGGCCATGAGCGTGTCCCTTGCAAACTGTACGGCCTTAAGAGTGGTCATTGGGACCGACTCTGTAATAACCGAGCTAATAGGGTCCGGACCCCCATCCAGGCACAGGTGGACATGGCAATCAATAAAACCGGGCAGCACGGTCCGCCCCTCCAACGGTATCTTTCGAGTGTCCGGGGGAAGATCCATCTCTCCTTCTATTACCTTAGTGATTCTCTGCCCATCCAACAAAACGGTACCGTGTTCAAGAATCCGTCCATCGCCAATAATTACAAGACCACCGATGAAAGCTATTGCCATTTTGCCCTCCAACCAGGATTGAGGTGCTGTGCAAACAATCTTGGAAAACCACTTTCTTGTACGTCCTGCTTCAAAAACCTGCTTGTCTATATTTCACAGCCAGCCTTGATTGTCAATTAATTAGACGGGTAGTTGCCATCCCCCAGAGTGGATTGCAAAGATGCTTGATTTCCTGTATTGATATAGAAAATACACCAAAGGATTTGCCGCCAATGAACGAAAACTACAAGAAGGTTGCATCACTTGAAAATGAGATAGAAGCTCAATTGCTTGATTCCATCCTTACGGAGCGGCGTATTCCTCATCTTATGAGATCATACTACGATACAGCGTATGACGGCCTCTTTCAAACACAAAAAGGATGGGGCTACGTGAGTGCACCCAAAAACTTCAAGGATGAAATAATGGAGATCCTGCTTGACATGCGAAAGCAGGCTTCAAACACACGCCATTCTTCTGCAGATGAGCCTGAGGAAGCATAGGCGGTTATTGATGAATGATTCAAGCATGGCTCAGGCTTGATCATCTGGCTGGCTCTAGCAACCCTTTGCGTTTTCTAAGACATGGCTCGCATGGGAAAGTGCCCGAGCTTGAAAATTTCCCTTTAAGTGTTAGAATAAAAAAAGACTTGGGCTTTAATCGATAGTTTGGGGGGAGTACGTGCGAATAGTATTCTATGCAGGGAAAGGCGGTGTTGGGAAAACGAGTATTTCTGCTGCAACCGGTATAAAAGCAGCTGAAATGGGTTACAAGACCGTGGTGATGTCTCTGGATGTAGCGCACAGCCTTTCAGATATTTTTGATCTTCAAAGAGGTCTTCTTGATCAAAATAAGGGCAAACCCATCCATGTTCACAAAAACCTCTGGATTCAGGAGCTGGACATCCATGAAGAAATTGACAGGAACTGGCGAGACATCCACAAGTATCTGTCCATGCTTTTAAGGACCACCGGCCTTGATGAAATTCTCGCAGAAGAGCTTGCCATTTTGCCTGGTATGGAAGAGGTCAGCCTTCTGCTTTATATCAACCGTTATGTTAAAGGAAACGAGTTTGATGTTATTATACTTGATTGTGCGCCTACCGGGGAGTCGATCCGGTTCATAAGCATTCCCACTGCCCTTGAATGGTATATAAAGAAACTGTTCAAGATGGAAAAGACTCTTGCAAAATATGTGGGCCCGGTAGCCAGAAGAGTATACGATGTGCCGATTCCTGGTGATGAATACTTTGATGCAATTGAATACCTTTTTGATAGACTGAACGGTGTAGACCAGATACTCATTGACCCGAAAATCACCACCGTCCGGTTGATCGCAAACCCGGAAAAAGTTATCCTAAAAGAAACTCAAAGAGCTTTTATGTATTTCAGCCTTTATAGAATCCATATTGACGCGATCATTATGAATCGTGTTCTCCCTGAGAGCTTGAATGATCAGTATTTTCAGCAATGGAGGGAAAGCCAGCAATACTATCTTGAAAAGGCAAAAGAATACTTCAGCCCCATACCCGTATTTCCGGTCAAGCTTTTCAGGGAAGAAGTTCTGGGGTACGAGAGCCTCACGAAACTCTCAAAGCAGATTTACGGGGATAAAAACCCACTTGGACACCTTTTTGAAGGAGAACCATACAGGTGGATCAAAGAAAACGGGGAGTACCGCTTAAGCATAAGACTGCCGTTTGCCTCCAAAGACGGCGTTGAACTCAACAAAATCTCCGACGAGCTGATTATCAGGGTAGGAGCCTTCAAAAGGCAAGTGCTTCTGCCCAGGCACGTGGCGGCCGCAAAGTCTGTGAAAGCCAGACTTGAGGGTCAGGATTTGTGTGTTTACTTCAAAGGAGGAGAGGATCATGAACAAAAAAGAAAGTGAAAGTGAAACTGTGATATGCCCTTTGGGGCGATTTCTCTCTGACCTCCAGAAGGCGTACGGCAAGAAGACAAAGTTCTTTGATCATCTTAACCAGTCAAGGGTGGAATTCCTGAAGGCAATCCGCTCGCTTCTTGATCAGCGTATAGAGGATCTTGAGAGCAAGACACGCTCAAGGCAAACCAAAAAGGCTACAAAGATCAAGGTTGAATAGCGCAGGGCATTTTGTCAAAGCTGTTGAGTGCCGGTTGACCATCAAGGTGATAGACCAAAGGCGCTGAGGAGCGAGGACACTGCGGAGGGTGGTTCTAGGTCTGATGTTTGAGGCGAAAGCCCTTAATACCATAGCCAGATGCCTAATTGCTCTGTGCTCCCCGGTGCATGAGGTTAGGAAAACGCATTAAGGAGGAGTGATCCTAGGTAGCAATGCAGCTCATACCCTGATGGCAGATCAGGCACGTGGGAAAAGCGTTGACGGAGCAGGACACCATCTGCTAGAAGACCCTGAAACGCGAAAGAGGGGATAAGAGCTTCTTGGACTTTGCGACTATCAAGGGATTCAGAGACATTCTTCCCGAAGAGGTTGGAACGTGGCAGCGCTTGGAATCGGAAGCAAGGAGAATATTTCGATCTTTTGGATTCCGCGAGATCAAACCGCCCCTCCTCGAGAAGACCGAGCTGTTTACCCGCAGTATTGGGGAGGAAACAGACATTGTGTCCAAGGAGATGTATTCTTTCACGGACAGCAAAGGGAGAGGACTTACTTTGCGGCCTGAGGCTACCGCCTCTGTGGTAAGAGCTTATATCCAGCACCGCCTTTATCAAAAAAACCCTGTTCAGAAGCTTTTCACCATCGGGCCTATGTTCAGGCATGAAAGACCTCAGAAAGGGCGGTTCAGGCAGTTTCATCAAATAGATGCCGAAATTATCGGGGATTCCGGGCCGCTTTCTGATGCCGAGATTATTGTTCTGGCCATGTCCCTGGTTGAGGCGTTTGGATTGAGCGGACTCTCGCTTCAAATCAACTCCCTGGGGTGCCCGAAGTGCAGGCCAGGCTTCAAAGAGAAACTAAAAAGTTACCTTTCGCAAAAGGCTATATTTCTTTGCGGGGACTGCCAAAGGCGAGCCCTTACAAACCCCTTAAGGGTTTTTGACTGCAAGGTGGAGGGTTGCAAGCAGGTGGTAGCGGAGGCACCTTCTATCCTGGATTTCATCTGTTCCGATTGTGAGAAACACTTTAAGGCTCTTCAAAAACACCTTGACAGTTCAGAGGTCTCTTTTGCCTTGAACCACATGCTTGTAAGGGGACTTGACTATTACACGAGAACAACTTTCGAGATACAGACCGAAGAACTTGGATCTCAAAACGCGGTTGTTGGCGGGGGCCGTTATGATGGGTTGTGCAAACAGCTCGGTGGTCCCGACCACCCGGCCATTGGATTCGCACTTGGCATGGAAAGACTGGTCGCCCTCATGGGCAAAGATGGCACCTCGGAGAGCAGTGGGCCTGATCTTTTCCTGGCTGCGCTGGGGGAAAAGGCACAAGAGAGGGTATTTCAGTGGGCGAACGACCTGAGAAAGGCAGGGTTCTGCGTAGAAATCGAGTATGATCCCAGTAAGAGTCTCAAAGCCCAGATGAAAAGGGCTGATCGGCTCGGGGCCAGATTGGTTCTCATGGTCGGAGAAAACGAACTTTCCTCGGGAAAAGGGATCCTGAGAGACATGGTTGCAAAGACACAGAAAGAAGTGGGTTTGGAGAATTTGACCGCCAATATCAAGGAACTTATGGGATAGCATGAAAACAGCGGAGCCACTTCAACCTGACCCACTGGGTGAGTGGGAGCGCACGCACGGGTGCGGAAGCCTCAGGGCTGAAAATATCGGCACGGAAGCCGTGCTTATGGGATGGGTCAACAGCCGGAGAGACCTGGGCAACTTGATTTTCGTGGACCTCAGGGACCGCGAAGGCATCACTCAAATTGTATTTGACCCGAAGCTGAGTGAAAGCAGCATTGAAAAAGCACGTAGTTTGCGAAATGAATGGGTTGTGGCAGTAAAGGGCCAAGTGGCCCCCAGACTTGAAGGACAGGAAAATCCCAATCTTCCTACCGGCGCCATCGAGCTCAGGGTTACTGAGTTAAGGATTCTAAACAGAGCAGATACTCCTCCTTTCCAGGTCGATGGCTCGGTGGATGCTTCAGAGACCCTGCGGCTCAAGTATCGTTACCTGGAGCTGAGGCGCAAAAGGGTCTTCGAAAATTTTCGCCTCAGGCACAGACTTGCTTCATGCATACGGAGATACCTGGACAAAAAAGGCTTTATTGATGTAGAAACCCCGTTTCTCACGAAAAGCACACCTGAAGGAGCCAGGGACTACCTTGTGCCAAGCAGGGTAAACAAGGGGCTCTTTTATGCTCTTCCACAATCGCCCCAGCTATTCAAGCAGCTGCTTATGATATCAGGCTTCGACCGGTATTATCAGATCGTTAAGTGCTTTCGGGATGAAGACCTGAGGGCCGACCGCCAGCCCGAGTTCACCCAGGTGGACATTGAGATGGCCTTCACAAATGAAGATGGGGTAATAAGGACGGTTGAGGGAATAATGGCAGAGCTTTTTCACGAGGTAATGGGCCGAGATATTACACTCCCTCTTCCCCGTCTTGAATACAAAGATGCGCTGGAGCGCTTTGGTACAGACAAGCCCGATACCCGCTTCTCAATGGAAATTGTGAATATTACAGACATTGTACGTGATGCTGATTTCAAGGTGTTTAGGCATGCAGCCCAGGATGGCGGAGCAATAAAAGCCATTAAAGTGGAAAAAAGAGCCTCAGAGTTTTCAAGGAAAAGCCTCGATGAGCTATCAGGAGTGGTCATTAGCGAAGGGGCCAAAGGACTGGTATCTGCCAAAGTGAAGGATAGTGGATGGCAGTCCTCTATTGACAAGTTCCTTGATGCACAACAAAAAGAATCCATTAACAAGAGGCTCAATGCGGGCTCAGGGGATCTTCTGCTTATGGTAGCTGATCAAGCTTTCGTAGTCAGCAAGGCACTGGGTGCTCTCCGGCTTGAAATCGCGCGCAGGCTCAATGTTCTGAAACCAGATGATTATGCGCTCGTGTGGGTGACAAAATTTCCTCTCCTGGAGTACAACGAAGAAGAAGGCAGAATGGAGGCTGTGCACCACCCCTTTACGGCCCCGCTGGATGAAGACCTTCCGATCCTCACGACTCATCCAGAAAGGGTTCGCGCAAAATCCTACGACCTTGTTCTAAACGGTGCAGAGATTGCGGGCGGCAGCGTGAGGATTCACAATCTGTCCATGCAAGAACGGATGTTTCAGCTTCTGGGAATCTCCCCTGAAGAAGCCCAGCAAAAATTCGGATTTTTCCTCGAAGCCCTGAGATACGGGGCACCGCCCCACGCAGGGATTGCTATTGGATTCGACCGCCTGGTGGCAATTCTTGCTGGCGTTGAATCTATAAGAGAGGTCATAGCCTTTCCAAAGACTGCAAGCGCTACATGCCCACTTACCGACGCCCCATCCCGAGTGAGCCAAAGGCAGCTCGAGGAGCTGGGGCTTTGCCTGGCTCCCCAAAAGACATAGTTGAATTGCTGCCGTGAGCGCCTGGAAAGCCTGCTTGGGGTGCAGGCTGCGGGAAATTTCCAACTGCTGCGAGCAGAATTTTTTTCTTGACATTTTTTCTCTGTTCAGGCAAAAAGCCTAATTTAATTTATTTTCTGAAGAAAGGATGTGATAACCATGGTTTGTCAAACTGTAAAGCAGGGTTTTGAGTGTTTTTTCATGAATAAGAAAGGGTGCCAGTTTAACGGAGGGTCGTGCCACCCGATCGTTGAACAGTGTAACGGCTGTCAGAGAGCCATGGAGTTTCCAACCGGCACCTATTGCTTGAGCTTCCCCGATCCTGCAATCAAGTGGCAAGCAGGCAACTGTAACCTGGCCACCCATCTAAAGAAGGCAGGGAACGGCACTTCAAGAGGCAAGCTAAATCCCCTAAAAGCCTCAAAGCGAAGAGCACACTAAAATCCAATATTGGTCGGTGTTTCTTTTTCCAAGAGGATAGTGCCCCTGGATCAAATCTCTTGGAAGGTACTTCTAAGTGTAGCTACCTTCTGAGGTAAACAAAGAACTCCTTGTTTCCCTTGGGGCCCAGTATAGGGGATTCCATGCTGCCCTCAACTTGCCAGCCAAGGGTTTCAAAAAAAACCCCCAGGTCTTCAACCACCTGTTTATGAAGGGAGGGGTTTCGAACAACCCCTCCTTTTCCAACCTGGTTCTTGCCAACCTCGAACTGGGGTTTGATCAGTGCGATTATAAACGCTTTTTCCGAGAGGAGCTCGGATACGGGCGGTGTGACTAGTTTCAAAGAGATAAAAGAAACATCAATGGCAGCTCCATCAATATGCTCATCAATATCACCTGGCTTCAGGTAGCGAATATTCGTCCTCTCCATAAGCCTCACCCTTGGGTCCTGGCGAAGCTTCCAGTGTAGCTGCCCGTGTCCCACGTCAACAGCAATAACTTTCCTTGCGCCGTGCTGCAAAAGACAGTCCGTAAACCCCCCGGTGGATGACCCCACATCCATCAAAACCATGCCTTCTACCTTAATGGAGAACCTCTCGATAGCAGCTTGTAGCTTTATTCCACCGCGGCTGACATAGGGAGGGGAGCTCTCTTTTAACCTGATAGAGGAGGAAAGAGGAACACTGTGTCCTGGCTTTTCAACCCTTACACCGTCTACCTCCACAAGCCCTGCCATTATCAATGCCCTGGCCTTTTCCCTGCTTTCAGCCAGGCCTCTTTCAAAAACCAGCGAATCCAATCGTGCCTTTTTTCCTGAAATCTTCCTTATCCCCTCAAATAGATTTCATCCTATGTAGTGAAGACCCTACCTGAAAAAGTCCCTTACAGCCTTTGCTATGCCTGAGGCATCCAGACCGTATTTTTTCCTCAAAATTGTTACCGGACCATGCTCCACAAACTTATCAGGAAGCCCTACTCTCTTAATATGCACATCCAGGGCGTCCATGTCACTAAAGAGTTCAAGTATGGCACTACTCAGGCCACCTTGCCGAACGTTCTCCTCCACGACCAGGACTCTTCCTGAAGGCCTGGCAAAAGACACAAGCTCCCTGTCTAGCGGCTTCACAAAGCGACAGTTCACCACCCCCACCGAGAGCTCTTCCTTTTCGAGAAGCATAGCCGCCTTCACGGAAGGAGAAACCATGCTTCCAAGTGCAATAATAACGATGTCTTTTCCTTCTCTGATAATTTCAGCCTTTCCAACGGGAATAAGCCTATATTCAGGTTCAACAGTAGCACCCTCACCTCGCCCTCTTGGATAGCGTATAGCGACGGGACCCTGGTGCATGAGCGCAGTGTAGAGCATATGGCGTAATTCATTTTCGTCCTTTGGTGCCATCAGGGTCATGTTTGGGAGACTTCGCAAGAAGGTAATGTCTAGGCATCCGTGGTGGGTGGGACCATCTTCCCCCACGAGTCCGCTTCTATCAAGGCAGAAAATCACATGCAAATTCGGCAGGCACACATCGTGTATGATTTGGTCAAAGGCCCTCTGTAGAAAAGTTGAGTATATAGCCACCACTGGCTTAAAGCCCTCGGTGGCAAGTCCTGCAGCAAAAGTCACAGCATGCTGCTCTGCAATTCCCACATCAAGAAAACGCTCAGGATAACTGTCGGCAAATTTCTTGAGCCCTGTTCCCTCGGGCATTGCAGCGGTTATTGCAAACAACTTTTCTTCTTTGCGACCGAGATCGGACATGGTATCTCCAAACACTTCCGTGTAAGTGGGCACCCTGGGAGAACTTGATTTCAAAGAGCCGGTCGAGACTTCAAAGCAGCTTACACCATGGTAGTGGGCAGGATCTTCTTCGGCAGGTGGATAGCCCTTACCTTTCACGGTAAGCACGTGGACCAAAATAGGGCCTTGCAGAAGCTGGATATTTTGAAATGTTTCTATGAGGCGGTCAATCCTGTGACCACCTATTGGACCAAAGTATTTGAACTTAAAGGCCTCAAAAAGCATCCCCGGCGTAAAAAAAGTCATGAAAGAATCCATGCCTTTTCTTACAAAGCTCAGGATATTGTCGCCTACCTCGGGAATCGACCGCAGGAAATTGACAAGCTCCCTCCTGAAATATACGAAGCGCCGTCCTGTCATCCTCCGGCTCAGGAAGGATGAAAAAGCCCCCACATTTGGGGATATAGACATGGCATTGTCGTTGAGAACCACGATCAGGTCTTTCTCTGTCTCGCCTGCCTGGTTCAGGCCCTCAAAAGCCATGCCGGCAGTTGTCGAACCGTCACCTATGACACATACTACCCTGCCGTTTTCTTTCTTTAAGGCTTTGGCTGTGCTGATCCCCAGGCCAGCCGAGATGGAGGTGCTGCTGTGCCCTGTATCAAAAGCATCGTAAGGGCTTTCATCACGCCTTGGAAAGCCACTGATACCACCGTAGGTACGCAAAGTAGAAAACCGATCGCGCCTCCCTGTAAGTAACTTATGAGCATAGGCTTGGTGTCCTACATCCCATATTATCTTGTCCCTCGGAGCCTTGAACACATAGTGAAGGGCGATCGTCAGCTCAACAACTCCCAGGTTAGGAGCCAGATGACCACCTGTCTTGCTCACAGTTTGGATTATTTTCTTCCTGATTTCAGAAGCCAGCTGAGGAAGCTCTTCGCCGGGCAACCTCTTCAGATCATGCGGGCTGTCAATTGTGCTGAGAATTGGATACTGGTCTTTGTCTTCCGTCATTTCTTTCTTTCAATAATATAAACTGCGATTTTTCTTAAAGGATCTGCCCTGTAGTCAAAACGATCCAAGTCCTTGATCGCCCTCTCTACCAGGTCTTTTTGAATCTCCTTTGATTTTGCGATTCCGTGCACTCCAGGATAAGTGATCTTCTTTTTCTGCTCATCCCCTCCCACTCCCTTTCCCATAGTCTTGGTATCACCTTCGATATCAAGGACATCATCGGCGATCTGAAAGGCCAGGCCTATGGATTCCCCATACGATGTAATAGCCTTTACCTGCTCTTCATTACCGCCTCCCAGGATTGCCCCTGATGCTGCGGATGCCCGAATCAGGGCTCCGGTCTTGTGAGTATGAATAAACTCTACAAGCGCGGGTTCAAGGTCCTTTCCTTCCAGCTTGATATCGGCGGTCTGCCCTCCTACCATGCCCTTGTAACCAGCAGCCTCTGCAATCAGGCAAATGACCCTGAGCAGGGTGGAAGGCTCAAACCTATTAGCCGCTTCCGGAGAACTCATGATGCGAAATGCTTCGGTCAAAAGTCCATCTCCCGCGAGAACGGCTACTGCTTCACCAAAAACCTTATGGCTTGTAGGCTTTCCTCTTCTTAGATCATCGTCATCCATGACCGGCAGATCATCGTGTATAAGCGAGTAGGTATGAATCAGTTCAAGACCACAGGCTACAGGAAGCACATCTGGTCCTTTCCCACCAACCGCTTCAGCCGCAGCTATGCAGAGGATAGGCCTGAGCCTTTTTCCTCCAGCAAACAGGCTGTACCTCATGGCTTCAATAAGAGCCTCGGCAGGCCCCTGCGGTTCTGGATAGATCTCTCTGAGGGCTTGATCCACCATCATTTGTTTTTCACTAAGATAGGCCTTCAGATCCATCTTTAGGGTTCCTGTTTCTCCTCGGCCTCAAACGGCTGCTGCACAAACTTGCCTCCGCTTTCCTTGACAAGCATTGTCACCTTTTGCTCAGCTTCCTCCAACTTTTCCGAGCAAAAACGGATGAGCTTCATCCCTTCTTCAAACATTTTCAGCGAGTCCTCCAGAGAAAGGTCTCCGCTCTCCAGTTTTTCAACAATTTCTTCCAGCCTTCCCATTGCCTCTTCAAACTTTTTCTCAGCCATCATCGCTCCAACTCTCTGCTTAGACTAACCAGTGTTAGTGGGTCAACCCTGGCCCCGTTCACTCTTACGCCCAGGTGGAGGTGCGGTCCTGTGGCCCGCCCTGTGCTGCCCACGAGACCCAGAACCTCACCCTTGGTGAGAATTTGCCCTTTTTGAACCAGGATCTTTTCAAGGTGAAAGTACATACTTATTATGCCCCCGCCGTGGTCCAGCACCACTGATTTTCCGGTAAAGAAATGGTTGCAGGTGAGAACCACCCTTCCATTATTGATCGCTTTTACTGGGGTCCCTCTTGCAGCCCTGAAATCCACACCCGAGTGGGGAGCCCGGGGATGGCCATTTATGATGCTGCTCCTGCCAAAAGGACCTACTACCTCACCATCAACAGGTCTTTGAAAGGGGCCTCTCCACAGTGCCCTGGAAACAGGAGCCTGAAACACTTCTTTCATTACCTGCCCTTCTTTCTTCACCCTCCTGAGAGTTACCGCGTCCAGTTCAACCATTTTTCTTGGCAGTGTTAATCTGCGAACACCATAATTTTTCTTGTCTACCTCTATTCTTATCCGCTTTTCCACATGCGTGGGGGAGACCCTCACAAGCACAGGGTAAATACCCGGAGAAGACCTCAAGTCCACACCCAAGAACCCGTTCCATGTTCGCCTTGCTCTATCAGGCACCAGGTATACCTTCTTACCTAGCCACCGGACCTCCGGAACCTCGCTGTTCTCCACGATAACACTTATCAGGCTGAGTTCACCCTGGGGAATCTTATCTGAAGAAAGAATTATCTCAGGACCCTGAATGCTCACGGCCTGCTTGCCGGACATGAGTCCCCAAAAAGCGGTTATGGCCACAAGCACAATCCACCTCTTTTTGCCATGGCTCCTTGTTTTCGTCTTGGTTCCTGGTACTGTTACCCTCATCCTGCGTTCTTCGTGCTGCCGGGGGAAGAAAGTTCTTCCCTATCCGAACCAGCAATTTTATGAATCCGGGACTACTTTTCTGATCTGGCACTCAAGGGATCCTTCCCCTAAAGTCACACTCACCTGCTCCCCCTTGCTGACCTGAGAAGCCGCTCTCACGACTATGTTTTCGGGTATCTTTCTGGTGATGGAATATCCCCTCTTTAATATGGAAAAAGGACTTATGTCCTTGATCTTTTCTTCCAGCAGGGAAAGGCCCATTTTGAATTCCCTGAGCCTCCTGGTAATCGAAAGGATCAAGGAGCGCTTTTGAAACGCAATTTTCTGACTAAGGTTTATGATCACTTTTGCAGGGGAGTGCAAAACAAGCGCGCGTTCCTCTGCGTCTAAGTTGCGCTTCCTTTCCTTTATTTCCAGTTCCATCCTTCTCAAAAGCCTAGCATTCAGCTCGTCAAGATGGATCCACAAGTCTGCCAGTCTTTTCCTTGGATCCTTGAGCCTCTTTGAGAAAGCGGACAATTTCTGGTTATTATTTACCAAAGAGCTTCTGAGGCTCATCTCAAGCCTTGATCCGAGCTGGCCAATACGATTCTTTAGTGATTCCTTTTCTACCACAAGAATCTCGGCTGCAGCCGAGGGGGTTGGTGCTCGAAGATCGGCGGCAAGATCGGAAATTGTTGTATCTATCTCATGACCAACTGCTGAAACCACAGGTACCTTGGAAGCACGGATAGCCAGCGCAACTTTTTCTTCGTTGAAGGCCCAGAGATCTTCCAGGGATCCCCCTCCCCTTGTCAACACAATAACATCAACATCCAGCTCCCGGTTCACGATTTCAATTGCTTCTACTATCTCCGCGGCTGCTTGATCTCCCTGGACTTTTACCGGGACTATGATTATCTCGATGTTCGCAAACCTACGATGAATGATTTTCAAAAAATCCCTGATTGCAGCACCAGTTGGAGAAGTAATAACCGCCACTTTCTGGGGCAAAAACGGTAAAGGCTTTTTCACCTTCTCATCAAAAATACCCTGGGCCGCAAGCTTCTTCTTAAGCTGCTCAAAGGCCAGTGCCAGTGCACCCACTCCGAGCGGTTCAAGGTAGTCAAGGATAATCTGGTACTCACCCCGCGGTTCGTAAACCCCAATCCTGCCCTGCGCAATCACCCTCATGCCGTCTTCAGGAGTAAATTTAAGGTACCTGGCCTGTGGTCTAAACATTATCGCCCGGATTTGTGCCCGCTCGTCTTTCAGTGCCATGTAATAATGGCCAGAGGTAGGTATCCTGAAGTTGGAGATTTCTCCCTCAACCCATATGAAATCAAAAGTCCCTTCCAGAAGCTCCTTGATCTCTTCAGTGAGGCGGCTAACAGTGTAAATCTTCCCCTTTTGATTTTCAAACAAGAACCCGGGACACATTATCTCCCGCCCTTCAAGAATACTATCATGGTTTTCCCTTTGCCCATCATGTTATTACTTCGATATTATCTCTTAATAGCAAACCACTTTTCTATTCTGTTTTCAAGTCAAGACTTTAAAAGCACATGCAAATCTCTTATCAAAACCCAACAAGGAATACTCCCGGTCAAGAGTTCTTAGAAACCTAAATGATTGACAGCAACAGCTGATTTGAAATATCCTCCTTAAAACCGCCACCTTTCGTGGCAAAAGCACCCTTTGCTTTGCTATCAAAGGAAAGTCAGAAAACCCTCCGGTCCCTGAGCGCTTTTCCTGCCGACAGGTCAAGGGTTCCCGAGGATAATGGGGATTGGAATGCTTGGCTCTATCTTTTCTCATGATGATATCAGGCAAATCAAGGAAAGAGGCCTTACCGTTGAAAAGGTTATGGAGCAGTTAGAAGTATTTAAGAAGGGGTTTCCCTACGCAAGGTTGAACAGGCCGTGCACGGTTGGAGATGGAATTCACGTGCTGGAGGAAAGTGATCTAAAAAGGCTGACTGAAATTCACGAAAACTCCACTCTTTCTGGAAGAGCCATGAAGTTTGTGCCTGCATCAGGTGCTGCTACCCGCATGTTCAAGTTACTAACTGCTTTTAACAACCGTTACAATTCGACTGACGAAGCGATGTTTACACCTGAAGCCCTGGAAAAAGACTCTGATACCAGGGCTGTCTTTACTTTCTTGAAAGGGCTCAAAAGGCTTGCTTTTTATCAAGATCTCAAGAACGTGATGGCAAGAGATGGTCTGGACCCAGATACCCTCTTGTCAAAAGGGATTTACAAGCCGGTGCTTGACTATCTCCTGACACCTGCCGGACTTAACTTGGCACATCTGCCCAAGGGGCTTATTAAGTTTCATACTTATCCGGGTCACTCCCGCACCCCTTTTGAAGAGCACCTGGTTGAAGCAGCAGGGTACGTGCGCGACGCTGAAAACAGGGCCCGAGTCCACTTCACGGTGAGCGCTGAACACGAAGCTGCCATACGCGAACACATAGAAGAAGCCGTTCATTCCCCGTACCTCCCTGGTGTAAGGTATGAGGTGAGTTTTTCAAATCAAAGCCCATCTACGGACACGATAGCAGTTGACATGGATAACAAGCCATTTCGTAATAGAGACGGAAGACTTGTTTTTCGGCCTGGAGGCCACGGCGCTTTGCTGCAAAATCTAAATGACCTTAGGGGAGATATCATCTTCATCAAGAACATAGACAATGTAGTGCCCGACAGACTCAAGGCGGATACGTATGCTTATAAAAAAGCCCTTGGTGGTTTTCTTGTGGAGTTACAAGCCAGGATTTTTTCTTACGTTGAAAAGCTCTCAAAAAGAGATTTATGGGGCTCCGAGCTTGAGCAAGTCCTGGAATTTCTTTGCAAGAAGCTTTTTACTGTTCTGCCTCAGGACGTAGGAAACCTTTCAAGAGAGGAAAAAATCCGCTTTGCTCTTTCCAAGTTGAACAGGCCCTTGCGGGTGTGCGGTGTGGTAAGAAACGTGGGAGAGCCGGGAGGCGGGCCTTTCTGGGTGGAACATAGCAACGGTGGCCTTTCCCTCCAAATAGTGGAGTCGGCACAGGTGGACATGAGTTCGAGCAAGCAGCGGAAAATCTGGGAATCAGCCACACACTTTAACCCTGTTGACATTGTGTGCGGAGTACGTGATTACAGGGGCAGGCAATTTCATTTACCTGATTTTGTTGATCCTGACACCGGCTTTATCTCCATCAAATCCAAGGATGGCAAGGAGCTCAAGGCACTTGAACTTCCCGGTCTCTGGAACGGTTCTATGGCAAAGTGGAATACGGTCTTTGTCGAGGTCCCTATCTCAACCTTCAATCCTGTAAAGACGGTCTTCGACTTACTCCGAAAGGAGCACCAGCCCGAATAAGCAGGTAGGGAGCCCCCTCCACATAATGAAACGGGAGGATCTTGAGAAAGATTTCACTCTGAAATGAAGAATCGCACCCTAATATCTTACTTATTCGTTTCCATCAGGGGCTTTTGTATGGGGGCAGCAGACGTGGTTCCCGGGGTTTCCGGTGGAACCATGGCGCTTATCCTGGGGATATATGAAGAGCTTATCAAATCAATTCGTTCATTTGATGCCATCTTTGTAAAACGCTTGCTTTCCTTCAAGGCAAGAGAGGCCATGTCCGGGGTATCCTGGCAATTCCTGGCGGCACTTATTATTGGAATTTTTGCAGCTATATTTTCGCTCTCAAGAATCCTGAGCTGGCTCCTTGAAAATCGACCGGTCTTTATCTGGTCTTTCTTCTTTGGGCTTGTCCTTGCCTCCATTTTCACAGTGGGGCGAAATCTCGATAGATGGCATCTCGGAACATGCGTGTGGATCGCTCTTGGAGCCATTGGAGCCTATTTCCTTGTAGGCATGGTACCGCTCTCCACGCCGGATGCGCCGTGGTTCTTGTTGCTGAGCGGAGCAGTTGCCATCTGCGCAATGATTCTGCCCGGCATATCGGGATCGTTCATTCTTGTCTTAATGGGAAAATACAAATTCCTCCTTGATGCTGTGAACAACCACAACATCTTGCCCCTTATCCTGGTTGCAACAGGTGCAGTTGTAGGATTAAGCTCTTTTGTACGGCTTCTAAACTGGCTCTTGAAAAAGCATCACGATGCTACGATGGCAGTACTCACTGGCCTTATGCTGGGTGCACTGAGGAAAGTGTGGCCTTGGAAAGTCTCTGGCGCCACTGCCGCGCAGGGTGCAGGAAAGGCGCTAATAGTATCCCAGGCAAACACAATTCCAGCGCACTGGAGCCAGGAGGTGACAATGGCACTTCTTCTTGCTGCTCTCGGTTTTTTCCTGGTCCTGGCCCTAAACGCCCTGGCCAATAAAGGCTCAAGCCGCTAGCAGGCTTTCCTCCCCCTTTTTCAGGTAATCCCCGGCTCCCGATTTACTCTTCTCCCGAATGGAGGGCAGTTGCAAAGAGTCTTGCTAGGATCCTGCAGGAAATCTGGATTTATCGGTGGCTGTCGGAAAACGCCCGTATATCTCAATGCTTTCCCAGAATGCAAGGGATATGGTCATGACAGTCAAAAACATTTTGTGTTAGGCAGATTTTCTTGACAATTGTCGAAACAATAGCTATAAGCGATATCGGTATACGATATTGCTTTGCTCTACGATGGGCGTATGATGGAAAAGATAACCAGAGACTTTTTCTTTGGTTTCATTAGAATCCACATCCTGCACCATGCCGAAAAAGAGCCAATCTTCGGTCAACGCTTTAGCGAGGAACTGGGCCGACACGGCTACCACATCTCGTACGGCACCCTATATCCTATCTTTCACCGCCTCGAAAAGGAGGGCTACTTGGTCTCCGAAAAGATAAATGTCGGGGGAAAGATCAGGAAGTACTACAAAATTACACGAAAAGGGAAGCGGATGTTGACGGAGGCCAAGCAGCAGATCAGGGAACTTGTGGATGAGGTTCTGGAAGACAGTAAGGAACTGAAGTGAAAGAGGAAAAAACGGGGGAGAATAAGATGTCCGGAGAAGAGAAGAAACCAGCTCAGGGGTTGGGGCAAAATGTCCTGTTCCTGGGAATGGTATCACTTCTCAACGACCTGTCGAGCCAGATGGTCTACCCCCTCATTCCCACGTTTCTCGACTTGCTGGGTGCTTCTCCTGCGATCCTTGGACTCATCGAGGGAATTGCTGAAGCTACGGCCTCTCTGTTTCGAACACTTTTTGGGTACCTGTCAGATAAGTTCAAGAAGAGAAAGCTATTCATCGTAACCGGCTACGGCTTGTCTGCCATCTCTCGACCGTTTCTCTATCTTGCTGGTCACTGGGGTGGTGTGCTCGCCGTTCGCTTCTCCGACAGGCTGGGTAAGGCAGCCCGAACCCCTGCTCGTGACGCACTGATCTCAACATCTGTTGATCCCTCGATCCGCGGCAGAGCCTTTGGATTTCATCGAGCTATGGACAGAATCGGAGCTATCGGAGGGCCCCTATTTGCCATGTTTATTTTGACCCTTCTGCCCTACCGAGATTCTGAGCCCATTAGGGCACTGAAGTTCACCTTCCTGATATCGGCCATCCCTGGAGCGATAGCACTTATTTTTGTCAGATTTGCCAGGGAGACAGGCTTCAAATCCAGGGCCACGGCAAAGAAGAAGACTGCTATCAGGGATGCCCCATTCATTCTATTCCTCGTCGCCAACGCTTTTTTTGCCCTTGGCAACTCCTCAAATGCCTTCCTTATTCTCAAAGCACGGGAGCTGGAGATTGCCGTACATTTCATCCCCATACTCTGGGTAGTTTATAATAGCGTGTGTACGGTGTCGTCTCCCGTCATCGGCTCTCTTTCAGACAGAATCGGCAGGAAAGCCGTGATCGTGGCTTCGTTCCTCTACTACGCTGTGATCTATGTGCTTTTCGGCTTTGCCACGGAGCAATGGATGATGTGGGTGCTGTTCGGGGCCTATGGGGTCTACTATGGGCTCACCGAAGGAATTTTCAGGGCTTACGTCGCCGATATAGTCGAAGAAGGAAAACGGGCCACTGCCTATGGCATCCTGAACACTGTCATCGGGGTATCGCTACTCCCTGCCTCACTCATCATGGGCTTGGTCTGGGATCTGTACAACTCGAAAGTGGCATTCCTTGTATCGGCAGGACTCGGCCTCATGGGTTTCATAGTCTTTCTCATCAGCATGCTCGTGAAGAGACCCCGCGTGGCTCGATAAGCTTGCAGGTTATCCCTGATAAATAAGTCAGTCAAACTGGCTGGGGCAGGTCAAACCATGGGCTTGTATGGCAGAGGGACATTTTGCCATAAACTCATTTTCTGAGCAGAAGTACTGTCCAGGGGTGCTCCGGACGGAAAGCGGAAACCCTGCTTTGTGCCGCAAGTTCTTCGGCCACCTTTCTTGCTTCATTCTCGGTATCAAAGGACTCTAGCCCTACAGGTTCAGCCTGCCCGTCACCAAAAACCTGCATCACGTCCCACTTATTTGTGCTGAAATGAAGGCGCCAGCTATAACCCACCAGCTCTCCCCTGCACCCAATAAGTTGCCAGCTGATATTGCTCTTTCCCATGTCTATCCTGTAGCCCATTTTTCCTTTCGATACCCTGCGCTGATTATATCCAGTCTTTCCCCCGAGTGCAATCTCAATCCAGCGCCAAGCCCCTCCTCTGGGCTGCCAACAGCTGATGGCAAGCGCCAGGTGCTGATGGAAGTATCTTTACCTTTAAGAAACTCCCGATATGCTCAATGTTGATCTGTTTTGGACACTTTCTCCACGATATGCTAATAAAAAATAATTGAGCGCTTAAAAAAGCTCGAGTTGCTCAAAGAATAACCTCTAAGCGCTCAAAGGGTGCACCCAGCAGATACGCCATGATACCAATTCGAGATACAACCCGATCCAGGACCTATCCCATTGTCAACAACATTATTATTGGCCTTAATGTATTGGTTTTCATCGTGGAAATCGCCCAAGGCTCCCGGCAAAATCAATTTATTATCACCTACGGCCTGGTCCCTGCTCGTTACTCAGTTCCTGCGATAGCTTCCTATTTCACTACCTCGCAGCAGATCTTCTCCTTTTTCTCGTTTATGTTTCTTCACGGAGGATTCTGGCACCTCCTTGCCAACATGTGGTTTTTGTATATTTTTGGCGACAATGTGGAAGATCGACTCGGGCCCCTTAGATATATAGTGTTTTACCTGCTTTGCGGTTGGGCCTCGGGGATATTTCACCTTATTACTAACTGGCACTCGCAGGTTCCGACCATTGGAGCCAGCGGCGCCATCGCAGGCGTCATGGGGGCTTATCTTGTTCTGTACCCCAATTCAAGAATTCTAACGCTTATTCCCATATTTTTTATCCCCTACTTTGTCGAGATTCCGGCCTTTTTCTTCCTTGGGCTATGGTTTTTTATACAGTTTTTCAGTGCTGCCGCGTCTCACGGCCAGGCCGGAGGCATAGCCTGGTGGGCTCATGTGGGTGGTTTCATATCAGGGATCATCTTGCTGAAAGTGTCTGAGCGAGTTCCCGAAGCCGGGGTTACTCAAAAGTTGCGCACTGCAACATCGAGGAAAAAAACTCCGCGCCTTAAAGTGGTGCGCACCCAAAGCAGCGTTGGCGATCCTCATATATACGGCACAATATCTATAACTCCGCAGGAGGCTCACTTTGGCACGCAGAAGTTGATCAACGTCCCCTGGGGATTTCACAGCCGCATATTCCGCGTTACAGTTCCGCCCGGTGTAAAGGACGGAACAGTCTTGCGCCTTCCAGGGCTGGGCAAAAGGTTGGAGGGAGGAGAAAAAGGCGATTTGCTTTTGAAAGTGCAAATACGCCCCTGATTCTCATCGAATACGTTTCGAGTCCAAATAACCTTCCAGGGAAAACGCAGGAAAGCATATGAAATTGACATTTCTTGGAACAGGCGGAGCCTGGGGGCTCCCGGAACTGAATTGCGACTGCCGGATATGCCGCCAAATGAGGCTTGGCAATGAAAAAAGGGAACGCACTGCCTTACTGCTCACACATGAATCCAGTCTCCTTATTGATTGTGGGCCTGACATACGGGATCAGCTTTGCAGGCACTCGGTCAGCAGGCTGGACGCCGTGCTGATCACGCATGAGCACGGGGATCACTACCTCGGAATGGATGAGCTCGTCTCCTTTAAGCGAACCAGCCCACGGGGCGAGTTCCGGCCAATACCTGTTTTTCTGACAGCACGGAGCTGGAAGGTCATTGGCGCTCAGTTCGGGTACCTGGAAAAGATGGGTGTCATTACCGTCCACGAAGTGAAACCAAGCACTGCTTTTAGAGTCAAGGAGTTCGAGGTTTTTCCGTTTAAAACCTCACACGGATCGTTTGCCCTGGGATCAGTTGGATATTCAATCAAAGTGGGGCACAATCCTGGAAATGCGGCCCACCTTGTGTATACTTCTGATTTTGTGGACCTTCCTGAGCATCCCACGCAAATCTTTAACCCCGATTACCTGATCATTCAGTCATTTTGGCTCAATGAGCCGCGCATTAACACCCCCCAGCACATGAGCTTTCAAAGGGCCGTAGAATTCATAAAGCTGTGGAAGCCGATCCAGAGAACTTTTCTCGTGCATATCGGCGACGGGGATTGGATCAAAGGGGATCCTGCCAACAAGATGTCGAAAAAAAGGGAGCCCGCTCAGCCCATGAAACCCCCTCAAGGTGGTTCTCATTACCCAGTGCCGTTGAATCAGGAAGAGTGGGAAGGAGTCGTGGAGGAAATTTGTGCTGATTATGGTCTGCCTTGCAAGTGCACCGTGGCCTATGATGACCTATGCGTTCAGCTCTAGCACTGTTTCTTTTCAGGGGCCATCACGCCCGATGCGCCCCCCCTTGCGGCATGCGGGCTCTCCAAAGAAAGGATAGCACAATGCCCCCTCCGGCAAATAGAAAAGAATTGACAGCTCAATAGCTCCAAAGCTATATGATCAAGAAAGGGGTTTGAGTGCTATTTCCTATCAACTGAAATTCTTGAGGATTATGAGGCTATGGCTAGGAAAAAGACAAGAGATGGCTATGCAGCGGCCGGAGTTGACATAGATGCTGCCAATAGATTTGTCAAAAGAATCAGACCCATTGTAAGCAAAACCTTCAAGTCTGGGGTCATAACGGATATAGGCAGTTTTGCAGGGTTTTTTTCTCTAAATGTGCAGGACATAAGAAACCCGGTGCTAGTAGCCTCCACTGACGGTGTGGGGACAAAGCTTAAAATAGCGTTCATGATGGACAAGCACGACACGATCGGCATCGACCTAGTGGCCATGTGCGTTAACGATATTATGGTCCAGGGAGCAAACCCACTCTTTATGCTGGACTACATTGCCACCGGCAAGCTTGAAGTTGAAAAGGCTGTCCAGATAGTCAAGGGGATTGTTGCCGGGTGTAAGGAAGCGGATTGCTCTCTTATTGGCGGGGAAACCGCTGAAATGCCCGGTTTTTATTCTGAAGGGGAATATGATCTTGTAGGATTCGTTGTTGGGCTAGCTGACAATGACAACCTTCTGGATGGCTCTGAAATTGCCGTTGGTCACCAGTTGATTGGTATAGGCGCGAGCGGGCTACACAGCAACGGATATTCACTTGCGAGGAAAATCTTCTTTGAGCAGCTGAAAATGAACGTAGACGACTATGTGGAAGAGTTCGGCCGCACTCTGGGAGAAGAGCTGCTTGAACCATCAAGGATTTACGCTCGAACCATAAGAAATACGCGGCGTGATTTTCGACTTTTTGGCATAGCACATATCTCCGGTGGAGGTCTTGTTGACAACCTGCCACGTATATTGCCCCAACAATGTAAAGTGGTCATCAACACTTCGAGCTGGGTTCCACTCCCCATATTCCAGTATCTCCAAAGGGCGGGAAAAATTCCCTCCAGGGAGATGATGCGGACCTTTAACAATGGCCTCGGTCTGGTAATCGTCGTGAGCGAAGAAGACTCAGATGAAGTGCTTTTGCGCTTGAAAGCTATGGGTGAAACAGCCTATCATATTGGATCAGTAGAGTCGCGACACGATAGGGAAGAGCCGATTAAGTTTGTGTAGGCTGATGGCAATTTCCCTCACGGCTTCGTTTTTTCGCTGGTGTGCCCCGGGGAAGAACGTATGATCCCTTGCGACCAACCACCTTTCCCCGGCCGAAAAACGGCATTGCTTAAAGAGTCCGACCCATAGCCCGGTCGGGATTTCCTTCAGCCATGCTAGAACCACTGGAAACAAAAGGAGAAAGAAATGTTCGGTCTTGGAGGAACGGAATTACTTATTATCTTAATCATCGTGTTCTTGATCTTTGGCGCAAAGAGATTGCCGGAGATCGGGAAGGGTCTGGGCGGTGCGATCAGAGAGTTCAAGCAGGTGAAGAAGGATATTGGGGACAAGAAAGAGCCACAGGTTGATCAAGAAAAAAAACCCCAGAACAGCAAGGATCAGAGTCCAATCGAAAATAAGCTCGCTCAAAAAGTTATTGAACAAGCCCCTGGAGCCAAGAAGGTGCTGGACGTGAAAAAAAAGGTGGAAAAAGTAAAAGACATCATTGATTAATAATACAGCCAGAGTTCCCGCAACTGGCCGGGGCCAAGAGTACATAGCCTCCGGAACGTTTTTGCTTTTCCGCCTTCCGGATTAGAAAAAGGAGGAAAATATGAACCTCAGGAGAACGTTGTCTGTTGCAGCGCTTGTTTTCTTATTTCTCACCCCTCACCTTTTTAACCAGCCTGCCCGTGCGCAGTCAAACCCGAGCTTGGGCGGCCTTACAAGTATGTTCGTGCGCGTAAACCCCGAGGAGCCATCTGGCGAGCAAACCGCAGGGGTAGATGAAAAGCAGGTTAAGTCGGATACTGAGCGGCAACTGGCAGAGGGAGGAATAAAGGTCCTTTCTGAACAAGAGTTCGCGCGTCTCCAGCGCTCCCGTGGATACCCGCTGGCGCTGGTGGATGTTGTCTCAAAGCTTTTCCCTGTGAAGGGCACTGATTCCAGGATCTATTTCGTTGACGTCAAGGTCCGGCAACTGGTGTTCCTGTCTCGAAAGCCTGTGGTCAGGCTATGGGCAGCCACCTGGGAGATGAGAGACATAGGCATTACCGCTGATATGGATCTGGTAAGAGAAAAAGTGCGGGACGCAGTAAGTCAGCTCGTGAGCGATTACCAGGCAGAAAATCAGCGATAAAACGAGCGGCCACAGCAAAGGGCTTTAGGCATAAGTAAGTATGCTTTTTGTTTTTTATGATAACTATAACTAATCTTTCCCTGGGATTCTTGGGGAAACAACTTTTCAACAAAATCAACCTCCACATTAAAGCAGGGGAGCACATTGGCCTGGTGGGGCCCAATGGGTCTGGAAAAACTACCCTGCTGAGACTCCTGGCCGGAGAGATCACACCTGATAGCGGAGAAATAAGGTTTGAAAAGGGCTTACGACTGGGCTACCTCCCTCAAGATGCCTATGAAGCACTGCCTGGAAATTTACTGGCCTCCCTGATAAATGCCATCCCAAACCGCGTAGCTCTTAAGAAGGAGATGGTCGCCATTGAAAAGGCGCTGGCATCAGGTAGCCCGCATGTAGAGCAAGAAAAAATGGCAACCAGACTTGCTGACATTCATCATGAGCTAACCAGCCTGGATTCGCTCTTCCCGCCGCACAAGGCTGAAAAAATTCTCCTTGGCCTGGGATTCAAACCGGATGACTTTAGTAGGCCTCTTTCCTCGCTGAGCGGGGGATGGAAAATGAGAGCAGCCCTGGCACGGCTTCTCTATCAAAACCCGGACTTGCTCTTGCTTGATGAGCCTACAAATCATTTGGATTTACCCTCTGTTCGCTGGCTGGAAGCATTCCTCCAGGATTTCAAAGGTTCCATGATCCTGGTCTCGCATGACAGAGACTTCCTCAACCGGCAAACACAGCGAACGCTTGCACTTGAAGTTGAAGGCCTCAGGGTTTACAGCGGCAATTACGACTTTTACTTGAAAGCCAGAGAAGAGGAGAGAAAGGCACTGGAAGCTAAAGCCAGAAACCAGGAACAGAGGGTCAAGGAGGCAAGAAAATTTATAGAAAAATTCCGTGCAAAGGCTTCAAAAGCGAGACAAGCCCAGAGCAAAATAAAACTACTTGATAAAATGGCACTGGTAGAAACCTACAGGCCGCAGAAAACCATTCATTTCTCTTTCCCTAAGGTAAGTCGAAGCGGCAGAGTGGTTGTCACCCTGGATGGCGTTAGCAAGGGCTTTGGCAGCAACATGCTTTACAAGAACCTTTACCTGAAGGTGCTCAGAGGAGAAAAAATTGCCGTAGTGGGCCCTAACGGCGCCGGAAAAACGACACTCCTCAGACTGGTGGCGGGCGAGATTGAACCTGATGAAGGCCAAATAACCCTCGGCCACGGAGTGACGATGAGTTACTACGCACAACATCACTCAGAGATGCTCGACCCTGCCAAGTCCGTGCTGGAGGAGGTCTACCAGGTGGTTCCTCATGAAAGCATCAGCTTTGTGAGAGGAATATGTGGCGCCTTTCTTTTTCCCGGACAAGACGTCGAGAAAGCGGTTGGCATTCTTTCCGGGGGAGAAAAGGCCCGGGTTTCGCTTGCCAAAATCCTGGTAAGGCCGGGCAATCTTATGGTGATGGATGAACCCACAAACCATCTGGACATCATATCGTCTGAGGTACTAATTGACGCGCTTGCTGATTTTAACGGCACCCTTCTGTTTGTTTCCCACAACCAGTCCTTTGTCAATAGACTTGCAACCAAGATCTGGGATATAAGGGACCAGGGAATTAAAGAGTATCCCGGTACGCTCTATGAATACTACGATCATCTCTCGAGAAAGGGAGAAGGCCTTGGGCCTGGCCTTCAGGAGACACAAAAAGGTAGCAAATCTCGGGGCCAAAAGACCATAAGCCGAAAAATGAAAAGAGCGGAACGGGCGAAAAAAAGAGGCCTGATTTCTGCCACCCTTAAGCCGATCCAAAAAAAGCTTCAGGACCTTGAAGAAAGGATAGATGAGCTGGAAAGAAAAAAAACGGAGCTCGAAGCGATTCTTTCAAACCCGGAATTATTCAAAGATCAGGACAGAAGCCTGCCTTTGCTGAATGAATACGGAAACATGAAGAAAAAGCTGGAGGACCTGATGGGTAGATGGGAACGTGGACACGAAGAGCTCGAACGTGCCAAAAGAAAGTTTGGCCTTTTGTAAGAAAAATATCGGAATTGTTGAACCGGGAGTGGAAACTCAAGAAAGATTTGTACTGAAAATGAACACCGGACACCTGAAACTCGCTGAATATGTTAATTCCATTAAAGAACATCCGGAATTCGGACCTGCCACTGTACACTACCGTCACATCCCGCCGGTTGATGCAGAGTATGCTGACTATACGCATCTTGAGGCAGAAACAATTGAAGCCTTGAATCGTCTTGGTATTAAGAAACTGTTTAAGCATCAGGCCGAGGCCCTGCGTTTCATCAAAGAGGGACAAAACGTTCTCATCTCCACTCCTACTGCCAGCGGAAAAAGCCTTATCTATAATATTTCCGTGATTGAGGCACTGCTCAGAAATAAAAACAAGAAATCCCTCTACGTCTTTCCGTTGAAGGCCCTGGAACAGGACCAGCTGAAAAGCCTCAACACTATGATCAAGAATGTCAAGAGCAGAAAAATTTCCGCAAGAATATATGATGGGGACACATCAGCCTATAAGCGAAAGCAAATCAGGACAAATATCCCCCAAATACTTGTCACGAACCCGGACATGCTCCACAGCGCCATTCTGGCCTATCATCAAAACTGGGAAGAGCTTTTCAAATCGCTCTCCTTTGTCATCCTTGATGAGGTCCACACCTATAGGGGTATCTTCGGCTCCCATATGAACCAGATCCTGCGAAGGTTGAAAAGGCTTTGCAGGTATTACGGCTCAACGCCGCAGTTTATCTTACTTTCCGCAACGGTCAGCAACCCCGAGGAATTTGGCCAGACTCTAATAGAAGAAGACATTCAGGTCGTCAGCACCAGCGGGTCCCCAAGGTCAGGCCAGCATTTCTTATTCCTGAATCCAGTCTCTAGCCCCAATTTTTCTGCGGCCAAGCTATTTGTCAACTGTGTCAGGTCGGGGTTTAGAACAATTGCCTTCACACAGTCCCGCAAAATCACCGAACTTATTCACCTGTGGGTTTCGCAGTTGTCCCCGGCTCTGCAAAGCAAAATAAGTTCTTACCGCGCAGGGTTTATGCCCGAAGAACGGCGGATTATTGAGAGAAAACTGGCTACCGGAGAACTGCTCGGAGTGGTTTCCACGAGCGCGCTGGAGATGGGTATTGACATAGGCTACCTGGACATTTGCCTGCTGGTGGGTTATCCCGGCACGATCATGAATACCTGGCAGAGAGGCGGCAGGGTTGGACGTTCGGGCAGAGAATCAATGATCATCCTGATTGCAAAGCCCGACTCCCTTGATCAATACTTCATGAGGCATCCCGATGATCTGTTTGGCAGGTCATTTGAGGCTGCTGTTCTGGACCCAAACAATCCCTATGTGGTTGAAGAGCACCTTCCGTGCGCTGCAGACGAAAGTCCCCTAACACTTGATGACGCCCAATACTGGCCAAAAGAATTTGAGGAACACCTCGATAAACTGGAAGTCGAAGGCAGCCTGAGACGCACTGCGGAAGGAGAACCCGCCTGGTTTGCCTCAAAGCCTCGTCCTCACCGGCATGTGAACATTCGAACAACAGGCCAAACATACACTATTTTTGAAAAAGGGACAGGGCAAGCAATTGGAACCGTTGATAGTGTCAGGGCGTTCACGGAATGCCACCCAGGGGCTATATACCTGCACCGGGCAAGGCAATACCTGGTGGATCACCTTGACCTCGACAAACATGATATCATCGTTCAGGAATGCGACCTGAAGTACTTCACTAGAGCCCAAACAGAAAAAGAGACTGAAATCATTCAGACCATCCGGAGCAGGCCCAGAGCTCAATTCATTGTAAAAGAAGGCAAACTGAAAGTTACCGAAAAAGTAACGGGATATGAAAAGCGTGCCCTTCCAGGTCAAGAGCTACTGGGGGTTCACTCCCTTGATCTGCCACCACAGATTTTTGAAACGATCGGTTTTTGGATCGAGATCGAAACCCAGATCAAAAGAGCAATTGAAGAGAGTAAACTTCATTTCATGGGTGGGATCCATGCCATTGAACATGCTGCCATTGGTCTTTTCCCGCTGTTCACACTTTGCGATAGAAACGACATTGGCGGTATTTGTTATACTTACCACCCCCAGGTCGAAAAAAGCGCTATATTCATCTACGACGGATATCCTGGTGGAGTGGGCCTGGCTCAACACGGCTTTGAAGTGGTGGTAGAGCTACTTCAAAAGACCCTGGATCTTCTGAAAACATGTGAATGTGAAGAGGGGTGCCCCTCGTGTATTCATTCTCCAAAGTGCGGTTCAGGGAACAAACCACTGGACAAAAAGGCAGCCATGGCCATCCTGGAAATCCTGCTTGGGCATATCCCGCTGAGTGAGCTTCTGGAAAAGGGTGGGAGGCCCGAACCTCAGATCCCTGAATTAGTGGAGCAAGTTATGGAGCCTGTTCAAGAAGGGCCAAGGGTAGTATACCTTGACATTGAAACAAAGAAATCGGCAGAGGAAGTGGGTGGATGGCAAAATACCCACCTCATGGGAGTCTCTGTGGCCGTCATCTTTGACAGCCTTGAAGATCGCTTTATTACTTTTTTTGAAGAAAACATTGAAGGCCTTTTTACTCATCTGGGAAAGGCTGATCTGGTAGTAGGCTTTAACATCAAACAATTTGATTATAAGGTTCTGGGCGCGTACACCAGTACCGATCTCGGCAACCTGCCGACGTTTGATATCCTCGAAGATATCTATCATCGTCTGGGGTTCCGGCTTGGCCTTGACCACCTGGCCTCGGAAACCCTGAAACAGGGGAAAACCGCGGACGGACTTCAAGCCCTTGAATGGTTCAAGCAGGGAGAGATAGACAAGGTGGTTGAATACTGCAGCCAGGACGTGGCCATCACAAGGGATCTTTTTCAGTTTGGGCTTCAAAATGGCCACTTGATTTACAAGGGCAAGAGAACCAATTGCAAAATGAGATTGCGCGTTGACTGGCGGCTTGATAAGCTTATTGAAGGGAAAGGAAAAGGAGTGCAAGGTTAGGTATTTATCTCAAACTGGATAGGGTTTGGTCGGTGCTTATGAAAGCCTTTGATTGCAAAATGTGTGGTGATTGCTGTTATGGGGAAGGAGGCATCGTGGTCCATCCGGAAGAGATACAGGCAATTTCTAAATTCCTTGGAATCATAATGGATTCCTTTGTACAGCGATTCTGTTACAAAAAAAACGGCAAAACCTATATCAGGAGCGGTGAGGATGGTTACTGTGTTTTTTATGATGAAAAAAGAAAATGTTTGATCCATCCTGTTAAACCATCACCCTGTTCCATGTGGCCGTTTTATCGTGCCTTACTCACCGACAAGGATAACTGGGAACTTGCAAAAGAGGCTTGCCCTGGAATTAACCCGGAATCCTCTTTTGATGACTTTGTGCGCCAGTCCAAAGCAAGACAGGAAGAATCCGCGAAGTGAACCTTCGCTTCCCCGGGGGTAAAATGGGGCTCATCCCCTGTGCGGTTTCTTTTGCTCCTTATAGAAGCAGGATGACCATTTGATATGAGCATTTTGAACCAGCTAATAGACATGATTTACCCACCGAGATGCCCGATCTGCCACAACATGCTCGCTGAGGGCGACTATGACAATGAAGAATTGGTGAGGCCTTTTTGCCGTTCCTGCTTTGAAACCTTTCAGCAAATAGAATCTCCGCTTTGCCCAATATGCGGGAGGCCGCACATTTCCGGCCCAGCAGAGGACCACCTTTGTGAGAATTGTTTGAGAAACAGGCCTTATTATGACAGGTGCGCTTCGCCTTACCTATACGAGGGTAACCTGATGGAGGCAATTCACGAATTTAAATACATGCAAAAAAGCCATTTAGCCGGTTCTTTTGGTCCACTGCTGGCCTCTTTTGCAAGCACACATTTTACACTTCAAGACAATCTACTCGTTATGCCTGTGCCTCTTCACCCCAAAAGGCTAAGGGAAAGAGGGTTCAACCAGAGTCTACTTCTTGCCCGACACGTCGCATCAAGGCTTGGTGCCCAACTGGACTTCCTGTCTCTCAGGCGTGTAAGATACACCAAGCCTCAAACCGAGCTCAGTAAAGATGAACGGCGAAAGAACGTGAAAATGGCCTTTGGCATTTTAGATAAGCAGGTGGTTAAAGGGCGCAGTGTACTACTTGTAGACGATGTTGCGACCACGGGAAACACCCTTAATGAGTGCGCCCGGGTACTCAAGAAATCAGGCGCGCAAAAAGTGCTGTGTGTGACTCTGGCTAGGACTTCACTCAGTCAAAGTTGACGGCGGCTTCGGAAAAAGTCCATGTGCTGCGTTGCGCTTCATCCTGCACTCAGTTCTTAAATCAAACTCAGTGCCTGGATTGCGCGCCTTACACTCGCCTGCGCCAGGCAGGCCTGGGGTTTTACCGTGGTGTCTGCTCTGACTCGTTCCTGGGATGCCATGGGAGGGATAATGGAAGAGTACAGGCAAAAAATTAAAGACATTACCGCGCTAGAAAAACAGGTCCAATCACTAAGAAAACAAGGAAAGCATGTCGTGTTTACAAACGGGGTTTTTGATATTCTCCACCCCGGACATGCTCGTTACCTGGCTGCTGCAAAAGATCTGGGAGATTTCTTAATTGTCGCAGTAAACAGCGACAAATCCGCCAGGGCCGTTAAGGGGCCTAACAGGCCGATTAATCCTCAGCATCATAGGGCAGAACTTATTGCCGCCCTAGGCTTTGTTGACGCTGTAATCATATTTGAGGAAAAAAATCCCTTAAAAGTCATCAACCATCTCATGCCTGACGTGCTTGTCAAAGGAGGAGACTGGGAGAGGGAAAAAATTATCGGCGGAGACGTGGTAGAAAAGGCGGGCGGAAGAGTAATGCGAATCCCTTTTGCCGAGGGCTATTCCACCACCGACATCATCAAGAAAATCAAGCATACCGAGAAGTAGGAAGCCTTGACACCCGGAAGGCATAGGGCGCTTAGATCCTGTCAATCACGTTTTTCCATACCTGCCGCACGGCTTCTCCTACCTCTGATCGACCATCGTATTCGAAAATGGTCTTTCCCTGAACCATAGCCTCTGTAAAGGCGTTGTCAAAGGGAATATTTCCTAGGAAATCAAGTCCCTTATCCTTGGCAAACTTTTCGATCTCGCGGCTGGAATCCAAGTTGAGATCGAACTTGTTTACGCAAACCATTGCCGGAACCTTAAAAAAAGACGCAAGCTCAACTACGCGCTCCATGTCGTGTATTCCCGAAACTGTGGGCTCACTCACTATCACGACAGCGTTCGCACCTCCCATCGAAGCAATCACCGGGCATCCAACCCCGGGCGGACCGTCGGTAAGAATGAGATCAAGGTTTTCCTTTTCGGCCAGCCTCTTGGCCTCCTGCCGCACCAGAGTCACCAGCTTACCTGAGTTCTCTTCTGCAATATGCAATCTGGCGTGAACCATGGGACCAAAGCGGGTTTCGGAAATAAACCACTCCCCTGAATTATTTAGAGGAAAATCTATAGCTTCTGCGGGGCAAAAGTAGTAGCATACCCCACAACCTTCGCACTCTATGGGATCCACCCTGAATTCTTCACTGATCGCATTCCAGCGGCACAATTCCCTGCAAAGCCCGCACTCCGTGCATTTCTCGGAGTTGATGACCGCCTTGTGCCCGCTCTCAAATTCGTGATGCTCGATCACTCTCGGGCTTGTGATCAGGTGAAGATCTGCAGCATCCACGTCAGCATCGCAGAGCACCTTGCCCTCTGCCAGGAACGCAAAAGAGGCCATGAGACTTGTCTTTCCAGTTCCTCCTTTACCGCTTATAATTACTAGCTCCTTCATTAAGCCGGCTCCCGTTTACCCAACGATATCCTTTATGCTCTCATATAGCTTAACAAATCTTCCTTTCCACTCCGGCATCACTTCAACGATACTTTCACCCCTGGAATATGCTTCTGCGATCCGCCGGTCAAAAGGGATTTCCATAAGAATAGGGAGACCCTCTGCCCTGGCATAGTCCTTAACTTTTTCATCTCCCAGATCAGATTTGTTAATCACCAGCCCATGGGGAATTTCAAGGATTTCAAGAGCACCCGCAGCAAGTTTTAGATCGTGGAGACCAAAAGGTGTGGGCTCGGTCACAAGCAAGACAAAATCGGCTCCTTTCATGGCTTCTATAACAGGGCAGGATGTGCCCGGGGGTGCGTCAATAATGGTAAGTTTTCGAGGGTCAGTAAAGGAGCGAACCTTTTTGATCAAAGGCGGGGACATAGCTTCTCCAACCCGCAGCTTTCCATGCACAAACTCAAGACCATTACGGTGCCCCACCTCGATGATCCCCAGCTCGCGCCCTTTTTCACTTATTGCACCTTCAGGACATACTGCCATGCAGCCACCGCAACTGTGGCACAGTTCATGGAAAGTAAGGACCGTCTTGCCTATAACCACTATGGCCTTGAACTGGCATATCTCCCCACACTTTCCACATAGGGTGCACTTTTTTTCATCCACTTCGGGGACCGGGGTTGTTATGGTTTCTGTCTTCTCAAAGGCGGGTTGCACAAAAAGGCCTGCATTTGGCTCTTCCACGTCACAGTCAAGGAGCTGCACGCCTTCTCCGAGAGACAGGGCGAGATTGGTCGCGACAGTTGTTTTCCCTGTTCCGCCTTTTCCACTCGCTATGCTTATAATCATTTATCAACTGTCCTCATTTCAACCAAATAACCATATCTGGCACCACCTGCAAGTGTCATAATAGGTTAAGTAGGTTGCTCAACAATGAAAAAAAATACTCTTTGTCTTGCGCCCCTTGCCTGGACCAGAAATGATTGCGGTCCCCCGTGCTTGCTTCAGCACGCTCTCATTAAGTGCTTAATATAATACCGCTGCTTTCAGGGTGGCGCAGTGAGCTTGGTGTTCCGGGACTACCACCCAGAGTTTTGATTTTCGTCCCCTGGCAGGTTATCCACGGTGTTCACACCTGTTCGCTTTGGAGGCAAGT